>Ga0208117_100005_pt1 | contig 310759 bp, 285 predicted proteins | sample LakWasMet26_LOW6_2_FD_183870 | JGI IMG/M metagenome (GOLD analysis project Ga0208117, IMG submission 183870) | Freshwater sediment methanotrophic microbial communities from Lake Washington under simulated oxygen tension - Sediment Metagenome... | ecosystem: Environmental > Aquatic > Freshwater...
GCAATTTCTAGTAGGGGACATAATAACTGCCATTGCTCGTCGGTTAAATTCGTCAAATACAACCGTCAGCTCTCCTAAGCCAAAACACCACAGCTTAACCGATCGTTTAAGTTTTTAAACAGCTTCTCAGGTATTTTTTCGGTGCAGATCCCCACGAGCTGGTAACTAGCTACTACCGTAGATCTTGAGGGAAGCCGTTGTCCGTTTTAGCGTATTTTTTGGTATTTTATTTTGGTATTTATTAGTAATGGCGACTTTGAGCATGTTCCCGTTTAAGCGGGTTGAGCTATGACCACTCTTTTCCCCAACAGCGTACTGCTGATCTTTTGTAAAGCGCCGGTGGCGGGGCAAGCCAAAACTCGGTTGCAACCGACGCTAACCGCAACCCAAGCCGCCGCGCACCGACAACTGACTCGATTGACGCTGGATCGAGCTTTTCAATAGCCAGTATGTGACGTTCAGCTTTACTGCACTCCTGATACCAAGCATTCATTTTTTCGAACAGTGCGCCAAGTATTATACTTTGGTGCTGCCTATGCAATGTGCCTCCGATCTTGGAGACAAGATGCTGAATGCCTTTAGTGACGCTCTGTCACAGTATCGCCATGCGATACTGGTCGGCTGCGATTGTCCAAGCCTTACTGTTGATGGCTTGCAGGAAGTCCTGACAACTCTTCAAAGCGGCCAACATGCCGTCATCGCTCCAGCTGAAGATGGTGGCTATGTGTTGGTAATGGGTCAAATATGTAATTTTCTCGTATAATATCGGGTATGACCTGTTATCAAGAAATTACCTGCCCGGACTATGGCAGCAACCCAATTATGAAGGCGGGCCGAAGTAAAGCGGGTACACAGCGTTACCGCTGTTAACATTCGGAGTGCAAAACTAAAACGTTCATGTTGGCTTACCGCTATAAGGCTTGTAGACCCGGTATCAAAGAGCAAGTTGTGGAGATGTCCATCAATGGTAGCGGTATCCGTGATACCGCACGGGTCCTCAAGATCAACAAAAACACCGTGATTAGCATGCTAAAAAAAGTCGAGCGGCCTCGTCCAGGTCAATCCAAATTTTAAGACCTTGAATTCGGCAGCAAATTTGGCGGTGAGATTAGAATTGGCTTGTGCCGAGGCTGAAATGGATGAGCAGTGGTCTTTTGTCGGCAACAAGTCCAATCAACGCTGGCTCTGGTATGCTGTTGATCATGCGACGAATATCGTACTGGCTTATGTGTTTGGCAAACGCAAGGATGAGGTATTCAAAGCGCTGAAAGCATTGCTTGAGTCCTTTGGCATCAGCCGCTATTACACCGACGATTGGGGGGCTTATGAGCGTCACCTTGAAATCGACAAGCATCAGGTGGGTAAGCGCAACACCCAAAAGATTGAACGCAAAAATTTGAATTTCAGAACGTGGATTAAGCGACTGACACGGAAAACAATTTGCTTCTCAAAGTTGGAAACCCTGCATGATACGGTCATCGGATTGCTGATTAACAAGGTCGAGTTTGGCTTGGGTAGCCATGCCAAATTACAGATTTAACCCACTACCCAATTTCAGTTGGTGCCAACTAACAGATAATTGTTCTAGCCCTGATGTACCAACGATCAGCAGTAAATATGCTTTCCTTTGATGTACAACTCGCTGGTATTCAACGCGATACTATTAAATATGTCATTTTGCATTTTTTGCTAACGGCCATTTTTTAACCTCCTATACCAGTTACTGCCTTTACATTTGGCGCTTTGGGTAACGGCATCGAAAGTTTGGAATTTCCTAGGATTAAGTTAGAAATTTCTTTGAAAAAAGCCAACTTTTTTCGCAAATTTTTACTAACAATAATGTAAGAAGCGTCCAAAATTTGCGCCATTTAGCGCCGTTTTTCAGTCAAGATAAGACAGTGTGTCTATTTGAAAAAACAGGATAGTGATTAACGGCTGGCAAGCTTAGACGCTCCTTTATTGTGGATTTGGCAAGTTTTCAAGCCGGTTAACACTCCTTCCTGCATTTAAGAAAATTGATGTATGCTACGGGATTAGTGTCCTAATTGAGGGGCTATTCTTTTATAATTTTGTTTAACCAAACAAAAAAACACCAAGAGAAGGAATTGATGCAACAAGAAACCCCGTCCCCCGGTGATATAAACAATGCAGATTTTGTCTGGCTGCTTGCCAGTTTATGCCAGCTACATCGTATTCCGTTTGATGCAGATTTAGTGATCAGGCAAAATCCGCCGCCACACACTCTGACCCAATTGCTTAAGGCGCTGGGTGATATGGGGTTGAAGACACAAACCGCCCGGTTCGATGTCCGGTCATGCAAGCGAATGGTTTTGCCGTTTATTGCTTTCGAAAAGGCGGTGTCTTTCGAGCCGCATCCTGCATCGACGGATCTGGCTTTGATAGTCCAAAGTGATGGAGAGCAAGTAGCGTATTTTTCTGCGGGTACCGACCAGCCGCATAGCGTTTCGGTTGACGAGTTTCTTGCCCATTATGAGCCGGATGTGATTACTATTGAGAGAACCATACCGGAACCAGCGGAAGAGGGTGCCGACCTCAATCCTGGCCTTAAGCGTCAGCCATTCGGTTTCAAGTGGTTTATGTCCGAACTGCTGAAGCATAAAACTATCTGGCGTGATGTACTGCTGGCTTCGTTGGCTATACAACTATTAGGCTTGGGCATGCCGCTGTTCTCCCAGGTAGTCATCGATAAAGTGGTCGTGCATCAAACCCTGTCTACCTTGCAAGTGGTAGGTGTAGGGATGTTCATTTTCATGATGTTCTCTGCCGGGATGGGCTGGATTCGCCAGCAACTGATCCTGCATACTGGGAATCGGGTTGATGCTGCGCTCGGCACATCGGTCTTCCGTCACTTGCTGCGGCTACCGCACCTGTACTTCCAGCATCGGCCGACCGGTACGCTGATCGCGCGGCTGCATGGCATTGAAACCATCCGCGATTTTATCACCGGCGCGGCAGTTTCGCTGATCCTCGACCTGCCTTTCATGGTGGTGTTTCTGGCCGTGATGTTTTTTTATAGTTGGCAACTGACATTAATCGCCGTTGCATTGATCGCACTGCTGGCCGGGTTGAGCTTTGCCATTACCCCCATATTGAGCACTCGGCTCAACAAGCAATTTATGTTAGGCGCGCGCAACCAGTCATTTCTCACTGAGTATGTGGCCGGCATGGAAACCGTCAAAGCCCTGCAAATGGAGCCGCAACTAGAAATTCGCTACGGCGATTACCTGGCCGGTTACCTAGGCGCCAACTATCAAACCCGCAGTCTGGCCAATACCTATCAAACCGTATCGAACCTGTTGGAACAATTCCAGACTCTGGCCATTCTCGTCGTCGGCGCCTTGCTGGTGATGAACAACGACGGTTTCACCATCGGCATGCTGGTGGCGTTCCAGATGTTCTCCTCACGGCTTTCACAGCCGGTGTTACGGCTTACCGGCCTGTATCAGGAATTCCAGCAAGCCAGCATCGCAGTCAAACGTCTGGGCGACCTGATGGATTGCCCGGCCGAACCGCATACTCTGGTGCCGACACGGCGCACTCAAGTCGAAGGCCGTATCGAAATCACAGGGCTAGGTTTTCGTTATGCCGATACTCAGCCTTGGCTGTATCGCGGTCTCAATTTGATCATTCCGCCCGGCAAAACCGTCGCCCTGATGGGGCCGTCCGGTTGCGGCAAAAGCACACTCTCCAAACTGTTGCTCGGTTTTCTTATGCCTGCCGAGGGCGTCATCAAAATCGACGGCGTGGATACCCGCTTTCTGTCCGCCAACGAGCTGCGCAATGCATTCGGCGTCGTTCCGCAGGAAACCATACTGTTCTCCGGTACCGTGTATGACAACCTGATTGCCGCGGCTCCCCACGCCAGCTTTGAAGATGTCGAAACCGTCTGCCGCATGGCCGAAATTCACGACCATATTCAAAGCCTGTCGCAGGGCTACCAAACCGAAATCGGCGAAAAAGGCGCCGGGCTGTCCGGCGGGCAAAAGCAGCGTATCGCCATTGCACGCGCTTTGCTCAAACGGCCGAAAATCCTCATCTTCGATGAGGCCACCAGCAACCTCGATCCCATCACGGCCGAAGCTTTCGCCAAAACCATCAACCAGCTAAAAGGCCAAGCGACGATGATCTTCATTACGCATCAATTGCCCAAAGCCTTGCAGGTCGATGGCCTGGTTCAACTAGGCGGACAAACCGCTGAGGCAGTGGCCGCGTAGTGAGAAATAGGAATACCGCATAGTTTTGTCGTGCTTGATAATGGCAATGGTTTTCGTGAAAGTTATGGCTTTGCACCCAGTGAAGAGCATAGTTTGATCAGCTCCGGCGAAATATATAATGATCTGGAGCATGAGCGGGGTTACACAACCGGGCTAATCGAACTAACTACCGAGCAATACAATGCCGTAGTAGATTTTATACGGGACAGCATTGTGCTAATCCACCTGATTACAATCTTCCTAAATTAGCATTCTTTTCCAAACACCGTTCAACAATACGCTCGATGGGTGACGGATCTAAATTATGTAAGACCAGACTCGACTTAAAAGCCTAATAAAAAGCAATAGAGTCTGAACCATTCCATGAGAGCCCGACGAGTGAATGGCGATTTAGTTAGTCTTTTAACTGAGTATGATGATGAACATAAACGTCGAATAAAATGCGGGTTTTCTTCCATTATTTCTTGAGCTAAAAAGTGTGACTGCTATCACAAAAGTATTGTTACCTTTACAAAGGTATGGATATTTAGTGTGTAACCGGACAAAATCAAGCTTCAGTCAACTTATTTGAAAAGCTAGATGCATGTTTAGCAAATACAGAACTTAAAAGCTATATAAGTGAGTAACCAAGGATGACGACACACGACAGAGTAGTAATTCGGTTGATTACCAAAACTGATAAAAGCACGGAATGAAGATAAAAAGCCCAATTAGAAAGACCTCAATGAAAAAACAAAATCAATCCGATTTCATGGCAAGGTCAATCGAGTCTGACCCCTGCACGAAATGGGCGAAATGGGGACGGAGCCCCACTATGAAATATCGCTAATATAGACGGAGGAAAAAGATGCCCCGTAGAGCCCGTATAAGACATGCGGGTGTACCGCAACACGTGATTCAGCGTGGAAACAACCGCGCAGCCAGTTTTTTCACAGACGAGGACTATCAATCCTATCTGGACAGCCTTCTGGAAGGCGCGATGCGATATGGCTGTAGCATTCACGCCTATGTGCTGATGACAAACCACGTTCATATGTTGGTCACGCCAGAAGCCGACGAAAGCCTGTAACGCCTGATGCGCTACCTTGGAAGCCGCTATGTGCAATACGTGAACCACGTCTACCGTCGTAGCGGCACGTTATGGGAAGGGCGTTATAAGTCCAGTCTGATTGACTCGGAAGGATACCTGCTGACGTGCTACCGGTACATCGAGCTGAATCCTGTTCGTGCGGGAATGGTGGAGAATGCGAGTAGTTATAGATGGTCGAGCTATGGAGCGCATGCGTTAGGTCAAATGAATGAATTGATACGGGATCATGCGTGCTATCTCGCTTTAGGCGCAACTGACGAGATCAGGCATGCTGCTTATCAAGCACTATTTCGTCATCAAATGGACGAGGCATCACTAAAAGCGATTCGTAAGTCGGTGAATAGTGGTACTGCCTTGGGTAGCGAACGGTTCAAGGACGAAATCGAAACGACGCTTGCAAGATCGGTTCGACTTGGAACGCCGGGGCGTCGTCCAAGGAAAAAAGAGGTCGATGAGATAACGAGACAGTGTGATCTTAACTTGATGAGGAAATGAGTGTAATGACGAACAACAGAATATCGGGCTCCGTCCCCTATTGTTGCAGTGTAATGATGAACAGGAATGTCGAACAGAATATCGGGCTCCGTCCCCTATTTTCCCAATTTGGTGATGCGGGCTCGCGAAAAAATAGCGACGGAGGCGACCTGCAAGTCTGTGAAATCAAATGCTGGATTGATAAACAGCAGATAACTCGACATATTCACTTAGAACGGCTTGTGCGGTTGGTGGCATGAGACGGTTCTTTATTTTTTTATTTGCACTGCTTTGGACATGGCTGGCATCAGGCACCCACAGTATGCTGAGCTACGAACATGCCACGGGTTATGCCAAGGTTAGTGAAAGCCTATTCTGGGGAGGTGTTGTTTCGCTGCCATTGTGGTTAGGTTTGCTGACTGCCGATAAAAGGTTCGGATGGATGTGTTATTTGCGTTGGTTTTGTGCGGCAATCTTGTTGTCGGAAGCGGTTTATATATTCATTGTCAGTTGGATGAAATTTTTAGTGTTTCCGCCAATGATAGCCGCAGTGATGTTAGTGTGGCCGGAGCTCAACCAGCAACCGATTTCCCCGACACTTGAACAACAGCGTCAGTTGAGAAAAAGTCAACAATGGAATTGGTTCATCCTTGCAGTGGTTGTGCCTGTCTTCATATGGTGGGGCTGGTTGCATAATCCTTTGCCCAGTGATGAGGAAATGATTGGGCATTTCAACCAGCACCGTGCCGAGTTTGAGCAATTGGTGCAAAAATATCGAAATTTTCGTCCAGCCAGAACATGGCCTGCCCCGCCAGAGTTGATTTCTTTTGAAAAATCATCGGAAGAAGTTAAGCGGTTGTTGTTGCAAGTCCAGGTCTACGGTCTTTCGCATGGGGGGGGCAAATGGATGCCCGAACCCTATTCCGAGAAAGCCGCCCGCTTTCGTTGGGGATTATCAACCCATACGGCCAATGTCAAAGACAAGCCTCTGTATCGAACCCTTGAAGATTGGAAACGGGAAATGCCGGAATTGTTTGTAGGCATTCCGCAAATCACTGAAACCGATTTGCCACATATTGATCGGTATACATCACTTGTAACAGTTCTACCTGGTCCATCGGTAGCCGCTCTGGATCGCTTCCCGTTGCGTTATGGAGGTATCACCAAACGATACTGCCATTTTCCGCAAATTCCACATGTGAAAGATGGGTACTTGCTTGAGCCTTGGCAAACACTGGATAAAAAGCCCTATACCAAACCAGCCGAGCGGGTCTTTGATTCCTTGGATACTTACCCGCCCAATTGGAAACGTGGCGAATGCGTTTTAAAACGTATTGATGATCACTGGTTTCTTTCTATGTGCCGTTACGCCTGACCATTTAACTAACTGAATAACAAGAATAATAAAATGAAAATTACTTATTTGACAATTGATGTCCAAACAGAAATATATGACCCTGAGGTTTATACATACGTTACCTCACAAGTAAACATAAAGGCGATTGATCTGGTTTTTGATAATCTTGGTATATCTAAAACCTCTGTCGCCGGAGCTATGGTCGAAGAAAACGACGGTTATGGACAAAGTCTGTTAGATACTAATTATATCAAGAACCTGTTGTCCGATTACTATGCACTATCGGCCGCTGACCCTGCTCAATTCACTGCTCGGATGAGTGAATTTCAGGATCCGCTGGTGGGGCTGTCAACCGCAGCGCTTGAGTTTGGTGTTAATTTGTTGCCGGATGCACGGCGAACTCACACCGAATGGGCGGCTCTTTATGCCCAAGTCAAAGATCAACCAGATACCGGCTTAGATGGTGTGGACAAATTTCTTAATCCTGTGTTGATGGATATGGGGAAAGCCAATATCAAATTGGCCACCGCCATTCGTTTGATTGAGGAGCATGGTAGTGACGCCCTCTTAATAGGCATAGACGTTGCCGGATACAGCAACAACTACGCACGGCTCGCTGACAATCTTGTCAATGATACCACTGGTCTATCTGCCAAACTCTACGGTCTGATGATCAAAGAAGCCGATACTTGGTACACCGCCCCAGAACATAATGCCTATGGTGCTGATTGGGCGACCTTGCCTCAGGAAATCAAGGATGCTCTCTACATCACTTACACCAACCTTGGCCAGGACGCTATGGAGCAACGCTTTAAAGAAACGACTGTCAACGGCACATTTCCCTATGAACCTTTGCCTGCCGCCGGTACCGGCGGTGGCCTTAATCACCTCAGCAACGCCCTAGCTATTGCCACTGCCATTGGCGTAACTGATTACGGACAAGTTAATTTCGTTAGCGGCAGTGTCGGATGGATACAGAAAGCCCAACAACATGATGATACCGGTTTAGCCATTCGAGAAGCTTTATTTAAACTGCGTCCCTTTGTCGTTGAGGACGGTAATTACAGCAATGCCAATGGGCAGCTTGATCTTTACGATACTGCGACCGGACAAGGAAGCATGACGGAAGATTACTTGCGAGACCGCACCGACATGCTTGCTTGGAAAATGCAGTTACGCTATGACAATATCAAACCCGATGCCAATAATGCCTACTACAAGGCAGATTGGACAGGCTCGCCTTACTATTTCGAAGACAAAACCAGCGGTCTTAAAATCATCTTGGGCGACGCCGCCAATGCAAATCGCATCATTTTTGGTTCTGAAAATGCGGATACGATAGAAGGACTGTCGAAAGCCGACCATCTCTACGGCGGTACCAGCGATGACATTCTGACCGGCTTAGAAGGCAACGATTATCTTGAGGGTGGTATGGGCGCGGACACCCTCATCGGCGGTGCGGGCAACGACACCCTGATCGGTGGACAAGGCGATGACACCTACCTCTACCAGACCAATCCCTTTCACCCCACCCAGGGCGATGGCCTCGACACCATCCTCGACACCGACGGCAGCATTATCTATGACGGTATCCAGCTCACAGGCGGCGGCCAATACGGCGGCGCAGGTGTCTACCGCGATGCCGACAAGCACCTCTACGTGCAAACCGAAGAAGGGCTGGTCATCGACGGCAACCTAGTGGTCAAAAACTTCCATGATGGCGACCTCGGTATCAGGCTGCCCGGCCCATCCATTGTGAGTATCCCACAAACCACCAACGACATCATCGGCGACTTGGCCCCATTGGATAACAATCCCGATGCCGATGGGGTACAGACTGGGAATGATGCTAATGGTAACCTCATAACCGACCCCGGCAAGTCCGAAGCCGGCCGAGCCGATATTTTGTTCGACAGTGCCGGTAACGACCGTATCGTCAGCAAAGGCGGCAACGACCTCATCAAAGCCTTCCGCGGTGGCGACGATATCTTGATCGGCGGAACCGGCAGCGACGTTCTCCTCGGAGGAGCGGGCGATGACCGTCTTTATGCCGACGACCAAACCGCCGTTGCCGATGCCATCGCCAACGGCGACTCTCAGGCCGGCAGCGGACTTAAGGGAGACTGGCTTGCCGGTGGCAGCGGCGACGACACCCTGATAGGCAGTGCCGGCAACGATGTGCTAACCGGCGGCGATGGACAAGATCTGCTGATCGGTGGCGCAGGCAACGACGACATCCTGGGCGACCACAACATCGAGGCGGATGGCCTTGATTGGTCGGGTACTGATTCGAATGATCCAAGCCCGCTTAAATATGCCAACCTTGCCTCATTTGCCCACCTTGACGCTCCCGGCGTCGGCGCCGATGTCATCTACGCCGGCAACGGCAACGACAACGTCTGGGGCGGGCGGGGCAATGATTTTATCTTTGGGGGACAAGGTGAGGATCACCTTTATGGCGCGGACGGCAACAACTCCGATCAATTAGGCGGCAACGACTTCATCTGGGGCGGCGCAGGCCGTGACACCCTCTGGGGCGAAATGGGCGACGATTACCTGTACGGCGAAGAGGGCGACGACCGGCTGGAAGGTGGGGCGGGGAATGATGTTCTGGACGGGGGCGCGGGTGCAGATACCTATGTATTCGGAAAAACGGGCGGCCATGATGTGATTCGCCAGTTGGATGCGCAGAACGACCGCATCTTGTTTGAAGCCGGGATTCAGGCCACCGATCTTAGTATAAGCAAGAATGCCAACGGCGACTGGGTCATTGCCATTAACGGCGCCGATGCCGAACTGACGCTGAGTGGATCCACTGGGTTTGCTGGAGCCACTGCTGGCGACATTTTCCAATTTGCCGACCGCCTCGACCCTGGCGCATCTATAGGCATGGTGGACATGAACGGCAGTGGTCAATTGCAGAGCTTGCAAGAAGCGGCGGCTCAGTCTGTTGGCTTGACCGATACACTTGCTAACTATGCGTCCCAAACCACCCAATCAGGGCAGCTTGGCCTCCTTGACAGCCTCGTCCATGCTTGGGCCTCCACGTCGGGTGCGGGTGACACGCAAAACGCGTCTGAAACCATTCATGAGATCATCTATTTGGTGCCTGGACAGACGGTTGCTGACTACAATGCTGGTACGGGCTTGGTTTTTTCGGAGCCAGATCGGCAACGACTGGAGCACCTGAATGTGCTTCAGCGGGAGATTGCTCAAATGATCGGCACTCTGGAAAATTTCAGCGGCAAAAATTATTTCTATGTCGACCTGAGTGCGCTGCCCAACCGATTTGTGCAGATTTTTAATTTGGGCACCGGCCTTGAGGGCACCGCTGGATCTAATGGGGCCAACTTTGGTAGTTCTCGAACAGTATACGTCAATCTGTCCACAGACCAAGTCGGCCAGCTTTACAATAATTTCAATGCCCTCAAAGACTCGGTTTATGGCAGCCTAGTCTCGCAGACAAGGCTCAAATCTTATTTTGATGCCATCAGCCTTGAAGTCACGGGGGACGGCATTATTCATGACTTTAGCAGCATGAACAGCCTGCTCGAAAGCGCAAGGCAATCAAACTTCAAGTACGCATTGTACGACCTGGTCGATCTTAACCGTTATGCCGGCAAGCGGCTCTATTCCTTGGGTTGGGACGGGGCTGATCGCCTACGAACCTGGGCCGAACAGGAGGCCGGCACACCCGAAATAATGGACATGAACATGGATCTCAACTTTTGGGACACGCTTGCTGATAAAAGCGATGACCCATTTGCACCCTCGTTCGATTCATACGAGTATGAAGACAATGGGGTGGGACAGAATACGCCTATGCTGCCTAATGAGATTCAGCAATCTGTCAACGGCATCTTCACCGCCGCCCGCAACTGGTTCCAGCGCCGCGACCCGCTCACTCTCGACCTCGATGGCGACGGCCTCGAAACCGTCGGCATCGACTCCGCCAACCCCATCCTGTTCGACCACGACGGCGATGGCGTGTCCAACGCCACCGGCTGGATCAAGCCTGACGACGGCTTTCTGGTGCTCGACCGTAACGGCAACGGGCTGATAGACAACGGCACTGAACTGTTCGGCGACTCCACGCCCTTGTACGCAGGAGGCACTGCCGCCGACGGCTTCGCTGCCCTGGCGCAGGAAGATACTAACGGCGACGGCTTGGTCAACGCCGGTGACGCCAATTGGGACAACCTGCGCGTCTGGCAAGATGCCAACAGCGACGGCATCACCGACGCAGGCGAACTGCACAGCCTCGAATCCCTGGGCATCACCGGGTTCCATGTCGCCAAATTGGAAAACACGACTCGTTTGGGCAACGGCAACCAGATTGCCGACCTCGGCAGCTTCATCCGCGACGACGGCACCGAAGGCACCGTAGGGCAGATCACAGGCGGCATGGCCGATATCGACCTTGCCGATAACCCCTTTTACCGCAGTTTTAGCGACACCGTCCCGCTCACTGAACAAGCTCAGACTCTGCCCGATATGCAAGGTTCCGGGATGGTGCGCGATCTCAGAGAAGCGGTCAGTCTGTCTTCCGACTTAGGCAGCGCACTGGCCGACTATGCCGCCGCCGATACCAAGGCCGGGCAGATGGCGTTGGTTGATGCGCTCATCAGCCAATGGGCCTCGACCAGCGATTTCCAGACCAGCATCGAAAAAGCCGCTGCCCAGAACGACCAACTGCTCTTCCTGGTGCCGGGACTGAAAGCATACGATGTGCTTGACGCAGGTTATGTCGCAGGGACCGGCGGCCTCACCATGCCTACCGCTACCGAGATTGCGCAGCTCGAAGCACTGAAGGCGCAACAGATTCATATCACCCAAATTCTCGGCATGCTGGAAAAGTTCAACGGCATGACCTTCGTTAATGTCGAGGAGCAGGGCGTGCGCACCGGGGCAAACGCGCTCCTGGCTCCGTGGAGCGACTCATCCTCCACGATCACCTCCAGTGGGGGCTTGTCCGGCGGTAGCGACCTGTTCGTCCTCACCCTCTCAGCTACCCAAATCAGCTTTATCGAACACGCTTATGAATCCCTGCGCCAATCCGTCTATGACGGACTGCTTTTGCAAACCCGACTCAAACCGTATCTGGATACCATCAACCTCACTGTCACCGATGCAGGGATCGGCCTCGATTTCACCGCCACCAACGCCTTATTCCAGACTCGTTACGACCAAGCTCCCGGCGAAGCGATGCGTGATCTGTTGGATTTACAGCGCATTCAGGGCACCAGCCTTAACGGTTCAGGCTGGGATGGACTAGAACAATTGCGAGGCTGGCTGGGGGATGCGGCTAATAGCGCCGACCCGGTATTGTCAGCTACATTGGTTGCGGCGCTCACCGAATTCGGCTACCCCGGTCTGCACACACAGGGCGACGGCGGCTCCGGCAATGACGTGGTGATCGGTGCCGAGACCGGAGCCGTGCTCAACGGTGAGGGCGGTAACGATTTGATCCTCGGCAGTGCAGGCGATGACGTGCTCAGCGGCGGCGTAGGCACCGATACCCTTTACGGCGGGATGGGCAACGACACCTATCGTTTTAATCTAGGCGATGGGGTGGATACCATCATAGAGACGCACGGCGAGACCGGAACCGACACATTGCAATTCGGCGCCGACATTCGAGCCGGCGACCTGGATATTTTTATGGACGGCGACAAGCTGGTCTTTGCCCATATCAATGGCAAAGACAGAATTTCCATCGCCAACTGGTTCGATAGCTTTGCCGATGGAGCCCACAGGCTGGATACAGTAACTTTCGCAGACGGAGCCACCCTACAGCTTGATGCATTACAACTGGGAACGGACGGCAACGACACCCTTATAGGTACCTCGAACAGCGATATTCTGATGGGCGGTGCGGGCGACGATATTTTAATCAGCGACGGCAACGACTGGCTCAACGGCGGCAGCGGCGCCGACAGCATGAGCGGATCGATCGGGGACGACATTTATGTCGTCGACAACGCAGGCGACACTGTTATAGAACTGGAAGGGGAAGGCAACGATACTATCGATGCGCGGGTGAGCTATACCCTGGCGGCAAATGTCGAAAATATGCGCCTCATGGGGGCTTCCTGTATCAGTGGAACCGGCAACGAACAGGATAACATCATCATCGGCAATGCGGGGGACAACCTCCTGCAAGGCATGGGCGGTAACGATACCCTGATCGGTAATGCAGGCAATGATACTCTGGACGGCGGAGCGGGCATGGATACACTGGTTGGCGGAATCGGCAACGATACCTACATCGTGGATACACTGGACACCGTCACCGAACAGGCTGGACAGGGTATCGATACGGTAAAAGCCGATCTTGGCTACACCCTCGGCAATAACCTGGAAAACCTGACTTTGACCGGCACCAATGCAGTGGATGGTACGGGCAACGAACTGAACAACGTGCTGACTGGCAATAGCGCCAATAACATCTTAACCGGCATGGCGGGCAATGATACGTTGGACGGTGGATTGGGCGCAGATACGTTGCTTGGCGGCACTGGCGATGACAGTTATGTTGTCGATAATACAGGCGACCTCGTCATTGAAAATGCAGCCGAAGGCATCGACACAGTCAAATCCTCTATCTCCTATACGCTGACCGACAATGTTGAGAACCTAACCCTAAACGGAACGGCGAATCTGGAAGGCACCGGCAACGTGCTGGACAACATCATCATAGGCAACGATGCGGCCAATACCCTAACCGGGCAGGAAGGCAACGATACTCTGGACGGTAAGGGCGGTGCCGATACGCTGATCGGGGATACCGGCAACGATACTTATGTGGTGGATAATGCAGGTGATGTGGTCGCCGAAAATGCAGCCGAAGGCATTGACACCGTGCAATCCGGCATCAACTATATATTGGGCGACAATCTCGAAAACCTCGTGCTCACTGGCAGCGCAATCACAGGCACCGGCAACGCATTGGATAATGTCATTATCGGCAACAGCAGCAACAACATCCTTGATGGCGGTGTGGGTGCGGACAGCACGGCAGGCGGTGCAGGTAACGATACCTATTTCCTCGATAATCTCGGCGACAAGGTCACCGAATACGCAGGCCAAGGTACCGATACCGTCATCAGCCCGTTCGACTACACGCTGGGCGCGAATGTCGAGAACCTCACCCTGACCGAAGGCACGGCACTGACCGGCACCGGCAACGAGCTAGACAACGCCATCACCGGCAACAGCAACGACAACATCCTGACCGGACTGGCGGGCAACGATACGCTGGATGGCGGTATCGGCGCAGATACACTGGTTGGCGGCACGGGCAACGATACTTACATCGTGGACAATCTGCTCGACACGACTATTGAAGAAGCGGGCGAGGGTATAGATACCGTCAAAAGCAACTTAACCTGGACACTGGCTGACAACCTCGACAACCTGACACTGACCGGCCCTTCGACAGGCTCAGGACAGGCGGCTTCAATTGATGGCACGGGCAACGTGCTGGACAACGTCATCATCGGCAATGCGGCGGGCAACACGCTCACCGCTCTGGAAGGCAACGATACGCTTGACGGCGGCACGGGTGCTGATGTCATGCTGGGCGGCATCGGCAACGACACTTACATGGTGGATAACGTAGGCGACTTGATCATTGAAAATGTCGGCGAAGGCACTGACTTGGTCAAATCGAGCATCACTTACACCCTGACCGATAACGTAGAAAACCTGACCCTCACCGATCCAGCTCTGAACTCCGGGTTGGCTCCGGCCAACATCGACGGCACAGGTAACGTGTTGGACAACACGATCATCGGCAACAGCGGCAACAACATCCTCACAGGTCAGGAGGGCAATGACACGTTGGATGGCGGCAAAGGTGCGGACACCCTGATCGGCGGCGCGGGCGATGATAGTTATGTGGTGGACAATGCGGGTGACGTGGTCGTGGAAAATGCCTGGGAAGGCATGGACAGCGTCAAATCCAGCATCAGTTATACATTGACCGATAACGTCGAGAATCTTACCTTGACCGGCACGACTGCAATTAACGGCACAGGCAATGCGCTGGATAACAGTATCCTCGGTAACAGCGGCAACAACACGCTGGACGGCGGTGCAGGTGTCGATGCTTTGGCAGGCGGCGCAGGCAATGATACCTATATCATAGATAACACCGCCGATGCAGTGACCGAACTGGCAGGCGAAGGTACGGACAGCGTGTTTGCTTCGGCAGATTACGCACTCTCCGATAACGTCGAGAATCTCACCTTGACCGGCGCGTCTAATATTAATGCGATCGGTAATGCCTTGAACAACGCTCTCACCGGCAACAGTGCGGACAATCTGCTGAGCGGCCTTGCCGGTAGCGATACGCTCATCGGCGATGCGGGTAATGACACATTGGATGGCGGTACAGGCGCAGACGCCATGACCGGCGGCACGGGCAATGACATCTACGTGGTGGACAACATCGGCGATGTCGTCGTGGAAAACCTTGCCGAAGGTGCGGACACCGTTCAGTCTTCGATTACCTATACACTAGCCGACACCCTCGAAAATCTCACGCTTACCGGCAACACATCCATTGACGGTATCGGCAGCATGTCGGACAACGTCATTATTGGCAACGATAGTAACAATATTCTAAGCGGTCTTGCAGGTAACGATACGTTGATGGGCGGTGCAGGCAATGATGCCCTGGATGGCGGATCGGGTGCAGATAATATGGCCGGTGGTACAGGAGATGATATTTACATCGTGGACAACAGTGGCGATGCGGTTACGGAAAATGCAGATGATGCCGGCATGGACACCGTGCAATCTTCGATCACCTACACCTTGACTGACAACGTCGAGAACCTGACCCTGACCGGCACGAACAATCTGGACGGAACCGGCAACGCGCTAGATAACACTATCACCGGCACCAGCGGCAACAACCTATTGGACGGCGGCATGGGCGTGGATACCTTGGCTGGCGCCGCAGGCGACGATACCTACATCGTGGACAACAGCGCCGATGCGGTTGTTGAAAATGCAGGAGAAGGCATTGACAGCGTGTTTGCGTCGGCAGACTACGCATTGTCAGACAATATCGAAAATCTGACCCTAACTGGTGCGGCGGACATCAACGGTACCGGCAATGCGCTGGACAATGTCACCACCGGAAACGAGGGCAACAATATCTTGAGCGGCATGGCGGGTAATGACACGCTGGACGGCGGTATTGGTGTCGATACGATGAGTGGGGGTACCGGCAACGATGTCTATTATGTAGACGACACGGCGGATGTTATTGTCGAGAATCTCAATGAAGGGTCGGACAACGTATTTGCTTCAGCGACCTATGCACTTTCAGACAACATCGAAAACCTCACACTGACCGGTACGGCTGCAATTGACGGCAGCGGGAACGTTTTGAACAACACGATCACCGGCAACAGTGCAGCGAACGTGCTTGATGGCGGCGCGGGTGCAGATACCATGACCGGCGGTGCCGGCAACGACATTTACATCGTAGACAATGCCAGCGACAAGACCGTTGAGGGACTCAATGCGGGTACCGATACCGTACTCTCTTCAGTAAGCTACACCTTGGCAGCCAATGTCGAAAACCTTACGCTCACCGGTACTGCAAATATCGATGCCACAGGCAACGAACTGAACAACATCCTGATCGGCAATGCCGGCAATAACCGCCTGTACGGCATGGCGGGCAACGATAGCCTGAGCGGCGACCTCGGCAATGATTTGCTCGATGGCGGGACAGGGGCCGATGCCATGGCAGGCAATGCCGGCGATGACACCTACGTGGTGGACAATGTAGGCGATGTGGTGACGGAAAATGTAAACGAAGGCACCGATACCGTCCAATCGTCGATCACTTACACGCTCGGCGCTAATATTGAGAATCTGACTCTGACCGGTGCGGCAAGTATCAGCGGCACAGGCAATGAACTCGATAATGTGATTGTCGGTAATTCCGGCAATAATGTCCTTTCCGGTTTGGCAGGGGATGACACGCTCACCGGCAATGCAGGCAACGATACGCTAAACGGCGGGGCAGGCGCGGATACAATGTCTGGCGGTGCGGGCAACGATATTTACGTGGTGGACAACGTGGGCGACGTCGTCACGGAAGGCCTGAATGCCGGAACCGATCTGGTGCAATCCAGCATCACCTACAAGTTGACCGACAACGTCGAGAACCTGGCCCTGGCCGGCGTGGATGCTATCGATGGTACCGGCAACACGTTGAATAACATCATCACCGGCAATACCGCTGCAAACGTGATGGATGGCGGCGCAGGCGCGGATACCCTAAATGCCGGTGCGGGCGACGACACGCTGATCGGCGGCGACGGCAACGATACGCTGAGCGGTGAGGCAGGAAACGACCTGTTGCAGGGCGATTCAGGCAACGACACTCTGAATGGCGGTTTGGGTGCGGATACTATGCTGGGCGGTGTTGGAGACGACACTTACGTGGTGGACAATGCGGGCGATTTGATCATCGAGAATGTCGGAGAAGGCCTTGACCTGGTTCAATCGTCAATCACTTATACGCTCACCGATAATGTCGAGAATCTGACCTTGACCGGCTCGGCGGCAATCAACGGCACCGGCAATGTGCTGGACAATATCATCATCGGTAACAGTGGCGCGAATGTCCTTACCGGCTTGGAAGGAAACGATACGCTGAATGGCGGCGCAGGGGCCGACACGATGCTGGGAGGTGTGGGCAGCGATATTTATATAGTGGATAACGCCGGTGATGTGGTCACGGAAAATCTTGACGAGGGTATCGATAATGTTCAGTCCAGTGTTACTTATACCTTAACCGATAACGTTGAAAACCTGACCCTGACTGGCGGATCTGCAATCAACGGTACCGGCAATGCGCTTGATAACGTTATTACCGGCAATGCCGCCGCCAACGCGCTGAATGGCGGACTGGGCGCGGACAGTATGTCCGGCGGAGCCGGCAACGATACCTATGTGGTGGACAATGCGGGCGACGTGGTCACTGAAGCGTTGAATGCGGGCACTGATCTGGTTCAATCCTCGATCGACTATACCCTGACGGCGAATGTCGAGAATCTTACATTGACAGGTGTCGATGCAATCAACGGTATCGGCAACTCGCTGAACAATATTATTACCGGCAATGCCGCCGCGAACGTGATCGATGGCGGAGCGGGGATCGACTCACTCTATGCCGGAGCGGGAGACGACACGCTGATAGGCGGTGCGGGTAACGACCTGTTGGACGGCGGAGCAGGTTCTGACGCGATGGCGGGCGGACTGAACGATGATACTTATGTGGTGGACAACATCGGCGACATCGTTACGGAAATGTTCAACGAAGGAACCGATCTGGTTCAGTCCAGTATCACTTACACGCTGACCGACAATGTCGAGAACCTGACCCTGACCGGTACAACCAATATAGACGGTACGGGCAACACGCTCAGCAATACCATTCTCGGCAACAGCGGCAGCAATATCCTGATGGGGCTGGAAGGTAACGACATACTGAATGGTGGTGCAGGTGCGGATACTATGCTGGGTGGAGTTGGTAACGACACTTATAGGGTAGACAATGTAGGTGATTTGATCATCGAGAATGTCGGAGAAGGCATCGACCTTGTCCAATCATCGATCAGCTACACGCTGACCGACAATGTCGAGAACTTGACACTGACCGGTACAACAAGTATTAACGGCACCGGCAACGGGCTCGATAATGTTATCAGCGGGAACACAGGCGCGAACATTTTATCCGGGCTGGACGGCAACGACACGCTTAACGGTAATAGCGGTAACGATACACTGGACGGTGGATTTGGCGCGGATACCATGACGGGTGGTGCAGGCAATGACACTTACGTGGTCGACAATGTCGGTGACGTGGTGGCGGAAGCTTCGAATTCTGGCAATGATCTTGTTCAATCCAGTATTACTTATACCTTAGGGGCGAATGTTGAGAACCTCACGTTGATCGGCGCGGATGCGATCAATGGCACCGGCAACACGCTAAATAACATCATCACCGGCAATGCTGCCGCGAACCTGCTGGACGGTGCGGCGGGTGCGGATACGATGGCGGGCGGCGCGGGAGATGATGTTTACATCGTCGATAACGTCGGCGACGTGGTAACTGAAGCGGTCGGTTCCGGGGTAGATACGGTGCAGTCCAACATCACTTACACCCTGACTGCCAATGTCGAAAATCTTACGCTCACGGGTGCTTCTTCGATCAACGGCACCGGCAATACGCTCGATAACGTCATCGTCGGCAATACCGCCGCTAACGTGCTGAACGGCGGGTTGGGCGCGGATACAATGTCGGGTGGAGCAGGCAACGATACTTACATAGTCGACAACAGCGACGATGTTGTGGTGGAAAGTACCAATGCAGGTATTGATACCGTACAAGCCAGCACGACTTACGCGCTTTCCGACAATGTCGAAAATCTCACGCTGACCGGCATAGCTAATATCGACGGCACTGGCAATGCACTGGACAATGTGATTACAGCTAACAGCGGTGTGAATGTGCTCGCCGGTCTGGGCGGTAACGACGCTTATTATGTGGGCAATACGTCGGACATTGTTTTGGAGAATGTGGACGAAGGCAACGATAGAGTGTTTTCTACTGCGACCTATATGCTTTCTAACAACGTCGAAAATCTCACGCTGACTGGCACGTCCAGTATCAACGGCACCGGTAATGCCCTGGACAACATCATTACGGGTAACAGCGGCGCCAATATACTCGACGGTGGAGCCGGTGCGGACACGATGGCCGGCGGCGCCGGCGACGATACCTACGTGGTGGACAATGAGGGCGATATCGTAACGGAAGCGCTCAATGCGGGAATCGATACCGTGCAATCCGGCATCATCTACACCTTGGGCAACAATCTGGAAAACCTTGTGTTGACGGGTACGTCCGATCTGAATGGTACGGGAAATGCACTCAACAATACGCTCACCGGCAATAGCGGCAACAACCTGCTGGATGGCGCCGCCGGAGCCGATATCATGGCAGGTGGTTTCGGAGATGACACTTACATTGTGGATAATGTAGGTGATGTGATTGTGGAAGCGGTGGATTCAGGTTTTGATTCCGTGCAGTCGAGTGTGAACTACGTTCTAAGTGCTAATGTCGAAAATCTGGTTCTGACAGGGACTTCCGGTATCAGCGGCACGGGTAATGCGTTGGATAACGTTATCATCGGGAACGCTGGCAATAACACATTGGGCGGCAATGCCGGAAACGATACGCTGGATGGCGGCACCGGGGCCGATACCCTGCTAGGTGGTACGGGCGACGATATTTACATTGTGGACAACGTGGCAGATGTAGTTAGCGAAAACCTGAACGCGGGAACCGAAACCATCTTATCAAGCGTGAGCTTCACGCTCGGTGCGAATGTCGAGAATCTGGTACTGACCGCTGCCGCCGATATCGACGGCGCAGGCAATCAACTCGACAATGTCATTACCGGAAATGCAGGCAATAACATCCTCAGTGGCGGTGCCGGCAATGACCGCTATGTATTCAATCAAGGCGGGGGCGCAGATACCATCATCGATATGCAGGGAAGCGATACGCTCTACATCGGCGGCAATCTGACCGAGGCGAATCTGGAAGGCGTGCGCGATGGTAACAACATGATCATCAACGTACTCGGCACGACCGATTCGATTACCCTGAGCAACTGGTTTGTGCAAACCGAAGGCGTGAATCGCATTGAGTTTTCTGATGCCTCGTCATTGGACAGCATGGGTATCAATTCACTTCTGAATCGCCCACCAGTCGCCAATGCCGATGCGATTGCTACCAACGAAGACAACGCACAGACCCTCATCACGATAGCGTCCCTGTTGTCCAACGACACCGATGCCAATGCCGGTGATGTCATCACGCTGACCGGCTTTGACGGAATGACTGCCAACGGCAATGCTCTTACCCAAGACGCATCCGGCAACCTCGTTCTGGACATCGGCAATCGCTATCAATCGCTTGCCGCCGAGCAGACCTTCGCCGACAGTTTCGGCTATACCATCAGCGATAGCAAAGGCGCTACGGCGGCCGGCGTGGTCGATGTCACTATCGCCGGCAGCAACGATGCGCCGATTGCCGTTGCCGACATAGCCTCTGTGCAAGAAGATATTGCCGTCACTGCAACCGGTAATCTTCTGGGCAACGACAGCGATATTGATCAAGGCACTGTTTTAAGCGTGGCCGATTCCGGAATCCGAACAGGCAGCTACGGCAGTTTAAATATTAATGCGGACGGCAACTACAGCTACGATACCGACAATGCTGCGCTGGCTGTGCAGTCGCTGGGCAGAACTGCACAGGTGATCGATCACTTCGGCTATACAGTAACGGATGGGCATGTTGCCGTTGCCTCGACTCTGGACGTTTTCCTGAACGGGACGAATGATGCCCCAATCCTAATAACTCCCTTGGCTGACAAGAACCTCACGTTCAACAAATCTTTCTCTTGGCAGATGCCGGCCGGAAGTTTTACCGACATTGATCAGGGCGACACACTCGATTATATGGCGACGCTGGCTGACGGTTCTGAGCTGCCGTCCTGGTTGAGCTTCGATGCTTCGACCCAGACCTTCTCGGGCAAGACACCGAAAGAAGTGGGTTTTGTGGACATAATGATAACGGCTACCGATAAAGTGGCTGCTACCGGCAGCACTGAAGGGAGCCTTTCTGCCTCGGATGTTTTTCGCGTATCGGTTAGTCACGGCAACGAAGGTGTAGGAAACGGAGAAGATGCGCCTCCAGTCGGTCATGATGAAAACTTTAATGATGGCGCGGCCGCTATGCCGAGCCAACCGGGGGCGAAAGGCGGCAATGGCTATTCGGGACATTTGCCGACATATTCGCATGGGCATGAAATAACGGATTATACCTCCGATGCCGAAACACAAGAGCAAGACACGCAAGCTCCGGCTGCTGGAATCCGCTCATGGTTCAACCAGCAAAACGCAAGCGAACAGCATTCATCTTTTGCTCAAAATCGGAATAGCGCACGGGAAAGCCAGATTGATCGGCAGGTTAATAGGAGTATATCCAAGGGCATAGCCGGGAATGCTAGCTCGGAATGGGAGAAGATGAATGATCGACTCAAAAATCATCTGGAACAAACCGGCGCTGATGATGGCGTCTTCGCGGAGTCCCATGCGAGCCCCAGAATGCCAGTCCTTTTCGGTGCGAACGGTAACCAAGGCCTATCTCAGTTGGGTACGGGCAACAGCATGCAGATGAAGGGGTTCTCGGGACTTAAAGAAGGGTTGGAAAAGTTGGGTGGTTAATAGCCAATTGATCCGGCAAAAAGACTAAACGCGACAAGCAGGAGCTTTACGATAAACGGCAAACGGTTATATCGGAAATCGATAGGCATCGTGAAAAAAATGAAGAGAGATATTTGCAATGATACATGAGTCGTCCGCCATTACCCGCCTGCAACTCACGCCGCCTAGGCCGTTTGGCCGCTCGGTTCTATGGCTGCTGCTGGCGCTATTTTTTATTCTGCTGCTGTGGGCGATCTTTGGGCGTCTGGATATTGTCGCGGTGGCGGAAGGCAAGCTAGTGCCGCAGACTTATATCAAGATCGTCCAGCCGGCCGAACAGGGCGTGGTAAAGGAAATTCTGGTTAGAGAAGGCGAGGAGGTCAAACAGGGACAGGTTCTGCTACGCATGGATGCGGTGGCGTCCGAAGCGGATGTCAAGACGCTCATTAATGAGGCTCGGCGCCATGCTTTGGCGTTGCGCCGTATCGATGCGGAACTGGATGGCAATCCGCTGGTGCAAGAACCGACTGATCCGGCCGATCTCTATGCGCAGCTACTAGCCCAATACAACGCCAACCGTTTGGCCTATCAGAGCGCATTGGATGAACAGCGTAGCGTGCTGGAAAAAGCCCGGCAGGATAAGTCGGCGGCTGAACAAATTACATCCAAGCTGGTACAGGTGTTGCCCCATTACCGCGACCAGGAGGAAGCCTATAACCAGTTGAGCCTCAAAGGTTTTGCTGGGAAACTGATGGCGACCGACAAACAGCGTGAACGCATTGAGAAAGAGCAGGACTTGAAGAGTCAAGAGTTTGTAATTCGTAGCGCCCAGGCAACCATTCAACAGGTGCAAAAGAAAATCATCCAGATTAGCGCAGATTATCGTCGTCAATTACAGGCCGAGCGCATGGAGACGGCGAGTCAACTGGATAAGGTGAATCAGGAATTGGCTAAACAGCAACACCGTCAGGAACTGCTTGAACTTAAGGCTTCGCAAGCAGGCATTGTCAAGGATTTGGCGACACATACTGTCGGTACGGTTACTGCGCCCGGTACAGTGTTGTTGACACTGGTGCCGATGGAAGAGCCGTTGCAGGCGGAGGTCTGGATATCCAACGAAGACATCGGCTTTGTGCAGTCGCAACTGCCGGTAAAACTGAAATTCAGCGCCTTTACTTTTCAGAAGTATGGCATGGTGGATGGAACAGTTGAGCAGGTCAGTGCTGATGCGAGCGAAACGCCAGGGCAGGAGAAAAGCATGGACATAGTGAACGATGGCTCCAGTTCAGGGCTAGCGTACAAGGCACTGATCGCACTCAAGAATCAAAAGCTGGATGTCGAAGGGCATTCATATTTCCTAGCCCCGGGTATGCATGTGTCGGCAGAAATTCGCCTTGGAACGCGCACGGTATTAGAGTATCTACTGTCGCCCATTCAAGGAGCGTTTCATGAGGCTGGGCGAGAACGTTAGCCTGGCAAAATAGCAAATTCGGTCTTTTAAAACTGCTTCGGCAAAGAAATCTCTAAGAAGCTGTTTGGAAATTCATTTTTCGCCCCTAAGGTATCAATTTTGATTACGAAATGAATAGTATGAGCACAAAAAACGGAAAAAAACGTTACCCGAGCAATTTGAGTGAGGGGCGTGGCGTTATTTAAAGCCGCACTTGCCTGAGTCACGTGTAGGCAGGCCCCGGCAAGTGAGTCTTCGCCACGTGTTAAACGCCATCCTCTATGTGTTGAAGGCAGGCTGTCAATGGCGTCAGTTGCCACGCGAGTTTCCCCATTGGACCGCCGTTTATTACTATTTTTACCGTGGGTCGTGTGGTGGCACCTGGATTCGTCTCCATGACTTGCTCCGATCCAGGTTGCGGCAAAAATTGGGCCGGTACAAGCAACCGACCGCGGGTTGTTTGGATAGCCAGAGCGTTAAAGGGTCGGCAACACCCGGCGTACGCGGCTACGATGCCGGGAAACAGATCAACGGCCGCAAGCGCCATCTATTGGTTGATACGCTGGGCTTGCTGTTAGTCGTCAGGGTGACCGTTGCCAGTGTTCAAGATCGCGATGGAGCCCGCTTAGTGCTACGCAACCTGCCCGGCCATTGCAAGAAACTACGGAAGATTTGGGTGGATGGCGGTATAGTGGGCGATTAGTGCAATGGGTGGCTGAATGTTTCAAATTTTTCTTGGCTGTCGTATTGCGTCCAAAGCAGACGCACGGGTTTACTTTGCTGCCTCGGCGCTGGGTCGTCGAACGAACCTTCGCTTGGTTAAACCAGGCGCGTCGTCTCAGTAAGGCCTATGAACGACTGACTCGCATCGACGAAACTTGGATTTATATCGCTATGACCCGCATCATGCTGAATCGCTTGGCTTAAAGTGATAATTTTCAAACAGCTTCTAAGAAGCTGTTTACGATCTTTTTACACTTCCTGGGCCGAACTGGGTCATTGGCGAAAGGATCAGTTCGGCGACTCTTCCGCCTTGTGGCCAGGATGATAGGCAATATACACATAAACAGGAATACCAGTAGCTTTTAAGCTGTTCTCTATCAGCGGCCATACGTCATCCCAGTCCAAATCGCCCGATCCTGTTGCAAGTTTCGGCAAAGCAATCGAGGTAATTTTCTCTTTTAAGATAATTTTAGCTAAGGCATCCAAAGCATGCTTAACATTGTTGAGAGTGGCCTTGTGCACATGATAATCATGGCTATCAATAGCATCCTGAATAATCAAGTTCACAATATGAATATTATTTGTTCCGGTCCAGAGCCAGGCTTCGCCCGGTTGTGTATTGTGTTGATGGCACCAGCGATTGAAATCTTTGCACATATCGGGATATTGATTGCGCAGAGATAACGCGAGTCCTTTATCCATAGGATCGTTAATTTCTACTCCCTGCACAATAGCGCAAGCTTTACTTAATAAAATATCTCCTTCAACTTGATAGAACATAAGGTTCTCCTTTGACGGTTTTTAGTGCCTATTAAGTTCGACGATGGAAAACGGCGTCGAAATTTTCCCAGTTTTAAAACAAAAAGAGCGTTTAAATTTTTCGACTCATAGTCACCATCTTAATAATCTTAAATACCTAATGCGCTTGATGAAATGGAAATAATGGAGCTGAATGTGTAAAAAGTGCAACGCCGTTTCCAGCCCGAATTTTTGGCTGCACGGAAAGTATTAGATAATCCGAGATCAAAATTTGTACCTTGAATGCTCAGTGGTGGCGCTTGATCAACGGGTACAGCAGGATAAGATTTCCGCGCATCCAATAAAAATCAGGCCAGTTCGACGCCGATAATTTCCCCTTGGGCATTCAATTTCAACCGCAAACGACCATAACAGGATTTCTGATCGCACTGGCAGCCGGAGCCTTCCATTATGCTTTCGAGAAAAGTCACATAGATCAACAAGCTGTCGGGTTGCCGCTCGATGATTTCATAGTCAAGCGACTCGTTGATGATCCAGCCGTTTTGGGTGCAAAAGGCATTCATCACAGACTGAGAAAAATTCATTTCAGTTCGTAAGTTGAGCTGAGGCATGAAGCCCAACACTTTGCGGCTCCGATGCGTCAGTCTAACCTACGCATTGACAATATCAGTCAACCCGCCGCTGCAAAAAAACAACAGGCTCGGGATAGCATTCTGTTAAATATAAAGAAGCCGGTAAAAACCGGCTTCCGTTAAATTCAATATACCGCTATTAAATTTACTTTATGAATTAGCTCCCTGGATTTCGGTTATTGCCGCGTTAACATGTGTTTTAGCTTGATCTGCTTTACCCAAATTACCCGCGTTAATAGCTTCTTCCAGATGATTGGAAGCAGATTCCATGCGTTTTTGTGAAGCGCCTTTAAGTACTATAGCTGATGCCAGGCTATGTTCTAATGCCGCGCTTGCCTGCTTCACAATTTCTTTTGCATCACTTGCTTTAGCCGCCGCATTCGCACGTTCAAGTGCGGCCTTTCCATGATTTTCAACTGCAAAAACGGCAGAGCTTGTTGCCAACAATAAACTTGAACCAATCAGTGTTATTTTTTTCATTCTTATTCACCATTAATAATCAAATTATCTAATACAGTGTCTTGTTTAGGAAAAACTAATTTTTCCCGGTGCCCATTTTGGGGATGGCAATGATTTTTTTCAAGTGGCTTAAACTCAAACGGTTCAAATATTTTTTATCTAGCTTGATGAGATGTGGATAATTGGCTGAATAAACTTCCGCTGACCGATGCGGGGAATCGGCGGCACAAGCTACGACCCTCAACATTTTATTAAAGCTGTAAGGTGGAGTCGCCGTTAGGCAATCCACCACATGACAACAGGCTGTAATCGGCGTTGTGAGTGTAAGGTGGTTTGTTACTCGAAACCACCCTACAAATAAAGCTATTTAGTCTATTTGGCAGCCCCTTGGGAGTCGGCGCTAGATTCACAGTCACTGATGCTTCTGACATTATTTACTTGCTTGCCGATACACTTGTATTCCGGGTTGGTTTTCGTAGCCTGCTTTTTACAGGTTATGGCGCTGCTGGCCACTGTATAAGGGTCACCGGCCCCAGTTATGCCGGTCTTGCCAGGCGATTCCAAGTATATTTGAGCCCTGGCATCAGCTTCTGTGGGCGCATTTCCGGTTGCTGTTACGATTTGTCTACAACTATGCCGTTTCTGAGAGTCATTGATGTCGGCTTGTCTCTTTTCTTCGAGTTTTTGTCTTTCCTCGTTTTCAGCTAGCTCTTTTTCTTTTTGAGCTTTTTCAGCAGCAAGTTGCGTCTTTTTTTCGGCGTCTAATTTTTTCTGCTCGTCGTCAGTAATCTCAGTCTTTTTGTTACTTGGCAGCGCAAGACCTTGTGAAACTGCGGCTGCATTTTTCTCGCGCTTCTTTTTGGGTTGAGCCGGTTTCTCGATATTTTCAACTACCTGAGAAGCATCTCTATACGAATATTGGAATTCACACTGGAACAGTTCCTCCACCGATACGGTACCGATTATTTTGCATGCACATTCCCCGATGCTGATCAACTTGTTGGGTCCTGATGAAAAAGAATCGATAACTTCAGGTACACGCCTCTGGCACCACGTACTAACTTGATTCCTATCGAGTGGTGATGAATAGGCTAGTTCCTTCATAATCCGCCCTTTATCTTTTAATCTGGCTTTTTTGTCAGCCACTTCCATAAGGTCTGAGGAGGTAACTGTGGGGTTTGTATAAACAGGCTCGGCATTAGAAGTGCTTGAAATGACAAGCAACAACAAAACAGCGAATATTCTCATTTATGAGCTCCTTAAATTTAATAAACAGAAACCTAAACGAATAAGGAGACATTCGCCCAGACCAATTAAGCTTGATTTTAATGGCTAGCGTCGGCCATTACAATTTACTCTACAGAAGCGTCGGATAGGAGCGAACAATGTGGAGTCCATCAATTACTAAAGTTGGGCTTCGTTCCTCAGCCGATCATTCAGACAGCCAATTCAATTGGGCTGGGCAACTGCATTTCGTTGCCTGACATTTAGGTTTAAATTCTGCTAAATCCGATTTCCCGGACCGTTTGTTACCCTTACACATTAAAACTGAACGGCTAAAAAGCTCATTTATTATTACTTTTATCATTGGTAAGCTATTATTTTTCATTTAAGAATAATAATGGAGAGGGCGCATGAAAAAAGTACGTGTTTATATATTGGCAGCTTTTACGGTCCTAGCCGTATTTTCGTTTCCTAATGCTTATGCGCATAAGGCGACATCGCATACATCGGCGCAGAAATTCGGTAGAGGTTTGGCAGCCATGACAACAGGTTTTCTTGAAATACCCGGCAATATCGTTAAAGAAACAAGGGCTCAAGGGGCGATTGGTTTTCCGATCGGTCTTGCTACCGGCTTGGGGATGACTGTAACCCGTGAATTGGTGGGCGTTTATGAATTTCTCTCCGCGCCTTTTCCGGTTCCGGCAGGCTTTCAACCCATTCTACAGCCTGAGTACCCATGGGATTATTTTGAATAAATTCTTAGGACAATAAAGTTTAGCAAGTCAAAACGAGACTCGGTTGAATGCAGTTGATCAGAATTGATTTGCCCATATCAGCCGAGCCCGATCCCAATGACTTTTGCATCCAAGCAATATCAGGAAATTGACTTATGAGAGTGGATTTCCTACTGTTCGCCAAAGGGCTATTATCGGCAGGCGGACAATATGAAACCGGAATACACAGCTGAATTTCGTTTCTACGAGGAACTGAATGATTTTCTTCCTCGCGAGCAGCGCAAGCGAACCAATCTTTATCGTTTCAGCGGTCATCCGGGAATCAAAGATCCCATAGAAGTTTTCGGCGTGCCTCACACCGAGGTAGACTTGATTGTCGTCAACGGCCAGTCTGTCGGGTTCGATTATCAACTGCAAGCCGGGGATCGCGTCGCGGTCTATCCGGTTTTTGAAACTCTGGACATCACTCCTTTAGTCAAGCTGCGCGAAAAGCCCTTGCGCAACCCCCGATTTGTCCTGGACGTGAACCTAGGCAAACTCGCCAAACGCATGCGTATGTTGGGTTTCGACTGTCTTTATCGCAACGACTATAAAGATGCCGATATCGTAAAGAGCGCAGTCAACGACCGGCGTATCGTGCTGACTAGGGATCGGCGGCTTTTGTATAACAAACAAATCGACCATGGCTACTGGGTGCGTGCGGTTGACGTAGATGCCCAGGTCGATGAAGTTCTTCGGCGTTTCGACCTGTACGGCTTGATTCAACTTTTTTCCCGATGCTTGATTTGCAACGGCGTTTTAGCGCCGGTCGCCAAAGCGGATATTTGGGATCGTCTCGAACCCAAGACCAGGCTTTACTATAATGACTTTTATCAATGTGCTGATTGTCAGCGGATCTATTGGCAAGGCTCGCATATGCAAAATATGCTGAAACGCTTGGCCGACTCGAATTATCCTGCTTTAAACGGATGAGCCAAAAGATAAAATAATCATACTGTTTGACGTATAATTTGGTTCATTTCGCGGGTAAAGCGCTTAAATTCGTTTAAAAACACCGGCTATCAGGCTGACCCCTAACTCAATCATGACAATAAAACTTTAGAAATTGTGGATAAGATCAACATGACAAAGGCTGAAGATCGAAGAGGTTTTTTTCGGATTGATGATGAAGTTAATCTGTCTTATAAAAAAATAGACGAAAAACAGCTGCACGAACCGCACCCTGTTTCAGACAATATTTTAAATAGCTGTTCACTGTCCACAGCGCTTGAAACAGTATCGCAGGAATCGGCAACGTTATTGCACCGGCTGGACAAAGTCTTGCCGGAGGTTGCGGATTATTTAAGGTTAATTGACACAAAAATCGACCTGCTTGCTCAGGCGATTACGATGCAGGGCTTTCAGGTTAAGGAAAATAACACCCGTAAAGTTAATATCAGTGCAACCGGCATCGCTTTTGGCTGCGAAGAAGCGCTTAAAGATGGCGATTATCTGGAAATCAAAATACTGCTGACATCTTGCATGAGAGTTATCGTGACATACGGCAGGGTTGTTCATTGTCAAAATAGCCCATCAAACGATAGCCATTACCCTTATTTTGTCGGTGTCAATTTTATTGACATGAAAGAAGAAGACCGGGAAATGCTGATCAAGTATGTGGTTAAAGAGCAGTTGCAACAGATCAGGGACAAAAAGCAAGATAGCAGTGAATCATGAGTGCTTGTGAATATTTCAGATAAACAAAAAAAAATCCTTAGCCTATTGGCTGACGGCGAGTTTCATTCGGGCACTGAATTGGCCGATGCGCTCGGTATCAGTCGTTCAGCGATCTGGAAACAGCTGAGCGGCTTGGCCGAATTGGGGCTGCAACACTCGGCAGTCAGCGGTAAAGGCTACCGGCTGGATAACCCGTTGGAGTTGCTGGACGTGTCAAAAATCAATGAAGTCGTTACCGACCAGGCCGGCGCATTAATTTCATCGTTTGAAATTCACGATCAAATCGATTCCACCAACCGTTATCTAGTGGAGCGTTCGCAAAACAATGGGCTTTCCGGTTCCGTGTGTTTTGCGGAGTATCAGACAGCCGGCAAAGGCAGGCGAGGGCGGCAATGGGTCTCGCCTTACGGGAGCAATATTTACCTGTCGATACTCTGGCGTTTTCAGCAAGGCCCTGCCGCCATTTCAGGCTTGAGTCTGGCTATCGGCGTCGCGGTTATCAGGGCTTTAAAACAGCATCAAATTAGTAACATCGGCCTTAAATGGCCTAACGACATTTACAGCCAAGGCAAAAAACTGGGCGGCATCCTGGTGGAAGTTTCGGGCGAAACGGAAGGGCCGTGCAGTGCGGTTATCGGACTGGGATTGAACTTGTTTTTGCCGGAAACCCAAGCCGAAGGCATCACTCAAGCCTGGACCGACTTAAGCAAAATAACCGGCCAAAGCCAACTGTCCAGGAACCAATTGGCCGGTATCCTGTTAAACCATCTGTTGCCGGTCATTGCCGAGTATGAAAGTGACGGCATTCAAGCCTATCTCGATGAATGGCGCTCGTACGACTGTCTATCCGGCAAGTCTGCAACCCTGTTTATCGGTCAGCAACAATTTGAAGGCATCGTGCAAGGAATCGACGATAACGGCATGCTGTTGATTAAACGACCGGATGGCAATGTGCAGACATTTGCCTCCGGCGAAGTTAGCTTTAATAGTTCAGCGCCGCAATGAATTTGCTGATCGATATGGGTAATACCCGGCTAAAGTGGGCGGCGGCGACCGCTGGTCAAATCATGACCGGGTCACCTTTGGCCAATAACCGGATTAATCGGGAAGAACTTTTTCAGCTCTGGAAAGGCCTTTATCGTCCCAAGCGGATTGCCGTTTCCTGCGTGAGTGCAAACCGGCTGCTCGAGCTGGTCCAAACGGTAGCGCATGAACTTTGGCTTGATGTGGATATTATCCTGGTTAAACCGCAGGCCCAGGCGTTTGGTGTGGTTAACGCTTACCAACAGCCGGAAAAACTGGGCGTCGACCGCTGGCTGTCGCTGGTTGCCGTTTGGCAGCAATATCAAGTCTCGGCTTGCATAGTCGATTGCGGAACGGCCATTACCGTGGATTTACTCGACGGCCACGGCAGGCATCAAGGTGGCCTGATCAGCCCCGGCTTGATGCTGATGAAAGAATCGCTGGGTCAGGGAACGGAGGCGCTGTCTGTTAGCGATGCAAGCTACGTAATCGGTCTGGCCGATTCTACCGACGCCGGGATCTACAGCGGTACCTTGATGGCCGCCATTGGTTTGATCGAGCATGTGCTGGCAAAACAACCCGCCGGCATGCGGCTGATTTTAACCGGCGGCGATGCGGAACTTATCGCCGGGCAGCTTGATGCCGTATCCACTGTTGATCCCGATTTGGTGCTGCGCGGATTGCTGTGTATTCTGGAAGGGCATGTATAGATTGCGAGTTTCAATAGTGAAAGCTTCGCGTTCTTTTCTGTAGTGTAAAAATCCTTTTATTGTCCTTAATACCTAACTATTCCTATCGTGCTAAACACCATCTGGATAAGCTTTTTTCTCGTCGCTTTTTGCACCGCGCTGTTCAAACTGGTTTTCCTGGGCGACCAGCAGGTGTTTGCGCAAATCATGGAAGCCATGTTTGCGTTATCGAAATCGGCTTTTGAAATATCCCTGGGACTGACCGGCGTGCTCGCCTTATGGCTGGGCATTATGCGCATCGGCGAAAAGAGCGGCTTCATCCTGCTATTAACTAAAAGCCTGACGCCGTTATTCAGCCGGTTAATGCCCGATGTGCCCAAAGGTCATCCCGCTTTGGGCGCTATTGTGATGAATATTTCCGCCAATGCGCTGGGGCTGGATAATGCCGCCACTCCGTTGGGCATCAAGGCGATGCAGGAACTGCAATCACTCAACCCCAATCCCGAAACCGCCAGCAATGCGCAAATCCTGTTTTTGGTGATCAATACCTCAAGCGTCACGTTGTTTCCGGTGACCATTTTCACTTACCGCACCCAACTAGGGGCCGCTAACCCGACCGACGTTTTTATTCCGATCCTGATTGCCACCTACATGTCCACGCTGGCGGGTCTGCTTGCCGTTGCCTTCGTGCAAAAAATCAATCTGCTGGATAAAGTGGTTATGGCTTATCTGGGCGGTTTTACATTGGTTGTCGGCGGCATACTGGCGTATTTTTCAAGCTTGCCGCAGCAGCAGATGCTCGAACAGTCGGCGCTTATCAGCAATTTCATCCTGTTCTCTCTGGTCATTACTTTTATTCTCGGGGCTATCAATAAGGAGATTAACGCTTACGAAGCTTTTATTGAAGGTGCCAAGGAAGGCTTTCAGACAGCGATTACCATCATCCCTTATTTGGTCGCGATGCTGGTTGCGATCGGCGTGTTCAGGGCCAGCGGCGCGCTGGATTTTCTAGCTGATTTGGCGAGAGCCGCCGTGCATTATTTCATGCTCGACGACCGCTTCGTCGAAGCCTTGCCCACCGCATTGATCAAGCCATTCAGCGGCAGCGGCGCCAGGGCGATGATGATCGACACCATGAAGACCTTGGGCGCGGATTCGTTTGCCGGTCGCCTGTCGTCAATCGTGCAAGGCAGCACCGAAACCACCTTTTATGTGCTGGCGATTTACTTCGGCTCGGTCGGCATCAAACATATTCGCCATGCCGCCGCGTGTGGGATAATAGCCGACTTTGCGGGCGTTGTTGCCTCTATATTTGTTGCTTATTGGTTTTTTGGCTAAAGGCGAAAGGCGAAAAAACCATCTTTTGCCCTTTGCCTTTCGCCTTGTGCCTATAAAACTTTTATGAAAAAGCTCGGTTTTATCCGCGCCATCCGTATTCTAATTTTTATCATTATTGCTCAATGAAAGTTCATCTTAAAACACTCGGCTGCCGCCTTAACGAGGCGGAGCTGGAAACTTGGGCTCAGGCTTTTCAAAAGTCCGGCCATCAAATCACCAAGCAAGCCGAAGCCGCCCAGCTTATCGTGATTAATTCCTGCGCGGTGACCCAGGATGCCGCCAGAAAATCGCGTCAGCTGATACGGCGCATCCATCGCGATAATCCGCAAGCCAAACTGGTTGTCAGCGGCTGCTATGCGACCTTGAATGAGGATGAGGCCGCGTCGTTGCTGGGCGTCGATTTGATAGTCAGCAACAAGGACAAAGACCAGTTGGTCGAAAAAACTCTAACCGAGTTGAACATGGACAGCATGCCGGTCCTGTCCACCGAGCCGGGGGAAATATCGCTATTCACTCGCGGCAGGCAGCGCGCCTTCGTTAAGGTGCAGGACGGTTGCCGTTACCGCTGCACCTTCTGCATCGTCACCGTGGCCCGCGGCGAAGAAAGCAGCCGGCCTGTTCAGGCAGTCATCGACGAGATCAATGCGCTGCACCAGCAAGGCATCACCGAAGTCATTTTGACCGGCGTGCACTTGGGCGGTTACGGCAGCGATTTGGGCAATAATCTGTCCGATTTGATCAAAGCCATTCTAGTGGCAACCGATATCCCGCGGCTTAGATTGGGTTCTCTGGAACCTTGGGAATTGCCGGGCGATTTTTTCGAGCTGTTCAATAATCCGCGCCTGATGCCGCATCTGCACCTGCCGTTGCAAAGTGGTTCGGATACCGTGCTGCGCCGTATGGCAAGACGCTGCAAGACCGAAGAATTTTCAGTCATCGTCAGCCAGTTGCGGGCGAAAATTCCCCACTTCAATATCACCACCGATATTATCGTCGGCTTCCCCGGAGAAACCGAGCAGGAATGGGAGGATAGCTTTAACTTCATTAAGCAGATCGGTTTCGGGCATATCCATATCTTTACCTATTCGAAACGGGAAGGCACCAAGGCCGCAGGTTTGCCGGATCAAGTGAGCAATGAGGTCAAAAAACAACGCAGCAGACAATTGCATGAGCTGGCTGAAGAAATGAAGCTGAAGTTTTTTGAATGTAATGTCGGCAATGAGTTTCCGGTGTTATGGGAGGGTTATAGCGAGCCGTTGGATAATGGTAAACAGCGGGTGTTTGGTTATACGCCGAATTATCTTCGGGTCGGCTGCGTGATTGACAGCGATGTATCCGTTGAGAACCGGACGATTGACTGCGTTTTGACAGCGGTTGAAAAGGACTTCGTTGTTGGGGAACTGGAGGGTAATACGATGTTATAGGATGCCGTCGGGGAGTGATGTGCATCAATCGGGAATGGTGCGCTCCACCTCATGATTGGCTAAACGGGAAAAAATGCTTTTAGGATTAAGGTCAATATGCCGCCTAGTACCAACCCCACCATCCATTTAATAACCAGCAATTCGCGCTCGATTCGATTGGTATCCGATTTAGTCGCCAATTGCGAATCCATTGCTTCAGAAAAAGCAGTTACCAAGGCTTCCGCTTCAGCCTTGGCCTGATCTTCAGGAACGCCACCAGCCTTGAGTTTTTCAACAAATTTTAAAGTATCAAATGTAATCGTCGCCATATCAGACATCCGGTAAATGAGCTAAGGTTGCAGTTTAACACGCCAGAAGCGTATATTTTTTTAAATATTGTGGTTTTTTCTAACGGGAATTCGCTTCGCAGCTTTACAAGAAACCGAACGACTTGTTTTTGAGCGTCAACAAACCTTAATCCAAAAATACTATGAATACCAAGGACATTGAAATAGAGCCTGTTGCTATTAAGGCGTGGGCTGAAAATAGAATGGTTTATCTGGAATTGACCGATGGGCGCATTACCGGTTTCCTAGTCGATCGTTAATAACGTGAGTACCCTCAACATCACAAAACGCGCCCTGCAACTTTTCCGCATCGGGCTGGCCGCCAAAAAACTGCAACGCACTCAGGACGAGACCGAAAGACTGCTCGCCAAACGGGCGTTGGCCGGGCTGTTTGCCGATGCGCGCGGCATTACCATGAAAGTCGGCCAGTTGTTTGCAGGGAATGACGGCACGACGCCGTTTCAGGAACTCGTCGAAGGCATAGAGCCTTTGCCTTTAAAAGCCATGATTCCATTGCTTGAAGCGGAAATCGGGCAAAAATACAAAAAAGTATTCCGCTCGATAGAACCCGCCATTGCTGCGGCTTCGCTAGGACAAGTGCATCTTGCTGAACTTAAAAACGGAGATAAGGTGGCGGTTAAAATCCGTTATCCGGACATTAATGATGCAGTCGATGCCGAACTGCGGCTGGTCGGCCTGATGCCCGGCGTAGGGCCGGTCAACCGCTGGGGCTTTGATCTCGATGGCTATAAAAAAAGCTTGCGCGATAACATGCAGCGAGAGCTGGATTACCGCTCGGAAGCCCAAAGGCAGGACTATTTTGGCCGCACTGTTCAAGTTTCCGGGTTGAAAGTTCCATCGGTGTATAGCGATCTATGCAGCGAACGCGTATTGGTGCAGAGCAGGGCGGAGGGCGTGCTGATCGATAAGGTCGGTGGTTGGCCTGAACAGGAGCGCCTGGCTATCGGTCAAACGCTGATGATGACGCTGTTTAAGAGTCTGTTTGTTGCTGGCGAAGTGCATGGCGATCCGCATCCGGGTAATGTGTTTTACAGCCATGACGTGAATGGCCAACCGTTAGTCGCATTGCTCGATTACGGCTGCACAATCACAGTTACTGAACAACGTCGACTGGCGCTGCTCAAGCTGATCATCGGTTGCCGAGAACGGAACCCGACCAAACCGCTGGACTGTTTTGCAGCGTTGGGCTTTGACAGCAAAAAACTTAACCATATCAACGGTTCGTTGCCCGCCTTATGTCAGAGTTTATTCCGGCCTTTTCTAATAAATCACGCATTTAATCCTGAGCAGTGGCAACTGGGCCGGGAAGTGAACGATTTGCTCGGCGATTATCGCTGGTGGTTCCGGTCGGCAGGGCCTTCCGACCTGTTTTTACTGATGCGCGCTTTTCAGGGGCTGATCCAGCAATTGCAACAGCTGGATGTTAAGCTGCCGTGGTGGACGGTTCTGCAACAGGCCGTTGGCCCTGAACTCATTCAGCAGGCCATAGCCTTTGAGTTGCCCGCAATTAAGCATGAGCCGACGAAAGCATTGAGCTTTGACCAGCAGGCAAGCGCACTTTGCGTACGCGTCACTGAAAACGGCGAGCAGCGGGTTTCGGTTAAGATGCCCGCCGAAGCGGTGCTGGATTTGGAGCGTCTTATCCCTGAAGATGTCTTGGCACGTATCATGGATTCAGGGACAATCGACCTCAAACTGTTGGGCGAATCTATCCGCGCCAACGGCATTATCCCCCAGCAACTGTTTGTTTTTGAAGATGTTGAAAAAACTTACAGGGTATGGCTTGAGTAAGATAAATACTCGAATATAAATTTTCAGCTTCGTTCAAAGCCGGAGTGCAGGCTCTGCCTGCTTTGCAAGCACCAAAAGTAGGCGCTTTACGACTGCAAGGACAGGAAATGATCCTGTCATTTCTCTGCATTCCCCACATCCCTGTGGGTCATGCAGGAGGTAGAGCACCAACAGTAGGCGCTCTAGGCGCAGCTTTCGCTCCTGCTCACGCTAAGTACCTACATCCATGTAGGCAATGCAGGAGCAATTGCCGAGGCGGAGCTTGCACTCCAAAATACCAAAGAACTTTAGCTCGGTTAATTAACTTAAGGTGAAAGCGATGCGATATATTTTGGCGATAGATCAAGGCACCAGCAGTTCGCGTTGTGTTGTTTATGATCAACAGGCTAATCCGGTTGCGATGGCGCAGCAGGCGTTTACGCAACATTTCCCGTATCCGGGCTGGGTTGAGCATGATCCCGAGGAAATTTGGGCGTCTCAGTCCGGGGTTTTTCAGCAAGTCATGCAGGATGCACAGCTTCAGTCGGAAGATATTGCGGCCATCGGCATCACCAATCAACGAGAAACTACGGTAATCTGGGAGCGCAGCACCGGCCAGCCGATTTATAACGCTATCGTTTGGCAGGACAGGCGTACGGCTGAGCACTGCATCCGGCTGCAACAAGCCGGAGCGGAAGCAATGATCAGGGCTAAAACCGGCCTGTTGCTCGATGCTTATTTTTCGGCGACAAAAATCAGCTGGCTATTGGAACATGTCGAAGGTGCGCGTGAACAAGCCGAGCGCGGGGAATTGGCATTCGGCACAATTGATTCATGGCTGGTCTGGAAACTGACCAACGGCGAGCTGCATATCACCGATGTGACTAATGCGTCGCGAACTTTATTGTTTAACATCGATACGATGCAGTGGGACGAGGAATTAATGGAATTATTCAACATACCCGCATCGTTGCTGCCAACCGTCAAATCGTCCAGCGAGGTTTATGGGCAAACGCGTAATCAGGTAATAGGGGCAGGAATTGTAATTGCAGCCATTGCCGGAGATCAGCATGCGGGGTTATTCGGCCAGCTGTGCATCAATGCGGGCATGGCTAAATGTACTTACGGCACCGGGTCGTTTTTAATGATGAATACCGGCTCGCAAAGGGTTGCTTCGAATAACGGCTTGTTGACCACGGTTGCCTGGCAAATCGGCGATCAAATCCATTATGCGCTTGAGGGCGGCGTGTTTGTCGGGGGCGCGGTCATCCAATGGCTGCGCGACGGTTTGCAGTTATTCGAGCAGGCATCGGATAGCGAGCAGCTTGCCGGTAGCGTAGCCGATAATGGCGGGATTTATTTCGTACCGGCACTCACCGGTCTTGGTGCGCCGCACTGGGACTCGCAGGCGCGTGGAGCGATCTTTGGCATCACGCGCGGCACAACCTCTGCGCATTTTGCCAGGGCGGCGCTGGAGAGCATTTGCTTTCAGGTCGATGATGTCTTACAGATGTTTTCAGCCGAAAGCGGTAGTCCGATTACCCAGCTAAGAATCGATGGCGGCGCGGCAGTCAATAATATGCTGGCGCAATTTCAGGCCGATATATCGGCTGTTGAAGTCGTCCGCCCGACCAACCTTGAAACCACGGCATTGGGTGCGGCTTATCTGGCCGGTATTGCGATAGGGCTATGGACTATCGACGAGCTTAATGACAAATGGCGTATCGATCAGTCGTTTCATGGAACAATGCCGGCGCAGGAAGTTAAATTATTAAAGCAACACTGGCTTAAAGCCGTGGAAAGATCAAAAAAATGGGTGGAATAAGGTTTGCCGGATGAGTGAGACAAAACTGCGCGGATATGAAAATTTTCATATTGTGTTATGGCTGTTGAAAGATACCTGTTGGTTAATGGAATGGAGGCTGGAAGGCCTGTTTATGATTATGCCGACAGTTGCGGCGGCTTTTCACATTACCTGGCTGGGGCGGCAAAACACCGCCAACCTGTTTCACAATCTGGCTGTCAGCAGCTGGATATGCGGCAATGCGGTTTGGATGATAGGGGAATTCTTTTTCGACGACAGTTTCAGGCCGTTTGCCAAAGTCTTTTTCGGCATCGGTGTGGTGTTTCTTGCGGTGTATTATTTTGGCGTGTTGCCGAAACAAAGGCGTTTGTTGAGGCAAAAACTGTAGTTTATTGTTATACATAAGTATCTGCGGGATGTTGTCATTCCGACAGTCCCTTGCCTGGCGTTAGGCAAGACGCATGCCGATAGGCAGACCTTCCAGGTTTTTACGGGAGCCGCTCCCGGCGGCTCCCGCACTTCCGCCATCCATGGCAGTCGGTCGCATCGGTTCCCTACCGATTGCGACACTTCCGCCATCCATGGCAGTCGTAAAACCTGGAAGGTCTAACTGGCAACGGCCATCGCCTTACTGCTCTTACGATTCAGCCCGCTTAAAATGCATGAATTTGACGCCGACAGCGCAGGCAACGCCGACTAGAATATAGGCATAATTGACGAACAAGCCGGACAATGTGCCCGGATTATGTTCAACCGCATCGCGTAGTCCTGGGGTTACGGCAAAAGTCCAAACAACGCCGGGGATCAGATAGGACAGAAAGCCCACTATAGCCGAGGAGAGCGGATTTTTGCCGGTCGCTTCGGCGCTTTTGTAAAACCAGTAAGAGATCAGTAATGCGGTAATGGTGCCTATCATGATGAAATTCCATAAGTTATGTTAGCGGTGGCGTCACAGTATCAAATTGCTTTCTTGTGCTCAAGCGTGAGGCTTTAAGTCGAGGCGGAAACATCAGAGTAGGAGTAGGGCGGTTTCGCGTAGCAAACCGCCAATCAAAGCACAATATCCAATACAATCGATCATACAAAATTCCCGCTTGGAAAAGTTCGAGCAGGAATCAAATAAGATTATCCCGATCATGGCGGATTGCTTAGCGAATCCGCCTTACAGCGTTATCTTTCAATTTAACAATAATCGTAGACTGTAGGGCGGTTTCGCGCCAGCAAACCGCCAATCACCAAAAGTAGGCGCTCTAGGCGACACACAACATCAAAGATAATTGGACTCATGGTGCAGAATTGATAAAGGTCATGACGCTCAGTGTCATGAAGTGTAAAAAATCGTCAAGATGATTGTCCTTAAGCATAAGTCGTTGACCAATCGTGCACGGAATTTTGTAGGCCCACAATCGATCCTTGGCCTTCTGGGTCGTAACCACGCCACCTGCATGGGCGATGCAGTTCCGAGCTTCAATGATCGCAGCAAGTTTGATCAGTACTTCATCAGAGTTCAACGGACTGTCGATGCCTTTGACCGAATGGATTTTGCGAATTTGCATCAGGGCCTTGTTGCCCAACAGCATTGTTCCATCAACGGCCAAATGATGGTTTGCGCAAAAGGAGTCAGTCCTATTCACAGATATCGAGTATGCGTCTGCAATTTGATCAAAGAGAATTTCAAAGGCGGTACAGAGTTGGACGACCGCCAGGCCGAGTGCCAGTTGCCCGTAGTCACCGGAGCTAATCGAATCCTCTAACTGCCCAACAGTGCGTATTGTCGTGTAGCCATCAGAGAAGTTGTTTGATATGGGTAAGGCAAAATTCGATCCTAGTGCAGAGAGGTCGATTGACTCAATCAATCTTGAACCGGCGTAAAGCGTCGCAATCCTGTGAAGGAGGTCTTTATAGTCTCCGAATGCTTCAACGATGGTGGCATTCGAGCATGCTGTATCCCAGTTCATGAGTTGCTCCAGTAGTGTGGGTCGGAATAAGGCCATCCAAACACGTAGCGCGAGGTGGCGTTTATGGCGAATTTGGGCGTTGTTTGCCGGAAACACCTGTTCTTGCTATTGCTCGGACTGGCTTATACCGGTCTGCTGAGCTTGTGCGCGTGGTTAGACATTTTTACCAAACAGGTATCCAAGAATCAGAGTAATAATTGGAGTGATAAGCTTCCAGTAATCGCCAGCAGTCATAGCAGTACCTGCGGTAAACAACAATGCAATGCCAGGGGAAAGCAGGAGCAATAGGGAAAGACCAGCAATATTCGATGGTGCGGTCTTTGAACTACCAAAAAGTTTTCCAAGCCAGCCGGACTCAAGATCCATTCCTTTTGATTTTAAAAGAAGCTCAGTAGCATCAGGGTCGGTATTATATTTTAGATTCTCTGCCATTACCGTTCCTCCAATCCTCTAAACATCCCAAGCCCAAGCCCAAGCGCAGGTCGTGGTAGCAAGCCCAATGCTGCTTGTGCATGCTGGGATATATAGCCGCAATTATCACAGGCAACTATTATGATTGGCATGGTTGTTTTTGTAGAGACAGCAGACAACCCACCGAGCAAGCCGCCGCCTGTTGGTGGTTGTGTAACTATAATCTCAGATTCTCCAACAACGCTGAAGTTGCTGGACGAACAACGAGGGCACGGCTGACTTACCTTCCTTTTGTTTAGCGCTGCGATTACTTCATTAAGACGATTTTTATTCATACGCTTTCCTTTAAATTGACCTTAATAAACTTAGTGCGGTGCCGGAAACATCGGTTCTCGCTGTTGCTCAAACCGGCTTATTCCGGCTTACGGGATTAACCAACAACCCGGCCAATCAACTCCCCCAACTTAACCGTCTTCTCCGCTTTAAACCCGGCATCCCACTGCGCCTTATCCTTGCCAAACAAAACAATAATCGTAGAACCCATATTAAACCGGCCCATTTCCTCGCCGATTTTTAGGGTAGGTGCATCATCGTTATACTGCCAATTTTGCACCGAGGTGATGCTCGGCGGCGTGACGACGCCGTGCCAGACGGTTTCTACGCTGGATACGAATATCGCGCCGACAAGCACCAAAGCCATCGGGCCGATTTCAGTGTCGAATATCGCCGCGACGCGCTCGTTTCGGGCAAATAAGCCGGGCACTGAATTGGTGGTGGCGGCATTGACGCTGAACAAACGGCCGGGGATATGCACCATTTCCCGTAACGTGCCGGTTAATGGCATGTGCAGGCGGTGATAGTCTTTGGGCGACAAGTATATGGTGGTAAATGCACCGTTATTAAACGGTTCGGCACGAGCTGCATCGCCGCCCAACAATTCGGTTGCGGTAAAGCTTTTGCCTTTGGCCTGGAAGATTTTGCCGTCGCTGATGCCGCCGGCCTGGCTGACGGCTCCGTCCGCAGGACAGACAATCGCATTCGTTTCGCTACTGAACGATCTAACGCCGGGTTTTAGCTCACGGGTAAAAAAGTGGTTAAAGCTCTTATAGGCGTTGATGTCCGGCTCCTGCGCCTCATCCATGTTAACTCCGTAATGCCTGATGATCTGCTTGATAAACAGGTTTTTAAAGGCTTTGTTCTCGCAGTGCGTCAGTTTGCTCATCATTTGCGACAGCGCGTGATGCGGCAGAACGTATTGGGGCAGGGTGGTCAGGGCTTCTTTAAAGTTCATGTCTTAATAATTATCGGGGGTTTTCCCGCTTAAGAAATACGCAAATGCGATGATTTCCGCGACGGCAACATAGAGTTCATTGGGGATTTCATCGCCTAACGGAATTTGAGCCAGAATTCTTGCCAGTTCCGGCTCGGTTTGCAGCGGTATTCCGTGGTGTTCGGCGATTGCCAGGATTTGTTCAGCGGTAAGACCTGTGCCAGTGGCGGTTACCTTGGGGGCATTTTTGCCGTCGTACTTTAACGCGACGGCAATGTCCGAGGTGTAGTAGGTCTTAGCCATGACGATCTAGGTGATTACCGCAAAAAGAACAGTATCCACGAAAATCACGAAAGGCACGAAAAATACAATATGTTCGTGTTTTTTGTGTTTTTCGTGGACGATGCTTTTTGGCGGATTCATTATTAAATCACTTAAGGCAGCGTAACCAGTTCCGGCGCTTGCCAATCGGGATTTTTATGTTCTACAACGACGGTTGTGTAGATGCCGCCGCGTACATTGAACTCGGCGCGGATGCGCATGAAGTTCGGCGCTATGGCTTTTACGAGGTCGTCGAGGATTTCATTGGTGACTGCTTCATGGAATGCGCCTTGGTCGCGGAATGCCCACATGTACAGCTTGAGCGCTTTGAGTTCCACGCACAGCTTTGCAGGTATGTATTCGATCTGGATGGTGGCAAAATCCGGCTGGCCTGTTTTTGGACACAGGCAGGTAAACTCAGGCACATCGATGCGGATTGTATAATCACGGCCTGGTTTTGGGTTTTCGAAAGTTTCCAGATCTTTGCTTGGTTGTGTTGTCATTTCAGTTTATATGTAAAAAAAGAGGGTACAAAAAGTAGGCGCCTTAGATGAAAAAATTCGATACTCGGCTAATTATCGTTAATAATAGGCCGTTATTTTAATTCAACTGTCGGGATATTCATACCAGTACTATGAAACTGGAAAAAATCAAGCTTTCGGGTTTCAAATCTTTTGTTGATCAAACGGTCATACCAATCACTGGTAATTTGACCGCCATCGTCGGGCCAAACGGCTGCGGCAAATCCAATATTATCGATGCGGTGCGCTGGGTGATGGGTGAAAGTTCAGCCAAGCATTTGCGCGGCGGCAGCATGGCGGACGTGATTTTTAACGGTTCATCGGGACGCAAACCGGTCAGTACGGCTTCGGTCGAGTTGGTTTTTAATAACACCGACAGCAAGCTGGGCGGTGAATATTCGCAATACGATACTATCGCAATCAAACGCCAGGTCAGCCGCGACGGTACCTCCGTGTTCATGCTGAACGGTTCGCGTTGCCGCCGCAAAGACATCACCGATATCTTCCTGGGCACAGGGCTGGGCTCACGAAGCTACGCGATCATCGAGCAGGGCACGATTTCTCGCATGGTTGAAGCCAAGCCGGAGGATTTACGGGTTCATATCGAAGAAGCGGCGGGCGTTTCCAAATATAAGGAACGTCGAAGCGAAACCGAAACCCGGATGAGGCATACCCGCGAAAACTTGGAGCGGCTGGACGACTTGCGCGACGAAGTTGAAAAACAAATCAAGCATCTGCAAAAGCAGGCCGAAAAAGCCGAAAAATATACCGAGCTTAAAAAGAAGGAACGCCAATACCGGTTGGAGTTGTTGGCGATGCGCTGGAATGCCTATCATCAGGCTGCGAAACAGCTGGATGAGAAGTTGCAGACGGTCGCTCACGAACACAACCGGCTGTTCGTAGAGCTGCGTGACATCGATAACACCATTGAAGCCAAACGCGCCGAGCATAAAACCCAGCAACAGCAAACCAACAGCTCTCAAGGCGATTATTATCAGATTGTCGCCGAAGTCAGCGGTCTTGAGCAGACCATCAAGCACACCGAAACCAGCCGTGAACAAACCTTGGTCGAAATTAACCGCTTGCGCCAGCAGGCCGATCAGTCGTTAACGGAACTTGAAGCCGATGTGCAGCAGCTGGAAGCGATCAAAGAGGCTTTGTTTGAAGCGGAAGAGGCATTGATTGTTGCCGAGGAACGGCAGGAAGATGTTTTATACAGCCAGCAGGAAGTGCAGCAGCAGAAAAGTTCCTGGCAGGAACAATGGGAAGCGTACCGCAACACCAGTTCGAGCTATAAGGAACAGTCTGAAGTGCAGCGGGTAAAAACCGCGCAGTTGGAAAACCAGAATCGCCAGCTGCAAATCCGCCTGGATAAGTTGCATAGCGAGCGTAGTGAGCTGGAGTCCAGTGAGTTGCAAAGCGAGATTGAATCGCTGGATGCGGGCATCGAACTTATTGAAACGCAACGCGATGATCTGCAAAAGCAGCTTGAAAGCCTGCATCGGCAGATACGCGAACAGCGCCAACAGATCAAGCAGTATCATGATGAATTGCATGCGCGCCGCTCGGAAATGCACAGCATAAAAGGCAAAATCACCTCGCTGGAATTGTTGCAGCAACATGCGATGGGCAAAGACAACAAGCACCTGAGCGCATGGCTTGAGTCCGTTGATCTGACCGAAAACCGCCGTCTTGCCGAGTTTCTGGATGTGCAGACAGGTTGGGATACGGCGGTTGAAACGGTTTTGGGCTGCTACCTGGAGGCGATCTGCATTGAAAGCGCCGATCAGGTTATTCCTGGCTTGCAACGTTTGACCGATGAATCGATAGCATTGGTTGAGACTGGCGCCAAAAAGGCCTGTCCAGAGGGAGAAAGGGCGTGTGCCTCTAGTTTGCTGGACAAGGTAAAAGCGCCGTGGGATTTGAGCAATTTGCTGGCCGGCGTTTACTGCGCCGACGATGTTGAAACGGCCAGAGCCTTATCTTCCCAGCTTAAAGCGCATGAATCGGTTATTACCCCGGACGGCACCTGGTTTGGCTCCGGCTGGATAAAAATAATCCGCGCCAAAGACAGCAAAACCGGCGTGTTGCAACGTGAAAAAGAGTTGCGCCTGTTGAAACAGCGGCAGGAAGATCTGCACGTTGAGATTGAAGCTCTTGAAGACCAACTGGAATCCGCCGAAACCGGCTTGAAGGATGCGGAAGTCCAGCGCGAATCGATTCAGCAACAGGACAATAGCCTTGGGAGTGAACTGTCGGTAAAAAGCGCCGAGTTCAGTGCGCGTTCCGCCCGGCTGGAACATCAGCAGCGCCGTCTGGAGCAGGTCTGCAACGATATCGACGATATCAGCAGTGAGACTGCTGAAAATGCCGAGACTATCGCCGAATCCCGGCTGTTGCAGGAACAGGCCGAACAGGTCATGGCCGAGCAGGAGCAAAAAAAGCAAAGTCTGGAGTCTTTAAATCAGGAGCTGCAATCCGAGCAACAGCGTATCGATCAATCCGCTAATGAAGCCAGACAGCAGGTTTACAGCATCAAGTCGAAGATTGAATCGCTACGCTCTTCCGAATCCCTAACCGGTAAACAGCTGGAGCGATTGCGGCAGCAACATCAACAATCGATAGAACGCATCGCCGAGCTGGAAAAAAATCTTCACCAAACGTTGTCTCCGATGGACGATGAAAAAAAGCAGCTGGAGCAAATGCTGGTGGACAAGGGGAAGCTGGAGATTCGTTTGCACGAACAACGTCAGCTTCAGGAAGACCTTGAAGCGGAAATAACCCGGCTCTCTGAAGACCATATCCGGGTGCAGCGCGCTTTGGAAAAGCAGAAAGAAGCGCTGGATACGATTCGTTTTGAGTTGCAGGAAAGCAAGGTGCGCCAGCAAACCGTCAACGAGCAGCTGAAAGAAATCGATGCCGATGTCGAACAGGTGCTTCATAGCTTGCCGGAACAGGTCGAAGAAAACAGCTGGAAAAGAACAGTCGATGACTTATTGGCTCAAATCGAAAGATTAGGTACCATTAACCTGACCGCAATAGAAGAGTACAAGGCTCAGTCCGAGCGAATGAATTTTCTGAATGAGCAACATGCCGATTTAATCGAGGCCTTGCAAACGCTGGATCAGGCAATCAGTAAAATCGATAAGGAAAGTCGGCAGCGGTTTAAGGAAACATTCGATAAAATAAACACCGGTTTGCAGGAAAAGTTCCCGAAATTATTCGGGGGCGGTCATGCTTATCTGGAATTGACTGAACAAGACGAGTTGGAATCGGGCGTAAACATTATTGCCAGACCTCCCGGCAAGAAAAACAGCTCCATACACTTGTTGTCAGGTGGAGAGAAAGCGTTGACGGCGGTAGCCTTGGTGTTTTCTATTTTCGAACTCAATCCAGCGCCTTTCTGTTTGCTGGATGAAGTCGATGCGCCGCTGGATGACGCTAATGTTGGGCGGTTTTCAAGGATGGTCGAAGAAATGTCGGCATCTGTGCAATTTTTGTATATTTCCCATAACAAGGCGACTATGGAAATTGCAAAACAGCTGGCAGGTGTTACTATGAAAGAGCCGGGCGTGTCCCGGATGGTCGCAGTTGATATTGAAGAAGCAGTGAGTCTGGCGGAAACCTAATGGATAAAGAAATTTTAAGAATAGTAATTATTGCAACCGGCATGCTAGTCGTTATAGGCATGTTGGTTTGGGCTTATATCAAAGATAAAAAAGCGCGTGAAGAGTTGGATTTTTACGATGATGCCGGCGATCATCCGCTGACGTCGGATGCCTCGGACATAAAAGGCGATTTTGATATTGCTTCGTTGGCTGCTTCTGAAAGTCATGCTGGTGTTCATCCTCATGAATACTATGATGAAGACGATGACGAGGATTACTATGAGCAGGATGACGACATAGAGCCGCCGCCCCGCGCTACCGCACCGGCGATTATTCAGTTCAGCATTATCACCAAGGCGGACGAAGATTTTAACGGCGCTGACTTGGTTGAAGCCTTTGAAGCGGTCGGGCTTGAATACGGCAGCTTAAAAATATTTGAACGCCTGGATGCTAATCGGTTGGTCGATTATGGCGTGGCCTGTATTGTTGAACCGGGCACGTTTCCGGATAAAGATTTAGAAAATTTCTACTGCCCCGGTATTGTGTTTTTTATGCAGCCTGAAGCACTGGATGATGCACCGGCGGTTTTTGACGATTATGTAGAAACAATCAATACATTGGCCGCGAAATTGGATGGCGTTATTCTTGATCATAGAAGACAGCCGCTGACCGAAGCGACCGTTCAAGCCATTCGCCAGAGTTTGTGATCTTAATGTAGCTGCTTTTTAGTTGCGCACAGTCATTAAACTTAGATATAAAACCACAAAGACAGTTAAAGCTTCGTGTCTCTGCCGAGTGGGGCAATTGCTCCGTTCGGCCAAGCCTTATAGATACGCTGTGCGTACCATTGAATGCCCAAGGTATGCAGGCATCTTTTACAAAGCGCGTTTTCTGCTCGGATTATTTAAATGCCATCCCTTAGCAATACCCAGTTAGAGCTTCTTAAAGAAGCCGATCTTTCAATCCATTTATCCCCTGAGCTGATCGCTCAAATTGCAGCCCAAGCCGACCCCAAGCAACTGACCGATGAGCAACTGCTTGAGTTTTTGCAAGCATGCAACGCCTTGTATCGAAGCGGCGAGCCGCTTATTTCCGATGCCGATTATGATTTTATCTTCCTGGCTGAGCTGCAAAAACGCCACCCCAGCCATCCGTATTTGGAAACCGTCGAACCGGAAGTCATTGCTGTCGGCAAGACCGTCACGCTGCCGGAGCCTATGCTGTCGACGGAAAAAACCTATACCCGAAGCGGTATCGAAAAATGGCTGTCGCGGCTGAAAAAAGCGGCAGAAGACTGTGATGCGGATTTTTCCACGCTGATGATCCGGGCAACGCCCAAGCTGGACGGTTACGCGGCTTATGATGACGGAAAAGTACTCTACACGCGCGGCGATGGCCGCAGAGGCACGGACATTAGCCGGGTTTTCGAGCGCGGTTTGATAGTTGGCGGAAACGGCGAAAGAGGGCAAGGTGCCGGTGAAATCGTGGTCAGCCAGACGTACTTTAACAATTATCTGGCCGATTATTTTGAAAACTCCCGGAATTTCCAGGCCAGCATCATCAAAGAAAAAGAGCTTGAACAGCACGCTTTAGAAGCCATACAAAACCATGCGGCAGTATTTTTTCCATTCTCGCAGTTGCCCGCCTGGCAGGGCACAGCCGCCGAAGTGCTGGCCGATTTCGAACATGTTATAGAAACCGTCTACAAGCTGGTCGATTATGATGTCGACGGTGTCGTTTTTGAGTTGATAGGCAATGAACGCATAAAAAAATATTTAGGCGCTACGCGGCATCATCACCGCTGGCAGATTGCCTATAAAAACAACGTAGAAACAGCCGAAGTGATTGTGCTTAAAGTCACCCCGCAAACCTCCCGTTCCGGTCGGGTCAATCCGGTTGCCGAGCTGACGCCGACCAAACTCAGCGGAGCAATGATTTCCAGAGCAACGGCTCATCATTACGGCATGGTGAAAAAGCTGGGCATTGGTTCCGGCACCTTGATTGAATTAACGCGCTCAGGTCTGGTGATACCCAAAATCGAGAGGGTTATTATCCCGGCAGCACCGCAAATCCCTGAGCATTGCCCCAGCTGCGGAAGCGAGCTGGTTTGGGACAGCGATTACCTATATTGCCTGAACACCACCAAATGTCCGGCGCAAATTGAAAATACCATCGAGCATTTCTTCAGAACCCTGGCGAATGTCGACGGCTTCGGGCAAAAAACTGTAGAAAAGCTCCATACTTTTGGTATCAACTCGATTTATGCCGTTTATCAGCTGAGCATGGAGCAATTGCAAACCATGGGCTTTGGCGACAAAACCGCGCAAAATCTGTTGGATCAATTGCAGCGCAGCAGAACCGAAGCCATTGACGACTGGCGTTTTCTGGGCGCGTTCGGCATTTACCGGATGGGGCTTGGCAACTGCGAGCGCTTGCTACAACATCACCATTTGCTGGATATTTTCGATCTGACCGTTGAAGACGTGATGAATATCGAAGGCTTTGCCGATAAAACCAGCGCTGCCGTGGTCGAATGTCTGGCAAAAATCAAAACCGATTTCATGCAAATCTATCAGCTGGGTTTTAATTTAATCCCAACGCCGTTAATCGCTGAACGACAGCAAAACCTCAGCCCGATTTCCGGCAAAACCATCGTTTTTACCGGCACCATGGTCCACGGTAAACGCGATGACATGAGCAAGCAAGCCAAACGCCTGGGCGCAAAAGTGGCCAGTTCTGTTACTGGAAAAACCGATTTCCTGGTTACCGGTACCGACGTAGGAATGGCAAAAATCGCTGCCGCTACGGAAAAAGGTGTTCAGGTTATCAGTGAAGAGGAATATTTGGCGTTGTTGAAGCAGTGAGTTTATGAGGGTTGATAGTGTTGTACTTGTTTGTACGGTATGTCCTGTTGCTGGAAAGTAGCGCAGTAAAGCCAAATAATTATAAGGACTTATGAAGAATATACGACAGATGAGATTTTTTATATGGCAATCAGTGTCGCATACATTGAGTTATGCTTTATCTGGAGTAGATGTATGAGAGGTAATGTTATCTCCTACATTGAGATGTGTCAGAAAGAAGGTACAAGTCTCCAGCGTGGTATGAACTTCCGATTGAAGGGCCATCACTCCGTTATTCTAATGTCTGTGCGCCCAAACTCTCCCTATCGAGACGAAGTGCGAGACGATGGAGCTGTACTCATCTATGAGGGACATGATGAGCCGAAGCGCAAGGGAATTACTGACCCAAAATCGCTCGATCAGCCTGAACGACAACCTGGTGGGACACTAACTGAAAATGGAAAATTCCATCAAGCAGCACAGCGGTTTAAGTTAGGACAAAAAGGCCCCGACATAGTTCAAGTGTATGAAAAGATCAAATCTGGCATTTGGACTGACAATGGGTTCTTCCATTTGGTGGATTCAAGGTTCGAGAATGACGGTGTCAGAAATGTTTTTAGGTTCACACTAGTTGCTGTAGAGAATGTCTCTGATGAGTCCGCTGCAGAAGAAATTCTAAACCGCTATGTTGCGCGAAGTCGCATTATTCCAACAAGTGTCAAGCTCGAAGTGTGGGCACGAGATGATGGCAAGTGTGTTACCTGTGGCGCTAAGGACGAGCTTCACTTCGATCATATACTGCCTTTTTCAAAGGGTGGCACGTCACTAAAGGCTGAAAATGTTCAGTTGCTGTGTGCCCGCCATAACCTGAGCAAGAGCGCAAAGATTCAATGAGCTAGGTAGGGTACGCACCGCGTACCTTTTGAGTTGTTTCAATGATTCCCTTTACGATTGACGGGAACGAATTACTGCCGTCATAATCCAATAAAAATGCATTGGACAGTCCAGTCGCTTTTATCATCATCTGAAATTGCTGTGGCTGCCAGTTTTTTCCAGCCAATGCCTGGCGCTTGCGGCTCTCTGCATTCTTTGATGTATGTTCCATGCTGAACAGGATTATCAGACACTTAAAAGGAAATCCACGCCATGAACGAAATAACAGAAACAACCGAACGGCCAATCTCAATAACAGTCATCTGTGTGATCGGATTCATTGGGGCGCTAATGGCAGTGCCTTTGATTTTTTCACCCATAGCGCAGCAAATCGGTTTTGGATATCAACTATATATAGGCTTTTCATCCTTCATAGGACTAGTCTGCATGCTCGGGTTGTGGATGATGAAAAAGTGGGCTGTTTATAGCTATGCAGGGCTTGTAGCGCTCAACCAGATCGTTTTTCTTGCGATGGGAATATGGAGCACCATGGCACTGATTGTACCGGCAATTGTCATATTCTTTGCATTTAAACATGTTTCCAAAATGTCATGATCACGTTGCCTCTCAAGAAACGCTATAAGATACGCAAGCATAATATGTGCTGAGGTACGAAGCGCATCGTTCTGATATATCACGGCGCTTGTCTAATCAAAAAGATTAATTTGACGGTAGGGCCAGACGAGATAGAATCAGTGTTCAAAGACTTGTCAACTTGCGCAAGCCAACTTATAGGTTTGTGTCCGATTCACCTTAACAGGAGTCATTATGAAAGGCGATATGAATATTCTGGAAATTCTTAACGGATTGCTTGCCGGAGAATTGACCGCATCCGATCAGTACCTGATCCATGGTGAGATGTTCGCAGATTTGGGTCTGCACCACCTTGCAGAAAAAAGTTTACACGAGTCCGAACATGAACGACTGCATGCCCGTGCCTTGATTCAACGTATTCTATTTCTTGAAGGTACGCCAAACCTAGCTAAACGCGAAGCTTTGAATATCGGCGACGGAGTTCAGGAAATGCTAAAAGCCGATCTTGACGTTGAATATCATGTCGTCGTTGAGTTAAAAAAAGCAATCGCCGCCTGTGAAAAAGCCGGAGACTATGTAACCCGCGAAATGCTGACTACGCAACTGGATGATACGGAAATGGATCATGCCTATTGGTTGGAACAGCAGTTGAAGCTGATTGGCTTGATAGGCTTGGAAAATTATCAGCAAAGTCAAATGAAACCAGGTATCTAATCAGGCGAGGGCGCGAATATGAAAGGCGATAAAAAAATCATTGAAATTCTCAATAAAGTACTCAAAAACGAGCTAACCTCGATCAATCAATATTTTCTGCACGCCCGTATGTTTCGTAATTGGGGGCTGGAAAAACTTAACGACTACCAATATAAGCAATCGATTCGTGTCATGAAAGAAGCCGATGAACTTATTGAGCGCATCTTATTCCTGGAAGGTCTGCCCAATCTGCAAAACCTCGGAAAGTTATTGATTGGAGAAAACGTCATCGAATGTTTAAACGGTGATTTGGAATACGAAAGAAATGTTCAGCGGCCACAGCTGATAAACGCCGTGGCTTTATGTGAGGAATTGCAGGATTATGTCAGTCGAGATCTATTCGAAGAGCTGCTGGAGCACTGCGAAGAGGCCATCGATTGGCTGGAAACCCAGCAAAGCTTAATGAAGAATGTCAGCCTGCCTAACTATCTGCAATCGCATATGTAGTATGGCGGCAATCACCAGTGTCATTAATTGCTACTACGCATAGTTAGTGACGTCGTTTTTAAAAAGAAAAATTGACCTTGACAGATACTCAAAACTAAATAAGAATGCTTCTCAATAAAAACGTTATTGGGCTATAGAGGAGCTTTTTCTATGTATGTATGTGTTTGTCAGGCGGTGACTGATCTCGATATTCATCAAGCCGCCAGAAACGGAGCAAAAACACTTAAGGATTTACGCCGGGATCTGCAGGTAAGCGTTGAGTGCGGTCGTTGCGCCAGTTGTGCCCGTAAGTGCCTAAAATCAGCCAACGAAGATTTTTTGGGAGACTTGCAATTACCCGCCCATGCCTGACTAATATTTGCTTCACGTTCTTAGGAGCATTGTTTGAGCATGCCTTTTATGGCCAACATTACGATATTTTAATATGACGTCAGATTTTGAATTTGCCCTTGGCTATTTCATTACTGAACATCGAAATGCTGGGCATTAAAAACTATCGCCTTGTGGCACCAACTGTTGGCTCCTGTAACTTGTTCGGAATCTTCTGTAGGTTCGGATACGCAGCGGTTTCTAGAGCAAGCAATAACCTGCAAATTGTAACTATCTTTTCTCGGGCTATATCACTAGCGAGTCTCGCTCAAGCTCCATTCATCAGTAATAGTGCGGATATAAATCCGGTCAGAAAAATGAATAATAACCACTAAAGCGAATCCAATTTGGGTTCCTGCATTTGTTTTTCTGTAAGGAATCCGAAAATTGCAGCGTTATCTTCCTTTAGAGTTATTAACTATGACCTGTATATCAACACGCAAGGCGGTGGCAGTATGCCGCGTCATCTTTGTGAGCTTAGGAATTTTATTGCTACTACCAAGTGAGAGTAACGCGGCGCCTTATGCTCGGTCAGTGCGATGATCTACTAGTAGATGTAAAGCAGAAAATCGCAAGCGCCAATTTTCTAGGGAATAAGGCTGAGACCGACCGACTGCACTAACTTCCTTGCAAAACCGGATGAAGCTCAAGCAAAGATTTATCTGAAAAAAAAACAGTGATTTGATAATCAAACTCGGAAATATCTCCGATACCTCCACCGTGTTAGCTAACGCACCTAAGCCCAAGCTCGATGACGCCAGCGCTATTAACTATACAGTTTTAAGCGCCACCGACTGTGTTAGTGCATTGCTAATCCCTCACTTTCGTGAAAGCTGTTGCATTATTAGGAATAAAACTCGCCTAACCATCGCATATACACACAGGGAAAACCCTGGTTTTTGCCTAGCGGTGCCATCCTTAAAAATTAAGGATGCTCACCAGCTAGGTGATGGCACTTAATTGATTAAAGAATTTGAACTCATTATTCTGAATATAAACCGATATTCGACTGGACCTCTAATCGCCACCTTAGTGGTCCAGTCTGGAAGCTGGAGCTTCCTATCCTGCGGAGCAAGCGCTTCGTCTTACTGGTTTTCAAGCTGGAGCTTGTCAGCCAGACAAAAAGAGGATGATCGATATGAATAAGATTCTTCATCTGTTGTTCAAATGGAAACTGATAATCCTTGCTTCAATAACATTATCAGGCTGTCCGCTTACTGTGAACTTGAATATTGCGACGGATAAACCTATTTCTTTGGCTGTCGAAAAACCGATCGAAGTTAAGGTTGGTGCCGATGTTGCAATCACCGAGTTACCACCCATAAGAGTTACGAGGCTGCCGCCAATAAAAGTGGGAATTGCTTCTGACGCTAAGAAATCGGATACTAAAAAATAACGTGCGTTAAGTAATGGCCGCAAGAGTATTGGTTTCAGAGGTTCAGTTTGCTGAACCAATACCTGAATCAGATTGTGTCAAAGAAAAAGAGAGGAAGTATCGATCTTCCCACGGCTTGTTTATGACGCCGTGGGAGTGGTGAATAGCGTTGCTACTTTTTGCGCCTTTTGTCTTTGGCCTTTTCAATTTCTTTGGCCAAATACCCGGCGGCGTTAACAGGGACGGTATCTGCAGTCAGAATGGCACCCAACTCGCTCATCGCTTTTTGATAAACCTTGCGCTTGAAATACACCACATCTTTAAGCGGTTCCCAATAGTCCACCCAGCGCCAGTCATCGAATTCCGGTTTGGCGCACTGATCGAAACGCACGTTGGATTCATGCGTCACCAAGCGCAACATATACCAGATTTGCTTTTGTCCTATACATAACGGCAGGGAGTTCTTGCGTATATAACGTTCGGGCAACTGATATCTCAGCCAATATCGCGTACGGCCGAGCACCTGGACGTGCTGCTGTTGCAGCCCTGTTTCTTCGCACAACTCCCGATACATCGCAGCTTCTGGGTCTTCATTCGGATTTATCCCGCCTTGCGGGAATTGCCATGAGTTTACACCCATTCGTTTTGCCCAAAACACGCGACCCTCGTCATTGCAAAGGATGATTCCGACATTGGGCCGGTATCCTTTAGAGTCAATCATGTTAAAACCTGTGTGTTTACCTTTCCTATATCTTTAATCTTGCTAATGGTAAAATTATTAAAAGATTAGGCTAGTAAGTTAAATTTAATGGCCTCATTGTTCCATAAATAAAGGCCATGCGCCATAGGCTTTTTAATTACTCAACACAGGATTAACCGTGAGTTTAGCGATTTTTGATTTAGACAATACCCTGATTGCCGATGACAGTGACTATCTGTGGGGACAGTTTCTTGTCGACCAAGGCATCGTCGATAAAAATCACTATGAAAGCGCCAACGCCAGGTTCTACGATGACTATAAGCAGGGGACGCTGGATATTGTCGAGTTTCTGCGCTTTTCGCTGCAACCTTTGGCAGACAATAATCCCGAACAGCTTTATCAATGGCGGGCGCAATTTATTGAAGAAACCATCAGGCCGCTGATGTTGCAATCCGCGCAACAGTTGATCGACAAGCATAAAGCCCGAGGCGACACTTTGCTGGTTATTACCGCAACCAACCGCTTTGTTACCGAGCCGATAGTCAACCTGTACGGCATTGAAAACTTACTGGCAACCACGCCGGAATTTATCGACGGGCGTTATACCGGCGGATTCAACGACATCCCCTGTTTTAGGGAAGGCAAAGTTGAGTTGCTGGAAGCGTGGCTGAAAAACTCCACCGAAACCATGCAGGACAGTTGGTTCTATAGTGATTCCCACAACGATCTGCCTTTGCTCAAGCTGGTAGACAATCCGGTGGCGGTCGATCCCGATGAAAAACTGACCGAGTTTGCGAAAACTTCCAATTGGCCGATCATCAGTTTGAGAGACGGCCAGTGTCCGACGCATCATTTTCATAAATAGAAATAAATAAGGCGAAAGGAGCAATAATTTTTAGCCTTTAGCCTTTAGCCTTTAGCCTTTAGCCTTTAGCCTTTAGCCTTTAGCCTTTAGCCTTTAGCCTTTCAGCTTTTACCTTGGACCTTAATCATCACAATGACTACCATGACTTTCCCAACCATTGAATCTTTTGTCGGTAATACGCCTTTGGTCAGGTTGCAACGCTTGCCCGGCACTACGGGCAATACTATTCTAGTTAAGCTGGAAGGCAACAACCCGGCCGGTTCGGTAAAAGACCGACCGGCATTGAGCATGATTAAGCATGCTGAACAAAGAGGCGAGATCAAACCCGGCGACCGCTTGATTGAAGCGACCAGCGGTAACACCGGCATTGCTTTGGCGATGGCGGCGGCGATCAAAGGCTATAAAATGACCCTGATCATGCCTGATAACATGAGCGAAGAACGTCGGGCTTCGATGAAAGCTTACGGTGCGGAGATCATCCTGACACCGGCGGCAGGCAGTATGGAGGCGGCGATTGATTTATCGAGGGAAATGGAAGCGGCCGGCAAGGGCAAGGTTCTGGACCAGTTTTCCAATCCTGATAATCCGCGTGCTCATTATGAAGGCACCGGTCCTGAGATCTGGCGGGATACGCACGGAAAAGTCACCCATTTTGTCAGCTCCATGGGTACGACCGGCACCATTATGGGCACTTCAAAGTTCCTGAAAGAGCAAAACAGCGCTATTCAGGTTATCGGCGTGCAGCCGGAAGGCGAGTCTAAAATCCCCGGTATCCGGCGTTGGCCTCAGGAATATCTACCTAAGATCTATCAAGCCGACCGAGTTAACCGGATTATCGACGTCGATCAGGTTTCAGCCGAAAATGTTACCCGCGCTTTGGCCGCCCAAGAAGGTATTTTTGCCGGCGTTTCATCCGGCGGCGCTGTTCATGCGGCCTTGAAACTGTCTGAAGAAGTCGAGAATGCGGTGATTGTGGTGATTATCTGCGACCGGGGCGATCGGTATTTGTCCACAGGTGTTTTCCCTGGCTAATGAAAGCCGCTCATTCTGAGCCTGCCGAAGAATTTTTAGAGGCGGCCGTCCCGTCGTCCTTGATCAGACTCATCCTGATCATCGTTTTTATTTTAATATCGTTCACCGCCAATGCGCTGGATAGCGTATCGCTTAATGTCGGCACCCTTGCAGGGACGCAATGGAAGCTGGAAGGCATCAATATCGCCCTGGCCGACATACAGCAAAATCCGCAAAAACTGACCTTAACGATCGCCAAGCTAAGCCTGCCAAAACCTTTTAATGACCTCAATCTGGCCAACATTCGTTGTACTTCTTTCACTTGGCAAAACAAGGAATTGTTGTGCGAACAGGGCAAGGCGAAGATACAATCAAAACAATGGCAATCGCCGTCAACCAACTTTTCTTTTCACGTTACGGAGCAGCGCAGCTCATTCAAATTGACCAGTTTACGTTTGGCGGGCGGTATCGTAGCGATTGATGGTGAAGAGCAGGGTGAACTATGGCGGCTGCATATTGACGCTAAGGCGGTGGACGGCAAATTGATCCAGCAGCTGTTGCCCCAGGAATACTTCAAACTTAAAGCCGGTAAAATCAATGTTAAGTTAAATGCATACGGCAGTCATGCGCGAGTCCATGAGTTTACCTTAAGCGTTGGGCTGGACGGCTTGACCGGACAAACCAAAGACGGGCGCTTTGCAGCCGAGGCGTTAATGCTTGAATCAACGCTAGATGCTAAAAACTATAACGGCTTATGGCAATGGCAAAGTCATATTGATGTTAACGGCGGAGCGTTGTATGTAGAGCCTTTATATCTGGAAGCGGCCGGGCAACATATAGTGTGGGATGCCCAAGGCGATTGGGACGCATCAAACAACAGGGTCGAAATTAACGCTGCAAATTACAAACATTCAAATGCTGGGGAGATAAACGGCAACGCAACCGTTCAATACAAGGATGGGGTAACTATTGAAAAGGCCCAACTCTCGTTGAACAGCAATAATTTGCAGGATGTTTCAGCAATTTACCTGAAACCGTTTTTTGAGCAGACCGTATTGCAAGACATCTCGCTCGCAGGAAGCTTAAGAGCCGACTTTCTCATTAACGATCAGTCCTTAACCGCGGTGGCGGCAACCTTTGACAATTTTGGTGTTAAAGATGCAGCGGGACGCGGTGAAATTCAGGGCGGGGCAGGCCAGGTTAACTGGGCGAACGATGAGTTTTTTAGCCGGCCGTCGAAATTTTTCTGGCAGCAATTGAAGGTGGGAGGTGTAGCTGTAGGCCCTGCCGAGCTATCGTTCCTGAGCCGGGCTGACAGCATCCAGCTGCTTGAAAAAGCTCAATTGCCTTTATTAGGCGGCGCAATCGCTATCAACCATTTCAGCTGGCAGGCCAGAAACCAGCAAGAGCCCGAGGTGTCGTTTGATGGGAGCGTAAACAATGTGTCGCTTGAGCAGCTATCCCGCGCGCTGAGCTGGACACCGTTATCGGGAACCATCAGCGGTCATATCCCCCGAGTCGAGTACAGCAACAAAACCCTGAGTCTGGGCGGCGAATTGATTATCAAGGCGTTCGACGGTGAGATAAAGGTCAGCAATTTGGCCTCTTCAGGGTTGTTTACGGATTTCATCAAGTTTCACAGCGATCTTGAAATTAACAATCTGGACCTGGACCAACTGACCGGCCGGTTTGAATTTGGCGGCATTACCGGCAAGCTATCTGGCTATGTCCAGCAGTTGTATATGGAAAACTGGCACCCGGTCTCTTTTTTCGCGTGGCTGGGCACGCCAGAAAACGACGATTCGCGGCACCGAATCAGCCAAAAAGCGGTACAAAACATCGCCAATATCGGTGGCGGCGGCGCAGCCGATTTACTGTCCAGAAGTTTTTTAAGGTTCTTTGACACCTTTGGCTATGACAAGCTGGGCATGGGGTGTTATTTGCATAACGGCGTGTGTCAGTTGATGGGCGTAGAGGCCAGGGGATCAGGCTACGCCATTGTCACAGGCGGCAGTCTGCCGCGTATCGATGTGATCGGTTATAACCCACGCGTTGACTGGGATGTGTTGATGGAGCGGTTGAAGCGTATTACGGCAACGGATGAAGTGATTGTTGAGTAGGCGATGATTTGCGGCAAGGTTTTCTATTTAATCTATTATTACATTCAATATAAATAAGCTCATTTATTGCCGGATTAATTATTGACCAGATTTTTTTACAGTATGAATTAATCATACAATAACTTGTCGAGTAGTCTGCCAACAATACGGTAGACTATGGCGATTTAAATTTGTTTTATCTTTCTTGTGATTTCGGAACACTCATGACTACTTGGTTAGAAACCTGCCAAAAACAATTGGCCAGATTGGAAAAAACGTCGGTACTGGCTGATAAACTGATTACGTTGGGCAATAAAACCGGCGTGGATATTTCCCCGGACTTGCTAAGACGGCTTAACATTGAGCGTCCGCGTTTGGAGCGACAATTGGAACGCCTGCATGCCAATCGTTTTGAAGTAGCGGTGATCGGTTTGGAAAAGGCAGGGAAAAGTGCGTTGCTGAATGCCTGGTTAGGGCAGGAAATTTTGCCGTCCGCACGCGAGCGCTGCACATTCACCAGCACCGAAATATGGTCCGCCCAAACTGAACAAGATCAACTGCTGTATATCCAGTATTACACCAAAGAAGAAATCAGCAAGCTTCAACTACAGCGGCGTGATGCGCTGTTAGGTCTTTTAAGCGAACGCGAGCGCAAAGAAATACAAGAAGATTTTGATGATACCGAAAAACATCTTACCCAGATTTTAGTGTTTTCCAAGCAAAAAGCCGGCTATACGCAACACTTTACCGATATCGGCGAAATCAGCGAACAATTGCAGTCGGCGGTGTTTAAAAACCGGGCTCAATCTTTAGCGATTAAGCGCATTCAATTGAAGACCGTGCGTTTGCGCAGCGACCGCGACATCATCTTTCATGATGTGCCGGGCTTTAACTCGGGTATTTTAATGCATGCCGAGCAAGCCACCGAACGGTTAAAAAACTGCGATGCGATCATTTACGCCAAGGAAATGAAGCAGCCGTCCATTACCGGACCCGAGAAGGAAATGCTGGTCATTGCCGATTCCGAAGACCCTACGGTAAAAGTTTCCGATAAGGTCTTTGTGGTGCTCACCCAGGCCGATGCGATGGACGATCAAATCGACTTTAAAGAGACCTACACCAAGCATCGCAGCTATTGGCCGTCAGTGCCTGAGCGCCGATTAATTCCGGTTTGCGCGCGCTCTCATTTAGTCGAGTTTGGCATTCCTTCCGACGATACCCTAAGACGCGCTAAGAGCGCCGACGATAAAGCGAAAATGAAAAAGCTGGGTATCAACGATGGCATGGCGGCGCTCAAGGAATCCATTAATTACTACATCGACAATGAGCGCTCAGGTGTTTTAGAAAGACGTTGCGATGGCTTGGTCAGCAGCATCCGGCAAATCGCTAATGAAATATTGCTCAAGCTTGAACCGGTTTACGGCGTATTTGATGAAAATGAAATCCAGGAAGATGATTTACTGGGTAAGGATTTTAATCAATGGTGGGGACGGCAGTGGCAACGCATCAAAAAAGATTTCGATACCTGGTACGCCGAAGTTATTCAAGGACGCAAAGAAGCCGACGCTTTGGGTTCGGAACATCATGAATTGGCTGCGCTGCATTCAGCCTATGATGAAAAAATCGAGCTTTTACTGTCTAATTTGATCACAGCCCAACCTGACGAGTTAAAGCGCATTTACACAGCGGGCGGTACCATTTCCATGCCTGACTCGCGTGAAGGCAATTATAAAATTCGTGAAGAATTATTTCGGGAAATTCAGAAAAAATTTGAAACCGAAATGACTGACCAGCTGGCGCAGGCGCTACAAGCCCTTATCGATCAAATTGCTCTAAAGACTCAAAGCCTGCTGTGGGAAACCGAAGAAGTACGCAAAACTTTGCTGCATTCCGATGTTGATGAAGTAGTTGAACAGGCGCGCATTCGGCACGGCTTTCAAGTACTGTTTTTGCGCTTTAGCCGGGTAGCTGTCGAAGCCTTTATTGCCAAGCCTTTACATGCAAGAGAACGTTTGTTGCACGAGCGTTCAGCCGAAATTAAAACCCTTGAAGCATTCTATCAAGGCAACGATAAGGCCAAGCGCGAAGGCGGCCTGACACATTATCTGCGTTACGGTCTGTGGACAAAACTCGCTCAAACCGCCGCTACCGGTAGCCGTGCCAAATCGGTGGAAAAACCGACAGCCAAAAACCAGGTCATACAAGATATTGTCAATGCGGTGACCGCTGAAGCGATGCCGCCGGTCAAAAAACTGATCGAAGACCCGGCAGATAAAATGTTTTCTACCGAGCCGGCTAATTTTGAAGAAGTTGTTGTCGAAATTAACGGCGATTTAGCTGCCTTACAAGACTACCTGAAAAACAGCGTATTTTATGCCGCAGGCTTTATTACCTACTGCAACCAGGAACTGGAGCGCATTCGTAACCGCTTTAAAGACATGGAAGATAACGACCGGCAGTGGATAGGCATCATCCGCACAGCCGTCAAATACGAAAAGAACCCTAATATTCCATACAACATTGTCCACACGCGCCGGGATTTTCGTATGCGTCGGGAGATTGCTGTAGAGCTTAAGGAGATTAGGGAAAGCTGTACAAATGTATTTTGATATTTAATGCTGCTTGCATTTGTTTCTTCAATTTGATGGCGAATTTAATCAAACTGTACTGAAACCACGCCAGGGAAGCATTAAAAATGCCCGCCTTTATTCAAACACCAGTCCGCAATCGCTTGCAACGGGCTTGAAGCAGGGGCGGGCATGCTTTTTATGCTCGATTCCTATGCTCCAATAAGGCGACGGATCTCGAATTTACCGGTCGCATCGAATTCCAAAATGACGGTCGACGAAAAGATATCGTTCGACCTGAATGTACAGTCCAGAATATTGGATACCATCCTCTACTGCAAACTTCGTTTCTCTTGTTACCGACACCGGTCTGCCGCGAATCGATGCAATCGGCTATAATTCCCTGCTTGAGTGAGCGTATTGATGAAACAGTTAGTCGACATTAAACCATTAATTTTTGAATAGTTTGGAGAGCGTTATGAGAAAAATATCAGTTTTAAGCGCAATATTGTTGACTGCCTGTGTCACTATCAATATTTACTTTCCTGCCGCGGCAGCTGAAAAAGCGGCAGATGAAATTATCAAAGACATACAAAAAAATACGCCGCAACAAACTGAACCCAAGCCTAAGGCCAGTTTGCCGGATTGGCAGGCGAGCCTGTACCAGGTAATTGATACGGCAATTAATATCGTGGTATCGCCCGCGCAAGCTGATGAAGCAAATCTGGCAATCGACAGCGCTGAAATCAGGCAGCTGCGCGCCGCTATGGAATCCCGCTTTGCCAGCCTGCAACCTTTATATGCAGCTGGCTATATCGGCATTCAGGCGGACGGCCTGCTGGCAGTCAGGGATAGTGGCAGCGTACCGCTTAAAGACAGGAATCAGGTCAACAAACTGGTCGCCGCAGAAAATGCTGACCGGATCAGTCTTTATCAGGCAATCGCCAATGCCAACGGCCATCCCGAATGGGCTGCGCAAATCAAATCAACCTTTGCCGCTCGCTGGGTGAGTAATGCTCAACCGGGCTGGTGGTATCAATCTTCAGGAAGCTGGAAACAAAAGTAAACATGGCAAACAGAAAACGAGTCAGAAAGCAGTTACCGGATACGCCGGTTAAAGTCACTATAGAATCCTTAGCTCATGATGGGCGTGGGGTGGCGCATGTCGACGGTAAGGTGATCTTTATCGATGAGGCGTTGCCGGGCGAAGAAGTGGAGTTTATCTATACCGAGAGTCGCAAGGATTATGCGGAAGGCAAGGTTGCCAATCTGTTGAGCCGCGCCGCAGATCGGGTCGACGCAGCGTGCGCACATTACGGCGTGTGCGGCGGTTGCAGTTTTCAGCATGTCGACTCGGCTGCGCAAATCAGGATCAAGCAGGATTTGCTGGTCGATCAGTTCAAACGCATCGGCAAGACTGAAATACCCGAGCTTTGGCAGCCGCTGGAAGGACCGCATTGGGGCTATCGCACTAAAGCGCGGATGGGCGTTAAATATGTCGAGAAAAAGAACCGGGTACTGGTGGGGTTTCGAGAAAGACGCCATCCTTATCTGGCAGAAATCGAAAGTTGTGTGGTCATGCATCCTGTCGTCGGCACCAAGCTCATGGCTTTGTCGGAAATGATCGGCGGCTTGACGATCAGGGACAAAATTCCGCAGATCGAAGTGGCTATCGGCGATAACCAATGCGTGCTGTCGTTTCGGGTACTGGAGCCGCCAACCAATGCCGATAAGGAACGGATGCGCGAGTTTGCTCATCAGCATGATATATCGGTGTGTCTGCAATCGAAAGGCCCGGATACCATCATGCCGCTGGATGGCGAACCGGAACTGATACCGACTTATGCATTGCCGGATCAAGGTTTGGAGTTTAAATTCAAACCGGCTATGTTTACCCAGGTTAATTATGAAATTAACAAACAAATGATCAACCGGGTGCTGGAAACCCTGGACCTGAATGAAAACGACTCTGTGCTGGACTTATTCTGCGGCTTGGGCAACTTTACCTTGCCGATGGCGAAATTTGCAGGGCACGTGGTCGGCGTCGAAGGCGACCAGCCTTTGGTCAATCACGCCAAGGAAAATGCCCGTCATAACGGCATTGAAAACGTTGAATTTTACGCAGCCGATTTAAGTAAGGATATTAGCGATCAGCCTTGGGCCAACCGGAAATACAACAAAATCATGCTCGATCCTTCCAGAGCCGGAGCTTCGGAGGTCTTGCATCATTTTAAGAAATGGCAACCCGAGCAGATTGTTTATGTGTCCTGTAATCCGTCAACGCTCGCCCGTGATGCGGGGATTTTGGTTAATGAGCTGGGTTATAAGCTGGTCAAAGCCGGGGTGATGGATATGTTCCCGCAAACCGGGCATGTGGAGTCGATCGCTTTGTTCAAAAAGTAAAAAGCGCTCTTATTCAGTATCGCCGCTGGTTTTGTGTATAGCTGTTTTAAGCACATAACGGCTTTCTATGCTATAAAAAGGATTTATCATTACAAAATAACAACAATAAGAGGTAGAGAGATATGCGGCGATTATTGATAAGCGTCGTGGTGTTGCTGGCGCCGGTTACGGCTTGGTCAACATCACTAAACGTTCAGGTTGAAGAGGGCCAGGTCAGGAATAAACCGTCTTTTCTGGGGGAAATAGTTGATAAAGTCGTTTATGGCGAATCGGTAGAAGTGGTAAAAGAGCAGGGCCCCTGGCGTATGGTCAATACTCCAAGAAAGCCGGGGGGCTGGATTCATCAGTCTGCGGTATCGGAATCCAGTGTTGAATTGGTGCCGGGTAGTAATGTCAATGCAGGCGCTAGCGGCAAGGAAATCGCATTGGCCGGCAAAGGCTTTAACGCGGATGTGGAGAACGCCTACAAGGCAGGACATCAACAGATGAGCTTCGCTTGGGTGGATAACATGGAAAAATTCACGGTCAAGAATACCGATATTGAGCAGTTCATTAAACAGGGCGGTTTACGGGAGGCTGGATTATGATGCGTTCAATATTAATAGCATCGTTGGCATTGGGATTGGCAAGCTGCGCCGAGATGACCAAGGTAGTTAATGGGGCGGCAACGGTTGCGGCAGCAACGGGCTACATCTCCAGCAGCCAGGCCGGCTCAGTAATGCGAGCTTCGACCGCCGTTGCTAAAACGATGGAAGATATTACTCCGGCCCAAGAGTATTACATCGGCCGGACAGTCAGCGCGGGCATAGTCAATCGATATCCCGTCAAAGCCAATCCGGCCGCCAATAATTACCTCAACTTGCTGGGCCAGGTCCTGGTGATGGCATCCGACAAACCTTCAACCTATAAGGGCTATCATTTCCTGTTGCTGGACACCGATGAGGTCGTGGCTTTTGCAGCGCCTAGCGGTTATGTTTTTGTTTCCAAAGGCATGGTCAAGCTGTGCAAAAACGAAGACGATCTGGCGGCAGTATTGGCGCATGAAATCGGGCACGTTCAACATTCGCATGCGCTTGCAGCCATCTCGACCAGCCGCATCACTTCGGCGTTGACTATCATTGCCTCAGAAGGCGCTCAAGCTGCTGTAGGCGGCTCTGTTGGGGAGCTAACCCGTTTGTTTGAAGGCAGTATTGATGATATTACCCAGACGCTGGTTAACAGCGGCTATGCGCGCGGACAAGAAAATGAAGCCGATGCTTCGGCCATTAAGATCATGCAGCGCGTGGGTTACGATCCGGCGGCGTTGATACGGGTCCTGGAAACGATGAAAATTAAAGTTAAGCCAGGGGCGACCGGTTTTACCTCAACGCATCCGCCAGCGGATGAGCGGATTGCCGATATCAGGCCATTGCTGCCGCCAAGCCTTATAGCAATGGCCGCAAACGCCAATCGCGACAAACGCTTTGGCGAGATGTTGAGAACGCTTTAAGTGATTTACATCCTGGAAGCTGGGATTGCGCATTTTTAGTTACCACGAAGACACGAAGGACACGAAAAAAAAACCTAGACTTTGTGTCTTTGCGGTAAATAATGGAATTGGGGTATTGCCTAAGTTCAGTGCGTAAAGATTGAAATCACCAATAGCACGAAGGATAAAACTTCGTGTCCTCGGCAATTGCTCCTGCATTGCTCTACCTCCTGCATGACCCACAGGGATGTGGGGAATGCAGAGAGATGACAGGATCATTTCCTGTCCTTGCAGTCGTCCTGTATCCGTACAGTCGTTCGTGCCTTCGTGGTGAGTTTTTTATATAAAATAACTATATGGCTTTAACTATCCCCACGAAGCTGCGTTCTGCGCTGATTATCGGTTTGACGGCAGTTCTGTTAGCACAGGCATTGCAATCAACCAAACTCCTGGATCAATGGGAATATTCAACCTGGTCATGGCGCGAGAAATTACTGGCGCGCCCTTCACCCTATACCCAAGACATTAAAATTATCCTACTGGACCAGACGAGCCTGGATTGGGGCGCGTCTGTCAATGGTTTGTCCTGGCCCTGGCCGCGCGAAGCCTATGCGCCGATCATCCGGTTTTTACAGAGGGCAGGGGCTAAAATTATCGCCTTTGATGTGTTGTATACCGAAGCGTCGGTTTATGGCGTTGAAGACGATCAGGTGTTTGCAGACGCGATAGCTGACAATAAAGTCGTGTTGCCGGTTTTTTTAGGCGAACAAGCCAAGCAAAGGTCGAGCTGGCCAGATACTGTTGCACGCAGTTCGGTCAAGATACAGGGATTGGAGCAATGGCAAAAACTGGCCAATTTGAGCGCGGTGAATAAAACTCACGCCACTTTTCCGATTGACCGCTTGGCAAAGGCCGCGAACATACTCTCGCATATCGATGAATTGCCCGATTCTGACGGTGTCTTCAGGCGCGCGTCGTTATTTAGAGTTTTCGATCAGCAAATCATCCCCTCGGTGGGCTTGGCTGCCTTGATGTTAAGCAAACAGGACAGGGCATTGAGTTATGACGGTATGCTGCAATATCAAGGCAAAAGCCTTCCGACCGACAACCAGGGACAGGTCATTTTAAAATTTCGCGGCGATTCAGGTACGCATCAGGCTTTTAGTGCGGCGGCGATTATCCAGTCTGAATTGCATTTGCAGGCGGGCGAAACGAGCGTAATCGATCCGGCTCAATTTAAGGATAAATATGTGTTTTTCGGCTTTAGCGCGCCGGGCTTAAAGGACTTGCGCGCAACGCCGGTCAGCGGCGATTATCCAGGCGTGGAAGTCCATGCGACAGTGCTGGACAACCTGTTGGCAGGGGACGCGATTAAGCCATTTCCGGTATGGTTGGCATTCTGCATTGCCTTGGTTCTTGCCAGTTCGGCAAGTTACCTGCTAATCCACAGCAAACGCATGCTGGGTTTGGCGCTTGTGTTTGCGTTGTTTACGCCGTTACCGTTATTGATCGGTTTTGCCGCCTATTACCGCAATTACGATTGGCCGGTCTTGTTTGTGGAAACGGCCGTTATTTTGGCGCTGGTTAATTCGGTCATTTTGAAATATGTAACTGAAGGCCGGAAAAAGCGTGTTATACAAACTATGTTCCAGCATTATTTGAGCAGGGACTATATCGAAATACTGAAAAAAGATCCCTCGCAGCTAAGGCTGGGCGGCGAAACACGGGAATTAACGATCTTCTTTTCAGATATTCAGGGCTTTACCACGATTTCTGAAAAGCTGGCGCCGGAACAGCTGGTGCATTTTTTGAATATCTATTTGACCGACATGACCGACATCATTACCGACGAAGGCGGCACGCTGGACAAATACGAAGGCGATGCGATCATCGCCTTTACCAATGCACCGTTAACGCAGGAAGATCATGCCATCAGGATGTGCCGGAGCGTTTTAAAATGCCAGCGCAAATTGGCCGAGCGGCGTGAGGAGTTTTTCCAGCAAACCGGGGCCTGGATTTATAACCGCATCGGCATTCATAGCGGCAATGTGGTGGTGGGCAATTTCGGTTCCAAGACCCGTTTCAACTACACCATGCTCGGCGATGCGGCCAATCTGGCCGCAAGACTGGAAGGGGCCAACAAATTTTTCGGCACTTATACGATGATTTCCGAAGCGACCAAGCAGCAGACCCGTGATGAGTTCCTCTGGCGCGAAACCGGAACCATCCGGGTAGTCGGGCGCAATACGCCGGTGACTGTTTATGAACTGCTGGGTTTTAAAGGTGAAGCTCTTTCGCTTGCCATACAAACATTCAACCAGGGGCTGGCTTTATATAAGCAGGGCGAGTTGGCCGCAGCAGCATCCGTGTTTGAAACGTTGCCCGATGATCCAGTCGCTAAAGTATATCTGGAGCGCTGTCTGGACACGAATGATGTCGCCTGTTCCGATTGGGACGGCGTCTGGGTATTGAATGAAAAGTAATCAAAAGACGGGATTCCTACTCTTCGGCTTCTCTTTTATCCAACAACGAATGTCAGCAGCAGGTAGACAGCGAAGCTTGCTGAGTGTTCGCTGGACTGGATTGTTAGCGATGCGGCTACTGGAAGATGGAATAAGCAACCTGAACCCCCTGAACCCCCTTGGCGTTGGGACTTGCCCGAACAACGCGAGCGAATTGATGATGTTGAAGCACCGCGCTTTTGTCCGAGACCCAGCGGAACCTCACTTCCGGCCCGCCATTTTTCCATGACGGTGCCTGGCGATGGTCTGTGTCCGCAGAGAAAATATTTCCACCTTCGTTTTCGAGACTACTGCTAGCCGGAAGTATTGAGACTTGGGTAGAAAAATCTGTGGTTGCGCCGCAATCACGGTCAAAGATCACAGCCTTCAATTGACCACCCGGTGAAGGATACTCAACAAGGGCAGTGTTGGCGCCGAGATCAGGGAGGCGGGAAACAAAGAGTGTTACTGCCCCAATAACGAGCAAGAACAGCGTACTCAACCCAATAAGTATTTTCTTCCACAGAAGAGCCATGCTAGTGATCGCTAACGTGGAGCTAACCGGGCGCGGCCACGGGAAGCCGAAAAAATAAAACCGCATTATAACCGCGCTCCGGTTGAGCGCCATGTTAGAGTGCAACACCGCGCCACACCCGAACCGAGCAAGCAAGAATGACCGCCCAAACGACGCCACCAAGTGCGCCTAGAAACCAATCGAACCAACCGATGGTGCCAGGGTACATCTGGCTGAGCTGGAACGGAGAAGAAATTGAGTCGTAAGCCCACCACAGCGCCGCCGGAACGAGGACGAGCAACGCCCAACAGCAGACTTGTGTACGAGCACAGCGCCCAGACCAGTGGTTGCGAGAAAGTAGGCTGCATAATAACAACGAATGACCAAGCCATAGAGTTGCGATCCTCGCCAACCTCTGTCCCCGACGTTGCTGCATAGTCAACAGCTTGCAGCATCAACTCGTGCAGGCTGCCATCAATTAGTGAGATGACCCAAAGCGCGACATTGAGCAACACCCAGCCCCAAAATGTGCGTATAGATATCTTTCCGGCTCCAGACATTTTAAGTTGCACCCTAACGCAAAATTAAGCCGCGCCGGTACAGACTTTAAACAATACCCCGGCGCTTAGCAGCGTCGGCTTGAATGACGGGTTATACAGATGACAAAACGCGAATTGCATAAGTTGGTAAATAAAGAAATGGTTGATGCTGATAATAAGGTTGTGCAACTTAAGCGCCAACTGGAACTGATAACAAAAGACATAGAATATTGGACGCGTCAAGCTGATGCGGCAAGAACTGTGTCCATTCGTCTTGATTTAGAGGCTGATCGTGAAGCTGTATAACGCCTTGGTAACTTGCCGCGATTAAGCACGATGAACTTTGAGGAATAAGAATTATGAACGAAGACACAAAACCTAAAACAACCGCCGCGTCAAGCGGTCAAGTTGACCAAATAGTTATGCGCTACGCCAAAGATTTTGACCCGGATGCACCGGTAGTTGAAAACTGCAAATACATGGCAGCCCTTGGAAAAATTCAAACGCTGGAGCAACAGCTTGATAAAGCCGATGAACTGATAAACACACTTTATGAGAGTGGGGATCTAAAAATCTATATGGAGGAGTTGGTACAAGCGCACCTGACTGCGTATAACGTTTGAGCTCAGGCTGCTGCCCGTCAGGGCAGTCGCGCCTGCAGCGAGTGGTTAGGGCGCGTACGCATATACAGAGACCAGTCCATGGTTCCATTTTGGAAATGACATCACCGCGAGGTTTGAGCCATTTGCATACGAAGCACTGCCCATGGCCTCAATTTTTCCAACAACCTTCCAAGTGGATAGCTTGATTACAACGCCACTGGTATTGCCGGGTAGATTGGCAGGAGCCTCCGGGACGGCGAACAGATACGACCCATCTGATGCGAGGCTGTAAAACCTTTGATCCAATCTTAATCTTGACTCAAGCTTTCCATCAGCTAGAGAAAAGCTGTAAATCTCTCCGCAGTTAGCAACAAATACTGCCATTCCGCTCGCCACGATCAGGGATTCTGGATCACAGTATCCGTTATCTACAGGCTCGTGCGGAAAACTAGCAGAATAGATTTCACGGAAATTATTGGCGTAGATGCCGACATGTTTTTTATCTAGAAAAACCACCTTTTGATTAAAGCGCACAAAATTTTTGACCACAGGCGCATCAAACTCCCGCAGAAATTTTAGTGTTGGCACATCGAACACACTCCAGTGCGAGGCTGGCTGTGAATAGGGCGCAGTCCTAGATCTCCCCTGTAGAAGAAAAAGCTGGGTATCCGCGAAGTAGGCGGCCTCCGCCCCTTGCGATAATCTCCCACTCTGAAATACCCGGCCATCACTCTTTCTTAGTAGGTTCACTCTTCCGGGCACACCGACGCCACGGGCATAGAATGTTACGTATGACACGTTATCTGTGAGAAAGCGAATATCCCTATTACCATCAACCAATACTTTCTCCGTGCCGAGTAGAGGATCTACAGCAACCACTTCCTTTGCGTTTCCTGTCTTGTCGTATCTAGAAAATACGAATCGGTCTTTGTCTACAAGGACCGGATATTCGGCCTTAAGCTCATATGTGTTATTGAGTCGCACCTGAAGAGTAAATTCATCATCGGAATATGAAGACTGAGAAACTGTCAGCCCCAGCCCCAGCGCCATTAGCATTCTCTTCATGCCAGCCTCCTATTGAGCGCATAACTAATATTAGACATCCTAATAGACGCAAAACATTGCGTCAAATGGTTGTCTAATTAATTATAAAAATGTAAAATTATTTAAAATTCATCTATATAGAAAAATTTAGCACATCCTAAATTAAATGCAATACCCATCAGAAAATTTATCTAAGCAAGAGCCTAAGTTGCTCGATCAAGTCAGAGGCAAAATTCGCTTGAAGCATTATAGCATCCGAACTGAGCAAGCTTATACGGATTGGATCAAGCGCTTTATCCTGCATTTTGGTAAGAAACACCCGCGGGACATGGGCGCTGCTGAGGTGGAGCAGTTTTTAACACATTTGGCGGTTAATGGTCGGGTGTCGGCTTCTACGCAAAATCAAGCCAAATGCGCGTTGTTGTTCCTTTATAAAGAGGTGTTGGCAATTGAGTTGCCATGGTTGGGTAACGTGGAGCAGGCTAAGGTGCCTAAACGCTTGCCGGTAGTGTTAACTCGCGATGAGATTCAGGCGATTTTATCGCGGCTGACTGGTACGCAGTGGCTAATTGCGAGTCTGTTGTATGGAACCGGAATGCGGATTATGGAGTGTTTGCGCTTGCGTGTGCAGGATGTTGATATTAAACGGAGTGAGATTTTAATTCGTAACGGCAAGGGATCTAAAGATCGGATGACGATGTTGCCATTGTCGCTGGTCGCGCCCCTACAGGCGCATTTGCTCAAGGTACGAGAGCTGCATGAAAACGATTTAACGCAAGGTTTTGGTGCGGTGTTTATGCCTTTTGCGTTGGAGCGTAAATACCCTGCTGCGGCAAAAGAATGGATTTGGCAGTATGTGTTTCCTGCGGCTAAATTATCGACAGATCCGCGCACTAAAATAGTACGCCGTCATCATGTGCCGGAGCAATCCATACAGCGGGCAGTTAAGCAGGCGGTACGTGATGCGGGTTTGACTAAAGCGGCCACGCCGCATACTTTTCGGCATTCGTTTGCAACGCATTTGCTGGAAGGCGGCTACGATATTCGCACGGTGCAGGAGTTATTGGGGCATGCTGATGTCAGCACGACAATGATTTATACCCATGTTTTGAATAAAGGCGGCGGAGGGGTGTTGAGCCCATTGGATCTTTTAACCAGGATTGATTGAAACCGGGGGTGGACGGATTGTCGGGATAGCCGTTTTTAAGATGAGTTATTTTATTGCAATAATTTGTTCTGTTTGGGATGTGGTGTAGGTGTTAAATGAAAATAATGGTGTGGGCGATATGCAAAATTATCTGGATATTTGCATCGCCAGCCAGCAACTGACGGTTTATGCGGATGGTATGCCGGTGCAACGCTATCCGGTTTCCACGGCTAAAAACGGTGCGGGCCAACTGATGGGCAGTGAGTGCACGCCTACCGGTTGGCACAAAATCAGGGCCAAGATTGGGGCAGGGCAGCCGTTAAATTCGGTTTTTATCGGCAGGCGCGCCACGGGGGAAATTTACAATGCTGATTTAGTTATGCAATACCCGCAACGCGACTGGATATTGACCCGGATCATGTGGCTGGGCGGCCTGGAGCCGGGCAAGAACCGCTACGGCAAGGTCGACAGCACTTGGCGGTATATTTATATCCACGGCTGTCCTGATCACCTAATGAACGGCAGGCCTGAATCGCACGGCTGTATTAGGATGAAGAATGCCGATGTGCTGGATTTGTTTAACAACATTGATGTTGGAATTAAAGTTTATATACATGAGTAATTATTTTTTTGTTATGGAGTTTGAATGTCGCGTATCGTTTTAGGCATTGAATACGATGGCAGCGGCTTTTCTGGCTGGCAGTGGCAAACCGAGCAACGCAGTGTCCAGCAGGCGCTGGAGCAGGCTTTATCGAAAGTCGCCAATCATAAGGTTACTGTGCAATGCGCCGGAAGAACCGATACCGGCGTGCACGCGCTCGAGCAGGTGGTGCATTTTGACGCAAAAGTGGAGCGCGAACTGCATACCTGGGTGTTGGGCGGCAACAGTAATCTGCCGGATGATGTCAGGATCACTTGGGTAAAACCGGCGGTGGGCGATTTTCACGCCCGATACAGCGCCATTGCCCGTTTTTACCGCTACGTCATTCTTAATCGGCCGATCAAATCGGCGCTGCTGCGCAATCAGGTGACTTGGCATCACAGTCCGTTGGATGCCGATAAAATGCATCAGGCGGCCCAGCATTTGATTGGTCATCATGATTTTTCCACATTCAGGGCGCAAAATTGCCAATCCAAAAGCCCTTGCCGGAAAATGTACTTTATTGATGTGTATCGGGACGATGATAAGGTCGTTATCGATATTTCCGCCAATGCTTTTTTGCATCACATGGTCAGGAATATTGCCGGGGTGTTGATCGACATAGGGGCCGGTAAGCAGGATGTAAACTGGACAAAAGAGTTGCTTGAGTTCAGATGCAGAAAGCTGGGCGGTGTTACGGCGCCTCCTTATGGTCTGTATCTGGGCGCGGTTTATTATCCCGAACATTACGGTATTACCAAGCATCCGGTGTTCGACAAATTGCCGGCTGATGCCCAGCGGCACGATTAGGCTAAAACCTTGCAAGCTTGTTTGCAATTGCCCGAATATCAAGTAGATTACCTTTCTTACAAATAAAAACGATGGTCAATATGTATAACTATTTGTCTTTTCAAATTCATGGCGGAGCCGATCACGGCGGCGGCATCGCAGAAAGTGTTGCAAGTTTGCTGGCTTTTTTCGAAGAGCTCTCATCTCATGATCCTGAGGGTATTTTTTCGGTTTTGCTGCCCGGCATCTCCAGCATGGATAACATTCATCCTATGTTGGTGCATTTTCCGCTCGCGTTTTTGTCGACTTTTTTTGTTTTGGATCTGGTCGCCACGCTGGCAAAAAAGCAACACTGGCGCAATGTCGCGAGCTGGCTGCTTTACTTAGGCGCCGTAAGCGCTGCCTTTACGGTGATGGCCGGTTTCATTGCTGCAAATACAGTGCCGCATGGGGATGATGTTCATGAAATCATGGAGCGGCATGAACATTTTGGTGTATCTGTGTTGTCTTTGGCGGCTTTATTGTCGGTCTGGCGCTGGAAAACCGGCGGAGTCATCCAAGGTGGGGCTAACAGTTTTTTTCTGATCTTAGCGGGCTTACTGTGTATTGTGATGCTGCTGGGTGCGGATTTAGGCGGGTTGATGGTTTATAAATACGGCGTAGGGGTTGATGCTGCCCAAATGCAGGATGCTGGTGCTCACGAGCATCAACATGATCACGAACATGAACATGAGCATCAGCATCAGCATTAACATAAGCTATATGATAGACAGTTTCTCAGCTTTATCCATTGGCTGTGTTTTATGTGCGATGAAGCGGTTCATCGAAAATTTATTTTTAGCATAATATTTCGCTGGAGCTTTGCTGTTTTCACTGAGAGCTTGTTTGGCATCCAAGTTCAAGCAAGCTGTGAAAAATCACGCAGCAGCTACTGCCACGTCCTTGCTTGTCACTCGCATTCTCTGAATAGCTCCACGATTTTGAAAGTTTACATATTTATTCCGCAACATATTTCGTAAGGAACTTACTCATCGCCGCATCGATTTCATTGCGAGCAAGGTTGTTGTGGTTTGCATAAACCAGATTAATGATTACCAACAAATCATCATGCTTTTTATGTTATTCTAGGTGGCTAGTTTTTTGGTTAAATTTCTCATATCACTTTATGCGAACTCGCGTTAAAATTTGCGGTTTTACCCAGACCGAAGATGCAGTTTGTGCGGCTCAACTTGGCGTGGATGCAATCGGCCTGGTGTTTTATCCGCCCAGTCCGAGAAATGTTGATATTGATCAGGCTGCTGAGATTGTTAAGGCTTTGCCTGCGTTTGTGACGGTCGTGGCTTTGTTTGTCGATGAGCGGGAGTCACGGATACGTGAGGTTCTGGAGCAGGTGCCGATAGACTGTCTGCAATTTCATGGTGATGAGCCGGCTGAAGCTTGCAGGCTGTATGGCAAGCGCTATATGAAGGCGATACGAATGCAGGACGGCGTCGATGTTTCGGACTTGGCTTTGCAATATCATGATGCGGCAGGGTTGTTGCTGGACGCCTATCATCCTGGAGAAAAAGGCGGCACAGGCAGCCGGTTTGATTGGGATTTGATCCCCGAACATTGCGCTTTGCCAATTGTATTGGCGGGTGGCTTGGATATGAGTAATGCCAGACAGGCGGTACAGACAGTAAGACCCTATGCTCTGGATGTCAGCAGCGGTGTGGAATCGGAAAAAGGTATAAAGGATGCGCTTAAAATGGCGGCATTCATACGTGAAGTTAACGAGGGTGACAGAATAATAATATGACAGAAAAATATAATATGCCCGATGAACGGGGACACTTTGGCCCTTACGGTGGAATGTTTGTCGCAGAAACATTGATTCCACCGATTCAGGAACTGAATGCCGCTTATCAGCAGTATTTAAACGATCCTGAATTTATAGCGGAACTGGATGCTGATTTACAGCATTACGTAGGCCGGCCTTCGCCGTTATATCACGCCGAACGCTGGAGTCGTGAACTGGGCGGCGCGCAGATTTACCTGAAACGGGAAGACCTGAACCATACCGGCGCACACAAAATAAATAATACCATCGGCCAGGCATTATTGGCTAAGCGCATGGGCAAGACCCGCATTATTGCTGAAACCGGTGCAGGTCAGCATGGTGTTGCGACAGCGACGGTTGCGGCAAGGCTGGGCTTGGAATGTGTGGTTTATATGGGTGCCGTTGATGTTGCCCGGCAATCTTTAAATGTGTATCGGATGAAGCTGCTGGGCGCGAAAGTCGTCGCCGTTGAATCCGGTTCCAAAACCCTAAAAGACGCATTGAACGAAGCGCTCAGAGACTGGGTGACTAACGTCGATAATACCTTTTATATTATCGGTACGGTTGCGGGGCCGCACCCTTATCCTGCGATGGTCAGGGATTTTCAGGCCATCATAGGCCGTGAAGCAAGACAGCAATGTCTGGATCAGGCGGGACGTTTGCCTGATGCCTTGGTTGCCTGCGTTGGCGGTGGGTCAAATGCAATCGGGCTGTTTTATCCTTTTATTGACGACCGTTCGGTAAGAATGATCGGCGTTGAAGCGGCTGGCGACGGTGTTGAAACAGGTCGCCACTCTGCGCCTCTATGCGCGGGTCGTCCCGGCGTATTGCATGGCAACCGGACTTATCTGATGGAAGATGACGATGGCGAAATTATCGAGACGCACTCCATTTCGGCCGGTCTGGATTATCCCGGTGTCGGCCCTGAGCATGCTTGGCTGAAAGATACCGGCAGAGCTCAATACGTCAATATTACCGATAATGAAGCGTTGGAAGGCTTTCATGCGCTAACCAGAATGGAAGGCATTATTCCGGCATTGGAATCGAGTCATGCGATGGCTTACACCATGAAGCTTGCGCCTACTATGAAAAAAGATGAAATTATCGTTGTCTGTCTGTCCGGTCGTGGCGATAAGGATATGCAAACGATGGCTCAACGCGAGGGGATAGAACTGTGAGTCGATTAGCCGCTACATTTGAACAACTAGCAAAAGCAGGCCGCAAGGCGCTAATTCCATTTGTTACCGCAGGCGATCCCAGGCCTGATTTCACACTGCCGTTGATGCATGCGATGGTCGAGGCCGGCGCTGATGTTATCGAGCTGGGCGTGCCGTTTTCCGATCCGATGGCGGACGGCCCGGTTATTCAGCGAGCCAGCGAGCGCGCTTTGGACCATAAAATGAGCTTAAGACGCACATTGGCTATCGCGGCAGAGTTTAGAAGAACCAATCAACAAACGCCGGTGGTGCTGATGGGTTATGTGAACCCTATTGAAGCCATGGGCTACGAAGAGTTTGCCAATGCCGCGCAACGGGCCGAGGTTGATGGCGTTTTAACCGTTGATTTGCCGCCGGAAGAAGCGGATGAATGCGTTGCGCTGTTAAAGGCGCGCGACATCGATCCGATTTTCCTGTTAGCGCCTAACAGCAGCGATGACCGAATTAGGAAAATGGATGCAGCCGGTAGCGGTTATATCTATTATGTTTCGCTAAAAGGCGTAACTGGCGCAGGGCATTTGGACGTTAAGGATGTAGAAACCAAGCTCAACCAAATCAGGGCAAATACGCATTTGCCTGTGGCGATCGGTTTTGGCGTCAAAGACGCACAAACTGCGAAGACAGTTGCAAATTTGGGAGACGGCGTGGTTATCGGCAGCGCTCTGATCAGCAAAATCGAAGCAAATCTGGATGATCCTGAACGCGCCCAAAAAGAGATAGTCGAGTTATTGGGAGCGATGCGTCAGGCCATGGATAGCTAAAAGACAAGGTTTAGAATACGATGATGAAATACGACGGGGCATGCGAATGAGTTGGTTTGAGAAGTTAATCCCTTCAACAATTAGAACCGAAGGGTCAAATAAAAAGGGCGCTGTGCCCGAAGGATTGTGGAATAAGTGCCCTAGCTGTAATGCAATCCTTTATAACATTGAGCTAGAAAGAAATTTTAGCGTTTGTCCAAAATGTGATCATCACATGCGTATTTCGGCCAGAACGCGCTTGAATATGTTCCTGGATGAGGGCGGTCATGAAGAGATAGGCAAAAATGTTAAGCCTGTCGATCCGTTAAGGTTCAAAGATAGTAAGAAATATAAGGATCGTATCACTCAAGCGCAAAAGCAGAGCAAGGAAAATGATGCGCTGGTCGTGATAAAAGGCCAGCTTAAAGGCCAGGATATTGTTGCAGCCGCCTTTGATTTCAGCTTTATGGGTGGGTCAATGGGGTCGGTGGTCGGCGAAAAGTTTGTCCGTGGCATCAGCAAGAGCCTGGAATTGGGCGTACCGTTTATCGTATTTACGGCCAGTGGTGGCGCACGCATGCAGGAATCGCTGTTTTCATTGTTCCAGATGGCGAAAACCAGCGCGGCATTAACCAAGCTGTCCGAAGCGGGACTTCCGTACATTTCGTTTATGACCGATCCGACCATGGGCGGCGTTTCAGCCAGTTTGGCCATGCTGGGCGATATTAATGTCGCCGAGCCCAATGCTTTGATTGGTTTTGCAGGTCCTCGCGTCATCGAGCAAACCGTCCGGGAAAAGCTACCGGAAGGTTTTCAACGTAGCGAATTTCTACAAGAGCATGGCGCTATTGACATGATTGTCGATAGGCGTGAGATGCGCGATAAAATAGCCGATATTCTAGCTTTGCTGATGGCGGGTAGAAACATTCCAGCGCAACGTTTTAGTGTCGAGATGGAAGTTGTGGCTGTTGAAGATGAAGCGGGTGATGTTGATCATTACCCGGATCAGGAAGACTGATTTTTTAATACCGGTTAATGATACATTTTGACTCGCTACAGGATTGGCTGAAGTGGCAGGAGAGCTTACATCCTTTAGTGATTGATTTGGGATTGGAGCGGGCGGCACGGGTCTTTCATGCGCTTAACCCTGATTATATTAAGCCTCCAACCATTACTGTTGCAGGAACCAACGGCAAAGGTTCGACAGTGGCTTATCTTGAGTCAATTTACACGGCGCAAGGTTATCGGGTAGGAGCTTATACATCGCCTCATATTCTGAAATATAATGAAAGAATAAAAATAGATGGCAAGCCGGTATCGGATGACGCAATTTGCGAAGCATTTGCAAGAATAGAGTCAGTACGTGGCGATACCTCATTAAGCTATTTTGAATTTGGCACGTTGGCGGCGTTGGATATATTCCACCGCGCCGGGGTTGATGTTCAGTTGCTTGAAGTGGGTTTGGGCGGTCGCTTGGATGCCGTCAATATTGTCGATCCCGATGTGGCATTAATCACCAGTATCTGCATCGATCATATTGAATGGCTGGGCGGTACGCGAGAAGCCATAGGGCGGGAAAAAGCAGGTATCTTTCGAGCCGCAACTCCGGCTATCATCGGTGATCCGAATCCGCCGGAATCATTGAGGCAGAGCGCTATTGAGCGGCATGCCTTGTCATATTGCATAGGTAAAGATTTTGGTTATAAAAAGCAGGCAACAGGATGGGATTGGTACTTTGCGGACCGGCAAATGTTACAATTACCGGAGCCCGGCTTAAAAGGAGAACACCAATATCGTAATGCATCGGCGGTTATTTTGGCGGTGACCCAGATGGCCGCAATCCTGCCGGTCACTGAAGCATCGATTAAACAAGGGCTAAAAAATGTCCGTTTGGCCGGGCGGTTTCAATTGATCGAAGGCGAAATACCCGTGTTGCTGGATGTGGGGCATAATCCTCAGGCGGTCAGAACGCTGGCCGAATATGTGACGACTGTTTTCCCGGATAGACGCATCCATGCGGTTTTTTCAATGATGAAAGATAAAGATATCGCTGGCGTTCTGGAAATTATGAATCATGTGGTTTATGACTGGTTTTTTGCGCCGTTGGCAAATCCTAGAGCGGCTACCGAATCCGTTATGCGCGATATTTTTTCACAAAGTTCGATAACCAATGTTTCGTTTGGTTTTTCCGGCTTTACTGAAGCATTTTCGGCAGCAAAAAACCAGTCGCAACAAGGTGATCTGTTATTGGTTTTTGGATCTTTTTTTTTGGTATCTGAGTGCTTGGTTGAATTTGAGAATAAGTGAGTAGACGAAATGGATCATGAATTAAAACAACGTTTGATTGGCGCCGTCGTTGTGACGGCGCTATGTGCTATTTTTATCCCCATGCTGTTCGATGATCCTGTCGATAATAGTGGTCAGCTTGTAAGCGAGTTGAATATCCCCGTCCCAGCCGAGTCAGGCGTAAACACAGCCGATAAACTGCCGACCAGCGCCGAGCAGGTTTCAAAGTTGCCGGATCCCGAGCCTTTAGCTACTGAAGCCGCTGGCGACACGCTTGAGAGCACCGGGGCTGCAGAAGAAATTATCGAAGAGTCTGCATCATCTGGCCAGCCTAAACAGGGAAATACCGAAGAGACATTGTATGCCGAATCTGAAGGCTATACTCGCGAGGATGCCGGTGCGGAAGAAACTACTGAGCCGGAAAGTAACCAGCCAAAATCGCGGATAAAACAGCTTCCGGCTGAACAACCTTCATCAGTAGGCGCTACGGATGGCATTCGCAAAAGCGTAGCTCCAAAAGCACCGCGTATAGAAGCGGTGGCTAAAGAGCCTGCAAAGGTTAAAAAAGCCGTAGAGCCCGTACGGCCTACAGTTAAAAAACCTGAAGTTGAAGCGGCGATAGCCAGTAAAGAAAATACGACCAAAGCAGGGGCTTTACAGCCGACTCTTAAGCAGCCAACTAGCGCAAAGAGCTTGGCCGCCGCTGTAGCTGAGGCAAAAAAACCGGCAGTTGCACCAAAACCAGCTGAAAAATTGGTGCGCTGGTATATTCAATTAGGTAGTTTTAGTAAAAAAGAAAATGCGATGTCGCTTTGGGACAGTTTGCATGACCAAGGCTTGCCTGCCTCATTGGATACCGTTCAAACAGATAAAGGAACTACATATCGGCTCCGAGTAGGTCCGGAACTTGACGGAAAGAAAGCGGCCGCAATGAAGGCAAGATTGGATAAATTGAATATAAAGGCAATCCTGATTTCCGAGTAATGCGCTTAGCAAAAGCATGATTTGGATAGATTTTACCCTTTTAGGGCTTATTTTTATTTCCTTTGTAATCGGGCTGCTGCGCGGGTTTATCAAGGAAGTTTTTTCATTAGTATTCTGGATACTGGCAATCTGGGTGAGTTTAATGTTTAGTCGTGATTTTTCAGGTTTTCTGGAACCGACTATCAGCCACCAGCCAGCCAGAATAGTCGCATCTTTTGTGGCTTTGTTTGCTATTACATTAAGTCTTGGCGGTTTGATCAGTTTTTTATTGAGCGTATTGGCAAAGAAAACTGGCTTAACCTTCATGGAACGTTTCGGTGGAATGGTTTTTGGCGTTGTTCGCGGCCTGATCGTTGTTACTGTCGTTATCATACTGGCGGGATTGACACCTTTGCCTAAAGATTCCTGGTGGACAGAATCAACATTGATTCCACCTTTTCAATTACTCGCGGTATGGTTGCGGGATCATTTTTCGTCAGGTATGGCGGAATACATCATTTATCGTTAATTTCTTTCGTTAATCTCTACAAAACAATGCAGGTTAAAAAATAATGTGTGGTATTGCTGGTATCGTTTCACATCAAGCTGTTAACCAAGAGCTCTATGACGCTCTGACAGTTTTGCAACATAGAGGTCAGGATGCCGCGGGTATTGTGACCTGTGAAGCCGGGCGGCTGCATTTGCGCAAGGAAAACGGTCTGACCCGTGATGTTTTTACCAATGCCCAGATGCTGAAATTGAAAGGCAATATGGGTATTGCCCACGTGCGTTATCCAACGGCAGGCTGCACCAGTTCTGCAGAAGCACAACCGTTCTATGTAAACTCTCCTTTTGGCTTGACGCTTGCGCACAACGGCAATTTGACCAATACAGCGGAGTTAAAAAAGGCCCTGTTTGTAGAAGACCAACGCCATATTAATACGGATTCCGACTCTGAAGTTTTGCTGAATGTTTTTGCTCACGAATTGCAGAGTTTGGGTAAATTACAGTTAACTGTAGAGGATGTGTTTCAGGCGGTATCCGGCGTGCATCGCCGTTGTCGCGGGGCTTATGCGGTCGTGATTATGATTGCCGGATTCGGGGTCTTGGGCTTTAGAGATCCTCACGGCATCCGGCCGATAGTGTTTGGCGAAAGAAAAACCGAGCAAGGCTCGGAATTCATGATTGCATCAGAAAGTGTAGCGCTTGATGTGCTGGGTTTTGAAATTAATAGAGATATAGAACCCGGAGAAGCGGTATTTATCGAAGAATCAGGCGTATTGCACACTAAACAATGCGCCGAAAGAATAGATCACTGTCCGTGTATCTTCGAGTACGTTTATTTTGCCAGACCGGATTCAATTATCGACCGTATTTCGGTTTATAAAGCACGTCTGCGTATGGGTGAAAAATTAGCTAAAAAGGTACAAAGAGACTGGCCTGATCATGATATTGACGTGGTTATTCCCATTCCCGATACCAGCAGAACCGCGGCTTTGCAGATGGCAAACCTGCTGGGCGTCAAGTACCGAGAAGGTTTTATAAAAAACCGTTATATCGGCCGAACCTTTATCATGCCGGGCCAAAAAATGCGGGAAAAGTCGGTCAGGCAAAAGCTAAACGCCATCGGCCTTGAGTTTGAAGGCAAGAATGTGTTGCTGGTCGATGATTCAATCGTCAGAGGCACAACATCCGCGCAGATTATCCAGATGGCCAGAGATGCCGGCGCCAAAAAAGTGTATTTTGCCTCTGCTGCGCCACCGGTTCGCTATCCTAATGTTTACGGTATTGATATGCCGGCTGCTCACGAATTAATTGCCCATGATCGTACTGAGGACGAAGTCTGTATAGCAATCGGCGCAGACCGGGTAATTTATCAGGAACTGAATGACCTGATTGATGCGGTGCGTAAAGGTAACCAGGATATCGGGCACTTCGATACCTCTTGCTTTAGCAAGGAGTACATTACCGGGGATATTGACGATGACTATCTGGAGCGCACCGAGGCTTTGCGGAATGACAGTGCGCAAACGCAAAGAAACTCGGAAAACTTCATTATCGAAATGCAGAATGGTGATTGATAAGTAAGGCTGAATAAAGGCAAAAGGCGAAGGACGAAGGGCAAAAAACAGACCTCAATAACCGGTCTTTGCCTTTCGTCCTTCGCCCTTTGCCTGCTCTTTTAACAAACAAAGACGTTAAAAATAAATGAAAGACATTAACTGGAACAACTACTCTCTGGAAACCCAAGCTATCAGAGCGGGGCATCAACGTACTCATGAAGATGAGCACAGCATCCCAATTTTTGCGACATCCAGTTATGTGTTCAAGAGTGCCGAAGAGGCTTCTTTACGTTTTACCGGACAGAAACCAGGCAATATTTATTCCCGTTTTACCAACCCGACGGTTAGTGCCTTTCAGGAAAGGCTGGCATTGATGGAGAAAGGCGAACGCTGTCTGGCGTTTTCATCCGGCATGGCAGCTATTATGGCGGTCGGTATGGGCTTGCTTAAAGCCGGGGATCATGTGGTCTGTTCGCGCGGCGTGTTTGGCAATACCGTATTGATGTTCCAGAATTACTTCGGCAAGTTCGGGGTTGAAACCGATTTTGTCGACTTGATCGATACCGCAGCCTGGGAAGCGGCGATTAAACCGAATACCCGCTTTTTATTTCTGGAAACCCCGTCCAACCCGCTGATTGAAATTGCCGATATTTCAGTGCTTGCGGATATCGCCCACAAACACGATTGCTTACTGATTGTTGATAACTGTTTTTGTACGCCTGTCTTGCAAAAGCCATTGGAACTGGGCGCGGATATCGTTGTCCATTCGGCAACCAAATATATAGACGGGCAGGGTCGTTGTGTCGGCGGTGCAGTCGTTGCCAGTGAAGAAATCATAGAAAAATATATTTATCCTTATCTTCGTACCGGCGGCGCGACCATGAGCCCTTTTAATGCCTGGGTGTTTTTATCTGGCTTGGAAACACTGGCGATCAGAGTTAAAGCGCATTGCGACAACGCTTTTGAGCTGGCCCTTTGGCTGGAGCAACAGGCCGGTGTCGCCAAGGTTCATTATCCCGGTTTGCCATCGCATGCTCAGCACGAGCTGGCCAAGCATCAGCAAAGCCATTTCGGCGGTGTAGTCAGTTTCGAATTAACCGGCGGCAAAGAGCATGCCTGGAAGCTGATCGACGCCACTGAAATGCTGTCGATTACCGCAAATCTGGGCGATGTTAAAACCACTATTACGCACCCGGCAACCACCACTCATGGCCGTTTAACGCCGGAGGTCAGAGCGGCGGCCGGTATTAAAGACGGCTTGGTCAGGGTTTCGGTCGGACTGGAAAATATTGAAGATATTAAAAACGACCTTTTAAGGGGTTTGTAAAACCAGATAAGAGAGCCATGTGGCGGATTCGGTGCGGATCAGGGAATAATAGTTCCTTGATCCGCACCGCTTGCATTAATCGGTTTTTTATTGCCGGACTTGTCAATACTGACAAAAGTGATATTGGTTTCAAAAACATGCGCAACGCAGCCGGTGTCGCGATCTTCGCAGGAAACCTTGACATTATAAGTCGCAGACGTGTTACCGAGCCTGATCAATTTCGATTCAAACTTCAGGATGGAACCGAGCTTGATGCTCTGTTTGAATACCACATTGTCCAGCCCAATCGTGACAAATTCATGGCCCGGAAACTGGAGATTGGCAGCGATATAGCCAATTTCGTCGATCCACTGCAACAGATTGCCGCCGAATAAATAACCGTAATGATTTAAATGTTGGGGTAAAACTAATTTATAGTGATCCATTGGATGTCTCCTCGTTGATCAGTATTAAGGTTTAATACGTGAAGATCGTTGCTTTTAAGAGCTTGGCGACAATAAGGCATCCAGCTTCTTTTGCTGATCCAGCGCATACAGCTCGTCAAAGCCTCCGACATGATAATCGCCGATATAGATTTGCGGTACCGTCCTGCGGTTTGTTTTGCGCATCATCTCTTCCCTTAAGCCGGGTTTGGAATCCACATTGATTTCCGTATAAGAAGCGCCTTTTTTGTCGAGCAGGCGTTTTGCCATCATGCAATAAGGACAAATGTTGGTGGTGTAAAGCAGTATTTCCGGCATATTTTTATTAAAGATTGCTAATATAGGTGCCGGGCATTTTATCGGTTAATACGTTGCTGTTCAATTCCGATGGCCATTGACAAATATTTGATCAATTCCCATGCCGCCTCCTGCATGTTTTTGCCGAATGCAACCACACCGTCTTCATGTCCCAGCATGGTAAATAGAGAAGTCTGCGTGAGCTCGCCCGATTGGAATAATTGCTCGACAGCCGTTGCCATTTCCACTGTACCGTAGGGAACATCGGCGCGGGTATGGGGCAAGCCGAGCGCTGCGGTATGTTTCCAAATTTCGGGGCTGTGGGCATGAATCACGGCTTGAATGCTATGGTCTTGGGCGTAAACGCTGGCGTGGGTCAAGGATTCTGAAGAGGGCTTGCACAAGCCGCAGGATTGAAGCTGATTCTGGTGAGGTTCCGCTTTGACGACAAGGCAATAATCTTCGGTACTTAGATGCTCAATATGTCCGGTTTGAGTGCCGCTGATGAGAAATTGATCACTGTCAGGATCGATCCTTTGGCTGATATTGCCGAAGCCGATGTTGTCGTATCGCTCAGGATCTTGTCCGATAAGATCAAGCCGGAAGAAAATAGTGCGCCAGGCATTGATTTCGGTTAATGAAAACGAGGAATCGATCGGCTGTCGCGCATGCTTTAGCTGATATTTTATAACGCCTTCTTGTTCGGTCATTGGGCTTGTATCGCTGGGTGGTATAAACGAGGCTACAGTATAGTTTAGAAAATAAAATGCAGATAAAATGCAGAGTGTTATAAAATTGACGGTTCTCAAATTTGAAGGCCGATTTTGCCGCGACTGCTCCCGGCAGCCGTCGGCATTTCCTCCATCCTTGGAGGTCATCGGTAAACAAGAAAAACAGTGGCTTAACTTATGCGATGTCCGTTTTGTGGGGCGCAAGATACACGAGTACTTGATTCCAGATTGGCAAATGAAGGCGACCAGGTTCGCCGCCGGCGTGAATGCAATGTGTGTAAAGAACGATTTACTACGCATGAAGTGGCCGAATTAACGCTGCCTCGTATTATCAAGCGCGACGGGATAAGTGAACCTTTCGAGGAAGACAAACTACGCTCAGGCATGCTCAGGGCGCTGGAAAAACGTCCGGTCAGCAGCGATGATATTGAAGCTGCGATTAATCGAATCAAAAAAGAATTGCGGGCAATGGGCGAGAGGGAAGTACCTGCTCAGGAGTTGGGGGAAAAAGTCATGAAAGAATTGAGTTTATTGGATCATGTGGCTTTTGTGCGCTTTGCTTCGGTTTATCGCAGTTTTCAGGATGTCAGTGAATTTACCGATATGATTAAGCACCTGCAAAAGAAATAATGACAACACCGCGCGACGCTTTTTATATGGCAAGGGCCATAAGCTTGGCAAAAAAAGGGCGCTACACGACCGACCCGAATCCGCGCGTAGGTTGCGTTTTGGTCAGGGGCGATGTCGTTATCGGCGAAGGCTGGCATGTTAAAGCGGGCCAAGGCCATGCGGAAGTTGAAGCATTAAAAAATACGTCGGATGCCAAGGGCGCAACCGCCTATGTGACGTTGGAGCCTTGCAGCCATCAGGGCAGAACGCCGCCGTGTTGCGATGCGTTGATAAAAGCCGGAGTCAGTCGAGTCGTTGCGGCGATGCAGGACCCGAATCCTCTGGTGTCGGGCAAGGGACTGGAAAGGCTCAAAGCGGCGGGGATTGAGGTTGTCAGCGGCATATTGCAGGAAGACGCACAGGCGTTAAACCGCGGTTTCATCAAGCGCATGACTAACAACCGTCCGTACGTGCGCAGCAAACTGGCGATGAGTCTGGACGGGCGTACCGCGATGGTATCGGGCGAAAGCAAATGGATTACATCCGATAAGTCCAGAGCCGATGTCCAGCGATTAAGGGCGGAAAGTTCGGCGATTTTAACCGGCATCAGTACCGTGCTTGCGGACGATCCGGCGCTGAATGCCCGTATCGATGGCGATGTCTTGCAGCCGGTCAGGGTAGTGCTGGATACAAATCTGAACATGCCGGTAACCGCGCAAATGGCAAAACTGCCGGGCCGCAGCCTGATTTTAACCTGTGCGGAAGATCAGCAAAAACAGCAGGCGTTGCAGCAGGCAGGTTTTGAAGTCTATCAATTGCCCGGTAAGGACGGACGGCTGGATTTGTATGCCGTGATGGAGTTTTTAGCCGGGCAGCAAATCAACGAAGTATTAGTTGAGGCCGGTTCCGTGCTGAATGGCGCCTTACTGGACGAAGGGTTGGTTGATGAATACGTCATCTATATAGCGCCCTGCATTTTAGGCGACCAGGGACGCGGCTTGTTTACGTTGCCGGGTTTGCAGCAGATGGCCGATAAAAAGCAATTAAAACTGCGCGATGTCAGACAGGTCGGCCCTGATTTAAAGTTAATTTTCATTCCCTTGTAGGATACCCATGTTTACAGGCATTATCTTGGCAGTGGGCCTTATATCGGCAATCGAGCGTAAAGCCGGTGATTGCCGCTTGACCATCGCAACCGGAAAATTACCGCTGCACGATGTCGTGCTAGGCGACAGCATCGCCGTCAACGGCGTGTGCCTGACCGCGGTGGAACTGGGTCCAAATCATTTTTGCGCCGATGTTTCCAATGAAACTTTGTCCAGAACCACCCTGAATGCCGCGACGGTCGGCACTCCGGTCAATCTGGAGCTGGCCTTGACGCCGTCAACCCGGCTGGGCGGCCACATCGTCAGCGGTCATGTCGATGGCATCGGCACAGTGACGGAAAAGCAGGCGGATGGACGCTCCTTCCGCTTTAAATTTAAGGCTCCCGATAATCTGGCTAAATATATTGCCGAAAAAGGCTCTATTTGCATAAACGGCATCAGCCTGACCGTCAACGAAGTCGACGGCGCCGTGTTCAGTGTCAATATCGTGCCGCATACGCTCAAAGAGACCACATTGGGCGAAGCGGTGGTCGGCACTAAGGTCAACCTGGAAGTGGATTTGCTGGCTCGTTATATGGAACGGTTAATCAAGGGGGATGCGGCAGCCCAAAGCTCTGGCGGCATCACAGAAGAATTATTGCAAAAAAGCGGTTTTTTAGGCTAAGCCCAAAGGCAACATGAATACTATCGAAGAAATTATAGAAGATTTACGTTTAGGCAAAATGGTCATCATTATGGACGATGAAGACCGTGAGAATGAAGGCGACCTGGTCATGGCGGCTTCTTTCACGCGTCCCGAAGACGTAAATTTTATGGCACGTTACGGCCGCGGCCTGATTTGTTTGACCTTGACCGGCGAACGCTGTCAGCAATTGCGCTTGCCGCTGATGGTCAATGAAAACAAGACCGCCCACTCAACCAATTTTACCGTGTCTATCGAGGCCGCAACCGGGGTAACCACCGGCATTTCAGCTGCCGATCGGGCACGCACCATACAATGCGCCGTAGCGGAGAATGCAAAAGCCGACGATTTGGTTCAGCCGGGACACATTTTTCCGTTGATGGCGCAATCCGGCGGCGTATTAAACCGTGCCGGGCATACCGAAGCGGGTTGCGATTTAGCCAGGCTGGCGGGCGTGGAACCGGCGGCGGTTATCGTTGAGATACTCAATGAAGACGGCTCGATGGCAAGACGGCCTGATCTGGAAGTGTTTGCCAAGCAACACGATCTTAAAATCGGCACGATCGCCGATTTGATCCATTATCGCATTCAGCACGAAAACACTCTGGAACGTATCAGCGAGTGCGCGTATCCGACTGAATTCGGCGATTTCAGACTCTATGCCTATCAGGACAGAAATGACAATAACCTGCACCTGGCGCTGGTCATGGGACAAGTTTCCGGCGACGAGCCTGTTTTGGTCAGGGTTCATGCGCGCAATTTGCTGGACGATCTGTTTGCATCCAAGCGCAACGATTTCAGTATTTCCTTGCGTTCGGCGATGCAGAAAATAGCCGAGGAAGGGCGCGGGGTATTGGTCGTTATCAGGCAAAGCGAAGACAATAAATCGCTGGCCGAACTGATACATCATTATCAATTGGAAGATCACGGCATTGTCAGTCCTGCGCAGACTATCGGCACCGTAGATTGGCGCACCACCGGAACCGGCGCCAGAATACTGGCCGATTTGGGAGTGCATAAGCTGAAGGTCTTAGGAACCCAGAAAAAATATGTCGCATTGTCCGGATTTGATTTGGAAGTCTCCGAGCATGTCGGTTGAATAAGTTAGCTCAACAACATTACAAGTTAATCACACAGTAGAGAAACATCATGTCAACATTAAAAACCTTTGAAGGCAATTTGCTCGTTCAAGGCGGAAAATTCTGCATCATAGCCTCCCGGTTCAACAGTTTCATCGTTGAACAACTGGAAGCCGGTGCGATCGACGCGCTGGTACGTCACGGCGCTAATAAAGCGGACATTCATCTGGTTAAAGCTCCGGGTGCGTTTGAGTTGCCGATGGTGGTGCAACGCGTGGCGGCGGCGAAAAAATACGATGCGATTATCGCGTTAGGCGCGGTGATTCGCGGCGGCACGCCGCATTTTGAATACGTTGCCGGTGAATGCGTTAAGGGCTTGGCGCAGGTTTCCCTGCAATATAACGTGCCGGTCAGTTTTGGCGTGTTAACCGTTGACAGTATTGAGCAGGCGATTGAGCGCGCGGGCACTAAAGCCGGCAATAAAGGCGCCGAAGCGGCTATGTCGGCCATCGAAATGGTAAGTTTATTTAACAACCTGGAAATCTAATGAGTCAAGCTCGAACCAATGCCCGAAAAGCGGCTGTACAGGCATTGTATCAATGGCAAATGGCCGGTCAGAACCTGAGTGAGATTGAACGGCAATTTCTGGAAGAAGAGCGTTTAAAAGATGCTCAGAAAAGTTATTTTGTCGAGCTGTTTTACGGCGTACCTAAAAACTTGGATGCCATCGATCAGGTATTGTCGGAATTTGTAGACCGTCCGGTTGATACTATCGATCCGGTCGAGCGGGCGATTTTAAGAATCGGTGTGTACGAGTTACTGCATCGCCTGGACATGCCGTATCGGGTTGTTTTAAATGAGGGCATCAACCTCGCCAAATATTTTGGCGCCGACGGTAGCCACAAGTATGTGAACGGCATACTGGATAAGGTTGCTCAGCAAAGAAGAGCAATGGAAATCAAGGGTAAGGCAAAAATTGAAAAGTAAAGGCACCTCATGCCAGTTTCTGAATTTGCCCTAATCCAGCGCTTCTTCACCCAGCAGCAAGTCAACAATCCATCAACGCGTTTGGGCATCGGGGATGACTGCGCGTTGATGTCCATTCCCGAGGGTTTCGAGTTGGCGATAACCACCGATACGATGGTGGAAAATGTGCATTTCTTTGCCGGCACCGACCCCGAACTGCTGGGCCATAAACTGCTGGCCGTCAATTTGAGCGATCTTGCCGCGATGGGCGCCAAGCCTGTCTCCGTTACGCTGGCATTAACGCTGCCCAAAGTTGATGAAAACTGGTTGACGGCTTTTGCCAGAGGCTTATTAAGTTTGGCCGAGCGCCATTCGGTGGATTTGATCGGCGGCGATACCACTTCCGGACCGTTGACCTTGACCGTTCAGGCCATGGGCTTAGTTCCGAAAGGCCGGGCGCTGAGGCGTTCAGCGGCGCGGCCGGGCGATTTTATTTACATGACCGGCCTCTTGGGAGATGCCGGGCTGGGCTTGAAGATAAAGCAAGGCTATAGCTGTGCAGATTCTGACGCAGCCTTAAACCGGTTTAACCGGCCGGAGCCGCAAATCGAGGCCGGACAGGCCTTGATCGGCATAGCCAACGCCTGCATCGATTTATCGGACGGCTTGGCGGGCGATCTGGGCCATATTCTGGAGCAAAGCCGGGTAGGTGCGTGTCTTGATTGGGACGCGTTGCCGTTATCAAAAGCGGTGCTGGCCTATATCAACGATACCGGCGACTGGGCTATGCCGTTGACCGCCGGCGATGATTACGAGCTGTGCTTTACCGTAAGCCCCGAACAAGCTGCGCAGTTGACCGTAGCGGCGACCAAAATCGGCGTCATAGAAGCACGGCCCGGTTTGCGGTTGAATAAGTCGGGCATTATCAAACCATTAGAGGTAAAAGGATTTGAGCATTTTTCTTAATACTCAGCTGGGCAAAAATAAGCTGACGCCCAGGCAGATATTGTCCGACCCAACCCTGTTCCTGGCTTTTGGTTTTGGTTCCGGTTTGGCAAAAAAAGCCCCCGGCACTATGGGCACTTTGGCGGCCATTCCGGTTTACTGGCTGTTTGCGCAAACCAATGTTTTTGTTTACAGCTTGTTGACGCTGATCGTCACCGTTTCCGGCATCTGGATCTGCGATAGCGCCGCAAAAAAACTGGATGAGCATGATTTTGGTGGAATTGTTTGGGACGAAATTGCCGGTTACTTGATAACCCTGTGGCTGGTTCCTTATAGCTGGCAGGCTATGGTGCTGGGCTTTATCCTGTTTAGAATCTTCGACATACTCAAACCGTGGCCGATCAGCTGGGCTGATCGCAAGGTATGCGGCGGGTTGGGCATCATGCTGGATGACGTATTGGCCGGTGTGTTTGCCGGTGCTGTGTTGTTTTGGGCTTCAAGTTATTTTTGATTTTGGTTCGTCGATAAGTGCCGATAAACGGCTTATTAGTGGCGCTTAAAAACCATTAAGGTAATATCATCATTAAAGGACTCACTACGGCAAAATTGTTTTAACTGTTCCAGCAGCGTTTCAATAATGGCCTGAGGGGATTGCTGTGCATGTTGAACCAAAATATCATTGACGCGCTTTAATCCGAAAAAATCGCCATCGGCGTTTTGCGCTTCGGTTAAACCGTCGGTATACAGCAGGATTACCCCGCCTTTAGACAGCGTGGTGACTTTTTCTTCAAAAATCACATTTTTATTTACACCCACTATTAATCCGTCTGCATCCAATTGCTTGCATTCTATTTGAAAAGGATTGAGTAGCAATGGAGGAGGGTGGCCCGCATTGGCAAAACTCAGCTGGTGAGTGTTAATGTTGTATTGCAAATAAAACAAGGTAATAAAGTAATCGGATTTATCCAAATCCTCAAAAAGAAAATTATTAAGCACTTTGAGGGTTTCTGCGGGCGTAGCCGAACTGCTTGCCTGAGTTCGAATGGCGCTACGAGTTTCCACCATAAACAGGGAAGGGCCGATTGAATGGCCGGAAACATCGGCAATAATCATATCCAAATGGGCATCATTGCGGTAAAAATAATCAAAATAATCGCCGCCAACCTGATCGGCCGGCAGGCAGTAACCGGTGACCTCGAAATGACTGGATTTGATCGGCGCCGAAGGTGAGAGTGACGCCTGAATGCGCTGGGCAATCTTGATTTCACTCTGAGCAATCGCTAGATTGATCTGCGCTTGGCGAATTGCCGCTTCCGTAGCTTTTCGTGTTGTAATGTCTACGATCGTGCTCAGCACCAGTGTTTCTTCCTTGCTATCAATCAGGCTGAGGCCAATTTCAACAGGGAATTCACTGCCGTCTTTGCGTAATCCGTAGAGATCTCGTCCCGCGCCCATGGGTCTCGACACAGGGGCGGCGAGATACGCATTACGATAGTCAACATGATGCTTGCGAAAGCGTTCAGGCACTAATATTTCCACCGGTTGGCCAATTAATTCGGAGCGGGAGTAGCCGAAAAATGCCTCCGTTTGCGAATTGACCATCTCAATTGCTCCTGACTTGTTTACCATCACGATCGCATTGGGCGCAGATTCCACCGCTTGCCGGAACCGATGCTCCAAACGCTTGCGTTCTGTAATGTCGTGAATAAAACCACTAAAAATGTAACTATTTCCTAGCCTTAAGGATGAGATGCTGACTTCAACGGGGAATTCAGTGCCGTCGCGTCGAATGGCGGTCTGCTCGATCGATTTATTTAATAATGGGCCAACCCCGGTACGTAGGAAGTATTCCAATCCCTGCCGGTGCGCATCGCGTTGCGCCGGCGGAATAATTAACTCATCAAGGCACCTTCCGATGGCTTCCTCTTTAGTCCAGCCGAATATTTTTTCTGCCGGATGGTTCCATTCGGTAACAATGCCGTATGAATTCATAATGACGATAGCGCTCAAGGAATTTTCAATAATCAAACGGATACGCTTCTCGCTTTCGATAAGCGCATCCTGAAAATGCATCCTGGCAGTAATGTCTCTATCAACTCCTCGCCATTTAATGACTTTGCCCGTTGTGCTGATAATGGGTAAGCCGGTCGATTCGGTCAGTATCTGCCGACCGTCTTTGTGCTGGTAGTGAGACAGCTTCGCGTAAAAAGGTTGGTGGCTGCTTGAGTAGCGCTGCTGGTCTACTTTATCCTGGGGCGTTAAAAATTCGGTATAGTGTTTGCCGAGTACCTCATCCGGCCTATAGCCCAGTATCTGAGTAACAGCGTTACTGCTATAGCTATAGTATCCGTCAGGATCTTGCTCCCATAACCATTCGCCGGTCATTTCCGCCATCTGCCGGAAACGTTCTTCACTTTCAACGAATGCCGATTCGGCGCTGAAGCATTCAGAAGAGCTTTCCTGAATCAGTAACACAATGTCGGTTTTGTCAGGTGTCCGGCCGGCTAAGGCGGTTAGCGATATTAAGGCCCGAATTTTGTTGTTTGCTTGAGTGACTACTTCAGCGCTAAAGCTTACCGCTCCCAGCTCACGCCCCTCGCCTACATCCGTGTAGGCGAAGCTTACCGCTCCCAGCTCACGCCCCTCGCCTACATCCCTGTAGGCGAAGCTTACCGCTCCCAGCTCACGCTCCTCGCCTGCATCCCTGTAAGCAAAGCTTTGGCTGATGCTTTTATCCACTATATTTGCAAGGGCTGCCTCCCACAACGGCTTGTCGCTTCCGGCAGCGTAAATAAGGTCAGCAGGCTTGCCGATCAGCTCTTGTTCGTTATAGCCTAGAAAAACGGCAGCGGAAAGGCTGAGTTCTTTAATGTATGGTGCGGCCCCTGAATGATCCAACTCAAGGACAAGAATGTGATGAGAGGGGTGGTGCGTGAATTGGGTAGATTTAATCAAGTTCATCGTCCGCTCAACTGAATTACCGCTAAAGAACAAAATCACTTACTCTGGGCAAGTCCAACTGCCAACTGATGATAGAAAACTCAACATCATTTAGCAATCTATTTAGTGCGGCTGTGCTAGGCGTAGAAGATCTTAGGGTGGCAGCTTCGATGAACTTAAAACCGCCAACCGCCGCTGATCGGCTGGGCTATGCCGAATCGCGGAGTTTATGGCGGTTTCGAGGGGACGATCTTTAAGGTAGGCTCAGGCAGACACTAATGCTGTACCGAAACGCGGAAGGGAATGAAATTGTGCTGCGCCGTATTCAATCAATACTTAAATACAATATTGGCGTGAATCCGGTTGTTGCCCGCCTTGGTTGTTCCCGCCTCAGCAGTATCAAGCGCCGTGGCAAAGGCGATATTGCCCATAAAATACTCGCGCCATTGATAGCGCGCCCCAATGCCGGTGCCGCTCAGGTTCCAGTCTTTGACTTGTCCCGGCGTTGCGCTTTGCAAGCTACCGTGCCCATAATCGTAAAAGGCAAATAAATTGATTTTTTGCCAAGCGGGCGTAGTGACTTCGAATTTCACAATCTGGCCGCTATCTGCCCCGGTTTCCCGCTGTTCATAGCCTCTGACATCAAAACTGCCGCCAATGCCGAGTTGCTCTCCGGCTATGAGCGGGCTATGACTCTCCTGGCCGCTAAAACTGGTTTGCACCAGCCAGTCTTTAACAAAGACCGAAAAATTGCTGCCAAAGCGCAACAAATCCCAATTTTGCTTGGCATTAAGACGAGCCGCTTGATAGTGTGCCTGGGTATTGTGGCCGCCGAAGTCAGTATTGCCTACCCACTGTATGTAATAACTGGTATGGGTGTTTTGCCAGGGGTATTCGCCTTTATAAAGAATACTGAACGGCGCACTGCGAACATTGGCGCCGACCTGCGTATTCTGAAATTGAATATCATTGATGAAATAGCGGTTATCAATGCCTAAATCCAGGCTGTGCTCGTATTTGCCCAATTTGGGTAAGAATTGCTGATAATGGATGCCATACATTTCGCCCGACCCGGTGACCGTTAGATCGGTCGCTACCGTGCCTGTATTCACCGATGAATTAGCATAATACGCGCTCAGCCAGCCTTTGAGTTTATATATAGGCAAACTGTAGCTACCGCCGTACTGTCGAACGGTATCGGCATGATCAGGGGAGGTTGAATAACTTCCGTTAACAATATGATCCAATCCCCACAAGTTGCTGTACTGCAATGCGCCGGTCATCCGATAGTCGCCTGAGGTCGGCGTACCGTAATTATTGACAATTAAAGACGCCTGATAAGGCCGGTGTTCGGACACGGCAACATTCGCATCTAATTTATCAGGGCTTTTACTGGGCCTAAAGAGGACTTGCACCTGTTTCGAAGGATGTTTATTGGCTACCTTAATCGCTTCGGACAACTCCTGCGTATTGGGCGATTCAGACTTACTGAGAACGGGCAGGCTGGCAATAATGTTGTCGCGGGTAAAGTAATTATTGCCCGTCACTTCAGTCTCGCCCAGGCTAAAGGAGATAACTTGCAGTTTTACGTCGCCTGTAGACAGCGTTTGTGGAGGCACTATAACGCGATAAAACGGATAGCCCTGCTCCCGAATTATCTGTTCAAGCCCTTTGCTGACTTCCTGCAATTCCTTGAGTGTGTAAGGCTTGTTTTGTAGTGGTTTAAAATAGTCGTCAATAAAAGCTTTGGAAAGCGGCGATGAACCTTCAACTGAGAAATGCTTAACGTTAAACTTGAATTCCGGCGGCGCAGCGGCAGCCAGGCATAAGGCTTGAGGAATTAAGCATAAACCGGTAGTTATTAAGACTGATTTAACCAAGCGGGCACTGAACCAATAAAATCCTTTATTCCTTTTTTGTTGTTTTCTCATGATCTTTTATATTGTGTATCCGAACTATTTTCTGCACTAACCGTGTAAAGGCGTTGAAATATTACGACCTTGCAATCACAAGCAACCTTCAAGTGAGTTGTCAGGTTCATCGCCGTCAAATAAATTTTCCGGACTATTTTGATTGTTGTTTGGTGTCGTTTCATTTGATTGAATAGGCGATGTCGTAGTTTCGCCATTCTTATTTGTAGAGCCGGTTTCACCTTCTTTTAATTTTGTCGTGTTTTTACTGGAGTTGGAATCAACGGTAGCTCTACCTTTAGTCACGTTAACAGATGTATCTCCTTTGGCTGGCGGCTTTTCTTTAAACACTGATTTAGGATCAGATTTGTTGGTATCCGGTCTGGGTTCATTAGGCTTAGGGGCATTTGGCGGAGTTCGATATACTTGCGGTTGCGAGTTTGCACTAGGTAATGAGAGGCTAAATCCCTCATTTACATCATGTTCTACCCCGTCGTTGGTTCTGACAAACATGGCATCTTGCCAAGTTGTTTGGTTAAGACTCGTTCCGTCTGTTTCAGTGTCGCCACCGGAACCTCTGATGCCGATAGTGGCAACCGGAGTGTCCAGGGTATAGGCATTATGGTCGTTTTTGCCGATACTGCCGGTTAGCGCTCGCAGTCCACCATTGGCCAAACGCAATAAGACCTGATCTTTTTTGCCTTTAATCTGGTAATTATATTGTTTAATATCCAATTCGCTGTTGGCTTGCAGCGTGATTTTTTGCCCATCAGGAAACACTAGGAGCGCATAACTATCTTTTTCGCTCGAAATAGTGTCGGAGTTATATAAGGGATTGCCCAGTGACAGGGGGCGTTCTTTTGCATTTTTGTCGGCACGGTTTATGGCGCTCACATCACCTTTAACGTCAACTACACGCGCCACTACGCTCTGTTCGGTTCTCTCCGCATTAGCTGCCGCTTCTTTTTTTCCCTTTTCTTCGCACGCTTGGTCACAAATGGCTACCGTAAACTCCGATTTTTCGGAGTCGGGCTTAACCGTAGCTGTAGGTGTCTTTATTTGAAAGCGGTCAGGGTTGCCCTTGGCTATGTCACCGGTACTGGCATTGACGCCGCCTTGATGCAGCGCCAACTGTGCGGCTTTGTTGGCAGACTTGCCGTCATAATGATCGATAGTAAAGTTACTGTCCGGGCGAACGGTAACCTTGGCGCCATCGCTAAATTCGATAATGACAAAACTGCGCTCGGTAGTTTGAATATTATCGCCCTGAAAAATTTCCGTGTCTTTACCGAGAATACGAGGCGCAGCCCCGGGCTGTTGCGCGGCGTTGCTGCCTTTTACAAAACTGATATGGCCAACGACTTGAGGATTGGCAAAGGCTGGCAGGGTGACGATAAATAAGCATAGCCATAAGCCATAACTTTTAACAAGTTGTGTTATTTGAATAGGCATGGGGGTTCTACAGAAAGAGGATGAATAGATTATCATTTGGTGCACTGCTTGGAATTTTTGCCTTTTCCTGATGAGTCTGTAGACTCGCCAGCGCTATTGCTCGACTCATCAGCTAACAGTGGCCCACCTAACTGAGGTGTTGTCCCCAGCACTCCGGCAGTAGTTTGACCGATGGAATTTTTAACTGTGTTGACTAAGGTCTCAGTTGTATTGCTCGCGCCTGACGTGCTTGCTCCCGAAGTACCTGTGCCTGCTGTACTCGTGCCGTTATTACCTGCTGTACTCGTGCCGTTATTAAAATACTGCAAATATGAATCTGCATAGCTTCCGCCAAGCGTACCGCCCGTCAGACTAATGCCGTTGGGCGCGGAAATAGGTGCATTAATGGTGAGAGTGTCGCCATTATTAGCCGTAAGACCGACACTGCCACCACTGGAAGTAACCGCCCCGTTAACGGTAAGGGGAGACATCGCCTTAATCATGATATTACGAGCGGCATTGACGGCCGTTTGTCCAGGGCTAAGGGCCGCCGAGCCCAGCATAAACCCGCCAATATTTTCAACATCAATCCAGCCGTTGGCGGCGTTCAGGTAACTCATCCGGGAAACACCTTCGGAACGTGAATAAATATTGCCCCCGGCACTAATGTCCAGTACGCCGTTATTAAGAGCCAAGTCAGCGAGGTGGACATCCCCGCCGCTGACAATCTTAAGATTGGCGGCCGTAATCGGCGCTGAACTAGCCATTATTGTGCCAATTGATGTGAGGGTAACGTCGCCGCAGTTACCTGTTGTTGAGCAGGTATCGATGCCGACAATGTCGTACTCGAAGTTATAGTAATTATTTGAATGAGTACCGCCGCTCATTTGTACAACGTTGAACCCTTGCCCGTTATTAAAGGTAAAGTTTTGTCCAAGAGTTTCCGCAGCAAGATTGGTGATGTTATTGGCTGCGCTAAGTATGACTTCGCCATTTGCCTCGATCCCCAGATCTTGGACATTAATGGCTGTCGTACTTTGGGTAATACCGCCGTTGCTGATTAAGCCTATGCGAGTCGTTGCCGCATTTCTGTCGGTCAAGGTTGAGACGCCGCTGGTGATGCCGCTAACGAAAATATCCCCTGTGAAATCGCTGCCGATGCCGATTGTAGGCGATAAAATCCGCCACAGCTCGGTTACGCTCAGACAGGTTCCAGGTCCACTGATACATGCCGCACCGACAGTGATTGGGAGATTGTCTGTATAGGGTTGAATGTCTACCAGGCTGCCAATGACCCTACCATGGCCTGCTGCATCCCATACCAGCTTATCTGCTTCCAGTTCCACTTCTGCGGAGCTGGCATTAATGAGACTATTGATGTTTAGGGTAGTGGCCGAAAGATAGATTTCGCCAATTGTCGAAGTAATCCCTCCATTTACCGTAAGAGGCGATGAGGCTCTGATTTCAATATCGTTATATGCGCTGACAGTACCCAAAGTTGTGTCGCTGCTAAAACTCCGAACATCAATAAAGCCGGTAGTTGCACTCAGCTGGCTAATTAAAGGTGCGTTAATATGCAGGCCGCCCGAGCCGGAGATATTGTTGTAGGCGCTGATGTTCACATTACCGGCAATGATGTCTGGACTTGTTCCTGAACCGAAAACAGAGCCGCTAAGCGCTTGTAAATTAACCGTGCCCGTACCTGCATTGATTTGCTCGGGTATGTGCAGGTCGTCTGAATTTGCAGTTAGCGAAACATTTCCGTTATTGGTAGTAATGCCGCTAACGCCATCTACCGTCGTTACCTTAATCGGGTTGGCAGAGGTATAGTTAAATTGACCGCCAGGGCTGGTAGCCTTGCCCGAAATTACGCCGGAACCATTAGCTTGGGTTAACGCCACCGCAGCCCCTGTCAAAGTCAGTCCAGGTAAAGGGGCGATTGTTGCCCCAGTTTGCTGGGTAATAGCGCCGCCGGAAGTCAGGTTTAAAGCCTGGGAAATATGAGTCAGTACCAGTGCCGACTTGATGTCGATAGCACCGCTACTGATATCGCCAATGCGCAGAACAGGTGCTGTGATGGTATTTAACTCAGCGTTGCTCAGTTCGAGCGTACTTAATGCATCGCCGGTAGTAGTGGCAGCCAGGTCAATGGCATTGGTGCTTAAGAGACTGACAGAGTTGATGCCATTGATTGTACCTCCCGCCAATGCCATTTTACCGGCCCTGAATATAACATTACCGGCGTTCAAGGCCGCGTTATTGGTGATCATGCCAGCCGATGTGCTCGCGGGAGTGGCAATGTTTGCGTTCCATCCGGCGCCCAAAGTGATATTGCCGTAAGTACTCAGATTACTGATCAGTGTAATTGCGCCCTTCGCCCACCATTCGGTATTACCTGTGTAGGTTGCCGCAGGTATAGTCCAGTCAATGTTGGTCGTTCCGTTGGCGAAGAATTTAGTGTCGGCGAAATTATTTGCCCCGGAAAATGCCAATGTGCCTTGCTGTTCTCTCAATACGATAAGATTATTGGTGCTTACGTTATTGAAAATCACTGTAGGCGAATAGCTTGAAACAGCATTGCCAATCTGAAGCCGGCCAGGGCCGTTGATTGTTGCACCGTCAAACTTGTTTAAGCCGACGTGGTTTTCAGGAATCCAGAGCGTTTTACCACTATCAATATTGATGGTTCCGGTAGCGACATTAAGATGCTGCATAGACAAGCCGTCGTGCAGGTTGAGTATCCCGCCATCGAGTTGTGAGAATTTTGCTTCCCAAGAGGTATTCGAATTGACATTGATCGTGCCGGAATTATTGACAATACCCTCTTGGACGGCCGGGGTGCTGAGGAATGACCAAGTGCCAGTCGTGCCGATGTTCAATACCCCTCCGGCAAGGTTATTAAAAGTCGATGCCGAGGTTAGATAAGGGCGGATGGCTGACTGGCCCGACATATTAATGGTTCCGTTATTTTCCCAGATCTTTCCGCCTGCTAGTTGAGCTTCAAAACTAGTTCCTTGACCATTTAAGTTCAGGGTTGCACCATTCTCGACTATGACCTTTCCATTGCCCGGATTGAACACTGTGATCAGGCTTCCGGTAGTACCGGTGCCGTAAGTTTGTATGGTCGTATTGCTGGAAGAGAGAAATTTAATATCATTGAATGCATTAAAAGTCAGTGTGGTTGATAACGCATCGGCTGAATTTTTGCTTAATACAATTGCGCCATTAGACCCGTCAAATAGAATATTACCGGCTCCGGCTGACCCCGTGTTTGCCGTAGTTAGAGTAACATTGGTATAGCCGCTAAGCGCTTGATTAATCGTATAATCGGATATTATAGAGTTTGCCGAATCCGACGGTGGCGCAAAGGGTGTGACGCTGTAAATATTCGCATCAGCCCCTGAGCTAGTGGCATGAATAATTTGAATGTTGTTCGGGTCAAGTAGCCAAGTGCCTGCTAAGCCATTCGCGGCTGATGCGTTAACACGGATGCTTTCGACATCCAGGTACTGGTGTCCGGAGGTTTCAATGAAGCCGCCATTGCCGGAAAGCGTCCCGCCTTTGGCGCTAACCGAACCATATGCTCGCGTCGTGTTATCTGCCCAAGCGATGACTTTACCGCCGTTGCCCCGAGTCGTGGCGTCGGCTTTAAGCGTAGTATTCTGGCCCACGTAAGTCATTTTGGCATTATGAACATCAGCATTTTTACCTTGATAATCACCGCCGATTAAAACCTGTCCGCCGCCATTTGCACCGCTGGCGTCAACTTGTGCCTGATCCAGTACGCCAACCTGCTCGCCGAGCAGTTCTATGTTGCCGCCTTTACCGGTCTGAGTGGCCTGGGCTTCTATCCTGCCTTCTGCCAATGTGGTGCCGGTCTTGCTGTCGACGTGGATAGTCCCGGCATCGCCCTGGCTGTTATTGGCCGATATAACGCTGCCGGAGGCCAGCGTTATATCCTGTTGCGCGACCAGTTGGACATTGCCTTGTTTATCGATCTGGACACTGTCGGCATTGATTTCGCCGCTGTGTTTGATGGTGCTGGCAAACACGTTGATTGCGCCGCCTTCGGTTAACAGTTTGCCCAGGTTAAGTACGCTATCGGCGGGCGCCTGGATTTGAAAACGAATATCAGGGTCGTCCAGGTTGGTAATGGTCAGCTCCTGCCCGGCCGCCAGAGTAATGGAGCCGCCATCGCTTTTGATAATGCCGTTGTTTTGGATTTGCGGGGCAATCAGAATAATATTGCCGTCTTTTCCGGCACGAATAATGCCTTCGTTAAGGATGTTTCCGGCGTTGGAACCTGCCATGAAATGATAGTTTCCACTAAGAAAATCCTGGTCGCTCAGGTTAAGACTGGAAGCCACCAAGCCTTGGGTGTCGATCATTGAGCCTGCGCCGAATACGATGCCGTTCGGGTTGATCAGGAAGACTTTGCCGTTGGAAGTCAATTGCCCCAAAATTTCACTGGGATTTTGGCCGATAATGCGGTTGAGCACCGCGCTCTGGCCGTTTTGTTGAATAAACTGGGTCAGTTCATTTTGGGCAATGCTGAAGTTTTGCCAGTTGATAATTGCGTTGGGACTGTTGGTAATGGCAGTCACGCCCGGCGTGGCGGTATCGATGCTGACTTGCCCGCTGACGATTTGCGCACCCTCCGGGTTGGCATAAGAAAAAGCAGGGTAGAGCGCCGCTAAAATAGCCAGGTTGAGTGCGCGACGCAACGGCGGGACTCCGTTAAACAATGACTGATTCAGGGCCGGCTGTTTTTTGCGATAGGCTTTCATTGTAATAAGTCCACTTTAAATTTTGTAATTGTTTTCTTACATTATATCGTCAATTAAACCAATTCCTTAACCCTGACAGCTAAAAATGTGATCTAACTGCCAGAGTGCTACTTACTGGTGTGGGTAAATGCACCATCCCAGTCATTTTCAGGAGGCGATTCAAGGTAATAGGCTATTCGGTCAAGGTAAATCGGGTACAACTTGTCATGTGGATGTTGCTCGGCTAATTGCCCAAAAATAAGTTGAGCCGAAGCCCACTGTTGCTGGCGATAGTCGCGCAGGCCCTGATTTAATAGATCGAGAGTCCGCAATTGTTCGGGGCTGATGTCGGCTGTCACGCCTAACGGCTCATAAATAGCAATGGGCTTGTGTTTGCCCTTGACGCGTACTTTGTCGAGTTCCCGGTAAATAAACTCAGGAGCCGCCTGAAGGGTGCTCTCACTGACTATCATTTTTACGCCGTATTGCTTGGTGAGTCCTTCCAGCCGTGAACCCAAATTGACGGCATCGCCCATCACCGTGTAAGCAATACGAAACTGCGATCCCATATTGCCCACACTCATTTTTCCGGTATTGATGCCTATGCCAATGTCGATTTCCGGCCAGCCTTTGGCTTTAAAGTCCTGCTGGATGGTCGTCAACGCTTGCAAGATTGCCAGGCCTGCCTTTACGGCATAGCCGGCGTGTTGCGGGTTGTGCATCGGCGCACCCCAAAACGCCATGATCGCATCGCCGATGTACTTGTCGATGGTGCCTTTTGACTCGTGGATAACGTGGGTTACCGGCGTTAGAATGTCGTTAATCAGCTCGCATAGTTCCTGCGGTTCCATGCCTTCGGAAATAGTGGTGAATCCCCTGACATCGGAGAATAGTACTGTCATTTCCCGACTTTCGCCTTTTAGTGAAAATTCTTCATCCGACTGGCTCATTTGCTCGACCAATTCAGGCGGAATGTACTGGCCGAACATGTTGCCCATTTGTTTTTTCTTGCGGCTTTCGAAGAAAAAGCCGAAAAATATCTGGATGCCGTACAGTAATGTCAATAAGGTGATGGGGGTTGCCAGCATGGTATCGATATTCCAAGCCGTCCAACAGTAAAAATTGAAGGCGATGCCGCCGACAAGTAACGCGCTGAATATAATGGCGGATAAAAACACCGGCAAGCGGGGGAATACCAAGACTGCGATGAGGCAGATGAATAGTAATTCAGCTAATTCAGCCCCAAGGATATTGCTGGGCCTGGATTTGATGGTTTGATCGAGTAAGCCGCTGAGTATATTGGCATGCACTTCTACCCCGGGATAAATATTTTGTACTGGCGTTACTCGTAAGTCGAGCAACCCTGCCGCTGACGTGCCAATAATAACAATCTTGTCTTTTAATTTCTCGACATCGACAACACCATTAAGCACGTCGGTTGCTGAAACATAGGGAAAGCTTCCTTGTCTGCCCCGATAGGGCACCAATAGGGTGCTGCTTTGATCGACCGGGATTTGAAAGCCTTCAATGTCCAGGCCTTCCAGTTGGCTATCGATGTTATCTTTGCCATAGCCATTTCCGGTAATGAATTTTACCTCGGGCTTGCCCAGCAAGGTTCTGTACAATGCCAGCGACAACGCTTCATAAACCTGGTTTTTATAATTAATTAATAGCGGTAATCTACGATAAACCCCGTCCTCGTCAACATTGGGGTTATTAAAAAAACCGCCCGACATTGCCGCTGCTTGCAGTTTCGGCAGGTTAGCGGTGTAGCTTTTTTCCTCGAACAGTAAAGGGCTGAACGGATATTCATCTGCGGCCGCCAAAGGGGCTGGCAACATACCCACCTCCGGCGTCTTTTCGGTTCTATGGCTGGCAAAATAACCCAGCACCACAGGCCGGTTTTCGAGACTTTTGGCAAACACGTCATCGTAAGACAATTTCGGACGCACCGTTTCCAGTGTCGATAAGAATTCAGCATCTTTTTGTAGCGGCCCGGCTGCCAGTTTTTCCAATAACTCAACGCCTCCGCTGGTATCCGGTTCTGAGAAAACCACGTCGAAGCCCAGCAACTTAACGTTGTAATAATCAAATAACATATCGACCAAATAAGCCAATTTATCCCTGCGCCAAGGCCAGCGGCCTTCTTTGGCAAGACTTTCCTCGTCAATATCGATAATGACAATGCGTGGATCGACGGTGTTAGCAACCGTTGCGCTCAAGCGCAGGTCATACAAGATATTTTCCATGCGCTGTAGGGTTGGAATATGCAGCCAGTGTGCAATGTGCGCCATGAACAGCAGCGTGATCAGAACACATGCCAGATGACGATAAAATTTAAGCCATTTATTACTGAATTTCATCAGAGAAGCCAGGTTGATCAGAATTAGTGGGGCGTGGGAGCGGGGAAGGGAATATTTAACTGGCGTGCGCACAGGGTTGTATTGGCGTTTCCTTTCTCCCTGCGGTAATAATTTTTCTTATTTAGTCAACGTCGATTTGGTATGCATCCAGAAACTTTTCGGCATATTTTTTATAGATCTTATGCTCAATAAAGGCATCATAAAGATCGGGATCAATATGCTTATCTTCTTTCATTTTATTTAAGATAGCCAAAGCGTCGGAAAGTTTTTTTCCTGATTTATAAGGCCGGTCTTTTGCGGTTAATGCTTCGAAGACATCGGCAATGGCCATTGCCCGTGCCGGGATGGACATTTGGTCTCGCATAAGCCCCTTCGGATAGCCTTTTCCGTCCATGCGCTCATGGTGACCGCCGGCATACTCGACGACGTTTTGTAAATGCTTGGGGAACTTAATGGCTTCCAGCATGGCGATGGTCACGTTGATATGATTGTTGATGATTTTTCGCTCTTCGGAGGTCAGCGTGCCCCGGAATATGCTTAAGTTGTAGAGTTCTTCATCACTTAATAACGGGATAGCGACATTGTTGGATGTCCAAGTAAGTTTTTGCAGCGATTTGAGGCGGGCAATGTGTTCATCCGACATCGCTTCGCCGCCGGTGTTGCATTCGCGAACAAACGCCATGTCATCATCCAACTGGGCGATATTGGCTTGATAAGCTTGCTCCAACTCGGGCGATGAGATGTTCTTGTTTTCCAATTCAGCGAGTTGCTGTTTGAGCAGCGCGATTTCCTGATCGCGCTTTAATATTTCAAAACGCGCTTCCACCAAATGAATGCGATCGAAAATAGCTTCCAATTTTGTGGCTTTGTCTATGACGTACTCGGGCGTGATAATCTTGCCGCAATCATGTAACCAACTCGCGATTGTAAGTTCGTAGTGATCTGCTTCGCTAAGTTTGAAATCCTGCAAATAGCCGTGATTGGTATCGCTTGCTGCCTGCGCCAGCATTAGCGTCAACTCCGGAACGCGGCGGCAATGTCCGCCGGTGTAAGGAGATTTTTCATCAACTGCGGTCGCTATTAATTTGACCAGCGACTCAAACATGTTTTCCAGGTCGGTAATAAGCTGCTGCTTTGTTAGCACGGTTGCCGCTTGTGAGGCCAATGCTTCAGCAAAACGTTGTGAAACTGAATCGAATTTGATGATTTCTTGGGTTTCAGGATCAATGGCATTGATTAGTTGCAAGATGCCGATGATCTCGCCTTGATGATTAGTCAAGGGAATGGAAAGGAAGGATTTTGAGCGGTAATCGTTTTTTTTGTCGAAAGACTTGGTCCCGGAAAAATCGAAATGAACCGCATCGTAGGCATCATCAATATTGATGGTTTTATTGTTGTGATACGAGTAACAGACAACATTTTTAAGGTTAGGTTGCCCATTTTCCAGATAGAGCGGGATATTCGGGATATTAATAGAGTCTCCTCCGCCTCCCAGAAAAATACCAAGGCTGTCGGAACGGATGATTTCTATTTTAATAGAGTCACCGTCGACTCGATATATTGTTCCTCCGTCTGAGTTGGTAATGGATTTTGCTCCCAGCAGAATCTTTTCCAATAATTTCGCAGTATCTTTTTCAGAGGAAAGTGCAATACCAATGTCAGTTAGTTTTTCGACTTGGCTGATAATTTTTTGTAAGTCGGCAGAAAGCCCTTTATCAATAGCATCGATTTTTTTAAACTGGACGGTGTTGTTTAGCGTAGTCATGTAACTAAGTACTGCAATTTAGAAAGTATTGCCTAACTATAGTTCATGTAAGTTGATGACGCAAAAATAGATTATTAATTATCTACGTTAAGTTGATGCGTTTAAACGTCCAAATAATCCGGGTAAACGTTTTATATAAAGCTTTGGAGAGAAATGCTGACTTATACAAAATATTAGGGTAATTCGGCTATTTAATAATGTCCAGGCCGGTCATTAACGCCTTAACGTGAATAGCAACGCTGGCAGCTAATGCCTTAAGATTATAGCCTCCTTCTAAAGCTGAAATAATCCGGCCTTTACAGCAACTGTCTGCAATGACCATGAGTTCTTGCGTGACCCATTTAAAATCATCTTCAACCAACCTGATCGAAGCTAACGGATCATCTTTATGTGCATCGAAACCCGCTGAAATCAGCAATAAATCGGGTTTGAAATTTCTCAGCACGGGCAAAATAAGGCGGTTGTATTTTTGCCTGAACTCTATGCCGGAGTCACCCGCCGCCAGCGGCACATTGATAATATTACCGGCACCGGTTTCAGCAGGATATCCGGTACCCGGATAATGCGGCATTTCATGACTGGAGGCATAAAGCACGTTAGGCTGATGGTAAAAAGCTGCCTGCGTACCATTGCCATGATGGACATCAAAATCAACAATAGCGACACGTTCGAGTTGGTAGTGTTGACGCGCGTAATTAGCTGCAATCGCTATATTGTTAAATAGGCAAAATCCCATTGCCTGCTGGGGTTCGGCATGATGACCGGGTGGGCGTATGGCGCAGAACGCATTGTCAGCCTTGCCGGCCAAGACTTGATCAACTGCATCGCAAACAGCGCCAACTGCACGAAAGGCGGCTAGTCTTGATCCAGGCGACAGCACGGTATCCTGATCATAATGATGTTCGCCTTGTTGGGGGATGGCTTTAAGAATGGCGTCAATATGCGCCTGGGGATGAACCAGTCTGATTTGCTCTTCTGTACCGAGTGGCGGCGAGTGCCGGATTAAATCCGAGAACTCCGGTGCGGCCAATGCTTTTTCTATACTTCTGAGTCGGTCTGCGCATTCAGGGTGGCCAATACCTGTTTCATGAAAAAGAAAATCAGGATGGCTGTAATAAAATGTCTTCACAAAGCCTCACTCTGAAATCCGACAGTAAAAAGCAATATTATCTTGGAATCATCCTATTCCAAAAGATGGTTGGCCAAATGCTAGTTTACTTTACCAGGCGCAACCACATTCAATTTGTATCCAAAACCTTTTACAGTCAAAATCCATTGAGGGTTATTCGGATCTTCTTCAATTTTTTTTCTTAATAGGTGCATGTACTGATATAGATCCGATTTGGTTGCCCGGTTATTTTCAGGCCAGAGATGGTTGATAATTTCGTGAGTCATAAACACCCGGTCAATATCTTTCGCCAACAATTCAAAAAGTTCATATTCCTTTCGGGTTAAATTCAACAATTTTCCGTTAAACAGGACGGATTTGGAGCGCTGATCAATGTGGAAAGGTTCGACCATGAAACAGTGCTCATTAGAGGATAAATTTTTGATCGGTTGATTATTATAGGCGGCTTCATTTTGCTGCTCAGACGTTATCATCCTGCGATCAATAACGGCTCGTCTTTCATGATTTCTTTTTTCCTGAATAAATCGATGATGGAGTTTGAATTTGTTATGCAAGTAATCTTTTAGTTGATTGACGTCAAGCGGGGCATCTAAAGTTGCGTCTAACCAGCAAGTTACCTCTTTTGGTAGACTGGGAGCTTTATTGCTGTCACGTAAATAACATACCGGAATTTGATGATTAACACTCATGTCCCGAATCAAGTCAAAGTTGTTTTTTTGATCTTGTGCCAAACTGTCAGTAAGAATGACTATGTTTGGCCGTATCTGAATCATTTTATTGATCGATTCCCTGTCTGCGGTCGATTCAAAAAACTTATAACGATGTGCTTGACAATACCCTTTTAATAATCCCTGATGGTAAGGGTCATCACTAATCAATCCGATCCGGAAATTTGTGTTCATATGGGTCCTCGTAAAATCCATGAAGATGAACAGACGCCAAGTCTGAAGAGACAACAAGAAAATAATTCATTTATAAAAGACAAAAGTCTTGATACATAAAAGCTACAACAAATTAGCAAGTTACAATAAGATTATCCCGTCACAACTTAATGCATAAGAAGGCTAATTTCCATTAGTAATAGTGCGTATCTATAAATTCACTCATCATAATTCAAGGTTCTTTGTGAATTAATGGCTGTTTTTGGGGTAGCCGTATCGATTACTAATTACCTGTTAAAAAAACGTTATTGTCGGCTAACTTCTATTGATTGGTCTGTGCTTTCATGTATGGACGGTTATTGAAGCCATAATTCGCAACCATGATTTCTGTAATCCGGTTTGGCGTCTGGATAGGCATTCGAAATATGCTTTGGCATTCGTGAAAAGGGAAGATAGCGGCATTATCCGTCAGTCCCCCTATGCGGCTTGAAGTGTCGTATTGACTTCTAATTACCATTCCAGTGTTGTGAAATTAACGGCAACCTCCCATCCATCAGCAGATTTATTTACACGTACCACTCTGCCTTCACAGCGAATACGAGTCATATTCTTGCCCATTTTTTGCATGAGGATGAAACACCGCAACATTGAATCCGATTCAATTTCATTAGCTGTGGTAAAGCAGACTCCCGCAGTACTCAGATCGCGCGTTATCCCCGTCCCTGAATCAAGTTCAACGGTATAAAAAGTAGGATAGCGTCCGGCTAACCGGTTTTCTTTGATTTGATTCAGGTCTTGTTTCATATCAATAGTGATTCCTTAATATTAAGAAAAAGTCTGCTGCATAATTTCTACGGATAATTAACAACTTATTTATCAATTATAAAAAGCTCATATAGTTACCAAAAGATGGCGCAACAACCCAAAAGGCATCGTTTGTCTGGTTGTTTATGATCCTAAAAATTCGTTAAGAAATTATTAATAATTAATTAGGATAAAATTAAGAAATTATTAAGAATAAATTAGGATAGAAAATCCTATGCAAGCAATCAATAAGTGCTCTTACCTATCAGATGGCTACCTTGGACTTCATTAGCAGCCGGTTTATTCGGCATTGAGAAAGACTGAGTCTTACTTATTTTATGTAAATTAGGTAAAATCAGCAGGTTGAAGCTACCTTGTGTTTTTAAAAACCTGCTCAGGTTTAGTTAGATCTACCGGTAATATCTACTACCCGCCAACAGGATTTTTGTACATCATTGATAAAAGCCCTCAATCATCCATTCGTCCCAAGTAACAATGGGTGCTTTTTTGTTGCGTACTTCGTGTACCTATTTTTTGCATAAAACATGTCGATTACTGAAATAAGCTCCGAAACTAAACGCCGTAGAACCTTCGCCATTATCTCTCACCCTGACGCGGGTAAAACCACCATCACTGAAAAACTGTTGCTGTTCGGAGGCGCAATTCAGCTTGCAGGCTCGGTAAAAGGCCGTAAAGCGGCGCGTCATGCGACTTCCGACTGGATGGAAATGGAAAAGGAGCGGGGTATTTCGGTGACCACGTCGGTCATGCAGTTCGAGCATAAAGACAGCATTATCAACCTGCTCGATACGCCGGGTCATGAAGACTTTTCGGAAGATACCTACCGTACCTTGACCGCAGTCGATTCGGCACTGATGGTCATAGACGTTGCCAAAGGCGTTGAAGACAGAACTATCAACTTGATGGAAGTGTGCCGCCTGCGCACTACGCCGATTCTGACCTTCATTAACAAGCTGGACAGGGAAGGGCGGGAACCTATTGAATTAATGGACGAGGTCGAGAATGTCCTGAACATCAAATGTGCGCCGATGACCTGGCCCATCGGCATGGGCAAACGCTTTAAGGGGGTTTATCATCTGTATAAGGATGAAATCCATTTGTTCAGCGCCCAGCACGGCGGCAGAATCGCCCAGGCTGAAATTATCAAGGGTTTGGATAATCCAAAGCTGGATGAGTTGCTGGACGATCAGGCCCAGGAACTCAGGGATGAAATCGATTTAGTCAAAGGCGCGAGCCATGAGTTCGATCTTGAAGATTACCTGGCCGGCAACCTAACGCCGGTTTTCTTCGGTTCGGCCATCAACAATTTCGGCATTATCGAATTGCTCGATGCATTCGCTGAATACGCTCCACCACCCAGACCCCGCGAAGCAGAGCAACGCACGGTGTTACCGGATGAGCCTAACTTTACCGGCTTTGTTTTTAAAGTGCAGGCCAATATGGACCCGTCCCATCGAGACCGGATCGCATTTTTAAGGGTGTGCTCCGGTAAATTCGACAAGGGCATGAAGATTCATCATGTGCGTATCGGCAAAAATATTCAGGTTGCTAACGCGATTACCTTTCAGGCCGACACGAGAAAAAGCGTCGAAGAAGCCTACCCCGGCGACATCATCGGCCTGCATAACCACGGCACCATTCAGGTCGGCGATACCTTCACTCAGGGCGAAACGCTTAAATACGGCGGCATTCCGTATTTTGCGCCGGAATTGTTCCGTCGGGTGGTGTTAAAGGATCCGTTAAGAGCCAAAGCCCTGCAAAAAGGGCTGGTGCAGTTGACCGAGGAAGGCGCGACCCAGTTGTTTAAGCCATTAAAAAATAATGACCTTATTTTAGGCGCGGTCGGTGTGTTGCAGTTTGATGTCACCGCGTTCAGGCTTAAAAGCGAATATAACGTTGAATGCGTTTATGACGCAATCCCCATCTCAGCCGTGCGTTGGGTAAGCTCGGATAAGCCGGCTAAATTGGAAGAGTTCAAGAAAAAGGCTTTTGACAATCTGGCCGAAGACGGCGGCGGTTACCTGGTTTATGTCGCCAACAGCCGGGTCAATCTGCAACTGACCGAAGAGCGCTGGCCGGATATTAAATTCAGCGCAACGCGGGAGTTGTAAGTTTTTCTAGGAGTCCTTTGGTGTTAACACTGTCGGATGTAGTGGTTCAAACTTATATCTGACAGTTACTGTTTTTTAAAGGGCTTTCACAAAGAAGCCTCTAAGCATTATCGTCAAACAGTTTTTTTTGAAGCAATTGATGAGCATGCGTCGATTGCGTTTTTTGAGCTTCATCATGGGCGCCCATGTGCCCTGTTTTAAGACCTGATTCCTCAAGCTGGTTTTTCAGGTAATCCATATTGTGTTTGATCAACTCTGTCGTTTGCGTGTTCCGGCTTTTAAAAAAGGTATTAATCACATTGTCCCGGTAGGATGCGATGCAATGGATCGTATCCAGTCCCGGCGGCGTAAGGGTGATATTGACCGACCAGTTGCCGTTGCCGGACTGCGCTTTGTTTTCCTTGTCGCGCTGCACTTCAATCCTGACCGATTGCGCCTGTTGCCTGTCGATAAAGGGAATATCGATGATCCATAGCTGCTTTGGGCTGTCTTCCTTGGGTAGGGACATCAATTGATCGAGGGCTAGCTTGGCAACGGTGTTTTCAGTTTTGTGTTGCAGGTTTTTGAGCAGGTCAAGATCGGCTTGATTTGATGGCTGCTCGCCTTGGTGGGTGATTTCCTGCTTTAAGGCTTGAATAAATTTAAGCAAATTGGCTTTGAAGTCAACGGTCATTAACCCTGCATCGATTAAAGCGCCTGTCTTGGGTTCCCCGGCATTTGCCGGATTTAACTTTAATTCCGCTTCGGGAACCGGTTTCGAATTGGCCGCCGGCTGTTCAAGATTTGGGCGGTTAAGCGAGGGTTGTTTTTGCGTCAGGTTCTGCAATATTTCAGCGGCAATGCGTTGTAATGATTGAGGTACGCTTTCGTTTTTTATCAGTTGAGGCAGCTCTTTAATTAATTCAGTTTGAGACATCGCAGGCGGCAACTTGGCCTCAAGAAACAATCCCGAATTGACAATCGCTTGCTTAAGTCCTTGGCTAGAAATCAACTGTTCTTTGGGCGGCAGGTTCTGGACTATTTTCGCGGCAATATCCTTTAGCGCCTGGGGCACGCTTTCATTTTTCATCAGCTGCGGCAAATCTTTTATCAGTTGATTTAAAAAGATTGGCGATGCTTCATGCCGCGGCAGGAACTGCTTTATAAATTCAGCCACTTTGGCTTCAGGAATGTTATTACCGGCAGGAATAATCTTAAATTCGGGCGTGGTTCCTGTTTTGACGATTTCCAGGTTCAGGCTTTGCCCGATTTTTAAATCCGAAGTTGCGTTAGCCAGTTGGCTTCGATCAATATTGAGAGGGCCAACTTGTTTAGTGCCGATCTCCGCCGAGTTAAATACTTGTAATTGGATTTTGTTGTCGATAATGCTGATTATCTTTGCTTCTAATAGCTGCTTTACAGGCAGTGAGAGGGGAGTGCCGTCCTTTTGGATTATGGAGCTTGCCCCATTCCTGGCGGTGGTTGGCTGCATCAGATTCCTCGGCAACTGCTCCCTGCGTTGCTCTACCTCGGCAACCGCTCCTGCATCTGTGTAGTCGTCCTGCATCCTTGCTGTCGTGCTGGTCGCAACACTTCCACCATCCCTGGCAGTCGATATTAGCTTTAGGCGCATATCAACCGTTTGGCTTTTTAGCTCGGGCGGAGGCTCGATAACTTTGAATTCTATGACAGGGGCGACCTGAGTCACCTGGATTTTTAAATCCTGCCCTGAGCTTAGCGAAATCGGCCGGTTGCTTTGGACAGTAACGTCTTTGCCGCTCAATGATAAAGTTATAGCGTTTTTTACCGCTTGTATATCGGCTTCTATCACTTTTACGTCAAGCTGTTGGCCGACTTTCAGGTTTAAAGTGTTTTCCAGCAGTCTGTTGGCAGCGAATAGCGGTTGGGCATTTATTGATGAGTTAATATCCATTTAAGATTATCTTATTCCAGCATTTTCCGGACATTCCCTATCTCATCTTTTACGGCATCCAGCATATTAATCGCATCATCTGCATCCAAATGTCCGGCTAGTTTTCTATAGGCGGGCAGGTCGTTTATTTTGGGTATCTTTTTAATATCAACTTTGCCGATAAAGCTATATATCTGCGAGATCATCACGATATCCGCGTAGCTGGATGGGTTATTGTTATTGCGAAACCAATTTTCGGCATTAATCACTACATCTTCAAAATCGCTGGGAAAATCCCATTGACGAATAATTTGTACGCCTATGGCTGCGCGTAATTCTTTTACCGTTTCCACAAGGTCTTTAGGATTGGCAATAACATCGGGATGATTGTCGGCATAAGTCAAAATAGGCACAATACCAATATCATGCACCAACCCGGCCAGCATGGCCCGATCAGGGTCAAAACCTGGAATTTTATGTGCGAAGACAGCGCTGATGGAGGCAATGTAACTGCTGTGCTCCCAGAGCTCTGCCATTTTTTTACGAATAACCGGCGACTTGGCGCTAAATACCGATTTTAGTGCAAACGCGGTAATAATGTCTTGGGCCGCTTTTAATCCCAGTCGGGTCATCGCTTCCGGGCAGCTTTCAATCTTTTTTCGTCCTGCATATAAAGAACTGTTGGATATTTGTATCAGCCTGGCTGTAATTGATGGGTCAATCTGGACTATCCGGGCTATTGAAGAGATATTCGAGTTATCGACATTAATTGCGCGGCGAATCTTAAAACACGCATCAGGAATAGTCGGCAATACCAGGTTATTGGTTTGCATATTCTGATAACAGTCCATTAAGAGTTTGTTTTTGGCCAAACTTGCGGCAATATTATTAAGGTTGTTGTTGGTTTGGCTCATGTTGCGACTATTTAATATTCAAACAAGCTCGCAAAGTTTAGTTTAAAATCTCTTGTTTCGTCGAACCGTATTGCATCTATCTTATTTTGTCCCGCAATGAAAACAACGCCATCTGAAGTTTTAACAACTTTATCAACCATTCGCGACTACATCCGCTGGGCCGCCAGCCGTTTTACCGAGGCCAACGTATGTTTTGGCCATGGCACTGCATCTGCGCTGGATGAAGCGGCCGCACTGGTTTTACATACTGTTCATCAGCCCTATAATCTGTCGGATGCCTATCTGCAAAGCGTGCTGACGCCAACCGAGCGCCAAGCCGTAATTTATATGATAGACAGACGCATCAATGAGCGCATACCGGCCGCCTATCTGACCCATGAGGCTATTTTTGCAGGCTTGTCATTCTATGTTGATGAGCGGGTACTGGTGCCGAGATCGCCTATTGCCGAATTGATCGAACAGCGCTTCTCGCCTTGGGTGGATGAAGAACGTGTCGTCCGCATCCTGGACTTGTGTACCGGCAGCGCCTGCATCGCCATAGCCTGCGCTTATGCATTTCCCGACGCTAACGTTGACGCGGTGGATTTATCGACCGATGCGCTGGCTGTCGCCGAGCTGAATGTTGCCAAGCACCAGTTGGAAGATGTGGTAACGCTTTACCAGTCCGACTTGTTTAATGAACTGCCCGAATTTCGCTATGATGTCATCGTCAGTAATCCGCCCTATGTATGCCTCGAAGAATGGGAGCAATTGCCCGCAGAATTTCGCGCCGAGCCGGATATGGGCTTTAAGGGGGGACACACAGGGTTGGATATCGTGTTGCGCATTTTGGTTGATGCCGACCGCTATCTGGCAGAGCAGGGGATTTTGATTGTGGAAGTGGGCAGCAGTGCGGAAACCTTGCAGAATGCTTTCCCTGATGTACCTTTTTACTGGCTGGATTTCGAGCGCGGCGGCGATGGCGTATTTTTACTGACAGCGGAACAGGTCAGCCAATACAACGAATTATTTTTAGCGGCTTTATAACTATGTCTGGAAACTCAATAGGAAAATTATTTACCGTTACTTCGTTTGGCGAAAGCCACGGCCCCGCGATAGGCTGCATCGTCGATGGCTGCCCTCCGGGCATGGCGTTGACCGAAGCGGATTTACAGGAGGACCTGGATCGCAGGAAGCCGGGCACTTCGCGTCACACGACTCAAAGGCGTGAAGCCGATGAAGTCAAAATTTTGTCCGGCGTATTTGAAGGCAAAACCACCGGTACGCCGATTGGCTTGTTAATCGAGAATACCGACCAGCGCTCCAAGGATTATTCCAAAATAGCCGACACGTTCAGGCCCGGCCATGCGGATTATACCTATCAGCATAAATACGGCATTCGGGATTACAGGGGCGGCGGACGCTCATCGGCTCGCGAGACAGCCATGCGTGTTGCGGCGGGCGGCATTGCCAAAAAATACCTGAAAGAACAGGCCGGCATAGAAATACGCGGCTATCTATCGCAACTGGGGCCGATAAAAATAGAAAAAGTCGATTGGGCGATTATCGACAGCAATCCTTTTTTCTGCCCCGATGCCGATAAAGTTGCTGAAATGGAAGCTTACATGGATGCGTTGCGAAAGGAAGGTGAGTCTATCGGAGCAAGAATTGAAGTTGTGGCAACCAACGTCCCGCCAGGGCTGGGTGAGCCTATCTTCGACCGGCTCGATGCCGATCTGGCCCATGCCTTGATGAGCATCAATGCGGTCAAAGGCGTGGAAATCGGCGACGGTTTCGATTGCATCAACAGCAAAGGCACGCAGTTTCGCGATGAAATCACCCCTGATGGTTTTTTAAGTAACCATGCCGGTGGCATTTTGGGCGGTATTTCCAGCGGTCAGAATGTTACTGCCAGTATCGCCTTGAAGCCGACCTCCAGCCTACGGCTGCCGGGCAGAAGTATTAATCTGCAAGGCAAGGCGATTGACGTCGTTACCGAAGGTCGACACGATCCTTGCGTCGGCATACGCGCAACGCCGATTGCCGAAGCGATGATGGCGATAGTGCTTATGGATCATTTATTGCGGCACCGTGCGCAAAACTTGAACGTTCAATCGGGACTGCCGGTTTTAAGATAAGCGGATAATTATTACCAGTAACCAAAGCCGGAAACTTTGGAGCGGGCACATCCCAAACCTTCCAGGTTTTTAAAACCTGGAAGGTTTCACTTACACCGTTTAGATGAATAATTCGATGTCTATCCCTTACTGGCGGCTGTCCGGTTTTTACTTTTTTTATTTCGCAACAGTAGGCACTTTTCTTCCTTATTGGAGCCTCTATTTAAAAGACAGCGGCTTTAACCCGGTTCAAATCGGCGAACTTTTTGCGCTGCTGGGCGGCACCAGAATTATTGCCCCGATGCTATGCGGCTGGATTGCCGATCATACCGGAAGACATTTACGGATTATTCGCATAACCTCTTTTTTGACCGCTTTACTGTTTGCCGGTTTTTTATATGCCAAAGGCTACTTTTGGTTTGCCTGGATAACGATAGCTTTCGGCATGTTTTGGAACTCCACGTTGCCGCAATTCGAAGCGGTAACCTTGTATCATTTAAAAGATCAAGCGCATCGCTATAGCCGGATAAGATTGTGGGGATCTATCGGTTTTATCGTTGCGGTGCTGGGCGTAGGCCAGTTGCTGGATTATCAGCCCTTGCTCATAATCCCGATAGCGGTCGCCATTTCGATGACGCTAATATGGCTGGTCAGTTTAGTGACGCCGTCAATTCAGGTTCCGCATCATGAAACGGCCGCCGTCGGCATCATGCAAATCATGAAAAGCATTGAACTATGGGCTTTTCTGGTTGTTTATTTACTGCTCCAGCTTGCCCATTCGCCTTACTATGTCTTTTATTCGATTTACCTTAAACATTACCAATATACGGCAAGCCTGACCGGTTTCTTGTGGGCGCTGGCTGTTTTTGCCGAGATTGTTTTATTCATCTACATGCGCCAAGTGTTGAAGCGTTTTTCCCTGCGGGCGATTTTATTGACCAGTATTTTGTTGTCGGTTGTCCGTTGGTTAATAATCGGTTGGGGCGTCGATTATTTTTGGCTATTGCTGTTTGCTCAATTATTACATGCCGCAACATTTGGCGGGGCGCATGTCGCCGCGATTCACTTGGTTCATTTGTATTTCGGCGACCGGCATCAGGGTAAAGGTCAAGCACTATACGCCAGCCTGACTTTTGGTTTGGGCGGAATGATAGGTAGTTACTACAGCGGCTATTATTGGGAGTCCTTCGGCGCAGAGTTCGTCTATTCAATGGCGGCAGCTTTTTGTTGTATTGCTTTTATCATCGCCTATGTCTGGGTTGGGCGGGAAAGTTCTCGAAACAGAGCCGTCTCCTAGTGCCCCGTGTGGGTATAGGTTAAAATAATGCCGGGTTAGGTTAACCCGGTCTGTAATTTTTTTGGGAAATGATGTGTTTGAAATTATAAAAAGCGGTGGCTGGATGATGCTGCCGATCATGCTGTGTTCCATAGGCGCCATGGGCATTATTGCGGAACGCTTTTGGTCTTTACGAAGAAAGAAAATTTTGCCGCCAGAGCTGGTTTCGCAGGTATGGCGATTATCCCGTGACAACAAAATTGATGACGCCACCCTGCGGCACTTGAAAAACAGCTCGCCGCTCGGCCGTATTTTGGCCGCAGGTCTTGCCAATAGCCATCATGGCAGAAAATTCATGAAAGAATGCATTGAAGAGACCGGTCGCAGGGTCGTGCATGACATGGAACGCTTTCTTAATACCTTGGGGACTATCGCCGCTGTCAGCCCATTGCTGGGTTTATTAGGCACCGTATTCGGCATGATCGATATTTTTTCCTCGCTTTTACAGCATGGGGCCGGTAATCCTTCTGTCTTGGCCGGTGGTATTTCTGTGGCGCTGATTACGACAGCGGCGGGTTTGACCGTGGCTATTCCCAGCTTGATTTTTCATCGCTATTTTGAAAGGCTGGTTGACGAATATGTCGTTACGATGGAAGAGGAAGCGTTAAAACTGGTTGATATTTTGCACGAAGACCGGAAATTGTCCTGATGAAGTTTCAACGAAAAAAACGAGAAAATGTCGACATCACGTTGATCTCAATGATCGACGTGCTATTTGTGTTGCTGTTGTTCTTCATGGTCTCGACAACCTTTAGTCATTATACGGAAGTCAATATCAAGCTTCCCGAAGCGGAAGGATCGCCGGCTGAGGAACATCCTAAAACAGTTTCCCTTGTAATCGATGCCGACGGTATTTACTCGCTGCTTGGCGCTGACGGCCAGCCTCATCAATTAATCGATCAAAGCAGGGCAGGCTTAAAACAGGAATTGGGCAAGCTTTCGGTCAATTCAAAAGATGTTCCTTTTATTATCAATGCCGATGACAAAACGCCAAACAAAGCGGTCATGACTGCGTTGGATATTGCCGGTCAGGTAGGCTTCAGCCATATCACTTTTGCGACACTGCATCCGGCCGAATAGCATGAAAAAAACCTTATCCCGATGGCTGGTGGACATTTGGTATAAAGACCCGTTTATCGGCGTGTGGTTGATGCCGTTGGGCTTTTTATTCAGCGATTTCGTTAAGTTCAGGAAATTCCTGTACCGCATCGGCGTGTTAAAAAAGCACACCCTGCCGGTTCCGGTTATCGTGATAGGCAACATTACCGTCGGCGGCACCGGCAAAACGCCGTTGATTATCTGGTTGGCCGAATTGCTTAAAAATGAGGGCTTCAAGCCCGGCATTATCAGCAGAGGCTACGGCGGACAAGCTGAAATCTGGCCGCAATGGGTAGCCGCAGACAGCACAGCCGAAAATGTCGGTGATGAGGCTTTGCTGATTGCCAGGCAGACCGGCTGTCCAATGGCGGTAAGTCCGATACGGGCAGATGCCGCGAAGCTGTTGCTTGAGAAATCTGATTGCAATGTCATTTTATCCGACGACGGCCTGCAACATTATGCGTTGAACAGGGATATTGAAATTGCCGTGATCGACGGGGAAAGGCGCTTCGGCAACGGTTATTGCCTGCCGGCAGGGCCGCTCCGAGAACCGATAGAACGATTGCAGAGCGTCGATTTTGTCGTCGTGAATGGAGAAAAATCGGAAGACAACGAGTTTTCGGTGAAAATCACCGGAAACACCGCAGTCAATCTGGCCAACGGAGATCAAAAGTCATTGCAGGAATTCAGTGCAACTGGCTGTCATGCCTTGGCGGGTATCGGCAATCCCGACCGTTTTTTTAAACTGCTGGAGTCAGCCGGTTTGAACTGTAAAACCCACAGTTTTCAGGACCATTATAAATTCCGGCACAGCGACATCTCGTTCCCAGGCTCAGCGCCGGTATTAATGACCGAGAAGGATGCGGTAAAGTGCATGGCATTTGCAGGAGATCAGCATTGGTACATTCCAGTAAAAGCTGCTCCTGAAGCAGGTTTTTCCGAACACTTATTAAGCTTATTACGCGAAAAAATGAACAAGTAGAATAATTATTTTATTCGCTCAATATGAATCATCGTTGCGCGTAAAGAAGCCAGCACATCGATAAACAAGCAAACCATTGAACTGAAAATAAACAACACGCTGAGCACGACAAATAAAATCAGGATTTCAGTGCTGATGATCTGATCGGTAAATCGCAACGCTATTGAGCCCAGCATAAATACGCCGCTGCTGATCGCACTGCATAAAAGCAGGGCGAAACTCCACTTGAGCACTTGGCAGCGGTACACCATGGTATTGAGTTCCTTTTCCAGTTTTTCGCTTTTTTGACTGGTTTTCAGGTCGTCGTAAATATCTCTAACCCGGCCTATTGCATGGGTATAACGGGCGTTTAAGGTCAATACAAAAATGCCGATACTGGAAAACAAGACCAGGGAACCGGTTATCAGTTCAACAATCCCCTCAAGCTTGGGCAGCACTTAACCTTCCTGACCGTCAACTCTGGCACTGGTTAAAATAGGGGCGTAAACAAAAATAAACAGGGAAAATGCCGCCAGCCAGGAAAGCGTTGATAGATAAAGCAAGTTTTCGTACCAGGTCGGCATCGCTATCGGTAATAACACCCGGAACAATGCGGCGACATTAATCAGCACGAACGCTATAGCTATAGCATTGGAAGCCTTGAGCGCCCGGCCGGTGTGGCCTAGCGATACTCTCGCCATCATCCCTAATGTTAATATGCCGATCCCGCCCAACGTAAAAGCATGCAATGCCAAGGTCGGCAGCACTACCGAATAGGCCGACAGTGCGGTCAATATAAAGCCCAGAATGATCCAGCCGTAACCGGCATAAAGCACCCATAACAAAGGTACGTACCAGATGCGTCGCACATACCAGCCGGCAAGTCTGGCGATGTTAACGGCAATGGCAATTACCGCCGCCAAGGCTAACAGCGTTCCTGAAATATCGAATAATTGCAGAGCAAATACGATGACGGCTGACGCGACAGACAAGCTGTCCAGCAACGGGTTTCTGATGATCAGCGTTCCGGGGATTCCCCGCTCGGTAAAGAAAGGAAAGACGCGCCCGGCGATGATCAATATTAAGATGATAATAGTCGCAACAACCAGCTGGATGCCGGCTGTTGCGCTGTTGTCCTGCAAGCCCAACATTTCAGCATGAATCAAGCCGTTACCCAGAGCCAGCAGCAGTAACAGGCCGATAAAAAATAGATTTTTAAACTGTTGTGCCTGAATGATCGGCTTGCTGACTTGATAAGCCAGAATAGGTAAAAATGAAAAATCCACCAGTGCGATCAACGCATCAGGCAATGCGCCTGCATAGAACGGCAGAATGCGTCCGTAAAGCCATAACAGGCATAAGCTAGCTAGTTGGTCGCCGGTTATGGTCGGTTTTCCGGTCCAGTTTTTAACCGCCGTTAATAAAAAACCTGCAATGACCGCTACGGCATAACCCAACAACATTTCGTGAGCATGCCAGTAGTTGTTAGGATAATAGTGTTCGGACGTTAACGTGCCGTTGTATATGGAATTCCAGAAGACAATCAGAACCAGCGCCGCAAGGCCTGCCAAAGCAAAGAAGGCTCTAAATCCAAGTGCAAAAAGCGGGTAGTCAAAAATAGGTTGTGATTTCATTGCGAGGTTTCCGTCCAATTCAGCTCAGCATTCGATAATGCCGCTAATTATACTCATTTATCTCTTAAAAGAGCTTTTTGTGTTTCCAGCATGATTTTTTTTATTTGCTTCAGCACTTGCTGTTGCTGCTCTAAAGGCAGATTGGCAAATTCCTGCTCGAATTCGTCCAGGCTATAAGGGGATTCACCGGCTGCGTTATCGGACACACTAAGGCCGCAATCGGCAGCAACGTGTTTAATAGGTTCGGCGGCGTTTTCCAATGGCAGGGCTGCGGACAAGACCTTGCGTATCATGGTGTTGACGCGGATAAAAATGGACTGCCCGGACAGCATGTCATCAATGATGCGTTTGGCATGTTCTTCCGTATAGCCTCTTCGCTTTGAGTCCGGAAAGGCCTTCATTTGAATCTTAACGGCAGGATTTTTATCGATTTGATATTCAAAATCAAAAGCTCTACCTTGCGAGGCAATTAAACTATCGGCATCAATAACCACTTGTAAGGCATTATTCTTGCAGACGATTTCCAGCCTGACATTGTCGTAAAGGCCGCGAGTCGGCAGTGGTGCCCGGGCAAAACTATAGGTTCGATTGCTTAATTTGTCGGTTTCCTGGTGATAGCTCCAGGTATTGGCAGCGATTGCGCTAAAGGGACAAAAAATCAGCAGCGCCAAAATAAACCGTTTAGGGGCTTTAGACGGCAAGTGAACGGATGATCCCTCCGCTTTTTGCTCACGCCTTTTACCACCATCACTGCAGAAGATACGAAATGCGCGGCTATGTTTCATTTTTAATGCCCTCTAGCCCAAAAGAACAGATCATTCGACCAATTTAAAAAAACTCTTTGGAGCGCCGCATATTGGGCAGGCCCAGCTATCGGGAATATCCGCCCAGCGGGTTCCCGGTGCAATACCGCTGTCGGGATCGCCTTTGGCTTCATCATAAGTATGTTCACATTCCAAGCAATGATATTTTTTAAAATCCGACATATTGTGCCTCTTAAGCTAATTGAAAGGGTGGTCTGCGTGCGTTAAATCGATTGCACGGTTAACCTTTACCGCGAGTGCGGGTTCTCGTACTGGTATTGGTAGGCGATTTGTCCTTTGAAATTTCCAGTGTCTCAAAGCGTTTTTCAATAAATTGAATAATTAAATCTGCAATATCCTTGCCGCTGGCCGCTTCAATGCCCTGCAATCCGGGCGATGAATTAACCTCCATGATGACAGGGCCGTGATTCGATCGCAGCATGTCGACGCCACACACGTTCAGTCCCATGATTTTGGCGGCACGCACTGCGGTAGAGCGCTCTTCAGGCGTTAAGCGCACTAAAGCGGCAGACCCGCCGCGGTGCAGATTGGAACGGAACTCACCTGGTATTGCTTGTCGTTTCATCGCGGCAACGACTTTACCGTCGACTACAAAACAGCGAATGTCGCTGCCGCCGGCTTCCTTGATAAACTCCTGGACCATGATATTGGCTTTCAGCCCCATGAAAGCCTGAATAACGCTCTCCGCGGCATTGTGGGTTTCCGCCAGAACCACGCCGATGCCTTGCGTGCCTTCCAGCAATTTAATCACCAGCGGAGCGCCGCCAACCTGGGCAATCAAGTCCTCAATATCATCAGGATTGTTGGCAAAACCGGTTACCGGCAGGCCGATGCCTTTTCTGGCAAGCAACTGAGTCGATCTTAATTTATCACGGGAGCGCGATATGGCTACAGATTCATTCAAAGGGAACACATTCATCATTTCAAACTGCCTTAAAACCGCAGTCCCGTAGAAAGTGACCGAAGCGCCAATTCTGGGAATAACGGCATCGAATCCCGTTAAGTCTTCACCCCGGTAATGGATAGAAGGATTGTGCGAGGTAATGTTCATATAGCAACGCAATACATCCAAAACCCGTACCTTATGACCCCGTGCTTCTGCGGCTTTGACCAATCGAGAGGTCGAATACAGTTTGGGGTTACGGGACAAAATAGCTATTTTCATAAAGACTTATAAATTCTCGATTAGTACATTTGAGATAAACGCATATTTTGACATGAAATAAGGCAGGATGCTTTAGAAATGGGATATGAAATTGATGTTGTCGGCTGGGTACAAAGAACTTAAATTTCTAAGCTGCCTGTGCGGCAGGGAACTGTACTTTTGCGGGTCCGTTCGTCCCGCTTACTTTCTAAGCTGCCTGTGCGGCAGGGAACGACCAGATGACTGCTTAAAGTCTGATTCAGCTTTTCTAAGCTGCCTGTGCGGCAGGGAACCGCGACGAAGGTCTAGCGTTTCGCGACTCATTTTTCTAAGCTGCCTGTGCGGCAGGGAACTTTCGTCATTATTTTGGCTTTTTACTGTTAAATTTCTAAGCTGCCTGTGCGGCAGGGAACAAATTCATTTTTTTATTTTTTCTGTCTTTTTCTTTCTAAGCTGCCTGTGCGGCAGGGAACTCGCGTACTCCAGCCCGTAAACGCGGTTGTCTTTTCTAAGCTGCCTGTGCGGCAGGGAACGGCGTAAATTCACTATCTTTCTTACTGCACCATTTCTAAGCTGCCTGTGCGGCAGGGAACTAATGCGCTGCGCGATGAATTAAAAAAATACATTTCTAAGCTGCCTGTGCGGCAGGGAACGTTTTTTAGTAATGAGATCGGATCTGGATAGTTTTCTAAGCTGCCTGTGCGGCAGGGAACAATGGTTAAGTTTATTAAAAAATGGTTGAGTTTTTCTAAGCTGCCTGTGCGGCAGGGAACGGTACAGTTGATTCTGGTATCAATAACCAAGTTTTCTAAGCTGCCTGTGCGGCAGGGAACATTGGCAGAGAGTTTGCTTTATCAAATAACACTTTCTAAGCTGCCTGTGCGGCAGGGAACGACAAAAGCCACTAAAGACATGATTACTCTGTTTTCTAAGCTGCCTGTGCGGCAGGGAACCGAAAGCCATAGAGCATGTTTATGTTGAATTATTTCTAAGCTGCCTGTGCGGCAGGGAACCTACCGTAACATTTAAAACCGCTTGGCCTGACTTTCTAAGCTGCCTGTGCGGCAGGGAACCTGTTCACCGTTACCACGACTGATAACGATGTTTTCTAAGCTGCCTGTGCGGCAGGGAACTTTCCCGTTCGCCATTTCCAGCGACTTCAACTTTTCTAAGCTGCCTGTGCGGCAGGGAACGCGTCAAAAGGAAAGCTGAGGCGATGCTATGCTTTCTAAGCTGCCTGTGCGGCAGGGAACAATTTCTTTCTGCCGCTTGTCGGCCCATGCCTTTTCTAAGCTGCCTGTGCGGCAGGGAACTCAAGCAACGGTCAAGCAAATTCACAGCAACATTTCTAAGCTGCCTGTGCGGCAGGGAACGAATCCCAACATGGGCGGCAGTCAATACCCATTTTCTAAGCTGCCTGTGCGGCAGGGAACGTGGACTTAGTTGCACGTTTACGCAATGGAGATTTCTAAGCTGCCTGTGCGGCAGGGAACATGGGGTTGGCTGTTGTGGTTGTGTTTTTCATTTTCTAAGCTGCCTGTGCGGCAGGGAACGGTGCCGTTGTTTATCATGTGGTGCGGTTCTCTTTCTAAGCTGCCTGTGCGGCAGGGAACGGAACACAGTTTTAAACGCGAATATTTACACCTTTCTAAGCTGCCTGTGCGGCAGGGAACGTTGAGGTCCGTGAGTTTGCGAACCGCACCGATTTCTAAGCTGCCTGTGCGGCAGGGAACTTAATGATAGACGGCGTTACCACGTCGGCGGCTTTCTAAGCTGCCTGTGCGGCAGGGAACTTAGATTATGTTCCATATGCTGGCTTATCCTTTTTCTAAGCTGCCTGTGCGGCAGGGAACATAGTCTTAATCGCCAGAGAAATGGGCCTAGTTTTCTAAGCTGCCTGTGCGGCAGGGAACTTTCGCGACCCGTTCAGCGAGGACGTTAACGATTTCTAAGCTGCCTGTGCGGCAGGGAACCCTACTGAACTGCTGCGCATGAATGCAGTTCATTTCTAAGCTGCCTGTGCGGCAGGGAACGGGGAAGTGGTCACCGCCCGCGAGACGCCAAATTTCTAAGCTGCCTGTGCGGCAGGGAACAGTCGCGGATCTGCAACGGCGCAGGCGCAGCGTTTCTAAGCTGCCTGTGCGGCAGGGAACAAAGTCACAGGTAGAAATCTTCCTGCATTTCAATTTCTAAGCTGCCTGTGCGGCAGGGAACTTCCACGGGCGACGAAGCAGGAGAGCGGCCAATTTCTAAGCTGCCTGTGCGGCAGGGAACTCAGACTTGGCGAGTTTAGGACGGTCATTACTTTTCTAAGCTGCCTGTGCGGCAGGGAACCTGATTGCCGAGGCTGAGGTGGATGGCTGGGATTTCTAAGCTGCCTGTGCGGCAGGGAACCAATAACGACGATAAGCAAACCAGCATGGTCATTTCTAAGCTGCCTGTGCGGCAGGGAACAAGCAAAACCAAAGCTTCCACGCAATCATTCATTTCTAAGCTGCCTGTGCGGCAGGGAACGTTCCGGTTTCCCAGTTCTTGGCCGTTCGTCGTTTCTAAGCTGCCTGTGCGGCAGGGAACAAAGGTTGAGGTTTATGGCAATCCTTCCAGATTTTCTAAGCTGCCTGTGCGGCAGGGAACGCTTAACGTAGTTCGCCAGGCTAGCCTCGGACTTTCTAAGCTGCCTGTGCGGCAGGGAACCCGTTTCTGATTGCAGATTGGCGGGCGTCAACTTTCTAAGCTGCCTGTGCGGCAGGGAACCGGGTATCTTTTTGCCAGCGCCAAACCCGATCTTTCTAAGCTGCCTGTGCGGCAGGGAACCCTCCAACAACGCCTTAACGGCTTCACTTACTTTTCTAAGCTGCCTGTGCGGCAGGGAACAATGATAGGTGCGTCCAGCCCGTTTTCAGTCATTTCTAAGCTGCCTGTGCGGCAGGGAACTATAGACTTGATCGCCTCAATCGCATTGAATCTTTCTAAGCTGCCTGTGCGGCAGGGAACGCTAGTAGCAGCCGGTAGGTGTATAGGTTGATTTTCTAAGCTGCCTGTGCGGCAGGGAACTAGAATCCACAAAATGCCGCCCAGCGCAGACCTTTCTAAGCTGCCTGTGCGGCAGGGAACTGATTTTAAAAAGCTTTAAAGCCAGTTGCATAGCAGTTTACAGGAGATTTAGCTTGGTTTACCCACCCCCCAAAACACATTATGCAACTAGCTGATTTCTATATATTTTTAAAAAGCGTCAAAAATTTTGGTCAAAATTCGGGTACGCTGGCTACGGCACTTAAGCCATAGCTGCTGAATGTCGACCCTGACGGTTCTGCGACCACGGTTTTTTTAATCCACAAGCAAAACGCCTGATCACCACTCAAACTTTTTAGACGGATAAAAGGAGTTGCTATGGTTTTATGCGTCATGGCGCTATAACGCTCCAATGCAGCGTCATAGTCCACACTGTGTCGTTTGGCATAACGTCTGGCTAAACGCTCGTTACTGGTTTTGGGTTGTTCGCGTTGATAAATGGCGTATCCCGTGAGTTTTTCCGGCACCGGGCGAATGCCGGTGCAATGCACATAGTCGCTCAGCCGCGAAAGCCACTGGGCGGCGTCAAATCGGTCAAGAGTTGCTTCATCGCCGGCCAAAAGTCGCAGTTTGCCGCCCAACACGCTATATTTTTCGCCGGTTTTATATTCGGGAAAAGACACGCCAATCGGTATCCGCCCTTGCTCGTCCTGCATTTCCACTAATCCCAGGTGGATTTGTTGGAAGACTTTTGACCAGAGGAAATGCAAATTAATTTCATCTTGAGGTATCAGCTCTAGCTCTTGATAATATTTCATCATCAATCATCCTTTCCACCGAATACGCCGCCGCGAATGAGCGTGGCTATTATGTAATGTTGTTGTTCGGCGGGAACTGCCTTGTAATCAGTCATCCACTTGCTTAACAGGGAGTAAAAATCATTTTTTGAAATACGATGTGCTTCACCACGAGAGGTTACGGAACCATAAGGTTCGATGGCAATCGCTTTAACGTTAAGCTCGTCTGCATACCAAGTGTCGATTGTTCGTAATGCATTCCCGATTTTTTCAGAATGTATTGCCGCGCAATCATTCAATTTAAATAATATTCTTGTTTTTTCTCCTTTAGGAATATTAAGCACCATCTCTTGTGACGGCCATACATGTTGACCTAGGCCAATCTTGGCAAATGCGGCTATCTCAAGATATTCAAAACGATTACCCTTTAGACCGTTCTGAATCACGGCAATTAGCTGTGCTAAGTCGCTACCTTCCGGTGGCAATGTAAACTGTTCGAATGGGTAATCGTAGGCATTAAAAGTCCAAAGTTGGTCGCCATGTTTTACCTGAATCGTTATAAATTCGGCCCCAACACGATTGCGCCATAGGAATCTGCCATTGACAATGTTATGAGCATAGCGAGCCGCCAGTTCTTTAAATTGGTGAGTGTCTCGATAAGCGTTAACTGCTACTTTTAATGTTTCCTCAAATGCCGGTTCGTTACAGGCTGTCGGTTCTTCAAGCTGCCCCATTATTTTCAAAGTAAAACTAACGCGTAAGGTATCTGCATCGTGGGGTAAGATTGCATCATCTCCCCACGATAAGTTGGGTTTTCGCTTATCCTCATCCTTTGCGCCATATTGGCTAAAGGTCGCACGATTTCTTTTTTCATGCAGAGCAATAGGTTTCCATTGCTCTTGTTTATCGATATTACCCCATAAACCCGATGTCATCAGTGCATCGGACACTTCGAGCTTTCGGCTAAATGCCAGAACGGTTGGAAAGGTTGATGCAGTTGTTTTAGTTTGTTTTGCGGCCATTGTCTGTAACTCCTTAATTTATAGTGAACTCAAAAAATCATCTTCAAAATTGTCTTCAGTATCTTCGCCAACTGAAGTGCCTAGCTCACTCGTAGCTGATTCACCTTGCTGACATAAATACCAATCTTGCTCATAACGGTATTGCCACAACATATCTGGAATATATTGAATACGGTGTAAGCTTCGCCATTCGCCTATGCTGTGTGAAGCTTCAGTAAAACAGACGGGATAAGTTGAGTTCCGTACATTAGCTACTCCACCTGCTGGGTAAACTGGGCTGATGGCTTTGTAACCGTTGGTGATCGGTACGAACCATCCTTTTACGGGTTTATCGATAAGGCTCCATTCGGCTTTGGTTTGCTCGGAAGGTTCGGTCTCGCCTTCTTTTAGTTTAGGTTCAGCTTGATATTTTGTTGCTGAAAAATCCAGCCAAGCGTCGATTAGCTCTGTATTCGATAAGTTTTGTTTTAGCTTTTGGTAATGCTCGGCGAGTAAATCGGAACGATCCATTAACACAAAACCGGGCAGCAATAATCGTTTGATTTTTCGTATCAATTTGTTATCTGCTTGATCCTCTTCTTCCGTAAAGATATGTACCGCTTCGACGCGTTGGATTGAACCTCCAGCCAATCGATGTTGGTAGGCTAATGTCATCAGCACTTGTTTTAGTGCATTTATCTCTGTCTGCCGACTGATTTTGAAGTCTTGGCATTCCATGATCAACGACACCGTCATGTTCATTTTGCCCTCTTCAATAATGGGCGGGGTCTCCTTGGCTTTAGCTTTAGTTGTTGGTGGATTTTTGCTTTGCGCAAATACAAAATCACCAAACCCTTTTGGTTGATAGGCATGAATTTGGTGTTGATGGCAAATCACTGCGCACCCTTGCAATTGCAGATGGTGGCTTTGAAACAACTTTCTGGATAACGCATGGCCAAAACCTAAAAAATGGGTGATGCCGGGAAAACCATAAGTAAAACCCGCGATGCAATTAGCATCTTGCACTTCCATGTGTTCAAAAATAATGAAGGCTCTGCTCATGCTTTTACCTCTATAGTTATTTCTTCCAGCACAACCTCCGTCACGGCTTTAAATTCTCTCAGCAGAGGTGAAAAAAGCTTTTTCCACTGTTTTTCTTGTGCTAGGCCTAAAGTAAGTTGCTTATGTTTGATCTGCTTATTTACCCATTTTGAAAAATCATTAGCGATGTTGGCTTGCCAATCAATATTTATCCTTGCGGCTTGAAAGTCCTCATCCTCTCTAAAAGGGTCTAGCCAATATTGTTGGTGAGCAGATAGTTTTGATTCTTGTGACCAACCAATATGTTGTTTAAGTCTATGAATTTGCGCAACCCGGTCGAATACCACATCGGCAATGTCTGCTATCAGTGCGGTAATATGTTGCTTGCGCTGTAAGTTCATAGATAATTCATTGAACTTAATGGCTAACAATAAATTTTGTAATTTTTCAAACGGTTCCCGAGCTTGATTGCCGAGTTGTTTAGTAAAAATAGAATTGATGTTGATGGGGGGCTTGATTTGGTTTTTCCATTGCGGTGGTAGTGACCGAAGCAAAATCACTTGGCCTGATCTTTTACCATTCAGATTAGAAACATTCTGATGGTTAGTTTGTGTCACTTTTAAAATTGCGGTTTTATGGAACAAAACATCGATTTCTTTAGTGAATAACTCAGCATTTCTTGCTTGGCGCACAGGCATATCTCTTTTTCGCGTTTGCCAAATACGGTCGTAAATGATGTTTGCCATAGCGGACGAAGTCAGTGGTGCTAACAAGTGATAATTTTCATTGACGGGGAAATAAACCTGTTTTGCCAAAATATGGCTGGATTTATGTTTTTCATTAAACGCTAGATTGATTTGTTCCTGCCATTGCATGAGTTGGTCATCATCTTTAGCGAAGGGTTTGAGTACAGAAGGATTTCTGCAAATCACCTTTCCTAGCAATTCTCCCTCGCAATCTAACTGTAGAAACTCCGCTATAGGTGCATATTCAGCCGTTGAGTAGGCAAAATCAACGGCCAATTTAGCGGCGCAATTGATCGTCACAAGCAGTGGTTTAATTAATTCCGATTTGTGGGCGTTTGCATTAATGTTCGACGCTTTTGCACTGGAATGCGTAAGCTTAGCGATATGGGTTACGTCTAATACAACCCCGCTAGCTTTTGCTGCCGCATCATTAATCCATTGGCTTGGTTTGTATTTTTCATCCAATTCAATTATTTTTTTCAAGGTATCGGATTTTGTTTCGCTTAAAAAAACCAAGTTTTGATAATTTAAATTGAATAACTCATTGTATTTTTCTCTAATATTATCCAACGAGGTTTGCTCCTTGGCTTTCTTGGTGTCAATAATCTTTTGAGCCTGTTTCTTAAGCTCTTGGCTTTCGGATGATTTATTGATTTTATCGCCCAAAATTTTGACAGCTTCTTTATATATCTTTTCTAAAGGGGCTTCTTTTTTTCGTCGAAAAAAATCTTCAATAATTCTCGCCACTTGCTCATTTTCCATTGGTTTACTCCTGTTCAAATCTCTTTAAAAACCCCTAATAAGGGGGAATAACTCCACTCAATCACTTGATCCTCATAGTCCCGTAAACGAACTTCACCAAAACAATGACTGATATTTTTCAATGATCTGTCAAAGCGTTCCGCTAAGTCTTCATATTGGCCTTGAATATCCATATCAAACCACGGCTGGTTACCGCTGGCGATCAATATGTCAATTGTTGAAACATTGGAAATCTCAGTATATTCGATGGGATAAACCTGCTCGTTTTTGATTTGCCACATTAGCCGTTCGGTTTCTTCATCCATATAAAGACAGTAGGCCTGATCGGATGACGATGCTCTAAATGGCTGCCTGCGCTGTATTTCAGCACACCACGAAACTTGGTTTTTCCACCATAAACGAGCGTTGTTTTGTTGTTCATTATTGCCTAATAATTTTTCACGGTAGGCTATATGTTCCATAACCACCAAGTTTGAAAATGGTGGTGTCCCATCTTCCCGTTTTTTCATTTTGAATTGGATGCTTGGAATTGAGTTCGGTTCAGTATATTGGGCAGGTTCTAAAATTTCATGCAAATCATGGCTTACCAGCTTACGGTTTGTCGTTTCAAATCCTGGTTTTTCAAAAGCAATTTCTCTGCATTGCAACGCTCTAAGATTTTTAGCTAAAACATACAGATTCTCTGTTTTCGGCGTCTGTTTGCGGTGCCGCTGTATCCGCCCCGATAGTTGAATAATTGACCGCATAGAGCTGGGTTCGGCAATAGCCCAATCATAATCATGATCCCTGCCTACTTCGGCAACAGAAGTTGCCAGTACAACAAACAGATGATTGTTTTCTTCACTTTTAGCTAAGGTCTGTTTTATTTCCGGAAAATCCCAAATGGTTTGGGTATCTTTGCGATTAAGAGCTTGATCCAATTTGCGTTCAATTAATGCCCGTTGAGCTAATGGGTATTGGCTGTGATACACGCAATAGTGAATTCTAAAATCGTCTTGAACAGCGCTTTCATAGAGATAACGAGCAACTGCGACCAGTGGATTAATATTGGCCATACGCACCAAGCCAATCGAGACCTTTTTTCCCGATTCATGACGCTGATGGTGTTCGGCATGTAGCTCCACCATACTGTTTTGAATTACTTGGCCGATGCGTTGGATCGGCAGCATATCGTTCATTAACGGTATTTTAACTAATTTAGCTTTGCGCAAAATTAATGCGCTTTTTTTCAGATGAGCAATTCGATTATTTACGAAATCGTCGTGTTGTTTTCCGAATGTCTGAATGCTCTGCTCTTCTGATGTTACTGAGCCAAACTCGTCGAACCATGCGCAAACAATCGGCTTAGGCGCTTCGTGGTGGCGTGTAGCCACATTAAACGATTGTCTACCTTCTTGGTAAGCTTCAAACAAAGCATAAGCCAACGCAGGCGGCATGGTTGCAGTGGACAACAAGACTTTTGTACCCAACATACCCGCCCAATTGACCAATCGGGCAAGCGCCGGTAAGTCATTTAAGTCAAACTCGTCCGGTTCGTCTAAAACTAAGTCAGATGTTAATAAACGTAACATCGGCACAATCTGCTTACCACCGCGAATACCTTCTGTTGCGGGTGTTAAATGGTCGATAGTGCTAACCAGTATTGGAGCATGCAATAACTTTTGTGCTTTTGGATTATTTTTAAACCACTTGTCTAACAATCCTTCGTAGACAATGGTGTCATAAATTACTTCATAACCGTCATCATCAGTGCCGAGATCTAAGCTTTCGCTGCCTCTCGCGGCAAATGGATTGTCATTACTTTGCTTTGCGTGGTTGGTTTGATTTAAACGTAGGATTGCCTGAGACCCAATCAAGGTGGCTATGTCTCCGTCGTCAAGCTGAAGCCTTTCACTGAGAGACTGCCCGGTTTGCAAGGTTAATGTACGCAAGCCCAAAGCAACACTAAAGCGGCAGCCCTCCTGCTCATCTGCCAAACCATATATAATTCTGGCATTGGCAATAGTTTTGCCTTTGCCGGTGGAAGCCATGTTGATGCCGAAAAAGCCTTGTTCTTGTACCTGTTTTTGAAGGCTTTGTGCCGTTTTATAGGCTGTATCTTGCCATTGAAATTCTTTACCTCCGCCAAGTCCTTTGGACAAGATTTTATTGTCACTGACGGTAGGTAATTCATCACGAAATCGAGGCAACGATTTGGCAAACAAATAGGCATTGTGACTTACCCCGACATTATGTTCATCAAGCTTTTGCTTTAATTGTTTATAGTTATCGGTATTGGCGTGTGCGTGATAGTTTGTGTCTTGCCAAGCAGCTGTTGGATCCATTGCTGAGTAGTAATGGTCAGATAACATCAGCACCAAGCGCGATAGATGCATCATGAACGAATGGTTAAACCAATCTACGCCAGTTAAGCCTACACAGCGTAAAGCACGTCTGGACAATTGGGCGGCTTTTTGTTGCCAAATTTTACTAACAAGGGGAGTGCTTTTTGAAAAGGTCCAATTTGCGGTTCTTGTTTGTTGATCCCAATCAGGATTGCCGCTATTGATGGAGTTCCACACAGCATCAAAATCATTAAGCCACCATTCGTTAATGTTGCCAATGTTGGGACCGTTATCGCCATTTTTAGGGTAAACAGGTAAACGGTGATGCGAAACAATTAGCCATGCCACTACCTTTGCAAAAGCGGGTAGTTTTTCAAAGGGATTATTAAAAGTGTCCAATTCAGGGCTATCGATTACCACTTGTTCTAAAATCTGTTTTTCAGCTTCGGCATCAATATTGGCTAATTTTATTAGCCATTGCTCATCGTTATTTTTATGCACAAAAGCTTGAAACAGACGTAAAGACACCCATTCGTGCCGATACGCCTCAAAATTTTTTCTTTTTATTTCGGGATTTAGCTTGTCTTGGAATAAATCATTTGCTTTACCTAAATCATGGAATAATCCGGCAATAGAAGAGGCAATTGCGATAATTCCTGTTAAGTGCCAGCCCTTTTCCCATTCGCGATGACTGAAATCAATTCTGGTCCTATTCACCGGCACAATCCCTTCGGCATTAAACCGCTTACGATTCCCCACAATCCAAACCAATTCGCTACGGCTTCTGGAGCGTATCCAGTGGCAAGCCACGGCGGTATTCTTGGTAGCGGTTTTACGCAATAAGGTTTTCACGGCGATCAAACCGTCTTCGGTGATGATGGTTTGCCAAGTGTTGTCGCCGATGCGGTTGGCGAAGGCATCCAAAACGCGGCGGGTACGGTTAAGAGCTTTTTTCTCGCATTGGCTGACGAAGGTGACCATCATGTCCAGTCGTCCCGTAGCGCTTGTTGTTTGACTTGCTCAAACATAAAATCCAGCGCTTTATGCTCGGTAAACTTCTGCAAAATTTGCTGGCGAAACTCCTGTTCGGTGGCTTTTTCTTTGGCGCTGATAAAGGCCCAGGGCAGGACGATGGCATCTTTGATCAGGTCGGCGACATCGAACACTAAGGCTCCGCGCCGGGTTTTGCCGTGCATGACGGCGAAACCGTGCGGGATGCCCAGCACCCAAAGCGTGGTGGCGGCTAGGCCGTAGGCCAAATAGTTGCCGTGGTTTAAAAAGCCGTTGGCAAGATCGGTGGCTTCGCGTTCGCGGACAAAGTCGCCCAGTTGAGTGGCTTTGGCGGCGTAGCGGTACAGTTGTTTGGTGAGCAAAGCTTCCCGCTGCAACAGATCCCCGACTTTTAAGGCGCTTTGGACTTGAGCGGTATAACCAATTAAGGCGGAGCTGATTTCCAGGTCAGCCGCTAAAAAATTCTCGGCTTTTAAATCGCGGTCTTTTTCCCAGATGCGTTGTAAATAACCGACCCGTGCTTGCTGAAAGGTTTTGGCGACATTAAGCCGTTTGGCTTCATCAAACCAGAAGCCCAGCCATGATTGCACGTATTCGGTGGGGCGGTACTCGCTTTGTGGGGTAAGCCATTCTATTTCGCTGCCGGAGAACAGCGGCGAACTTCCGCCGCCACAAAAGCCAACTAACACTCCGGCACTCGCGAGCATGCGCATAGCTGCCTGGGTGATGGAGGTGCCGGTGCCTAATAGGATGACGGTGGTATTGGCAATGGGGATATTCCAGTAGTAATTTTGCTCTTTGGCTTCTGTCAGATAGAGTACGCGGCCATCCTTTTGCATGACCCGGCATTTTTCCAAATAGTAGATGTTCGCGCGTTTTGAATGCAGTATGGCTTTTAAATCAGTTAATTGTTCCATAATCCTACGGTAGTTGATCTTTCTTGAGCCAATGCAATCGGCATTGTGTTCTTTTATCGTTTTATGGGTAGTGGGGAAAAACGCCGTTATTTTTTAGAGTTACAATTTGCCGGTTTCACTGAGCTGTTTTTCACGTTCAGCCAGTTTTTCATCATGCTCGGCTTTTTTTCTTATGCATAACGCGCCTTCGCGCGGGACTGGAGTGCCTGCTTGGCTTTGGCAATCAATGCTAGAAGGTCCGGCGCCGCTTGAGTTCTTTGGGTGCGGCCATGTTTTCGGGAAGCGATGTGTTATCGGTTGCTTCAGCCAGTTTCATCAAGGTGTCGATTTTCTATTTGAATCGGGCTTCAAGCTGAATGGCGTAATTCCAACTCAGGGTTTTATATTTGCCGTCCAGGCTTGCTGTGTGCGGTTTAAGCAGAGGAAATTGGGTGGTTATTTTGTTTTTAATTCAGTGTTGCAATTTTAACATTGTTACACTGTTAAATCCGACAGGCTCCTAGTATTTGCTTTTGTTTTTAAGATCAAGCGCCGCGCCATGCAGGGCTTTGGCGAAAGTGGGATGCGCATGGATGATTCTGGCCAGGTCTTCGCTACTGGCGGAAAATTCCATCGCCAACACGGCTTCAGCAATCATTTCGGAAGCTTGTGCGCCAATAATATGAATGCCGAGCAGGGCATCGGTTTGTGCATGCGCGATAATTTTTACCATGCCATCTGTTTGGCCTGAAGCTTGGGCGCGAGCAGTGGACTCTAACGGAAATGTGCCCACCTTAATGGATTCGCCCATCCCTCTTAACGCTTGTTCGGTTTGGCCTACCCAGGCAATTTCCGGATCGGTAAAAACCACGCTGGGCAAAAGATCGTAATTGACAGGGTTATGACGACCGGCAATTTGTTCGGCGACAAACAGGCCTTCTTCTACGCCTTTATGGGCAATCATGGGCCCGAGCAAGGTCAGGTCGCCTATTGCGTAAACGCCGGGAAGGGTGGTGCGGCAGTTTTCATCGACGTGAACATAGCCGTTTTCATCGAGTAATAAATCGGCTTCCGCAGCAGCCAGATTTTCGGTATTGGGTTTTCGACCGGATGAGACAATCAGTTTATCGACACGCAGGGCATGAGTGCCTTCACTATCCTGATATTCTACAGTGACTTTCTTGCCGCTTTTTTTGGCTGAAATAACCCGTGCGCCCAAGCGCAGTTCCAGCCCTTGTTTGCTGTAAATCCGATAGGCTTCCCGCGAAATTTGCTGGTCGGCCAGGCTTAAGAATGATTCCTGCGCTTCCAGCAGAATGGTTTCAGCGCCGAGTCTGTTCCAAATGCCTGCCAGTTCGAGACCTATAATGCCCGCCCCGATAATGGCCAGTCTCTTGGGGACTGCATCGAGATTCAAAGCCCTACTGGTATCAATAATAAACTCGTTATCTATCGGTGCGCAGGACAGATCGATAGGGGAGGAGCCTGTGGCCAGGATAATATGCTTGGCTTCGATGACCGATACAGACGAATGGTCGGCCGGCGTGATTTCCACCAGCCGCTCATTGAGCAGCTTGGCCTCTGCCTGAATGCAGGTAACTTTATGATGAGCAAACGCATCAGCGATTTGTTGGCTGAGTGCGCCAATAATATTGTTTTTCCGCTGCATCATCTGAGCAATATCCACGGAAACGGTTTCGACTTGAATGCCGTGTTCTTTCAGGTTTTCAGAAATCGACTGATAAATCTTTGCCGATTCCAGCAGAGCGATAGACGCGACGCATCCGGCGTTGAGATAAGTGCCGCCCAGACTGCTCCGGCCTTTTTTGTCATGCCAGTTATCGATACAAGCGGTTTTTAAGCCTAACTGGGCGCACCGGATGGCGCTGGAATAGCCCGCTGGTCCTGCGCCGATGACAATTACGTCAAACGACAGCATGGATGCCGGGGGCGGGCTGGGAACAATTGCTGATTTCTTTGCCATCGTCTTATATGTTAAGCAACAGGTGAGCGGGCGATTCCAGGCATTCTTTGATGGTGACTAAAAACTGCACGGCTTCGCGGCCGTCAACCAGTCGATGATCGTACGATAAAGCCAGATACATGATCGGCCTGATAACGATCTGGCCGTTTTCAACCACCGGTCGCTCTTTAATTGCATGCATGCCCAAGATGGCGCATTGCGGCGGATTGAGTATCGGTGTGGACAGCATAGAGCCGAAAATGCCGCCGTTGGTAATAGTGAAAGTGCCGCCTTTCAAGTCATCGTAAGTTAAGGTGCCGGATCGGGTCTTTGCGCCGAAATCGACGATGCTTTGTTCGATGCCGGCAAAATCGAGTTGATCCGCATCGCGCAGTACCGGCACGATCAGGCCGCGTTCGGTACTGACCGCTATGCCGATGTCATAGTAGCCGTGATAGATAATATCGTTATCGTCAATGGAGGCGTTGATGGCCGGGAAGCGTTTTAAAGCCTCGATGGACGCCTTGACGAAAAACGACATAAAGCCCAGTTTTACGTGGTGCTTTTTCTCAAAGCGTTCTTTGTACTGGTTACGAAGATCGATCACGTTCTGCATGTTGACTTCATTGAACGTGGTCAGCATCGCCGCATTTTGCTGGGCTTGCAGCAGGCGCTCGGCAACTTTGGCCCTGAGCCGGGTCATCGGAACACGCTGTTCCGGTCGCAGGTTTGAAATTCCACGACTTTCAGCCTCGTCTTTTGATACAGCGGGAGATGGGGCGGGTTTTTCGGCTTCCTTGGGCGCTTCCGGCTGGGCTTTGTCGGACGGGACTATCAGCTGAGCTTCCTGCAAGGTTTTTTTGTGCAAATAATCCATGACATCGGTTTTTGTCAGACGACCATCTTTTCCAGTGCCTTTAATAATGGAAGGGTCCAGCGCATTTTCAGCAATTAACCGGCGCACCGAAGGGCTTAGCGGAATGTTCGCTTCTTCTTCCTCTTCCTCAGGTTCGGGGCTGGTCTCCGTTGTTTTTTGGCCTTCTGCTACGGCTTGAGGCTCCAGCAAAGCCAGTATCTCGCCGCCGACTACAACGGCACCGTCTTCCTTAAGTATTTTACTGAGGACGCCGGATTCCGGCGCAGGGACTTCGAGCACCACTTTGTCCGTTTCAAGGTCAACGAGGTTTTCATTCTTGGTAACGGTATCGCCGGGCTGTTTATGCCAGGTGATCAGTGTCGCATCGGAAACGGATTCGGGTAGATTGGGAACTAGGACTTCAATGCTCATATTATTTTCCTGAAAGTTTGCCGTAAAGCGCCGATTGAACGACTGCTTTTTGTTGTTCTATATGGACTCGGAAATTACCGACAGCCGGCGCGGCCGATGCTTCTCGTCCGGCATAAGTCATGCTGATTCTGGAGCCGAGATTATCGTTAAAGTGATGCCTTGATTGATACCAGGCGCCTTGATTTTGGGGCTCTTCCTGACACCAGATAAATTCTTTGAGCTGCGGGTATTTTCCGACTTCCGCCTTAAATAATTCTTCGGGAAAAGGATAGAGCTGCTCGATGCGGGCAATGGCGACATGTTTGAGGTCGTCCTGACGCCGGGCTTCCAGCAGGTCGTAATAAACTTTGCCCGCACACATGACAAGACGCGTCACTTTCTTGGGATTGATATCGTCCTGCTCGCCAATGACCGGCAGGAATTGGCCGTCAGTCAAGTCTTCCAGTGTCGAAACCGCCAGTTTATGACGCAGCAAGCTCTTGGGGCTCATGATGATCAACGGTTTTCGATACGGGCGCAGCATCTGGCGGCGCAGCAGATGAAATATTTGCGCAGGCGTCGTCGGGCTGCAAACCTGCATATTATGTTCGGCGCACAGTTGCAGATAGCGTTCCAGCCGGGCGGAGGAGTGCTCCGGCCCCTGGCCTTCAAAACCGTGCGGCAGCAGCATCACCAGGTTGCACATGCGTCCCCATTTAGTTTCGCCGGAACTGATGAATTGGTCGATAACCACTTGCGCGCCATTGGCAAAATCGCCGAATTGCGCTTCCCAGATGACCAGGGTATTCGGCATTGTCGTGCTGTAACCGTATTCGAAACCCAACACGCCCGCTTCGGAAAGCAGCGAGTCGAATATCTGCGCGATGCCCTGATCTTTGTCCAAATGTTTAAGCGGCGTATAGGTTTTATTATGCAGTTGGTTATGCAAAACGGCATGACGATGCACAAAGGTACCGCGCCCGACATCCTGCCCGGTCAAGCGGATATTATATTTTTCCATCAACAGCGTGGCGTAAGCCATGTTTTCGGCGAAGCCCCAGTCCAGGGGCATGGCTCCGGCCGCCATTTTACGGCGGTTGTCCATGACCTTGGCGACTCTTGAGTGCATTTCAAAACCGGTCGGCAAGCGCTGCATCCTGTCGTTGCAAAAGCGCAGGCGATCTATGGAAACCGAGGTGTTGCAGGGCGATTTCCAGTTTGTGCCCAGAAATTTATTCCATTGATTAGTGTACTGGTACGGGCCGTCGGCCAGGATAGGCCGGGAAACAACTTCACCGGCTTCCAATAATTTTTGATAATTTTGTTCCAGCTCGGACGCCTGTTTATCAGTGACCAGCCCGGCTTTAATAAGCTGCTCGGCATAAACTTTCCGAGTAGTCTTCAGTTTGCGGATCTTTTTGTACATCAAGGGCTGGGTCGCTGAAGGTTCGTCGGCTTCATTATGACCCAGCCTACGATAGCAAATAAGGTCGATCACCACATCCTTGTTGAAGGTCATCCGGTAATCAATCGCCAGTTTGGTGACAAAGATAACGGCTTCGGGATCGTCGCCATTCACATGGAAAACCGGCGCCTGGATCATGCTGGCCACATCGGTGCAATAAAGCGTTGAACGCGCGTCTTTGGGATTGCTGGTGGTAAAACCGATTTGGTTGTTGATCACAATATGCACGGTGCCGCCGGTAGTAAAAGCGCGGGTTTGCGACATATTCAAGGTTTCCATGACAATGCCTTGCCCGGAAAAGGCCGCATCGCCATGAATTAGAATCGGGATGACTGTGTTTTTGCCGTTTTTTCCTGCCCTGTCCTGACGGGCTTTGACCGAACCTTCGACAACCGGATTGATGATTTCCAAATGTGAAGGGTTGAATGCCAGCGTGATATGCACAGGGCCGCCGGGCGTACCGATGTCGGATGAAAAACCCATGTGATATTTTACGTCGCCGGTACTGACACCCGGGGAAAGCGGCGAAGTGCCGGCAAATTCATTAAACAGGCTGGCAGGACTTTTGCCGAGAATGTTGACCAGTACATTTAACCGGCCTCGATGAGCCATGCCGATCACAATTTCTTGAACGCCTTTTGTACCGAGTCCTTGAATTAATTCATCCAGAATCGGAATCAGCGATTCGCCGCCTTCCAGGGAAAAACGTTTTTGGCCGACGAAGCGATTGTGCAAATAGTTTTCTATGCCTTCAGCGGCAGTCAGTAACTTTAGCAACTCCTGTTTTTTTTCAGGCTCCAGCTCCAAGTTATGTTTTGAGCTTTCCAGGCGGTTAATTATCCAGCGCCTGATTTGGGTATCGACTATATGCATATACTCAGAGCCGATACTGCCGCAGTAAATTTCCTGCAAATTGGCGATAATGTCGCGTAAAGGCAGCCGCTCAGTGCCATAAAGCGCGCCGGTGTCGAACAGGGTGTCCATGTCAGGTTCGGAAAGACCGTAATAAGCGGGGTCCATATCCGGAGGAGGGGGGGTGCTTTTGCCCAAGGGATTGTTGGCGGCAATCTGGTGGCCGCGAACCCGGTAGTGGTTAATAAGCCGGGCAACAGCCGACTGCTTTTTTACGCTTTCTTCGGTAAAGCCTTGCAACTTCGCCAATCGGCCTTGGGATTTAAGCGCGAGCTGCGCAAAACGATCTACGACAGGGCTATGAGGTGTCTCAAAATCCGCGCCATCGTGAATTTCGCTGAATTTATTCTGCCAGCTGGGCTCGACTGAGTCAGGGTCTTCCAGGAACCGTTCATACAAGTCCTCAACAAAACCGGCGTTGCTACCATAGAGAGAAGAAGAATCTTGAAAAAGTTTAAGCAGCTTACTCATCGTGAATGTCCAATTTATTCTGTAAGGATTTTGTCTTTATCTGAACTCTTAAGTAGCATAGTACCAAGATTTAACGCATTCGCTGACTAAAATATGCGATATTGAGCCTAGAAAGACAACCCATAGTTTTCACCCAAAGCACGGTCCATATGATTTTATGACAGACAAAAGAAACATTGTAATTAAAGTTAAATATCCGGTACCCGGAAAAGAAGTAGAAAACTTTACGCCCAAAATGGTAACCGAGTGGAATATTAAAAGAATATTACTTGCCGCCGGCGTGCTGGTTTTTATTCTAGCGATACTGTTTTATGTTATTAATAAATATCCGCAAGAAAACGATCCTAATAATGCAGAGCTTGCAATTAATACTATCCAAGAAAAGGAAACGCCGCCGGTTGAAGTTAAAGAGCCTGAAATAAAAAACCAGGAAATATCCCAACCAATAGTTGCTAAAACTAACGCCAAAATTAAGCCGGAAAACGAATCCTCTAAGAAAAATAAGCCAATTTCCAATACTGCGGTTAAACAGGAGGTAAAAAAACGATCTTCTAAAAAAGTTATTAAAGACCTTGGGTATTCAAAGCTTAATCATAATGTGACAAGGGCAGTGCTGACCTACGGTATTAACAACAAAGAACCTACAGGCGAAATAGCGAAAGCTGTGAATGTTGGTAAAAAAAATCCGACATGGGTTTATTATTTCACTGAATTAAAATCAATGAATGGCAATAAGGTTTACCATGAATGGTTGAAAAATGGTGTGCTTGATTCCAAACGGGAGTTGATTATATCGGGTGACGCTTGGCGGACATCAAGCCGCAAGTTACTGGCCGACTCTGCAAAAGGTAATTGGACTGTAAGGTTAGTTGATGAGCATGGACAAGTATTAAATGAAAAGTCTTTTAAGGTTGATTAATGCTGTACGTTATATATCTAATATATTTATAATTAGGATAATGGTATAGTTAATATAGCTTTTTCTTATTTTAAGGACTCAAAATGACCGAATATCAAAATCTTTCTGAACATGAACTGCAAGCCGTTATTGAAAATGCAGAAAAAGCATTAAAAAATAAACAGGCTAATAAACGCAAAGAAGTTATAGCTCAGATTAAAGAATTGGCGGCATCCATTGATGTATCTGTAGAAATACATGAACCTGAGAAGGCGTCTACTCGCAAAGGCTCAAAGGTTGCTATTAAATATCGTCATCCTGATGATCTTAACAAAACCTGGACGGGTCGCGGAGTGGCACCCAAGTGGATGCAAGAATTACTGAGCGCGGGGCATGATCGCTCCGAGTTTGAAGTGTAGCGTTTGCAATATATCCAACAATATACGATGAAACGCATCGAGCGTTTCATCGTGCGCATAAAACCCCTGCATAAGCCGCTGTAAAAACGCGCGAAATTCTATCCGCATACAGCACATCTAAACTGACTCCAGCGAATTTCTTGCCTGGCTTCGATGACATAATCGTTTAGTAAATGGCTATGGCTTTACTGTCTATTTCAATTACCTGAAACCACTATTTTACTTTTCAGATTTACGGATAGTGTTGTTTCCGGTTGATGCTTTTCTACCGATGAGCTTGAGATAAGTGCGGTACCGTACAGACAGCAACGTACTGCCGGACATACTCTTTATCTACCTTATATAGAGCAAATACTTTCAAGCGGGCGTAATTATTATTCAAATAGTCTCCGCCGCTTATCGATATCTAGTTAAGGAGAAAAAACGATTAAATAGCTTACGAGCCGACAGAAACGGTATCAGTTGCTTTTATGCATCAGCTAAAACAGGTTTTTATATGGCGGGGATAAATTAATGACCTTAATTCAAATAATCTTCACCTTATCGTTGTTGGCAGTGTTGCCGCTTGCATTCTCTTTGCCAAACGAAAAACTTGAAAAAACCTTTGTCTGGTGGAGTGCTGCCAAGAGAATCCGCAAATGCAAGCTAATGTATTAAAGTCATACGCCTTTATGGAATTGACGGCCTTGGCCATATTGGCTTTGTTGGCGTTTTGCTATGCCGAAATTGCAGGCATCTTTTCGCGTCATATGATTATACATATCGCGCTGATGACTGTTGCAGCACCGGCTTTGGCAAGCTTGCTGCTAAAGAGGCGGCACTCATCTACCCAACCTTCCAGTGTTTCAACCCTGTTCGCGGCAATCGCCATACAAACGACTTTGTTGTTTGCATGGCATTCTCCGCCTGGCATCGGTCTGGCGATGGGCGGCCATGCCGGTGCCTTATTCATGCAGGCAACGCTGCTTTTGTCAGCTTTGTGGTTTTGGCTGACTGTATTCAATCAGACCGGCAAACATTTGTGGCGTGGAGTCTTTGCCCTGTTGTTGACCGGCAAGCTGTTTTGCTTGATGGCTATATTATTGGTATTTGCACCGCGTGTGCTTTACGGCATGTCGGCCGCCAATATGCCTATGACGATTGAGCTGGCCGACCAACAGTTCGCCGGACTGCTGATGGTTACCGTTTGCCCCCTTACTTATGTGCTCGCTGCGGTTGTGCTGATTTGCCGTTGGTTCCAGACGCTGTGTGATTCGCAAAGTGATGCTGCACTATCGGCAGCCTGCCCGGAAAGCAGTTCATGTCAAAACCGGTAAAAAGGCTTTTACGTAAACTTCTTCCATGGACGCCTGCACTTTTAGCCGGAGGCATTGTGCTGGTTCTGGCGATCGCATATTCCGGCATTTTCAACATCGCAGCCAGTGCAGGACATCCGGCGTGGCTTGAGTGGCTGTTAATGCTGGGCAAGGAACGTTCGGTTATTGTCAACAGCAAGCCTGTTGATGTCCCGGAACTGGATTTTGCCGAGCTGGTGCCGCTCGGCGCTGCGCACTTTCAAGGTGGATGCGCTACTTGCCACAGAATGCCAGGACAACTGCTCAATCCGGTCTATGACCAAATGCTGCCGCCGCCGCCTGATCTGACGATTCATGCGCCAATGTGGACACGTGAACAACTGTTCTGGATGGTGCGCAATGGCATCCAATTCACCGGCATGCCGTCTTGGAGCGGGCATGATCGCGATGACGAAGTTTGGGCGGTAGTTGCGTTTTTGGAGGTGTTGCCGTCGATGAAGAAAGAGGATTACCTGAAATATGCGAACGGTAACGTCAACGACGAAATCAATACTAAAAACTATCCCGCTAGCCGATTAGCAAGTGAGGGCAGGCCCAGGATTAATCCCAACGCATGTGATCGCTGCCATGACACCGGCGATTCGCCGCCGACAAGCCCCTATGTGCCCCGCCTTGGCGGCCAGGATAATGCTTATTTAAAACGGACATTACATGAGTACCATAGCAATCTGCGACAAAGCGGCTTTATGGAGCCTATTGCTGTCGAACTCGATGATGAACATATTAATAGCTTGGCGAACTATTACGCATCGTTAACGGTTCCTGCTGGTAAAACCGCTCAGAGGCCGCCCTCGACAGGGTTCGAGCTGGGTCGGCAGCTGGTGGAACATGGCGACCTGTCGCGCAAGATTCCGGCTTGCCTGTCATGCCACGGGGCTAATAAACGTTCGGATTATCCTCGTCTTGCCGGACAATCCGAGCAATATATCAGGCAGCAATTGCAGGTTTTGCAACGAGGCGTCCGCGCAAAAACACCGCACGGCGCGATTATGACCGCCATTGCACAGCGCTTGACCGAGCAGCAGGCAGAAGCCGCGGCAGCCTTTTTCGCGAACCAATCACCGGCTGGACTGAAAGCAGAAGAGGGCTTGCGACAATGAGACCTGCCATTAATAGTTTTCACAAAACATTTTGTGTTATGGCCCTGCTGTCCATAACGAGCTGTGACGGTCAGCAATCGGTATTTACAGATTTAGGCCCGGTTTCATCGCAGATTACGCTGCTGATGTGGATCATGTTTATCGGGGCGGCCTTGATAACGGTTTTTATATGCGTGTTGATGGCGGTTTCAATAGCCGGTCCTGCCGGTTGGCGGCAAAAACTTACTACCGAGAAAAATATTATTTGGGGAGGAATTGTTTTTCCAGTAGTGACTTTAACCGCTCTTTTGATTTACGGTTTTATGGTTTTTAAAGCCGGAGGCACATTGGCGCAAGCCGAAAATCCTGTGCGTATCTCTGTGGTAGGCGAGCAATGGTGGTGGCGGGTTATCTATCGACACGGCGACGGCCGGATTACGGAAAGCGCCAATGAATTGCGCATTCCTACAGGCCGGCCTATTGAAATCGAGCTATCGACAGCGGATGTGATTCACAGCTTCTGGATACCCGCGTACGCGGGCAAGGTCGATATGATTCCGGGGCGCACCAATCTCCTGCATTTTATTGCCGATAAGCCAGGCATCGTGACTGGACAATGCGCAGAATATTGCGGCGGTGCGCACGCGCTGATGTCGTTTTATACCGTGGCGATGACGCCTTCCGACTACGATGCCTGGCTCGCCAAAGAACGGGCGAACGCTAAGCCTGCACTGGATAGCCAAGGCGAGCAGGTTTTTTTATCCAGTGGATGTGGTGGTTGCCATACGGTTCGAGGCACTCAGGCGAACGGGAAAATAGGGCCGGATTTAACTCATGCCGGCAGCAGGCAATCGCTCGGTGCGGGCATTCTACCCAATACGACGGAAGGCTTTGCCAAGTGGATTAGTCAGCACAAAACCCTTAAACCGGACAACTTGATGCCGCCTTTTGATATTTTTTCTGAAAGCGAGCTTCAGTCCTTGTCGGCTTACCTAAACAGCCTGGAGTAATCGCGATGTTTAATGCTGATGAATCTAGCCTGGCTGTTAACCTGATGATATTTACAGCGGCGGCTTGTGCGGTCTGGATCGCTGGCACAAAAATCACTGCCTATGCCGATGAGCTGGCTGAGCGCTTTGAGCTTAGTCATGCACTGCTCGGTCTGCTGCTGCTCGCAGGAATTACTTCGCTGCCGGAAATTGCGACCAGTTTTACTGCGGCTCACGCCAATCATGCTCCGCTGGCCGTCAACAATATGCTCGGCGGTATTGCAATGCAGGTGGCGGTACTGGCTGTCGCCGACTTTTTTTTCGGCGAGCGGGCTTTGACTTCAGTGGTTCCTAATCCTGTGGTCATGTTGCAAAGCGCATTTAATATTTGCCTGTTAACCTTTGTCGCCATGGCGATCATTGTCGGCGACGTTCCGTTTTTAGGTGCCGGGGTTTGGTCGTGGGGAATATTCGCGGCTTGTGCATACAGTTTTATCAAAATCAGTAAAGCCGAGCAGCGTCTACCGTGGGTTATCAACAATCCCGACGATATGGTGTTTGGTAGTAGCGATAGAGGAAAGAACGATCGGCCTCTTGAAGGCGATAGTTCGGTTTGGCTGATCTCGAAAATAGTCATCAGTGCTCTGGTCATCCTGTTTGCGGGTTATACCTTGGCGACTGTCGGAGATGTCATTGCCCGGCAAAGCGGATTAGGGGAGTCATTTGTCGGATTTGCCTTGATGTCAGCCGCAACATCGTTGCCGGAAGCGAGCATGGTGTTCGCCAGTGTGCGTCGCGGCCTCTACACCATGGCTATATCCGGGATTTTGGGCACCAATCCTTTCAACGTGGCGCTAATATTCGGCGTTGACATGATAGCGCCTGGAGCACCGGTGTTATCTGACATGGGCGATTTTTCCGCAATCGGTACGCTGCTGGGTTTAGCCGTCACCGGCTTTTTTTTAATGGGGCTGATAGAGCGTGCCGACCGGACAATTTGGCGTATGGGCGTGGACTCAGCGGCGGTTCTTATCGTTTATACCGGCGGCATGGTTTTGCTTTATTCGATGAGGGGGAGTTAGTGAAAAAAATAACCGAACAAGAGGCCGCTCTACCTAATTCTTTACCGCGCCCCGAAGGTGAAGAGGAACAACTGCTGCGCATTTGGTATGCCCCGACCGGGTGGAGGTGGTTTACAGCGGTCAACAACACAACGGTGGGCTTGCTTTATCTTGGCGCCGCCTTTGTGTTTTTTGTTCTCGCCGGTTTGGTCGCTTTAGTGATGCGCACGCAACTGGCCGTACCGGAGAATCATCTGGTCAGCCAGGATTTATACAACCAGCTTTTTACGGTACACGGCACGACCATGATGTTCCTGTTCGCGGTACCGGCCATGGAGGCGTTGGGAGTGTTGCTGCTGCCGCAAATGCTGGCGGCCAGGGATTTACCGTTTCCGCGATTGAGCGCTTTTGCCATCTGGGCTTATATCATTGGCGGCGGGGTATTTTTCAGCACCATCTTTTACGACCTGGCGCCCAAAGGCGGCTGGTTTATGTATCCGCCTTTGACATTGACCGAGTACTCTCCAGGCGATAACGCCGATTTCTGGCTTCTGGGCATAGGGTTTATTGAAATCTCGGCCATCGCCGGAGCGATTGAGATTATTGTTGGCATTTTGCGGACCCGGCCGCCGGGGATGAGCCTCGATAAATTGCCTATTTTCGGCTGGTCCATGCTGGTCTTCGCCGGCATGATTGTGGTGGCGTTTCCAGCGGTGATTCTCGCAACGATGTTTTTGGAAATCGAGCGCTCTTTTAGCTGGCCCTTTTTTACGGCTGCGGGCGGCGGCGATCCGTTGCTATGGCAACATCTGTTCTGGTTTTTCGGTCATCCGGAAGTGTACATTATCTTCCTGCCAGCGGCCGGTCTGGTCTCGATGATTGTGCCGACCATGGCGCGCACCCCTCTGGTCGGTTACAAGCTGATTGTCGTCGCCCTGATTGCCACCGGCTTTTTCAGTTTCGGCTTGTGGGTGCATCATATGTTCGCGACCGGCATTCCTTCCCTCAGCCTGGCCTTTTTCTCTGCGGCGAGCATGGCCGTAGCGGTACCGTCCGGTATCCAGGTTTTTGCCTGGATCGCTACCATCGCCTCGGCCAAGGGCCGGTTTCAGTTGAATACCCCTTCGTTGTTCGTGCTTGGTATGCTGTTTATTTTTACCGTCGGCGGACTGACCGGCGTGATGGTCGCGATGGTGCCGTTCGATTGGCAGGCGCACGATACGCATTTTATCGTCGCTCATCTGCATTACGTCTTAGTAGGCGGCATGGTGTTTCCGCTGTTTGCCACCTTTTATTATTGGGCGCCGATGGTTAGTACGCGCATGCTGTCCGAGCGGCTCGGAAAATGGTCTTTCTGGCTGATGTTTATCGGCTTTAATCTGACTTTCCTGCACATGCATATTACCGGGCTGATCGGCATGCCGCGCCGTGTGTGGACCTATTCGGAGGCATCGGGGTGGGGGCCTTATAACTTTGTATCAACGGTGGGCGCTTATATCATCGGTGCCGGAGTGCTGGTTTTTATCATCGACATGATGCGCAACTTTCGGGTCGGAAAGCACGGTATGAGCAATCCCTGGCAAGCCGGAACCCTCGAATGGCTGCCTACGGATGTGTATTCGACCCGCTCCATCCCCCATGTGACCAGCCTCGAGCCCCTGTGGGACCAACCCAACCTGGCGGAGCAGGTCGAGGCGGGGCAGCATTATTTGCCCAATGCTCCAACCGGCTGGCGAGAAACCATTGTCACCTCACCCATTGAAGCCAAACCGCAATATGTCATTCAAATGCTGGGGCCAGGCTGGATGCATTTTTTCGCCGCTGTTTTTACCGCCGCCTGTTTTCTTTTGCTGACTATCAAGGTGGTTGTGCCTGCGCTGGTTTGCGGTGTGCTGGCTATTGTTTGCTTTCTGGTTTGGGCGTGGGAACTCGACAAAGGTCCTGCCAAGGGACCTATAGATATCGGCGCAGGGTTTAAGCTTCCGGTGTATGTGACCGGCCCGGTCGGTCATGGTTGGTGGGCAATGGTTATCCTGATGCTTGTCGCCGGCTCGCTTTATTTCGCCTATTTATTTTCTTATCTATACACATGGACGGTATCGCCTGGGGTTTGGCCCTCCGATGCGGCGAGCCTGCCCCGATTGCAGTGGCCGGTCGTCAGTGCAGTGCTGTTTATTGCCAGCGCCGCATTTTTTGCTGTCGCAAAGGGAACACTTCCGGAACCGGGTGAAAAGAGTTTATTGACGCCGCTGCTGGTATTGCTCGGCGCACTATTGGGCGTATTTGCAGTGTACATGGAAATCTGGTGCCAATGGCAGACGGGGCTCCGTCCCACAGAATCAAGCTATGGGGCATTAGTGTATATGGCCGGTGTTTTAGACGGCGAGCTGATTTTTGCGGTGCTGATAATGTCGCTGTTCGTTATCGCACGGCATTTTACCGGCAAACTGGACCGGGTACGTTTTGCCAGCCTGGAAAACACTAATTTGCTGATTTATTACACTGTAGTTCAAGCACTTATTGGTCTTTTTATGATTCACGGCTTTCCGAGAATAATTTAATTATGGCAACATCAAAGCAAGTATTTTCTGATAAATTTATCGGCATAGCGCTGCTCTCTCTAGCCGGTCCTTTGATTTGGGTAGTGCATTTTGCTGTTGTGTACGGGGTTCAACATGTTGCCTGTGTCGCACTCCTTAATAACGCCGATTTTTGGGTGGCGACTTCTATTATTGTGATGACGGTTGTGGCGCTGCTGGCGTTGTTGGCGTTAATCCTCAAACCTGATATTTTGCAACGCCTGAGCAGAAACCGGATTCAAGAAGAACGCATCATAGTATTTTTATCGGGAGTTATGCGCACGTTGGCGTTTTTATCTATTTTGGGCGTTTTATGGTCAGGAATTTCTTTATTTTTTCTACCCGCATGCGGTTCAGTCACGTAAACCGGAATATTCCTATTGCTCAATGAATGGTTGAGCTGTTCATCACGCTAATTTTTGTTAAGCTTCTCATGGATTAATTGCAGTCTTGTTTGGATACAATCTTCCTTTAGGACAAGCAACAGCTTGCTCCTTCTTTGCCCACCCCGCGTTAAAATTGCTTAGTTGTCGTGTCACCTCTCATGTTCTAAGAACTTGATTTTCATTACGGTAATATCTCTTCGCCGGTGGGCTAAATACCCAGTGCAATATTGCCCGCGCGGCATATTTTTTCTGCAATTAAAACACCCATTTAAAAATACGGAAATTGCTTGGTATTATGATATAGTTATTTTAATGAGAATGATTACTGATAACTTTTAGGTCGGTGGTTTTTTAATGCATTTTATTTCAATGGTCAATTTATGACATTAAGCCTAAAAAATTTGGCGGCAGGCGATTTGGGAAAGATTGTTGGCTTTGACCAATCAGGCAAAGCTTACCGAAAACGTTTGTTGGCTATGGGCTTAACGCCGGGAACCGTGTTTAGTGTGACCCGTTTTGCTCCGATGGGGGATCCGGTGGAAATAAAATTGCGTGGATTTTCGTTAACCCTGCGTAAGGATGAAGCGGCAATATTGTTGATAGAGAAACTCTGATGAAAACTGATTTTACAGTTGGCGTCGTCGGCAATCCAAATTGTGGCAAGACGACATTGTTTAATGCGCTGACCGGCGCCAAACAGCATGTGGGTAACTGGCCCGGCGTTACGGTCGAGAAAAAAACCGGAGAATACAGCTTCGATCATAAACGGGTCGAATTGGTTGACCTTCCGGGTACTTATTCTCTTGAAGCCGCCGACGACCAAGTTTCCTTGGATGAAAAGGTCGCTCGTGATTATGTCGCTTCCAAGCAGGCCGATTTAATCATCAACATTGTCGATGCTTCCAATTTGGAGCGAAACCTGTACCTGACCTCGCAACTTATTGAGATGCGGGTGCCGATGATTTTAGTGCTGAACATGATGGATGCCGTTAAACAGCGCGGCATTAAAATTGATGTTGAGTTTCTTGAGCAGTTTTTAGGCTGTCCTGTTATCCCGATTACTGCCTCAGTCAAGGGCGGCATCGGCACATTAAAGTCGGCAATTAACAGTGCTGCGATTGCCAAGCCGATACCTTCGGTAAAAATCAGTTATACCTCGGCACTGGAACAAGCTATTGATGATATTTCACCGTTGCTGGTTGAGACCGCTCAACAGCATCACTGTGACCTGCGCTGGCTGGCCATACGCTTGCTGGAAGACGACACGCTGGCAAAACAGTTTGCCGGAACAGCCTTGTTGCCGACAGTTACGCAATTACAGCGCAGGGTGGAAGACCAAACGGATGATGAAATCGATATCCTTGCCGCCGATGCCCGTTATGGCTTTGTCAATGAACTGACCAGTAGCGCAGTCTGCAAACTACATGAAGTGAGCCGTCACACGACCGATAAAATCGATACTATTGTTTTGAACCGTTTCTTGGGCATCCCGGTTTTCCTGCTGGTTATGTACGCGATGTTTATGTTTACCATCAATATCGGTAGCGCCTTTGTCGATTTTTTCGACCAAGCCGTCGGTGCCTTATTGGTTGATGGCTTAAGTCAAGCGCTCACCGGTTTGAGTTGGCCCGAATGGCTGGTTGTATTAATCACCAAGGGAGTAGGGGGCGGCATTCAGGTGGTCGCTACCTTTATTCCCATCGTCGGCTTTTTGTTTTTGTTTTTATCGGCGCTGGAAGATTCCGGGTACATGTCCAGGGCGGCATTCGTGATGGACCGGTTTATGCGCATGATCGGCTTGCCCGGCAAGTCGTTTGTGCCGATGATTGTCGGATTCGGCTGTAATGTGCCGGCGATTATGGCGACGCGGACGCTGGAAAGCCAGCGCGACCGGATATTGACCAACCTGATGAACCCGTTCATGTCCTGCGGTGCCAGACTGCCGGTTTATGCCTTATTTGCCGCCGCATTTTTTCCGGTCGGCGGCCAGAACCTGGTCTTTGGCTTGTATTTATTGGGCATCGCGATCGCGGTATTGACCGGTTTAATCATGCGCCATACCTTGTTTAAAGGCGAATCGACTCCCTTTATTATGGAATTGCCTGCCTACCACATGCCGACCCTGCGCGGCGTTTTTATCAGAACTTGGGACCGGCTCAAGTCGTTTTTGTTCAATGCAGGGAAGGTGATAGTGCCGATGGTGTTAGTGCTGAACTTTCTTAATGCACTGGGCACAGACGGTACGTTCGGGCAAGAAAACAGCAATAAATCGGTCTTAAGCGAGATCGGCCGCAGCCTGACACCGGCGTTTAAACCGATGGGCATAGAAAAAGACAACTGGCCGGCAACGGTAGGCATTTTTACCGGCGTGTTAGCCAAAGAAGCGGTGGTGGGAACCTTGGACGCTTTATACAGCCAGCTTGCAGCGACCGACAGCACTGATAAGGCGCCGTTTAATCTTGAGCAGGCTTTAACCGATGCTTGTTTAACTGTGCCTAAGAACCTGCGAGACGTCGCGGACAAGCTGGTGGACCCCTTAGGCCTGAATATTGGTTCCGTGGATGATGTAGCGGCGGCAGCCAGCGAGCAGGAAGTCAATGCCGGCACCTTTGCCGCGATGCAGCAAAGCTTCGACGGCAAGGCCGGGGCTTTCGCCTATTTGCTGTTTATCTTGCTGTATGCACCTTGCGTTGCGGCAACGGCGGCCATCTACCGGGAAACCAACTTGAACTGGACTATGTTTGTAGTCTTCTGGACGACCGGCATTGCTTACATGACCGCAACTGTTTTTTATCAAGCGATGACCTATAGCTTGCATCCCGAGTATTCCTTGGTTTGGATAGCCGGACCCATCTTTGCGTTTTTAACCGTATTGTTTGGACTGTGGCTGCTCGGCAAAAATGCGGATGTAACAGGCTTGAAGCAAAGCCGGGAGTCTTTAAGTGATCCTGTCTGATTTGAGAGATTATTTAAAGGAGCAGCGCCGGGTAGCCTTGGCGGATCTGGCCAATCACTTTGGCATGGATGCTGACGCCTTGAGGGGCATGCTGGGCAAATGGATCAGCAAAGGTAAAGTGCGTAAACTCCCTTTAACATCCTCTTGCGGTACAAGCTGCTGTCAGTGCGATACAGCTTTGACTGAGATTTATGAATGGGTTGATGAGTGACAGCTTGGAATGCTATTTGTTTAGCCTCAGATCGGGGTTGATAGGTTTGATGGTGTGTCAGTTCGGTTTTCAAGGTATGAAATCAGCCTTCTCCGGTAGGCCGCTGCTTCCAGATTAAAAATCCCATGATGATCGATAGTAGTCCGCCGAGCGAGGTGACTACGACATGGGAAAACTGCAAAGCACAAATCAGGGGATACGCACAATACGCGAACAATTAAAAAAAGTTGCGATCATCATGCTTAAGCGGGACAGTTCTTCTGTTACGCTGAGGATAATCATTTGCCGAAACGGTATCCAAGCGCCCGACTTGCAAATCACGCGTCTCCTTAGCTAAAGCCGCATCAAGACACTCCAGAAAACCGAGCTAAAAACGATTATGCTGCTGATCGGAAGCCGTGAAAAATGCCGTGCAGCCAACACGATTGAGTGTGCTCGGCATTGCCAGGGTAGCGCCCGACAGCATAATAAGCGCGCCTTGAATTAGCAAACGCCGCTAATCCATTTCGAAACGTTTGTAAGTCAACAGTTTTTCAAATAAGTTCATGCCGCTCTTTCCTTATCAAGGAAACTATTATTCGCGGGTTTAGTCATTTTCCGTATTTCCTATGATGGGTCATTAAATTAATATTGATTTTAAATTCGCTGATATCTAAATGCTGAATTCGCACTATTCGGTTTACAGCCATCAAGCAGGGAAATAAATTATGCGTCTTCTTTGTATTGTTGTCCTTGTGATTCTCTCGGTTTTTGAGATCGGCCCCATTCCCATCACCCCGATATTTTTAATTTACATCGTCTTGTCTCGTCCTGCATGGTTTTATGAGTTGGTCCTCAAGATATATGGCAAAAACTAAATCAGCGGAGATATAAAAATAACTCCAAATTAAAAATTGGATACCGTCAAGTTCCGTTCTTTTCCTAAAATCCATTTTTGCGATATGGGCTTAGCTGATCGCTCTTTAAAATGGTAGCATTAGAGTATAAAAGCGCCGTCCGGCAGAATTTGGAAATATTCAAGTTTTTTAATATCTTTGAAGTTATATATGAATTTTAAATGAAACCGATTTTTTACCGTCCTGCCCAGCTGCGTGGCTTGGCTTTCCTGGCTTTATTGCTGATGGCTCTTGCCATACTCGGTGGCATGATCTGGCGGAATGTACATCACTTTAAAACGGTTTTCTCTTATGTTAACTATTCGCATCGCATCCAGAATGTATCGGTAGGCCTACAGCAATCGCTGATTGAATATCTGACCGAAACCGCGTCAGATTCTCATCCCGAGGCACTAACCAAGACGCTGGGCGAGATGGAGGCTTTAATGATGGATAACCGTTATCTGTCAGCAGAGACCCGAACAAGCTTGGAGACAGTCAAAAGCATGCTGGCTGATTTGTCGTCGTTGAAAAAAGAAGAAAAACACAATCGCCTGTTAACGGCTCTTAAATTAATGAGTGAAACTCTGGATAATGAGGCACTGCAGCGAGAAGAGTTGCTGGAAGACATTAGTCGAGACACCCAAACTGAATTGTATATGGCGCTGGCAACATTCACTGCGATTTTGTTCGTAGCAGTATTATTTTTGCGCCTAAGAATCCTGCATCCGCTTAATGATTTGAGGGAGCTGTTACAGCGCCTGACCGAAGAAAACTTTACCCCGATTACCACTGATCATCTTGACCCGCTGTTATTGCCGGTATTTAACAGCTATAACGAGATGGTTAAACACCTGGCGGAACTGGAAGATGCCAATCGTTTACACGCGCAGTCATTGCAGCATGAAGTCAGGTTAGCTACACAAGCTTTGCTGGAGCAGCAGAACAGCTTGGCCCGAGCCGATCGATTGGCGGCAATAGGTGAAGTCGCAGCAGAATTAGCGCATGAAATACGTAACCCCTTGGCCGGAATCCAAATGGCCTTTAACAATTTACGTCGTGAAATTGATGATGTAGACCAGCTGGAACGGCTTGACCTGATTAATGCCGAACTAAAACGCATGGCAAGATTACTTAACGACATGCTCGATCAAAGCCGCCATTCGCCGGAAGTGGCTAGCGCTTTTGATGTTCGGACATTAATTAGGGACTTAGTGGCATTGACGCGCTACCAGATAGCCGAATCCATCCGTCTGGAAATAGACGCTCCTTTCTCATTGCCGGTGCACTTGCCGGAAAGCGGGATACGGCAGGCCTTGTTGAATTTGATACTGAATGCAGCCGATGCGCTTGAAGGTAATTCCGGGACTATCTGCATCAAAGCTCGTACAGACAGACAGGGATTACGCATCGACGTGCAGGATGACGGTATCGGTTTTTCTCAAGATATGCTGGAGCATGGCATCCGTCCGTTTCGCACCAGCCGTCAACGCGGCACCGGTTTGGGATTGGCAATGGTGCAACGCTTTGTAAAAGATGTGGGCGGCACGATCAGTCTCGCCAATCAACCGACTCATGGCGCTTGTGTATCCATCCTGCTGCCCAATGACTGTATTGTTAGAGCTAAATTATGATAGAAACCTTACTGATCATTGAAGATGAAAAGTTGTTAGGGTCCGAGTTGTCCCGCCATTATCGACAGTCCGGCTGGGAAGTGGCGCTGGCTACCAATCTGAGTGAGGCCAGGGAATTACTGCTGAAGAAAAAACTAGAGCCGTTGCTGATCCTTTCCGATATGAATTTGCCGGATGGCAATGCTTTGGATTTCATGGAAAAGATCAAGAAGGACATCGGTTATACCGACGATTTCAGACCGGTAGCATATGCCGAATGGCTGTTTTTAACCGGCTACGGCAATGTGCCCGATTCGGTCAGAGCGCTACGGCTGGGCGCTTATGATTTCCTGGAAAAACCCTGCGATCTGGAACGCCTTGACCTGCTGGTCGCCAGCGCCGCACGCAGCGCATCCATTCAGCGACGGGTTGCCGACCAAACCAAGCACCGGCACCGGCGCTATTCGCCAGATGCTTATGTCGGCCATAGTCTACAAGCGCAGAGCATACGGCAGTTATTGTCACGGTTAACGCAAGTGCCGTTCAGCGCGCTGATTATCGGCGGCGAAAGCGGCACCGGCAAAGGCTTGGCGGCACGCATATTACATTATGGCGGCTCCCGCGCTCAGCAGCCGATGATTGAAGTGAACTGCGCGGCCTTGCCTAGGGAACTGCTGGAATCGGAATTATTCGGTCATGAGCCCGGCGCTTTTACCGGAGCCGCAGGGCGGCATCGAGGCCTGCTCGAACAGGCCGACGGCGGCACGCTGTTCATGGATGAAATTGGTGAAATGCCGCTGGATTTGCAGGCCAAAGTGCTCAAGGTAATTGAAGACCACAAAGTCCGGCGCTTGGGTGGGGAAAAGGAAATTCAGGTTGATGTGCAAATAGTTGCCGCCAGCAACCGTGATCTGGAAAAAATGTCGCAGGATGGCAGCTTTCGCGCTGATTTATATCATCGACTCAGCGTATTCAAGCTGATTTTGCCGCCGCTACGCGAGGCGGTAGAAGATCTGGACGAACTGGTACCGTTATTTGTGGCCGAATACAACGCCAAAGCCGGGCGTCAGGTTAAAGACATCCCCGATACGGTGTGGAGTAAGCTGAAAGCCCATTACTGGCCGGGCAATGTCAGGGAGTTGCGCAATGTCATTGAACGTTGCGTGTTATTCTCTGACGGGCCGATATTCCCCGGACAATGGCTACAACTGCCCGGACAGCCTTCGACAGAAGCGTCGCATACCGACCAGGGCATTTGGCTGCCCTTGGATGGCAGCATGGCGCTGGACGATATGGATTGTTTTATTATCAAGACCGCTCTGGAGCGAGCGGATAACAATCTGACCGCAGCGGCCAGAGCGCTGGGAGCTACCCGTGAAACGCTACGCTATCGGGTAAGGAAGTATAATCTGAAAACGGCCGACTAATTTTAACGGATTGTCGACCAACGCAGCTTATTTAGTAAAAACACAGCCAGACCCGCACCGCTGGTGTCGGCAACCCAATCGAGAATATCAGGGGAACGGCCTACAACAAAAGACTGATGCCATTCATCCGATATGCCGTATAAACTGCAAAAAGTAATGCTGATCAAGGCAAGCGTCATAGATCGATTGCGCAGATGTTTAAAACTGCGCCATGCCAGTACACCCATTATAAAATAGGCACCGGCGTGAAGTATTTTATCCTGAAAGGAAAACAAACTCGGAACCGGCAGGGTAGGTTGGTCGGAAAGCCAGTAAATGAATAGGCAATAAAGGAATAACCCCGTGAAATCTATAATCTTAGCCATGGTTTTAAGTAAGAGATGAAAAATTTATTTGAATTTGCCGAGGCGTTTTTTAGTCAGGTCAATGTCGATGATAAATTGACGCTGACGCACCAGGCTTGGCAAGCTTACGTTGCCGGGGAGTTAACGCTTACCTCAGACCGGCCTGTATTGCCGATAGAACAGGTAACGTTTCCTGAGAAGCCGGAGTTACTGGCTCCACGTCAGATGCCGCGGCGAAAATTGACCACGCCTGAGGGTGTAACCGCTTTTTTTCATGCCATTGCCCATGTTGAATTCGTCGCCATTTATCTGGCTTGGGACATTCTGTATCGTTTTCGCGGCATGCCTGAACAATTCTATCAGGATTGGCTGCGCGTTGCCGATGAAGAAGCTCAGCATTTTGCGTTAATCAGAACGCATTTACGGGCTATGCAGGTTGATTACGGCGACTTACCTGCGCACAGCGGCTTATGGGATCATGCCAAGGATACTGCCGATGACTTGCCGGGCCGGTTAGCGATGGTTCCGCGCTGCATGGAAGCGCGGGGCTTGGATGTAACGCCCGCGCTGATTGAAAAATTCAAGATACAGGGTGACGATGCAAGCGTGGCAATTTTAACGCGTATTCTGACTGATGAAATCGGCCACGTGAAGCTGGGCTCTTACTGGTTTAAGTTTGTTTGCCGGCAATATGGATTTGAAGCTGAAGCCAAATACCGGGACCTAATCGACGAGTATTATGTGGGCGGCAAACCTAAAGGCCCGTTTAACAGGGAATTGCGCAAGCTTGCCGGCTTCTCTGATGCTGAGATAGATTGGCTGGAATGTTAACGATGCAATTATCCCTATGACTGACACTACAGCAAATCTTAATTTACGGCCTGCACTGGAAATCATTAAACAGGATTCCGGGCAACGCTTGGTCAAACTGACAGGGAGTTGGCTACTGCGCAACTTAGTCAAATTACCCGAGCTTAACCAAAAAATCGGTTCATACGCAGCCGATAAAAATATACAGTGGGATATGAATTCGGTTGAGGCGCTCGACAGCGCCGGCGCATTGATTCTCTGGAAAGCTTGGGGGAGAAGAATACCGGCTGCGTTACAGATGAAGCCTGAACACCAGCATTTATTTGACCGCTGTCAAGCTGCGGAGGCTCCCAAGCCACAGCAGGTCAGTTCCAAATCAAGCCGGGCTATTAAATACACCCATCAATTGCTCACCACCTTCCGCGACCAATTGCTGCAATTGGTCGCTTTACTGGGCCAGCTGGTTTTGGATATAGGTTATTTGGTACTGCATCCGGGCGACATTCCCTGGCCGGAAATCTCCATTACCATTTATCAATCAGGTGTTCGGGCTTTGGGTATCACGGCGCTGGTCGGTTTTTTGATCGGCATCGTGCTTAGTTATTTGTCGGCGCTGCAACTGAAGATTTTCGGGGCGGAGATTTATATCATCGACATTCTGGGTTTGAGCGTCATTCGTGAGTTGGGGCCTTTGCTGGCTGCCATTCTGGTCGCGGGCCGTTCCGGTTCGGCAATGACGGCGGAAATCGGTATTATGCGGGTCACCGAGGAACTCGATGCGCTGTCGGCGATGGGCATATCCCATTCCTTGCGCCTGATTTTGCCCAAGGTGATGGCGTTGACCATCGTCCTGCCGCTGTTGAGCGTATGGACCAGTGCGATGGCGTTGATCGGCGGGATGTTTTCGGCGCAAGCAACGCTGGACATCAGTTACCAGCAATTTCTTCTTAAATTGCCTGATGCGGTGCCGCTGACTAACTTTGTTATCGGCTTTGGAAAAAGTGCGGTTTTCGGTTTGATGATTGCCCTGATTGCCTGTCACTTTGGCTTCCGGATCAAGCCCAATACCGAAAGCCTGGGCAATGAGACTACTAATTCGGTAGTGGCGGCTATTACTGTAGTAATTATGGTGGATGCGGTCTTTGCTATTATGTTTATGGATATAGGGATGCCATGAGTGGTTCATATGCAATACAACTTGAGCATGTTTGGACCAGCTTTGGCGATCCCGACCATGGCGGCAAGATCATTCATAAGGACATTAACCTTCGTCTGGAACATGGCGAGATTTTGGGACTGGTGGGTGCATCGGGATGCGGTAAGACGACCTTGTTGCGTGAAATCATCGGCCTGCAAACGCCCAGTCAAGGCGAGGTGTTTGTGATGGGGCAGTCCTTGAAAAGTGATAATGTAAATCACGGCCAGCGGCTGCGTAACAATTGCGGCGTGCTATTCCAGAAAGGCGCATTATTTAGCGTTTTAAATGTGTTTGATAATATCGCCTTTCCTTTGCGGGAAATCGGATTTCGTGATGAGGAACTGATTGCCCGCATTGTGTTTATGAAGCTGGCTATGGTCGGTTTGGCAGAAAGAGACGCCTGGTTGAAACCGGCCGATTTGTCGGGCGGCATGACCAAACGGGTCGCGCTGGCTCGTACTATGGTCCTGGATCCGGCGTTATTGCTGCTTGATGAGCCGACCTCGGGCCTTGACCCTATTTCCAGCGAGGATTTTGTCAGCCTGTTATCCGAACTGCATAAAGATCTTCATTTTACGGTCGTTATGGTGACCCATGACTTAGATATATTAAGAGATTTATGCACCAAGGTTGCCGTGCTGGCGGATAATCAACTGGTTGCTTTTGGAACACTGGCTTCCGTTTTGAATTGCAGACATCCGTTTGTAGATAAGTTTTTTCACAATAAGCGCGCTGAACGGGTATTTAAATACCAGGAGACTGCCCATGGGTAGGGAACATCATGCACTGGCTACCGGTCTGTTTTTGATTACGTTGATAATCGCATCGACAGCGATCATTTTCTGGATTGGCACCATGAATCAGGAACGTAATCTCTACGTTATTTCAACACGGGAGTCTGTTTCCGGTCTTAACCCGGAGTCTACGGTTTTTTACCGCGGCATAGCGGTCGGGAAGGTGCTTAAAGTTCAGTTTGACCCTTTAGACTCCGGCAATATTCTTGTCCCGATTGAGGTCGATAAAAATATCGTTCTAAATAAAGGCGTTTACGCAACTTTGCGCTTAAAAGGAGTGACCGGCCTGACCCAGATTCAGCTGGAAGATTCCGGCACTATAACCGAGCCGCTGCCGCCCGGGGACGAGCCTTTGTTTCGTATTCCTTTAGAGCCATCCATGACCGATAAGCTGATGAGCTCCGGAGAAGAACTTTTGCATAAAGCCGACCACTTAATGCAACGGCTTAGCATGCTATTAAACGATGAAAATGAAAAAAATATCGGCGGCATTCTAAGCAACCTGAAAACCTTAACCGACAAGCTTTCCGAGTTACAAAAGAGTGTGGATAAGGCGCTTGCCGGTGTCCCCGCATTAACCACCAACGCCCGTACAACCTTGACCAACATCGATACCTTGACCAAGGAACTACAAGGCTTAACCAGAGAAGTGCAAGGCCTTAGTGCAAAAGCGGGCAGTCTTGTCGATAGCGGAAAGAGCTCCGGGGATACGTTGGCGCAGACAACATTACCGAAAGTTAACAAATTGCTGACTGAGTTGCAGTCGACAACGCAGCAGATAAAAAGAGTCGCCACAATGCTGGAACACGATCCGCAGGAATTGTTGCTCGGTCCAAGTCAACGAGATTCAGGGCCGGGCGAGCCGGGCTATAAGGAATAATAATGAGATACTTTTTAATTGCTTGGCTGGTGTTTCTCGGCATGGGTTGTAGCGTTAACACCAGGCAACCTGCACTCCATGATTTCGGTCGGGTCGAATCAACGCCGGTTCATCAGGACAAGGCGTCGGTTAACGTAAATGCGCCGACTTGGCTTTGGGATAACCGTATTCGCTATCGATTACTTTATTCCTCACCTTCCCAGATCAGGTTCTACGGTTTGGATCGCTGGATTGCCTCCCCACCCGAGTTGTTTGAGCAATTGCTGGCTTTGAAGAGCGCGGTCCGGGATTATGCATTGCTAATTCGGCTACAGGATTTTGAACAACAATTTGATGCGCCTGACCGAGCTCGTGTGGTATTGCGCTTTTCTGTGGAAGCTTATTCTGATAATAATCAAAAAGTTGATACCCAGGAGTTTTACTTGCAGCAAGCCACTAAAACGCCTGATGCGGCCGGCGCAATAAATGGCTTTACTGATTTAGCGCATGAGGCTAATGAAAAGGTCGTTGCTTGGGTCAAAGGATTATCGGATCGCCAACAGTAGATCGCGAGTTGTTTTCGAAGCGTTGTAGCGCAGTTTATTTTACTTTTTTATAGGCAAAAAAAACCTCCCAGTGCCAAGGGCAAAGGGAGGAAGAGATGTACAGACACTGAATAGTTCTGAACTTTCACATTACGAGGAGGTATATATGAAACTATTGGAGATAAGCTGTTAAGCTTTAATCTCATGGCAATGCCAAAACAACAGCACTGTTAAAAATGATTGAAAAAACCCGTATTCTAAAAAATATCCATATAAATCAGTAATACCAGCTTCTTTCCGGATGACTGAAGATTATACGTATGTATACGTAAGCCAACAATAAGGCTGAAAATTAATAGATTGTTTCTATTTTATTAATAGTCTCCCGATACCCTTGCACCTAAAATAAGTCGCGGCAGTGTAAAAGGCATGAAGTTTTAGCCTCGTCCACTCAATCCCGCATTCGCGCTAATTACCGGCATAATCAAAGTCTTATACACACATAATGGTAAGTAATTTTACTGATTGTATAAAAAAATTCCCTACTTTATTCTGTGATTGCTTTAAACAAATAACTAAATCTTTAAGTTAAATTGGTTGGGCATGCAATTGACAAAAGACGGGGTTTCCATGCTTTTGTCGTTTGATTTCTTACGAAGATTGTCACCTAATGCTATTAATAATGAGGATAAAATCATGAAAAAATCAACATTTGCATTTGCAGGTTTATTACTATTATTAAGTACATTTTTAAGTACCGCGGTTTTCGCCGAGGAACACGCTCTCAATGCAATAGAACATACCAGTGCTGCAATAGCAAAAGGCAAGGTAGATAAAGCCCCTGCATTGGTCGAGCATGCACAACAAGCGCTGGAACACGCAAAACAGGCTGAAAATGTGGCATTAGGCCACTCAAAAACTCAAATGCAGTCCGCCGTGAAAGAACTGGAAAAAGCTATTGATGCCGGCAAAACAGGTGATTCCAAGAAAGCTACTGAATCTGCAGAAGCGGCACTGGGATTTCTTCAGGCCGGGAATAAATAAATTCAATAACCTTAAAAAGGGCGGAAATATTCCGCCCTTTTTAATTCTAAGTTCAGCATTTTGGCGGCAAAATAAAATATTTTAATGTCCATGGCGGGACATTAATGTTGGGGCTTATATTGCTCGCAATATTGAAGTAGGTTCAATTAATCGATTACAGCTTAAGCCAACCCCTCTTTTTTGTATTATATTATTTAATAAAACTGTTTAAATATCCGATAGTTGTTGCATTTAAAGGCTGTCAAAAGATCGGATTAAACGATATAATTAATATAGAACATTCATCCGGCTGATGAGAATAGAGTGGATATTAAAGAATATATGAAAACGCTTGGCCTGCAGGCCAGGAAAGCGGGACGGGAAATAAGCCGTACCGAATCAGGAAAAAAAAATCTGGCCTTACTGAAAATTGCCGAAGCTCTTGAGAACAGTCGCGAACTGTTGATAGCGGAAAACCGTAAGGATTTGGATGCGGGCAAAAACAACGGTTTGGATGCGGCATCGCTGGACAGGCTGGAATTAAAGCCAGCCGGCATTCAATCAATGGTTGAAGGTTTAAAGCAGGTGGCCGCGTTACCCGATCCGGTCGGCGAAATCAGTGATTTAAGCTACCGGCCCAGCGGCATCCAGGTAGGTCAAATGCGCGTGCCTTTGGGCGTGATCGGCATTATTTATGAATCCCGCCCCAATGTGACAGTCGATGCGGCGGCTTTATGCCTTAAGTCCGGCAATGCCTGCATATTAAGAGGCGGTTCGGAAGCTCTATATTCCAATCAGGCGATTGCTGCTTGCATTACTCAAGGTCTGGAGGCAGCGGGTTTGCCGGTGGAAGCCGTACAAATCGTGGCAACGGCGGATCGCGCGGCGGTGGGTGAATTAATCACGATGGATCAATACGTCGATGTGGTTGTACCGCGCGGCGGCAAAAGCTTAATCGAGCGTATTTCCAAGGATGCAACAATTCCCGTGATCAAGCATCTGGATGGCATTTGTCATGTTTATATCGATGGCAAAGCCGATCTGGGCAAAGCAATCAAGATTGCCATCAATGCCAAAACCCATCGCTACGGCGTCTGCAATGCAATGGAAACCCTGCTGGTTGCCGAGAGCATCGCCGCAAAAATCCTGCCCCTTCTGTCTGAACAATATAGCGAAAAAGGCGTTGAACTACGCGGCTGTCTTAAAACTTGTTCCTTGATCCCAAACTGCATCAGAGCGACAGAAGAAGACTGGGATACCGAATATCTGGCACCGATTTTGTCAATTAAGGTTGTCGGCGATATCGATGAAGCGATGGAGCACATCAATCAACACAGCTCCGGGCATACCGAAGCCATTGTGACCGAAGATTACACTTTAGCCCGCCGCTTTTTGCGGGAAGTGGATTCCAGCTCGGTCATGGTCAATGCCTCGACCCGCTTTGCCGACGGCTTTGAATACGGGCTGGGTGCCGAGATCGGTATCAGCACCGACAAGTTGCATGCCCGAGGACCGGTCGGCTTAAAGGGACTGACTTCGCTGAAATATATTGTTTTGGGTGACGGCCATATCCGGCAATAAATGATCGGTATTTTCGGCGGCACTTTCGACCCTATTCATTATGGACATTTGCGTTCCGCGCTTGAAGTTAAAGACATCTTCGGGCTGAATGAGGTTCGTTTGATTCCCTGCGCCAGCCCCCCGCACCGCGAACAACCTGCCGTAACCGCCGAAATGCGTTTGCAAATGCTGACACTGGCCATAAAAAACCAGCCGGGGCTAAAGATCGATACCAGAGAACTGGACAGGCACAAAGCATCCGATCAAACGCCGTCCTACATGGTCGACACGCTGAAGTCGTTGCGTCAGGAATTTCCAACCGAACCATTGTTGTTGTTTATCGGCACAGACGCGTTCAAACACCTAACCAGCTGGCATCAATGGCAGCAGTTATTTGATTATGCGCATATTGTGGTAATGACCCGGCCGGGCTTTGAAACACAAGAACTCAATGACTTTTTTAAAGCCAGACTGGCTGAAGCAAAGGAGTTGACGCAAGCTAGCGCAGGGAAATTATGTTTTCAGCAAGTCACCCAATTGGATATTTCGGCAACGGCTATCAGGGCCATGATTGCGGATAAACAAAATCCGGGTTTTTTATTACCCGATGCTGTCATAGAATACATCAAGCAACATAAGCTTTACGAGACACATTGATCTCATTTTTTACACTAGGAATTTGAATGCAAGCAGAACAAATATTGAAAATTGTCCAGGATGTTTTGGATGAACGCAAAGGGCAAAACATAACAACGCTCGATGTTCGGGGCAAGACCAGTTTCACTGACTATATGATAGTCGTCACCGGTACTTCGGATCGACACTTGAAATCCTTATGTGAGTACGCCTCGGAAAAACTTAAAGAAAACGGCGTTAAACCTTTGGGTATGGAAGGCGATCTGGGATCAGACTGGGTGCTGCTGGATTTGGGGGACGTGATTGTCCATGCGATGACCGCTCAGGCGCGCGAGTTTTATCAACTTGAGAAGCTATGGTCGGTTGACCGCACAAAAGAGAGCGACGCCGGTTAATTGGCTTCGCAGATTGGGTTGCCTGCTGTTTGGCAGCAAAGGTAGGCGCTTTAGACGCCCCAGTTTTAGACTAATGTTGGGTTAACGATAACGCAGTTAACCCAACCCATACGATTTATTTAAATCTCTTTATGCCTGTTTGCCAAAGCAGGCATTGACTTAACCAGCTTCATGATGCCATATCCCAACACCATATAGAGCAGGGCAGAGCTGACATAGGGCGGGTAATACATGGCTACCCGTGAAAAATACTGTCCCCAAGATAAATCAGGATAACGTCCTGAAAATAAATAAAAGCTGCCGTTTGAAATGGCGAATGCCGTGGATGTCGCCAGTGTGATCACGCCAAACTGCATTGCCAGATCAGCCATTTTCAGCGATTTAGATGCCGCACAGTAACGACCTGCAAACCACATTACCGCATAAGTAGGAATCAGGAAAACATAAGCCGCCGATACGCAAAAGCTGCTGGTGCCGTTTGCGATGGCAACATAATCAATTAACCCTGCCAGAGCCAGCAAGAACACAAAAAAAACTTTTTTGCGGTAAAAACCGGCAAAGAAAAAGACTGCCAAAGAGGCATCCGGCAAATGCAGCACATCGCCAAAGTGATGAAAGCGAGTCAGCGCCATTAGTGCAATGAGTGGGATCGGCAAATACTCTGCTTGCAGCCATTGTTTTATATTCATAATGTTATCTCCAAAGGTTAGTTGTTATAGTGAATTGAAAGAAAGAAATTCCGATCTGCGGTGTTGTAGGTGTTAATGGTTTGATACTGTTTATCCAACAGGTTATTTAATTTTGCACTCAACATCCAGTTTTTATTTAAATGATAGGCTGTGCGTAAATCAATGGTCACGTAACCGGCGACCTTGGTTCTGTTCAATGCATCATCAAAGCGGTCGGATTGAGCCAACACATTAGCGCCCAGATCAAACTGTCCGAATGAGCGTGATAAATCGTAAGATAAGGTTTTTCCCGCACGGCGCGGCAGTCGCGCATTAGTTACCCGATTTTTAGGGCTTAACAGATTCATGCTCAACTTGTTATTCCAGCCCATCAGTTGAGTTCCTATCTCAGCTTCAATACCGTCAATTTGGGCCTTGCCGACGTTTTCTACGCTAAATAGCGAAGTTGTAGGGTTTGACACCGTCACAATCAAGTTGTCGATATTAGTATGATAGCCGCGAATCTCCCATTGCATCCAATCATGGTCACCAGCCAGACCCGCTTCGAAAGAAGTTGATTGTTCGGCTTTCAGGGAAGGATTACCAAATCCCGGAAAATAAAGTTGGTTAAAGGTCGGTGCTTTAAAGGCATTACCGAAACTGGCAAACGGGCTGATACCGTAGCTGCTATTATAACGCCAGCCAAGATTGCCGGTCACCTGCTCGCCGAAGGCTTCGTTTTTATCCCCGCGTATCGATGCGTTGATAAAGTGATCATCCAGAATGCGGCTGTGCAACTCAGTAAAAATACCCGCATCATAACGTGAATTTTCGGTATAGGCGGTTGAGCCATCGACTTGATCCAACCGATAATCGGAGCCGATAACCAATTGATGATTATCCGATAAGGCAACTTCATTCAGCCAGCTGACGTTCCAGCGGGTGCTGTTAAACTTGCTTACAAAGGCCCCGTTAGGCGCAAAGCTGTCATTCTCGTCCAGGCTTTGTCCCAAGCGCAGTATTGAGCGCCAGTTATCGACAATGTTCATGCTGGCTGAGGTACCTACAACCTGGTTGATAAATTCCGTTTTATTCGGGGTGCCGTCGTATTCGGTTTTCCCCTCCGCCCGCATAAAGGAAGCCTCAACTTCGGCAGTGTTATCGAAGCGGTGACCTAATCGGGCATTCAACGCCGTATTCAGGTAGCCATCCTTATCAGGCTGATCTAAACCTCTGACGGGTTGTCGGGTATTAAAACCTTGAGAACCAAACTGCGATGAACCCAAGGTATACCAGCTGTTTTTCCATTTGCCGCTGACAGTACCAGAAGCGCGGTAGGTATCATAAGAGCCGCCGCCTGCGTCCAGGGTCACGCTGGGCTTCTCCTCCTGCCCGCCTTTGCGGGTAAAAACCTGGATAACCCCGCCTATGGCTTCCGAACCGTATAAGCTTGATTGAGGCCCGCGAATTATTTCCACCCGCTCGACCTGATCAATCGGGATAAATTGAAAAGGAGTGGTGCCGGAGGTAACCGAGCCGACTTTAATGCCGTCGATCAGCACCAGCACATGATCCGAATTGGTTCCGCGCATGTAAACATTGGTGTCTTTTCCGTAACCGCCGCTTTGCACCATGTCGATTCCAGGCGTGCCGCTTAACAGTTCCGGTATGGTTTTAGCCTGTAGGCGTTCAATATCTTTTCGGGTGTAGACAGTAGACGCAGCTGCCAGCTGATTTTTAGCCGTTTCTGTCCGGGTCGCGGTAACAACCAGATTGGGAAGATTTTGCGGAGTTTCCTGCGCGTGCAATGGGGTATTAAAGCCCGTAAGTAATAATGGGCCGAAGATGATTTTTTTCATGTTTGTTCTCTGCGCCGCCCGCGCATCATGATTGATTTACACAACAGAGGACAAAAGAAAACGAGAGATGACACAAACGTGAAGCTGTACTGTCATTTTCGCAGACAGCCCTCCGCTGTACCGAATTAAACTTTCGGGCCGGTCTCCGGGCTTATAAGTGGCGTTAACCTGAATCATCACCTTCCCATGCGTGAGCACAGTGGCATCTCGATGAAGCTTTTACTTATATACCGTTGCGGGGGCAGCGTCGGATTTGGCGTAAGCCTTACCGACTTCCCGTTTAACCATTGGGTCTGAAAAACCCTCTGGAACCTGAAAGCAGTTGACAATTATAAGGACTGGGAAAGATAAAGCAAATTTGCGAATTGGATTTTGTGGAATTAGTTTTTTATCTAGAACTAAATTGTTTATACTTCGACAACATTAAAGAGCGGGGCAGTGTTATTTGCCGTTCAGGATTTTGATATGCACCAATTACGTTAGAGCTATCTCATGGATCCACAAATGATCCTACATATTGCACTCTCAATCTCTACCCCTGTTGCCGGCGTAGTTGGCTTCGTCATTCAGCTCCGTGAAGTTAAAAAGGCTGCCTCGAAAATGAAAAAATTCAGCTTTGATTCGTCGGTAATGCCACCTCGCGCTACACCTAGGGTAGCCTTACTTGTGCCCTGTGGGTATTCCGGTTCACTGGTCGTAGAGTTTAACTTGGATAAGTAGAGTTTTAACCACGACTTACAACAGCATGGAAGGATGGATAGAGCAACGCGACATGATAAAGCACGCAGTAAAACTCATCGCGTTGATCATTGATTATGATGGGTTTCGGCTCCGTCCTCTACCCATCCTAAGTGGCTGGGCAGCATTTTCGTTGTCCAACATTTAAGTTTAAACTTAGTGGGCTGCATCCCCCGGCAGTCAGCTAACAAATTCAACGGGGCAAAGTGGAAGGAATAGACTATGAATTGGTATCTGGAAGTTTTGAGAAAATACGCAGTGTTCGACGGTAGAGCCAGAAGAAAAGAGTATTGGTACTTTTTTTTGATTAATACTGTTATCAGCATCTTTCTTGCATTCATTGATTCTTTTACCGGTACTATAAGCGAAGATGCCGGTATCGGTCTGTTAGACGGCTTATACGCATTGGCCGTCCTGATTCCCGGCACGGCGGTAACGGTCCGCAGACTGCATGACACTGACCGTAGCGGTTGGTGGATTTTGATTGGGTTGATTCCAGTCATCGGCGGGATCGCTCTGTTAGTCTTTATGATTCTGGATAGTACACCCGGCGACAACCAGTATGGGCCAAACCCGAAATTAGAGCAGTAGGCTAGTGCCCCAAGGTAGGGGCTTTAGGCGACATGAAACCCATCGATATGGGGTTCAGCTATAGCCTCTACCCAAAATAACCATATTTTATGGTTATCGATTTCTTAGCATTTGATCAGCGCTCGGTATCTCCGTTACCCCTTGGGCGTAACAGCCTGCTACCGTTGGTGGCCGCTTGGCATAGAGCGCTTCAACACATCCCAGACCGAGCGCAGATTGGATTCAGGTTCAGGCAGTAACCAAGTAATGACTATCTCTTCAATGGCGGCCATTATGCATATAACCGCCGCAATACGAAACGGCCATGCCAAGCCATACAAAAACAGGATGTACAAGGTTAAGCCCATGGATGCCGCGGCGATTTTGACCCCCCAAGTATGATAACTGGTGAAGCGCCCGAACTTGAGAATGCCCGCCAGCGCCGGCAGCAGACAGCTGGCTATAATCAGGCCTACATAAAATAGTTCTCGGCGTACTATTTCAGGCCAAAGCCACCAACAACACAAGGCAATGGTTAAATAAGTGATGACGTCCGCCCAGCTGTCCAGAGTTGCGCCAAACTGGGTTACTTGCCCGGTCATTCTGGCGACCATGCCGTCGAGCATATCGGTAAGGAAAGCAACCGCGAGCAATCCCATAAAGGCGACCCCATGTCCATTCCATGCTAACCACAACAATACCGGGGCCGCAATAAAGCGGAAACCGGTTAAAAAGTTGGGTAAGTTCAGTTTGGACGGTTCGCCGTTCATAAGGCAAATGAGGCCGTCAAAGGCGCATGATCAGAAAGCGTATGCCACGGTGCTTGGGTCAGACGCTCGCACGATACCGGGATTAAACCGCGATAATAAATGCGATCCATCGGTAAAAAAGGCAACCAGGACGGAAAGCTTCGGGCATAACGGCCGTGAGTTTCACGAAAAATCTCCTGTAAACCCAGGTGATCATGAAAGAACCGATCAGCCTGTCCCAGCCAGTCGTTAAAGTCGCCGGCAACAATCAATGGCGCATTATGGGGCACATGGCTGTCGATACGCGCGGATAATTTGGCTATCTGAAGGCGCCGCTCTTTACCCATCAGGCCGAAATGTATGCATACGATATGCACATCCTGATTGCTTTCCGGCAAGCGGATAACGCCATGCAACAAGCTGCGACTGGCCCAGGGGAAAGGCGACACATTGATGTTTTCCCAATGCACGAATGGGTGTTTGCTCAAGATGGCATTGCCGTGATGACCGGCACTGTAAATCGCGTTCTTGCCGTAGGCATGGTATGGCCATATGTTTTCAGCAATAAACTCAAGCTGGGATAAAACCGGCCAATCGACGATTCTTTTTTCATGGCGAAGGTGCTCGCCTTGCATTTCCTGCAAAAACATCAAATCGGCATCGGCGGCTATTAATGCATCCCGGATCTGGTGCAGCACAAACCGCCGGTTACCGACATTAAAACCTTTATGAAGGTTGTAAGTTAATATTCGCAATCCTTTTTTATTCATATGCAGTTTCGGTCAATTTATCTAATAAGGCCGCTTTCTAATATGCAGTCGATAAAGAAGCGGCGAGATTAATTCCTCAATCAGAAAAAAAATCACTACAATCAAAGTGATGTCGATCGGGCTCAGCATCAGTGAGTCTTTTAACAGCAATGCCGGTAACAACGACTCGGGCACCGTATCAAGACCTCTTGCATGACTACTTTCAACATAGCCCATCCTGCGCTTGATAAAGCTTGCCAGCAAATCTCCGGACATTACCAATAGACCAAATAATACACCTGTCAAAAGATCTATTCCGCTTAAAATTGCGGCAAGAGCGGTAAAAAAAATAGCTGAACATAAGCCTCGCCAAGTTTTGGCGTCGCCAAACAAACGACGGTCGTCGCACAATTTCAGCCCATTATCCACAGGCCATGCCCACTGCGTACCCAGCGTTTTATTGACCAGCACCGGTGCGCCATTCGCCACAACAAGCAATGCGACAGCCTGAATCATACAATATAAACACAACGATAGCGCGTTCACCTTAATAAGCCTCAATTGTTCGCAATAAGCCATGTTATTTGATCATAGCCGGCACTCACTGTCGATTCAGAGCAGATGCGATTTTTGCCATTGCTTGAGTGCATAAAACAGGCTGCTTAAAAATACTGTAAAATACTGTAAAATGTTTAAAGCAAAAAATATTCCCTTTGCCGCTTTCTATAATTTAAGAGAAACTCATGATAGATAAAAAACTGCTTGATATTCTGGCCTGTCCTTTATGCAAGAGCCCACTGATTTATGACAAATCCAAGCAGGAACTTATCTGCAAAGCCGACCGTATTGCTTTCCCCATCCGTGACGACATTCCTGTCATGCTCGAAGACGACGCACGCGAATTAACTCATGACGAAATCGACGCCTTATACAAATGAGTGTGCGTTTTAAAGTCGTCATTCCCGCACGATACGCTTCAACAAGATTACCGGGTAAACCGCTGCTGGATATTGCCGGCAAGCCGATGATTGCGCATGTCTGTGAGCGTGCGCAGGAAGCCGATGCCGAAGAAGTTATTGTCGCCACCGACGATGAGCGGATTTTTCAAACCGTTACAGCTCTTGGGATTAAAGCGGTTATGACGCGAGCAGATCATCAAAGCGGCACAGAAAGAATCGCCGAGGTCGCGAGGCTTTGCGGCTGGGCTGACGATACCATCATCGTTAATCTGCAAGGTGATGAGCCGTTAATTCCTCCCGCTTATATTCGTGAAACCGCTGAAGCGCTGGCCAGCCAGCAGCAGGCGGGCATAGCGACACTGGCTGCGAAGATCACTGATTCGGAAGAAATTTTCAATCCCAACGCGGTAAAAGTGGTCTTGAATCAGGCCGGTTATGCGCTTTATTTCAGCCGCGCGCCAATCCCTTGGGATAGGGATGCGTTCACCCAGCCTAACGGTACACCCTCCGGTAAAATGCCTTATCTCAGGCATATCGGCATGTATGCCTATACCGTTGATTTTTTAAACCGCTATTGTTTCTGGGATGCTTCATTGCTTGAGTCGGTTGAATCCCTGGAACAGCTGAGAATACTGTGGCACGGCGAGAGCATTAGAGTGCATATCGTTGATAAAACACCGTCCGCCGGTGTCGATACAAAAGAAGATTTGCTACGCGTAGAACAAGTATTGCGCCTGGATCGCTAGTCGGTCCGGATGCTGCTTACATTTGACATAGCATTTTAATAACAGTACCTTGGGCAACATTTTTTAACTTTCACTTAAACACCGGTTTTTCAAGAGCAGTCAATGGAAGAATTTCATAGAATAAGTCGTTTACCTCCCTACGTTTTTAATATTGTTACTGATCTGAAAGCCAAAGCCCGAGCGGCTGGAGAAGATATTATCGATTTTGGCATGGGTAATCCCGACCAGGCCACGCCGGAGCATATCGTAACTAAATTGATTGAATCTGCCCAACGTCCCGATACGCATCGTTATTCCGTTTCCAAGGGTATACCCCGATTAAGAAAAGCCATCTGTACCTGGTACAAAAACCGTTTTGATGTCGATTTGGACCCCGAAACCGAAGCCATTGTCACCATCGGTTCAAAAGAAGGTTTGGCGCATTTGGCGTTGGCGACTTTAGGCCCTGGAGATGTAGTGCTGGTGCCTAATCCTGCGTATCCGATACATCCTTACGGCGTTGTGATTGCGGGTGCCGATCTAAGGCATGTACCTATGATTCCGGGCGGTGATTTCTTTGAAGAATTGCACAAAGCTATCATTGATTCATGGCCCAAGCCAAAAATGCTGATCCTTAATTTTCCCGGCAACCCGACCAGTCAGTGTGTGGAGCTGGACTTTTTTGAAAAGATTATCGCCGTCGCCAAAGAGCATAAAATCTGGGTAGTACAGGACATCGCCTACGCAGACATCGTTTTTGACGGCTACAAAGCGCCGTCAATCCTTCAAGTCGAAGGCGCAAAAGACATCGCGGTTGAGTTTTTTTCATTGTCAAAAAGCTACAACATGCCGGGCTGGCGTGTGGGCTTTATGTGCGGCAACAAAGAACTGGTTTCCGCGTTGGCACGCATTAAATCTTATCTGGATTACGGCACCTTTACGCCGATTCAAATTGCCGCGATTGCAGCCCTTGAAGGACCGCAGGATTGCGTGGCTGAAATTGCCGAGATGTACCGGAAAAGACGCGACGTGCTGTGCGATGGTTTAACCGCAGCGGGATGGCCGGTTGAAAAACCGAAAGCCACGATGTTTGTCTGGGCACGTATCCCAGAAGCCTATCAACATATGGGTTCGCTTGAGTTTTCAAAGAAACTGCTGGCAGAGGCCAAAGTTGCGGTTTCACCGGGTATCGGTTTCGGCCAGCATGGCGATGATCATGTCCGATTCGGCCTGATCGAGAACGAACACCGTACCCGTCAGGCGGTTCGCGGCATACGTAATATGATGAAGAAAGACAAGGTTATATAATGTTGCGTTTTCATTATTATTCCCACATTCCAGAGGCCATGAAACAATTCGTGCGTTAGCATAAAAAATTAAGAAATAACCACGAAGAACACAGACGACTGCAAGGATGCAGGAGGTAGAGCAATGCAGGAGCTATTGCCGAGAACACGAAGTTTTAATATATTAATTGAATTGTTTTCTTCGTGTCCTTCGTGTCCTCTGTGGTAAATATTTTTTTAACTGGAGTTTGATTTGAAACCGGTAAAAGTAGGTATATTAGGATTAGGGACTGTCGGCGGCGGTACAGTCAATGTGTTGAAGCGAAACGCGGCGGAAATCGCCCGCAGAGCAGGCCGTGAAATCATCATCACTCGTGCCTCGGCAAAGGATTTGAGCAAGCAGCGTATTTGCGATACGCAAGGCATCGCGTTAACGACCGATCCTTTTGAAATCATCAATGATCCAGAAATCGAAATCATCCTGGAACTCATTGGCGGGGCAGGGCAGGTTAAAGACATGGTGCTGAAAGCCATAGAGAATGGTAAGCATGTCGTAACTGCCAATAAGTCGCTGATCGCATTGCACGGTAATGAGATTTTTGCCAAAGCCAGCGAAAAAGGCGTCATCGTCGCTTTTGAAGCCGCTGTTGCCGGAGGTATTCCCATCATAAAAGCCATACGTGAAGGCTTAAGCGGCAACCACATCGAATGGTTGGCGGGCATTATCAATGGCACAGGCAATTTCATCCTGACCGAAATGCGCGATAAGGGCCGTGATTTTGCTGACGTTTTGGCCGAAGCTCAAGCCTTGGGTTACGCAGAAGCCGACCCTACCTTTGACGTGGAAGGCATCGATGCCGGACACAAGCTGACCATCCTGGCTTCGATTGCTTTCGGCATCCCGTTGCAGTTCGACAAGGTTTATACCGAAGGCATTACCAAGATTACCCGCACTGATGTCGAGTACGCGGAGCAACTAGGCTATCGCATCAAGCATTTGGGCATCGCCCGCAAGACTCCAGAAGGCATCGAATTGAGAGTGCATCCGACCTTGATTCCTGAACGTCGTCTTATTGCCAACGTCAATGGCGTCATGAATGCCGTTCTGGTTAAAGGCGATGCGGTCGGTCCGACGCTTTATTACGGTGCCGGAGCTGGCGCCGAACCGACTGCGTCCTCTGTCGTTGCAGATGTCATCGATGTGGTCAGGGCTTTAACCAGCGATCCTGAAAACCGTGTGCCGCATTTGGCCTTTCAGGCCGATGCCTTAGCCGACATACCGGTATTGTCTGCGGACAAGTTCAGGACTTCTTATTATTTGCGTTTGAATGCTGAAGATAAACCGGGTGTTTTGGCTGAAGTGACCCGGATTTTGGCCGATCACCAAATCAGCATTGAAGCGATCAGCCAGAAAGTACCGCTGCATAATGAAACGTCGGTACCGATTATCATACTGACTCAGATCACGCTGGAAAAAGAAATGAACGCGGCGATTGCTGAAATTGAAGCGTTAAAAACCGTTACCGGTAAAGTTAACCGTATCCGCCTGGAAACTTTGGGATAAATTAAAAAACATGTCTACTCATAAACATCACACCGGCTTGATTAATCGCTATAGAGATCGCCTGCCGGTTAGCGAAAGCACTCGCATTATCAGTTTGAACGAAGGCAATACGCCGCTGATTCAATTGCAAAATATTCCCCGACTGATCGGCAAGGATGTCGATATTTATGTCAAATATGAGGGGCTGAACCCAACCGGCTCATTCAAAGATCGCGGTATGACCATGGCGGTCACCAAAGCCGTGGAAGCGGGCAGTCAGGCTATTATCTGCGCCTCGACCGGCAACACTTCGGCCGCTGCCGCAGCGTACGCGGCACGCGCCGGTATTAAAGCATTCGTGTTGATACCTGACGGCAAGATCGCCTTGGGCAAATTGGCGCAAACATTAATGTATGGTGCCGAAATTATCCAGATTAACGGCAACTTCGATAAAGGCATGGCATTGGTCAAAGAAGTCGCCGATCATGCGCCGGTTACCATTGTTAACTCGATTAACCCGTTCAGGATTGACGGACAAAAAACCGCCGCTTTTGAAATTGTCGACGACCTCGGTTTCGCGCCTGACTATCACTGCCTGCCGGTCGGCAATGCCGGGAATATTACCGCCTACTGGAAAGGCTATACTGAATATGCCACCAGCCGTGTATGCAGTACTCGCCCGGTTATGTGCGGCTATCAGGCTGCCGGGGCGGCACCTTTCCTGGCTGGTCACATGATCGACGAACCTGAAACTATAGCGACAGCGATACGCATCGGTCATCCGCAATCTTGGGATTTTGCCTGGGCTGCGCAAAAAGAATCCGGCGGCTGGTTTGATAAGTTTACTGACGAACAAATTTTAGCTGCTCACAAAATGCTGTCCCAGTTTGAAGGCATCTTTTGCGAGCCTGCTTCGGCAACTTCATTAGCTGGAGCGCTGCATGATATTGGTTCCGGCAAAATTCCGGAAGGCAGCAAGATTGTCTGTACCTTAACCGGTAATGGCTTAAAAGATCCAGATACGGCTATCTCGCAATGTGCCTCGGCTCATCCTGTGACAATTGAAGCCAGCCTGGATGCGGTTAAGCGGGCAATTCTGGATTGTTTATAAGATATGCTCCGCGTTAAAAATCAATAAAGCAGTCATCTAAAGCCGGCTTTTGTCGGCTTTTTTGTTGGGAAATCCATGTATTATCAAGGCGTAAAAAAAACCATAGTTACCCGTCCCGTCCCGAAAACGCGCGCTAAATTTGGGGAAATGCATCCAATACTAGAGCGTATCTTTCTAGCCCGAGGTTTGACCTCGGAAGCCGATCTGGACAGAACGCTGGCTAAGCTTCCGTCGCCATGGCTGTTATCGGGCATGGAAGCTTTGGTGGAGCATTTGATTACCGCGATCAATAAGCAGCAACGAATCTGCATTGTGGCCGACTTCGATGCCGATGGCGCAACCAGTTGCGCGGTGGCCATCAAAGGCTTGCAATTGCTGGGAGCAGGGCAGGTAACGTTTGTTGTGCCTAATCGGTTTGAATACGGTTACGGCTTGACGCCTGAAATCGTCGATCTGGTGAAGCAGCAAAACCCAGATGTGATTATTACCGTTGATAACGGCATATCGAGCATAGACGGGGTAAGAGTCGCCAAAGAACTGGGCATAAAAGTCCTGATTACCGATCATCACTTGCCGGGCCATGACTTGCCTGCCGCAGACGCGATCGTCAATCCCAACCTGGTCGATGATAAATTTCCCAGCGGTACACTTGCCGGTGTCGGGGTAATTTTCTATGTGTTAATGGCTTTAAGGAGCCGATTAAGAGAAAAAAACTGGTTCGAGCAAAATCAGGTTCAGGAACCCAATCTAGCCCAGTTGCTTGATTATGTCGCACTGGGTACGGTCGCCGATGTGGTGGCACTGGACCAAATCAATAGGGTTCTGGTGCATCAAGGCTTATTGAGGATACGCACAGGGCGCTCGCATCCCGGCATAAAAGCGCTTATCGAGGTATCAGGCAGAAAACCTGAATCCATTGGCGCCTCCGATTTGGGCTTTGCGCTGGGGCCGAGACTTAATGCGGCTGGACGCATGGATGACATGTCATTAGGGATTCAGTGCCTGCTTACCGAAGACCCCGCTCTTGCAAAAGAAATGGCGATGCAGCTTGATGAGCTGAACAATGACCGGCGGGAAATTGAAGGACAAATGAAAAACGAAGCGATGGCTTTGTTAAGTGAAATGAAAAAGCTTGATGAACACCATTTGCCTGCAGGCGTCTGTTTGTTTGACTCAAGCTGGCATCAAGGCGTTATCGGCATTTTGGCATCGCGAATTAAAGATCAATTGCATCGCCCGGTTATCGCGTTTGCGCCTGCCGGAAAAGATGAGATAAAAGGCTCCGCACGCTCGATTCCCGGCGTTCATATTCGCGATGTATTGAGTGATATTGCTGCCGCACACCCTAAGCTGCTGAGTAAATTCGGGGGGCACGCGATGGCAGCAGGCATGAGCATAAAAATGCACGACTATCCGCCGTTTGCATTGGCTTTTGATGAAGTGGTCAGAAAACGTTTAGTGACTATTGATCTGGAGCAGAAGATCTATTCTGATGGCGAACTTACTGAGCAGGAGCTGACTATTGGATTTGCTGATTTATTGCAGAACGCCGCAACCTGGGGACAGGAATTCCCCGAGCCTGTTTTTGATGGGGTTTTCGATGTGATTCAATCGCGCATTGTCGGGCAAAGGCATCTTAAATTAGTGCTGAGAAAACCGTTCGGCGAGTTATTAATCGATGCGATTGCTTTTTATGTGGATAAGCCGGAAAGCTGGCTGGGCTTGCGGCATATTAAAGCGGCTTACAAACTGGATATCAACGAATTCAGGGGAAACCGCAGTGTGCAGCTGATAGTGCAGTATCTGGAAAAAATCGTATAAAAAAAGGGCGGATAATCCGCCCTTTTTTGTGTAATGCTATTATTTTTTTGGTTCTGCTGGTGCGGCAGGAGCCGGTTCTTCAGTTTTAGCTGGTTCTGCCGGAGCCGCTGGAGCTGTCTCAGTTGCAGCGCCTTCAGCCGGTTTAGCAGACTCTGCAGCAGGTTGTTCTGCAGGTGCAGCCTCAGTTTTTGGTTTCTCCTCAGTCAGCGGCACTAATACTTCTACTTTTGCCTGGTTGCGCAATGTTTCTATCATGCCTTGAACTTTTTTGCGTTGCATGAAAGGTGTCAATTGCTCTTTAACCGCTTCCAATGGTGGAGGTGTTACAGGGCGAGAATCTTCTTTTAAAATTACATGATAACCAAACTGGGTCTTAACGGGCTCTTTGGAGTATTTTCCTTTTTCCAGTGCCGCCACTGCTTCTGAGAAAGGAGCAACCATTTGTGCAGCAGAGAACCAACCTAAGTCGCCGCCATTTTGAGATTCTTTAGCATCCAATGAATGCTTGTTGGCTAATTTGGCGAAATCCGCACCCTTATTCAATTCGGTAATCAGTTTCTTAGCCTCTGCCTCGGTTTTAACCAGAATATGACGCGCTTTATACTCGGTACCTTTTTCAGCGGCTACCTTGTTGTCATATTCGGCTTTTATTTCAGCATCGGTTACCGGATTGGCTTTAATGAAGTTCTGCAGTACGGCTTGGGTTAATAAGGATTTTTGGGCGGCCTCTAACTGTGCAATGAATTCAGGCGATTTATCCAGTTGCTTTTGCAAAGCATCCTGAACCAGTAATTCACGCTGAACAAGTTCTTCAACCAGTTTTTCCTTAGGGAAAGTTTGTCCGTGGCTACGTTCGGCGATTTCTTTTTCCAATGTTTCCAGAGAAGATTTAGAGATATATTGGCCGTTAACAACAGCAACAGCATCTGCTTTATCAACCGCAGGTGAAGCGGTTGTAGCAGGAGTGCTGCCTGCATTAGTAGATGTTTCTTGGTTACAGCCGGCGATCAATGCTGTGCCGACAACAAGTAAGGGGATGAATTTTTTCATTTAGAATCTTCCTTTATTTTCTTCAGAGGGTGAGAGAGCATTAATGCCTAAGGCATGAATTTGTTGTTTCATCATGTCGCCCAGCGCATTATAAATAAGCTGGTGCCGCTGAACCAAAGATCTCCCTTCAAAAATTTCAGCAACAATTGTGACATGATAATGACCACCGCCGCTCCGCGCACCGGCATGTCCGGCATGAGCGGCACTGTTATCAATAATTTCTAGAAGTTCCGGTTTAAAGGCATCATTTAAAAGTTGTCTAATTAATTCGGATGTCATTGTGGAAGAACCTTTTTAAATGGTTTAACGGTAACCTTGGCATAAACCCCGGCATTGATGTAGGGATCGACATTAGCCCATTGCTGGGCATCAGCCAGGCTGTCAAATTCGGCAACTACCAGACTGCCGGTAAAACCGGCCGTGCCGGGATTGTCGCTGTCAATTGAAGGGTGGGGGCCCGCTAGAATCAGTCGTCCAGCGTCCTGTAGCTCCTGCAACCGTTTCAGATGTGCAGGGCGTACGGATAGTCTTTTTTCCAGACTATCCGCTACATCTTCGCTAATAATGGCGTATAACAAGTTCTACTCCTCCGTATCGGGTATGTATTTATATAAAAACACCATTTGGATCAAAATAAAAATAACCATTAATGCCGGTACGCCAAATGTCTTAAAGGTAACCCAATCGTCGGTATTGTAATTGTACATTACATAAATATTGATAAAACCCACGCTGATGAAAAAGCAGCCCCATAAAGTGTTTAATCGCCTCCAAACTAATGCAGGCAAGGTTAAACTGCCGGACAGCATTTTTTCAATGAAGGGCTTTTTACCAATATACTGACTGCCCAGAAAGGCCGCACCAAATAGCCATTCTATAATTGATAGTTTCCATTTGATAAATTGCTCATCCTTCAAATAAAGTGTTGCGCCGCCCATCACCAGAATCAATCCAAGGGTAATCCATTGCATGGTTTCAACCTTGCGGTGTTTAAACCAAGCATAAGCTACTTGGATAATGGTTGCCGCAATAACAACGGCGGTAGCGACATAGATGTCGTAAAACTTGAACGCAATAAAAAATAAAAGTATTGGGAAAAATTCGAAAAGCTGTTTCATTAGTAGCCAAAAGTAGGATGATCAGGCGTAAGCATCTATTCCTGTAATCAATTGAGCACGTTGGTCTTGCAGTGGTGCATTGAATGCCTGGTTATAGGCAGAAAGTGCTCTTAAGGTTCGCGAGTCGGTAGGTTTAATAATATTGTCTTGACCAGATAAATCAATGGTTAAGCTAATATCATTCCGTGTTTTTTTAATCTCTTCAGATGAAGAAGGCTGATTAATTTTGTTGTTCTGAGCATCTTTTGCAACAGATAGCTCATTTTCGTCTTTAACTTGCGCGCTATTATTCCGACCAACTTTCTGGTTAAGGTTTATAGGCGAAAAAGTTAATGATGAACTATGAATTCTCATGTAGGAAGCAAGTCGTTATGCCGTGGTTCATTGTAAAATTTTTGATGCGGAATGTACATGCTTGAATACCTGTTTCTGCTAAAATGCCTATTATTTTGGGGAAGAATTGTGGACAAAAACACACAAACAAAATTAGAAGCTGCGGCATTCAGACGCTTACTCAATCATCTGCAAAAAAACACCGATGTTCAAAATATCGATTTAATGATATTGGCAGATTTTTGCAGAAACTGTCTGGCTAAATGGTATATGGCCGAAGCAGTAGAGCAGGGCATAGAAATGGATTATGAACAAGCCAGGGAATTCATCTATGGCATGCCTTATAACGAATGGAAAGATAAATTCCAAACCGAAGCTACGCCCGAACAATTAGCCGCTTACGAACGCAAACAGCAAGGCCAATTATAATGTTGAATAAACCAGGATACGACGCCATGTTTTCCGGCGTGATAGGGCAAGGCTATGATCTGCTCAACTTAATTTGCCCCATAGCAACCGAAATGAGCCGATTAGTCGGCATTGCCTCTTCTGAGTATGCCGCGCAAGCAACCGAAAACTTTACCGTTGTAGAATTAGGCGGCGGCACCGGCATTACCACCTTATCGCTATTAACTGCTTCAGATAAATTTAATATCCTAAGCATAGATAACGAGCCGGTTATGCAGGAACAGGCAAAAAAACATCTGCACAAGTGGGCAGCAGAAGGCAAACTGGAATTTTGCGGCGATGATGCTTTGTCAGCATTAAAAAACATTGCAGCTGACAGTGTCAATATCGTGGCCTCAGCTTATACCTTGCACAACTTTCTCGACACTTACCGCCAAGAAGTCATGCAAGAAATTTTCAGGGTTTTAAAACCCGGAGGACAATTTATTAACGGCGACCGTTATGGCCTGGATGATATTTCCGAACATACGCGTACCATACAGCAGGAAGTCAGCGGTTACTTCAAAACGCTAACCCAGATAAACAAATTGGACGTGCTGGAGCATTGGATAGTGCATTTGTTTAGCGATGAGTCGGAAAATCACGTCATGCGTGAGTCGACTGCATTGGAGCAGTTACGCGACACTGGATTTTCAAACATCACTCTTAGCCATAGGCTTGAAGTCAATGCACTGGTTACAGCCACAAAGCCGGACTTATAAATTTAGCTTGGAATATATCACCAACATGTCATAGCTCATTATTACAGCTGAGGTAATCTAAGGTAGGGCTGCGCTAAAGGGTTATTGAGGTGTTCTTAGAAATTAGGGAAAGTTAATGTTAGCTTCTTGGCCGAAAGTGGACATCAATGGTTTGTCTGAGAGCTACAAGTTAATTTTCCTGATAACTCCCATTTATAAAAGTTAATTGACCAACTTTATGCTCGTATTCATCCCACAGTACAAGTAATCCATTTTTCTTTCCATCCTTATAATTTGTTTCAATGTATTTATTTTTATTTGGATGAAACTCCCTATGTTTACCAGTAAAAGGTGTGTTTTGATTTGGTAGATAAGCGAGATTATTTCTAACTTCCAACTGTTCTGAGATGACTATATCTTTCGGCTTTTTATCTTTAAATTGTTTTGGCTTTACATTTTTTGAAATATTACTTACCAGCTTAATTCTATTCAGTGGCTTTTTATTTTTTAGAACACTGGCTTTAGACCTAGCGTTTGCTTTCGCCAGTATTTCCGCTAAAACTCTAGCATCAGCGATACAATTCGAACTAAAAAATACTACAACCAATATGAATATTATATTTTTCATTAAATAATCTGGTCTGATATTGTTTCTGAAAACGACAAATTAACAGTTTAAAAGTCAACAAGTCAATTATTGCTTCATGTCATCCGTTCATTAAGATCGTAAAATAATAGACAATCAATATTTCAAAGCATGAAGCTAAGCCACAAGGTAACGCAGGCAGAGCTCGGCGTCCTGCTGAGCAAGAACGGCAAGAGTTACCCTATAACGTCTTGACCCGCTGGACATGCCGTTCAAAAACCTGATCAAAAGTGGCGAGTTTGAAACATACGGTTATGTAGGCTCAAAATTTTCGGAACGAATTACAAAAAAGATTTACTTATTATCGTAACGCATTACAATAAATAAAATTTAACGTAACGAGTTACGGAAATGAGAGACGCAAACGACACAGTTACAACCGATCTATCCAAAGGAAAACGCCGTGGCCGTCCGGTAACAGGAAGAGCCAAGAGCAATGCCGAACGCATGCGCGAATATAGGCGGCGACGCAAAGCTCAAGGCGCTTCCAAGACTAGCGATAGGGCGTCCCGGGAATCCATCGAGGCATTGGCGCAAACCATAGAGCGGCTGACGATTGAACGCGACAACGCCTTGAAATTGGTTGCTGAGCTTCAAGCGCAGTTGCAGCAATTTTTAACTGATTTGGGTTGATACGCGGTTGCCAACTCTGAGGTTTTCAGAAAGCACGATAATATTAAGTAGGCCTGTGGCCTGTCAGCGCGTGTTGAATGACTCAAACAATAAACGTAACGGTAACGAATAATCCTTAACCGGCTGCGCCTTTATCCCCCTAATCAACAGCTTTAACACCTGAGCCTCAGCAGGGGATCAGCCCTGTACAGGTGGTGCGTAATGTTCAATTTGCTAATTCTCTTACTGACTGTTCTGTCAACTCATAGCCCATGTTAAAGTAGCTATTTATTGGCAAGTAAAAGGAAAAACAATGTGGAAAATCGCCTTCGGCGTAGCGCTTGGAATCGTTTTAGCCGGGATCATCACAACGGGTGGGTGGATGCTATTTGTTGGTGCGGTATTGCATGGCATCGGCGATGCGTTTCAGCAGAGTCAACAGCAATTAACATCCAATAAGCCCTTGAAAATAGCCCAAATCGGAACGAATGTTCAACAAAATCAGTCTATTAATGCAAGCTCTACAGATTCGGTTCGAGCTGTGGTGATTGATCCATCAAGAACAGCAGCATCTCAGCTGATCAACGGAATGAGCCGAGAAATATTGCGAGGCACCACTATTGGCAAGCAGATCGAAAAAAGACAGCAGGTCATAGAAAACAGTCAAAAAGCCTATAAACAGGCACAGAATGATGTGGCGGACTTTAAATCCCAATACAAAAAGCCGCCCGAATGCTATGACATTAAAGATGACGCAACGCGGATACATTGCGCCAATGAATTTATTAGGGCTAGAAAAGCTTATGAGGCTTTGAATAAATGACTCGCTATTTTTATAAGCCTTTCCAGCTATGCAGTTGCTTTAATTGCGATTCCAGCCGGCTGCTGCGTTCTACTTCGAATCGGGACCAGAATAATATCGGGTCGCCATTGCTGTTCTTTATATCTCAGCGTTCCTCGGCTGATTGGTGCCCATGCATTCAATTTCCTTAACGGTAACGCCTAATAGTTCGGCAGCTTGTTCTTTGTTAGGTGCGTGTATGATAAAAACTCGGCTTCTTTCTTGCGGCTATTAAATTGACTCTATGCTATAAGAGGGATGGATGGCTAACGCAAGAGCTATGCCGATAAAAGATAATACGCATAATGATCTAATTTAACATAATATACATTATGCGAAGTAACATGTTTAAGCTTTCGCAGTCCAAAAAGCCCTCAAAGCGCGTAATAACCGTGATATGACAATCCCAAGCTGGCTGCTAAGCTGGTCGGCTGATTACAAAACATCAGGATTTTTCGAATAGCGAAAAACCATGCATCTTATTACGATATGATCGTGTGAGGATTTTTCGTTATTAGCCTACGACGACCCTTGCTAATTAAATTAAACTGCGCAGGATGATTGAAAACGACGATACGCATCCAAATTACTTGTAACTGGTTGTACATCGAGCGTCGTTACAAGTCACTGATTTTGTCCAAGTAGTTCTTGCATTTTTTGGAGGTTGATTTGTCTGAGGCGGACTCATAGGTGCCTGATAAAAGGAAGGCTCCGGCTGGGCAACCCATCTGGGTTGTGCTGGCGGAGGAACGGTTAAGCTCTTTTCAATTTCGGCAATTTCTTCAGGTTTGGTAAATGCCACCAGTGTTAGTGTGTTTATATCTTGCGTAATATGAAAATACCTTAACGTACTCATGCCTATAAGCACTTCATCAAGATGCTGATTAATGCTGGCATTAAGATTGCTTATTTCTGCTGTACCAATTTTTAAGCTGTCGATATGGGTTAATTGATCAAAAACTTTACCACCCGCTGTTTCTGTTTGAATTGTACGCCCCACAGGTAAACGGGAAGCAGCTGCCAATTTTGCCGGAATAATGGTATGCGTTGCACCGGTATCAATCACGAATGGCATTGAGTAGCCGTTAATTAATGCTGTCCCCCTGAAATGCCCGGCAGCATCAGCACGCAAGATAATGCCTCCAGTAATTAAGTCATGCGGATTTGCTTTAATTGCTTGAGAGTTAGCTGTTTTAAGTGCCTGTATTTTGGTCAAAAAAGCATTTGCCGAAAAAATAATAAAACACAGCACGCCAAATAGAAATAGAACATGTTTAAATCCAAAACCTCGTTTGAGTGATTTATGCGTGCTGTACCGTGCCATATTCGTCCCAATGAAATATTTAGAATGATTTTATACGTTAGTATCCTATCATCACAGCAAAAAAATCGAAATTGGAAATTGCCGCGCCCTGCTCCATCGCTATCCATGCAACTTCACTCTGGCTGATTCGCTGCGCTATGACTAGCATTGATGCTTATTGCCCACCGCATCGATTCATGATAGCTTTTTGATCGGCATATATTAAATAAATGCTTAAACATCCAATAATTACAACTCAAAATCGGGAGAGCTATTATGGTCGAATTTGGAATCACAGTGATGCTTGTCGTTTTGTTAATAGCAATAATGATTTTTTTAAAGAAGCGCAAAAAAAGCTCATCAGGTTACGCATCAAACGAACCACTTAAATACGCACCGAAAGAACCGCTTAAAAAAGAAGCTAAATATCCACCGCAGCAAGAAAAGCAGCTGCCGGAAACCAAGTCGGCTCCCAAGACCGAAGTCAAAGCTGAACCTACTGCCGTAAACGCACAAATAACCGATACCAAAGTTATTACTGACTCAATACCTGAACCTATCAAAAAGCCCGTAAGCAACATTGAGACTTCCGCCGTAAACCCGCAAATAACCGATGCTAAAGCCGTTACTTCTGCACCTGAACCTGTCAAAAAGCCCGTAAGCAATATTGAGACTCCCGCAAAAACCAGTAATACCAGATTTACCGGACTCCCTGAGGACTCAGTATTAAAACGGCATTATTTCAGTCACTTATGCACTATGATCGAAGAACTCGCTCCCCAGTGCCCTAGCGATTCTGTTTTACGCCGACATTACTACACGATGCTGATCACCCAAATAGATCAATGCTTAAAGGATAAAAAAGCTATGGAGCGGCTGATCTACAATTATGAGAATCGCAGTGCGTAGCATGTGGTGAACTTACGAAGCGCATCAAAAATCTACATGATGCGTTTCGTTGCCATCGGTAGGACAATTGTCGAAGGCTGAATTAAAAGTTGATATACATCGAGCCCATAATCAAGTGATGCATAATGTTATTCGTGTGGGTGGCGTCATCCAGATATTGGTTAAGATATCCCGCTTCAGCCCGGAAGCTTTGATCAAAGGACCAACCCAGGCCGGCAAATATACGATTCTGGTCGAAACCGGCCTGCCCGCCGAACTTTGTTGAATTAACCCGAATGAAAAACTCATCCCAGGTGATCAAGCTTAAACGCGGCTCAAACTCCAGAGGATGCATAAAGCGGAGCATTTGACGTGGCCGGAAACGAACATCATCGCCTTGTATAAAATTGCTTTCAATCATTGTTCTAAAGCTGAAAGTCCCGATATCAGTGGGTAATATATAACGAAATGCCGGCCAAACGTCTTGCTGGGAAACATAGTCCTTGCCGACATTTTGGGTAGGCAACCACGTATAGCCCGCCCAAATAGTGGCCCGGTCGCTGAGCGAATAACCCACCGCCGCGCGTACCATCCCCTGATACCAATGGTTCCAGTCGTCGTCAAAACGGGATTGGCCTTCCAGCCAGACACGCCCTTTTTCCAGCTTGGGATCCACAATTTTCAAACTGCCCTCGCCTACGACTTGCATCCAGCTACCGGCATCCTGAAGCAAGTCGTCTGCCATAGAAGGCATGCTGACTGCCCCTAGAATCGCGGCAGCAATTGCCCATAACGCTATTTTCTTAATCATATTTTTTACTTAAATTTTATATTTTGACAGGCTTCCTGATCGCTACCCTGCCCTATTATATAACCTCAGCGCGTCCATACCCGAGTAGATCCTGCGATTTTTCTTATTTCCTAGCGTCCATCAAACCCAACAATCCCTTCATCAACGCCAATGGTGTGGGCGGGCAACCAGAAATCACCATATCGACCGGAATGACATTGGCTACTGCACCGCAACTGGCATAAGACACGCCGAACTCACCGCCGCAGGCCGCGCAATCACCTGCTGCAACCACCCATTTCGGGTTCGGTGTCGCTTCATAAGTACGCAGTAACGCGGATTGCATGTGTCTTGAAACCGGCCCGGTGACCAGCAGCACGTCGGCATGTCTTGGCGACGCTACAAAATGAACGCCAAAACGTTCAATATCGTAAAAGGGATTATTCAAGGCATGAATTTCCAGTTCGCAGCCGTTACAGGAGCCTGCATCGACTTGGCGTATTGCGATGCTGCCGGAAAAATGCCGGTCTATTTGCCGTTTGATCTGGATCCCCAATTGCTCAAGTTCATCATCTTTTGGAGCCTTGAATGGCTCAGTGACGACACCGGTGGTCAAGATTTTTTTAAAAAGCCTTAGCATCGTTCTTCCTATAAATCATTGCCTGAGTAAGAGCAGTTCACAGATTTGTTGCAGACAGGAAAGTCCGGAACGATATTATTCAGCACTAGTTTTTCCAGTGCGGGCCAATTCAATTGACTGGGATCGCGCGGGTAAAACCGGGCGATTTTGTTATCGGCGTCAAATCGGACATGGCTGATGATTTCGCCACGCCAGCCCTCGACAATGCCCAAACCTTCACTGCCTGTCGGCGGTACTTGCCACTCGGTGCGCAGGTCCCCGGCATCAAGCCGGTCGATGAAATTCTCCATCAGCCGTAAAGCGGCCCTAGTTTCCTTGTACCTCACCCAAAACCGGGAAGCAATATCGCCCTGATTTTCCACTGAGACTTTAACCGTTACCTGATCATACGGCGCATAAGGCGCATCGCGGCGCACATCCTTATCCTGTCCGCTGGCACGTCCGACGTAACCTACGGTTCCGAATGCAGCGGCGGTTTCTTCAGACAAGAAACCCGCCGTATACAACCGGTCTTCCAGCGACGTATTAAGATCCAGCGCGAGTATGACTTCCGTCAGCTCTGCCCTTAATTCAGCTAGATCTTTTTTGATCAAGGCACAGGATTCATCCGACAGGTCACACGCAACGCCGCCTGGAACAATTTTGTCCATCAACAGGCGATGGCCGAACACCTTGGCATTGGTGCGCAGCCAGAGTTCTCGCAAACGGGTAAACTGCATTTGCCCGAACACAAAAGCAACATCATTACAGATCGCCCCCATATCGCCCATGTGGTTGGCAACGCGTTCCCGTTCCGCCAGAATGCCGCGTATTAATGAGGCGCGAGGCGGGATTTTAACGTCGGCCGCTTGCTCCATAGCCATACAGGCCGCCCAGCAATGCCCGACAGTGGTGTCGCCGGAGACACGTCCGGCCAGTCTTGCCAAGGACTCAGGTTCTCTACCTTCGGCAATCTTCTCTATGCCTTTATGCACATAGCCCAAGCGTTCTTCCAGATTCAGGATAAGTTCGCCGACGGCCTGAAACCTGAAATGTCCGGGCTCAATGATCCCTGCATGCACGGGTCCCACTGGAATTTCATAAACGCCGGCGCCATGCGATTTGATAAACGGATAATCCACGTCAGGCGGCGTGATACCAACCGGCGTACCCTGAACCGGGAAGTCTTTCCGTAGCGGGTAGTTTGTTTCAATCCAGCCTTGATGCCTCGTCCAGCGCCTGTTATCGGGATGCCCGATAAATTTAATCCCGAACATGTCTTGCGTATGGCGTTCACTGCGATTGGCAGCCGGATAGACTGTGGCCTGGCTTGGCAGCTCCGGGTTTGAACTATTAATGATGGTGCGTAGCAGAATATATTCGCCGTGGTTTTCAAAACCGGCGTTAATGAAAAACCGGTTCTGCATCTGTTCCGCCCAGCCGGCAGCCCAGCGCAAATTCTGCTGCATAGCCAATTCTGCAAACCGCTGCCAGGCGTGGCTTTCGATTTGCCACAGTTTGAATGACGGTATATCGATCTGGATAACCGCAATATCCGGGCTCAGCCGGTCTAAAAAATCCGCAACCCAATCTGAAGAACTCATAGCGGCGTACCTCCGGATATTAGCAGTGTCGCCTGTGAAAACCAGTGCGCCAGAAAACCGGGTATAGCCAGACCCAGCCAAAGCACCAAGGCCAGATGTATCGTGACCGGCCATAAGTTGGCGGTAATCGGGTTTTGGTTTTCGGGCCTGTCGCCGTAAACCATCGGCTGTATATGCCTGAACAGTCCGGCAAAGGCGATACCAATACCCAGCAACAGCAATGGCGTCAGCCAGGGATAACTGTGCATGGTGGCCAACAGTACCAGAAACTCACTGGTGAACACGCCAAACGGCGGAAACCCGGCAATGGCAATGGTGCCGATCAGCAATCCCCAGCCGACCTTGGGCTGGGTTTTAATCAAGCCGCGTATCTGCGCTATTCTCTGGGTTCCGGCAAGCTGGGCCGCATGGCCTACCGCCACAAAAATGGCCGACTTGGTCAACGAATGCACGGTCATATGCAGCAACGCGGCAAAAGTGGCTAGCGGGCCGCCGATGCCGAAGGCAAACGTCATCAGTCCCATATGCTCAATGGACGAGTAACTGAACAGCCTTTTAATATCTTTTTGCCGGTGCAGCAGTATCGCGGCGACCAGAAACGACAGCATGCCGAAGCCCATCATCAGAAATCCCGCCATACTGGAATGCGTCGCCCCATCCACCAGCATTTTATTGCGCACCACGGCGTAAAGGGCGTCGTTTAGCAACAATCCCGACAATACCGCCGACATCGGTGTCGGGCCTTCCGAATGGGCGTCCGGCAGCCAATTATGCAGAGGCACCAAGCCGATTTTCGTGCCATAACCAATCAACATAAAAACAAAGCCGATTTCAAGAATTTCCGGGTTTAACTTGGCCGCATTTTCGTAAAGTACCGTCCACAGCAAAGCATTATCGCCATCGCCAATCTGCACTGCCGCGTAATACAGCAAAATGGTGCCGAACAGGGCTTGGGCAATGCCCACGCCGCACAAAATAAAATATTTCCACGCCGCTTCAATAGATTCCGGGGTACGGTACAGACTGACCAACAGCACGGTTGCCAGTGTAGCGCCTTCCATCGCTACCCACATGATGCCCATATTGTTGGTAGTCAGCACCAGGTACATGGCCAACATAAACCCCTGATACATCGAATGGTACAGTTTTAAGCGGCCGTCAGTGAGCTTGCCGAGTTCCTTTTCATGCGCCATATAAGGCGACGAAAATATCGACGTGGTGAAGCCGACAAAAGCCGTCAACACAATTAAATACACATTAAACGGATCGATTAAAAAAGCCCTGCCTGATGACAAAATTGTGCCTTGATTCAGCACGTTAACCGCCAGCCAGATGGTCGCCAGCAAACAAGCGGCATTGAACCGGACATTGAGTTTTCCGCTGTCTTCCCTATGGCCTGCCAGCGCGAAAAATACAATACCGACCAACGGTATTAACAGCACCAAATAGGCGGCAATCATTTATCCACCTCGTGGAGCTTGTTCAACAGATCGACATCCAGCGAATCAATACTGGTGCGGATGTGCAGGAAAAAGATACCGAACAGCACCGCAGCCACCAGCACGTCGAACGCAACACCCAGTTCAACCACCATCGGCATACCATTGGTTGCGACGATGGCCGCGAAAAACAAACCGTTTTCTATCGACATAAAGCCGACCACATGAGCGATAGCCTGCCGATGCGAAATCATTAACAGCATGCCCAGCAGCATCACAGACAGACTGACCGCCAGCGCGTTCAACATAACCACCGATGAAGATTGCACAATAGGATGCAGTACGTAATAACTGAACAGCATCAGGCCGGCTCCGCCCAGCATCACTAAGGTATTATTTTTTAACGCCTCAATATCGCGATGCATATTCATTTGCAGAACCTGCCGTCTTAACATCCACGGGATAAACACCACTTTCAATACCAGGGTCAGCACCGCAGAAATATACAAATGATGGTTGTTCAGGCTGTATGCCGACAATGCCGTAGTCAAGGTTAACAAAAACCCCTGCAAGGCAAACACAAAAATCAGCCGTAGCAATCTCCCCTGCCCTAACATAAGAAACGAGGTAAGCCCTACCAATGCAGCCATTGATAAAATAGCCTGCGTATAAAAATCTAATTGTTCAATGTTCATGAGTAAGATTCCCAAAAGGCGAAGGGCAAAGGACGAAGGACTAAAGGCTGGATTTGATGCTCGGTTTTCGCCTTTCGTCCTTTGCCCTTCGCCTTATTCAACGTGCCGCCTCCAAAATAATGTGGCTCAACAACCCAAGCAGCCCTAACAAATAAGCGAAACTCAAATATTCCTGCACCCGAAACAGGCGCATTTTGGCAAACAACGTCTCCAACATCGCCAGGAATATCGCCAATACGCCAAGCTTGCCCATAATTGCCAGCAAACCGTAGCCTAATGCCTGGATACTAAAAGTTTCGGCGATACCCCAAGGGAAAAAGATATTGGCGATCAGTACGCCGTACAACATCAGCTTCAACTGGCTTGCCCATTCAATCAGCGCCAGATGACGACCGCTGTATTCAAGAATCATCGCTTCGTGAATCATGGTCAGCTCCAAATGCGTCGCCGGATTATCTACCGGAATACGCCCGGTTTCAGCGACGGCAACCAATACCAAAGCCGCCAAGGCAAATACAAACGAAGGGCGTAAGACCAAACCGTCATTGAGCAGATAAGTAATAGCAAACGATAAGTTGGTCGTTGAGGCCGTCATGGTCAGGGTAAAAATCGCCATCAACATCGCAGGTTCCGCCAGCGATGAAATGGTCATTTCCCGCGATGAGCCCATGCCGCCGAATGCGGTGCCAACGTCCAATCCGGCCAGCGCCAGAAAAAACCGGGCAAAAGCGAAAAAACCTACCATCACAATGACGTCGGCGCTGGCCGAAGTCGGTAAATCAACGGCGATCAACGGCACAACGGTCGCCGCCAGTACCGTCGCCGAAAAAATAATATACGGCGCTTTAATAAACAGCCATGAGGCCTGTTCCGAGACGACGGGTTGTTTATGGGTTAATTTGATTAAATCCCGGTACGGCTGAAAAAGAGATGGCGCTTTGCGGTTTTGTAATCGGCATTTGCAGTATTTGACCCAACCCGCCAACAATGGCGCCAGCATCACAAACAGTATGGTTTGCAAAATAGCGATTAACCAGTTCATCAGCTGATCACCCATAACATAATAATTAAGGTTACGAACGAATAGCCCAAGTAAACCCGGATGTTTCCGGTTTGAATGCGTCCCACCAGCTTGGCTGCATTGTCTACGCCGCGCTCAATCGGTTCATACAAACGCGGCCAACTGTGATCCTGAATCTGCAATTGGTAATGAACCTCCGCGACGTCCTGGTTCATTGCGCCTCGCATATCCTTGTCGATCCGCTCGTCAATAATCCAGGCCTTGGCGAAAATCCGCCGGAACGGCATCGTAAACGCGCTGCTGGTGTATTGCATACGCGACGTTAATCCGCCAAAACCGCAATCCCAGGTTTCCGATATGCGTAGCGCCGTTGCAGGATCGCGACGCAAATACCAAAAGCTGACGCAACCGGCAATCAGCGCCCCGATCATAACCAAAGGCGGCGCATAAGATGCTTGGCTGCTGGATACCGGAGCCAACCATAGCCACCCCAACGCCGCATCATTCGGCAAAGTTTCGCCTAATAATTGCCCGGTAACATTATTGATCAAGCTGATGACCGGGCCGGGAAAGATTCCGAACAAAAAGCACAAGCCCGCCAATAGTGAGGGACCGGCCAACATACCTTTATCTTCGACTTCATGCGCTTTACCGCAGTGATGCGAGCGGGGCTGTCCCAAAAAAATCAAGCCGAATACCTTGACGAAACAAGCAGCGGCCAATGCCGCCGTTAATGCTAACGATGCCGCGGCGACCGGTATCAGACTGCGCAATACGCCATTGTCCAGCACGTCGACCTGCAACGCGGTCTGAAAAGCCAGCCATTCAGAAACGAAGCCGTTGAATAGCGGCAATGAAGAAATGCTCATGCAACCGATTAAAAACAACATGCTGGATTTCGGCATTTTTTTAATCAGTCCGCCCATCATATCGATATTTAACTGATGGGTTTGATGATGAATAATGCCTGCGCCCAAAAATAGCAGATTCTTGAACAAGGCATGATTGAAGGCATGAAACACCGCTGCCAGGAAGCCCAACGCCGCCAGTTGCGGATGACCGTTTGCCATGAAGATCATAGCCAAGCCCAGCACCATAAAAATGATGCCGATGTTTTCAACCGAGCTGTAAGCCAAAAGGCGTTTTAAATTGGTCTGCATCATCGCGTACAAAATACCGCCCAACGCTGAGATTGTGCCCAGTATCAGCAACGCCACACCCCATTGCCACTGCACTTCGCCCAGCAAGTCAAAGCAAAACCGGATCAGCCCATAAAGCGCGACCTTAAGCATCACGCCGCTCATCAAAGCGGAAATATGCGATGGCGCAACCGGATGCGCTTCCGGCAACCAGACATGCACCGGGACAATCCCGGCCTTCATGCCGAAACCCAATAATGCCCACATAAAGGCAATGCTAGCCCAAGTTGTCGATAAGTGCGCCTTGCGCAAGGCGTCAAAGGTAAAACCGTCCGAAAAACCGGCCAGTACGCCAAACCCCAGAATAATAGCTAAGGCACCGACCTCTGCCATCAACAAATAGATAAAAGCGGCGCGACGATTGGCTGAGTTTTCATGCTGGAACGCCACCAAGAAATAACTGGCAACCGACATCAACTCCCAGGCAATCATGAAAAAGAACGCGTCATCGGCCAACAACACCAGCAGCATCCCGGCGACAAATAGCCCGGTAAATAAGCCCAAGATTGCAAAAGGATGTCGGCTTTCATCGTAACTATTCACATAACCCGGCCCATATAAACTGACCGCGCTTGTGGCAATGCCGACGATTAAAAAGAAAAAACCCGACAGACAATCAAAGCGAACATGCCAGGGCAGCCAAGGCAACCCTAAGCCAAGTTGATCGGTAACCACTTCTTTGGCGATCAATACGCTCAACCCGGCCAATACCGCGAAAACACCGGACAACCCCAGCAAAGCAAACACCGCTTGCCGTAGAAAAGCCGGGTAATGGTTTTCTTCCAGGCATTCGGAAACTACGGATTGAGATCGTTCATGGGTGCTCGGTAGTTTTTTAAACCAATACCGGCTAAATACCAGTACATGTTGGCGCTGGTTCATCAACAGCCCCAGCATGCCGGAAGCAAAGCTTAGAAGTACCGCACCATAAGCTAGTCCAAGAACCATGAAATTCTCCTTATTGCGTAAGTTGGGTTACGACTGCCCCTGCGTTGCCTACATGGACAGATATTTGCTCCTGCAATATCTGCATTGACCTCCAAGGATGGAGGAAATGCCGCAAGATTGCCTGGAGCAATCGCGGCCACCACATCCCCGTGGATTATGTAGGTACTTAGCGTGAGCAGGAGCGGAAGCTGCGCCTCGGCAACTGCTCCTGCGTCGCCTAAAGCGCCTACTTTCGGTGCTCTACCTCCTGCATCCTTGCAGTCGTAAAGCGCCTACTGTTGGTGCTCTACTACAGTCCATCCATGGCCTTATGCGATATCTGCATTGACCTCCATGGAGGGAGGAAATTCCGCAAGATTGCCTGGAGCAATCGCCGAACGTAGCCTAAGCCGGGGATGTCGGATTACGACGCTACGCATAATCCGACCTCAATCTAATTCACTTTCGATCATCTTCGGTCATTAAACGCGCGGCAAGAGCATGATTGGAAAAAGTTTCAAATGCTTTGCCTACTTTCCGGCACCGGCCACCTTGGGCTTCATAGTCCTGCATGTAATCATGGATATACTCCATAACGGTATGATCAATCAGGTAGCCTTCCGAAAAATCAAAAATAATCGTCTTACCTTTGTCCAGCCGGGCAAGCGCTTTTTTTAATGGCAGGAAATTTGAAAAAAGAGCCGAACCTAATAACTTAACGGTCACAGTGTCTTTATCGGGTTGTTGGATGGTAAAGTGAATCTTGAACAAATTGTTAGGCCAAACGCCCCGGGCCAGATTAATGGCAAGCTTTACAATAATCCCCAACAACATGCCCATCAGTAAATCAGTTGCCAATACGCCGAAAATCGTCACAACAAATATAAATAACTGTTCCTTGCCCACTTCCCTTACCCGGTAAAATGTTTCAGGCGAGGCTAAATGATAGCCGACATAGACCAATAATGCCGCCAATGAAGCTCGTGGAATGCTCTGTATCAGTTCCGTAAACAAAACCACGAACAGCAGCATTATCAAACCATGAAAGAAATTGGCCCAGGCTGTTTTTGCCCCGTTATTGATATTCGCCGAACTGCGGACAATGTCAGCAATCATTGGCAAACCGCCGATTAAACCAGCAACCAGATTACCAATGCCGACGGCGGTCAAGTCGCGATCCAGGTCGGAGTGCCGTTTATAAGGATCAAGCTTATCGACTGCGGTCGCGCTCAGCAGGCTTTCAAGGCTGCTCACTAAACTGATGCTCAGCACAGCCTCCCAAAAAGCCATGCTGGTTATTTTGGAAAAGTCGGGAAAATAAAAACTGGCCAGAAAATCATCGGGTATGCCAACCACGTATTTCGTTCTATTGGCAGCCTGGTCATGGATCAGGTCAAAATGCCAGGCAAACAGGATACCCACCAGCACAGCAATAATCGGGGCGGGAATCTTGGTTCCGACAAGCGGCCAGATAATCAGTATCAACAAGCTTAAAAAACTGATCAGGCCGATTTCCGCATTCATGTTGAACAGGCTATTCGGAATCTGCGCCATAACTGAAAACAGGCTGCCGGGTTCCGGCGTTGCCCCAAGCATGACGTGGGATTGCGTGGCGATGATGATGATGCCGATCGCAGTCAGCATGCCATGCACCACCGATGTAGGGAAAAAGGAACTGAGCTGCCCCATTTTATATTTCCCCATCAAAACCTGTAATCCACTGGCCACGACAATGGCCGCAAGCGTGTATCGGTAGCCGGCCATCGCGTCGCCTTCGCCCAACGCTTGCACCGCCGCCAAAACCACCACGATCAAACCAGCCGCCGGTCCATTAATAGTCAAGTATGAACCGCTAATACGCGATACTAACACCCCGCCGACAATCGCCGTAATAATGCCGGCCGATGGCGGAAAACCGGATGCCACCGATATGCCTAAGCACAGAGGCAGAGCGATAAGAAACACCAATAATCCGGATTGCAAATCACTGTGCCAGTTCTCTTTTAAGCCCGCCAGACCGGTTTTAGGTATAGCTGAACGGGATTGTTTATTCATAGAAGTCCTCGTTTATTGTAAAAATAGTGTGTCTCTAATTGATTTTCAGGTGATCACTATACCACTGTAGCATTGACAACAACTCCTGCTACAGTTTTACGTCCTACCAACTAAACACCATAATGATCGCTTTTACGACGACTCATATTATTACGCTTCATTCTGCGTACTGCCAAAGGGTGTTCTGAGAAAGTATCATGATATTCCATTCCGAAAAACTTACATTTGCCACCCTGTCTTTCATAGTTATGCTGAAAATCATGAATAAATTCCATTACCGTATGATCGATCAGATAGGCATTGTTCAATTGAAATATCACCGTTTTGCCGTAAGCCAGGCTGGCTAAAGCGGTCTTCAATGACAGAAAGTTAGAAAAAATTGCAGCACCGACGATAGAGACCACAACGGTATCGGCATCTCTCGGCTCAATAACGAAATGGATATTGAACAGGTTATTCAGCCTGACGCCGCGCAGCATATGGATAGCAAACTTGGTCAGAATGCCGATGCCGACGCCTATCAATAAATCGGTCGCCAATACGCCGATAATCGTCACCACGAACATAAACAGCTGTTCCTTACCGACGCCCATGACCTTGGCAAACTCTTTAGGCGAGGCCAGCCGGAAACCGGTATAGACCAGCAATGCGGCCAATGCCGCTAATGGAATGCTATGGATCAGCCGCGGAAACAGCACCACAAACAACAGCATAAAAGTGCCGTGAAAGAAGTTGGCCCACTGGGTTTTTGCCCCGTTATTGATATTCGCCGAACTACGCACGATCTCGGCAATCATCGGCAAGCCGCCGATTAAACCGACCACCAGATTACCGATGCCGACTGCCGTTAAATCACGGTCAAGGTCGGAATGACGTTTATAAGGATCAAGCTTGTCGACTGCAATGGTGCTAAGCAAGCTCTCCAAACTGCCGACCAAGCTGATGCTGGCCACGGCTTCCCAAAAGGCTACTGTGGCAAATTTGGAAAAGTCGGGGAAATAAAAGCTGGACATGAAATTTTCAGAGATCGCGACTAAAAATGCCGGTCCGACGGTCTCTTCGTGATGCGGTAAAAAATGTGCATCCGGCAGGAACAAATACATGTGCTCATGTTCCAAATCAAAATACCGCGCTAAGCCCATCCCTGCCAATACCACAATAAGCGGTGCTGGAATCATCTTTAAAGTGGGGTTTTTTACTATTGACCAAATAACCAATATCACCAATCCGGTAAAACCGATAATGGCAATTTCATGATTTGGATTAAAAATACTGTGCGGAATTTGCGCGATAGTCGAAATCAGACTACTGCCTTTTTCCGGCGTGGTACCCAGCATGACATGGATCTGTTTAGCCACAATAATGATGCCGATGGCCGCGAGCATGCCATGCACCACCGATGCCGGAAAAAACGAACTCAACCGTCCTGCCTTAAACACCCCCATTAAGACTTGCAATATACTGGCAACTACAATAGCCGCTAAGGTATAACGATAACCTGCCATCGCATCGCCTTCGCCTAGCTCCTGCACCGCACTAAGCACTACCACGATTAACCCGGCCGCCGGGCCGTTAATGGTTATAAACGACCCAGTGATACGCGAAACCAGCACCCCGCCGATAATCGCAGTGGTAATGCCGGCCGATGGCGGAAAACCGGAGGCCATCGATATGCCCAGACACAGAGGCAAGGCAATAAGAAAAACCAAGAAACCGGATAGCAAATCGCTACGCCAGTTTTCTTTTAAGCCGGCTAAACCGGATTTTGGCAACCCTGACAGGAATGACTTGCGCATACAAATCCTCGTAATGATAAAAAGCTTTTACAAAACAAAAGCGATTATCATGCCAACTGGTTTGTCTTTTATAGGTGATTGATTCAACTTGCGATTATCATTATTGCAAAGCTGAAAATAAAGGTTCAAAGGTGCAAAACAACCAGCCAGTTGTTGTTTTGCACCGATGATAACGTGAGTAGCCAGAGACATTTCGGGAAGCTGCCAAGACTCATGCTGTGGCTTATTAAGTCTATCCCAGCCTGTAAATTACATGCTGGGCCGGGATGCTCAAAGCAAATTTTCAATGAGGCTATGTTGTTCTTCTTTGAATCAATGCAATGCCGCTGTGGCGGCCTGCATTTTTTTCCAGTCGAACCGTTTAGCCATTGCCAAGGCTTCCTGAGTGCTCATGCCCGTATAACTCATGGTAAACATCGCGCTTCTTTTATCGTCGCCACCTAAAATGACGACAACATCGCCGCTATTTTGGGCTTTTTCATGATTGTGGTGCACACGGAAACCGTCAATCGTAGCGGTAGTCACGACAGCTTGGTCGGTTTCCATGTTCATATTCATCTCCGTCTGTATAACGGCGGACATAGCGCCCGGCATCAGACTCAACTGAGCATCAAGGCTCCGCTCTTCGCCGCGCTGATAGTGGCGACTGGCGGTGATCATGGTCACGCCTTCCATATCCATGCTGCTGCCTTCTGCCGCTTCGCCGGTCCAGTCCGCCACATCGTCCAATAATGGTTTAAGGGCTTCGTAACTGGCGGCATTAACTGCCAGACTCCAGCCAACCAGTACCAGACCGCACAGCAACAAACGAATTACGCGCATTTTTTATTCTCCTAAACAAAGTTATTATTTGGAATCAACCTACGGCCGGCCCCAGTCCTTAATCAGTATCTGATAAAAAACAGCCAAACACAAGCGCCCCACAAGCCAGGCAATCATCTACATTGCTCTACAGAACGGGTGTTTTTCTGTAATAATCTGCCGATGAGTTCAGCATATAGCTAAACAACACATAGAATCTAATGCCCTTGCCTCCTCAAACTGTTATCGACCATAAGAGCGCACCATTAACCGATCAGCGCAACGCCGAATGCCGCTATGTTTCACTTAATCGGGACGCCATGCGTAAGGCATTACGCCAACAACTGGCTGATGATTTGCTTTATCGAATGCTCATTGAAGAGCGCCCGCACCAATTCGCCGAATCTCTGGTTTTTGTCGCCGAAAGCACCATACGCAGGCAGCGTGACATTATTGCCGCCATAGAAAGCGTTATTGCCATGCCCGCTTATCAGCAACGCGTTTTGGCTTATGCCCCTGAAGCGGCGCAATTTATCCCTAAAGCTCATGGCGTTTTTTTCGGCTATGATTTTCATTTAAGCCCCAGAGGTTCACAATTAATTGAGATAAATAGCGACGCCGGAGGTGCGTTGCTGAACGCCATACTGGCTCGTGCGCAAACAGCCTGTTACGAGCCGGGTGCAATAAATGTAACCGTAGCCGCAAATCCGGAACAGCTGTTTATGACGATGTTTGTTGAAGAGTGGCACGCGGAACGCGGCCAACAGCCGTTACATTCCATCGCTATCGTCGATGAAAACCCACAGGCCCAATTTATGTTGCCGGAGTTTTTGCTGTTCAAAAAACTGTTCGAGCAAAACCACATCAATACGGTTATTTGCGACCCTTCCGAGCTTGATTACCGGGATGGAATGCTTTGGCATGGCGATATGGCTATCGATCTCGTTTATAACCGCTTGACCGATTTTGGCCTGGAAGCTGAATCGCTAAACTTATTGCGTCAAGCTTACCTGGATAAAGCAGTTGTCATCACGCCCCACCCGAGGGCTCATGCGCTATATGCCGATAAAAGGAATCTGGCGATATTGACTGATGAAACTGCGCTGTTGGATATTGGTGTTGCCGCTGAAACCAGGGCTCTGCTTCTTGAAGGCATCGCTCACACTACTTGCGTACATAAGGACGACGCTGAGCGTTTATGGGCTGCCCGTAGGCAGTTGTTTTTCAAACCAGCCAAAGGCTACGGCAGCAAAGCTGTCTATCGGGGCGAAAGCATCACCAAACGGGTATTCAGCGAGATTCTACAAGGGAATTACGTGGCGCAAACGCTGGTGCGACCTACCGAGCAGCAGTTGAAAGTCGAAAATGAAATGATCGATCTTAAACTTGATTTGAGGCAGTATGTTTACAAGGGACAGACGCAGTTAACCAGCGCCCGCTTATATCAAGGCCAAACCACCAACTTCCGCACGCCGGGAAGCGGGTTTGCAGGGGTTGTGGTGGTTTAAGAGATGACTAGGGCGACCGGACTGGCCGCCCTGATGCTAACTTAATCGAGAGCCAGGTTCTTTAAATAATCCCGGAAATCGCTCTTCAATTCGTCATGCTCCAGGCCGTATTCAACGGTAGCCTGCAAATAACCGAGCTTTGATCCGCAATCGTAACGCTTACCTTCAAACTCATAGGCTAAGAACTGTTCGTCATGCATCAATGCAGCGATAGCGTCGGTCAGCTGAATTTCGCCGCCGGCACCGCGCTCTGTGGTTTCGATCTTTTCAAAAATTGCCGGCGTTAAAATATAACGGCCAACCACCGCTAGGTTTGACGGCGCGCGCTCAGGAGCCGGCTTTTCAACAATCAGTTCAACCTTCCCTACCGATGGCGATACATCACTGGTTTTAACAATGCCGTACTTGTCGGTTTCTTTTGGATCGACCCGTTCTACGCCCAATATGCTGCACTGGTTTTGATCGTATTGTTGAACCATTTGAGTCATGCAGCCGCTACCGCTTCTATTTGCGATCAAATCGTCAGCCAGGATAACCGCAAACGGCTCATCGCCAACGACAGGCTTGGCGCAAAGCACGGCATGGCCCAGTCCCAATGCTTCAGACTGACGAACAAATACGAATGACACATTTGGCGGTATTGTTTCCTTAACCGTCTTCAATAATCCGGTCTTGCCGCGGAGAGTCAGCTCGGTTTCCATTTCATAAGCCTTGTCAAAGTGATCCATAATGACGTTTTTGGTTCGGCCCGTGACAAATATAATCGTATCGATGCCCGCAGCGACAGCCTCTTCAACGCAATATTGGATTAAAGGTTTGTCCACAACCGGCAGCATTTCCTTTGGGCTGGCTTTAGTGGCGGGTAAAAAGCGGGTTCCGAGACCCGCAACCGGAAAAACTGCTTTTCTTATTTTTTGATTCATTAAGACGTTCTCGACAATACAGATCATTAAAAATCAAATGCTATATGCAGCACTCGATCATCCCTGCCCTTCAACGGGCGATTCATTTTAAGCTTTTTCCTGGCTTCAGCTCCATCAATCTTTAGAGGCTAAGCTGTTTATTTAAGGTCTAAAAAATTTTCAATCAAGGTCATGAAAACATCGGGTTGTTGTACATGCAGCCAATGTCCGGCACCGGCAACGGTCTCCAAAGCCGCATCCGGGAAAAGTGAGTTTATAGCTTCCGGCTTAACGAAATCTGAATCGCCACCCGCTATAAACAAGGCCTTGCCGGTAAACGGCGCTAAATGTTCGGCATTGGGAAAAGCGGCAATATTAACTGCCATGCGATGAAAAATATCCAGATCAATCCGCCAGCAATATTTGCCGTCCTTTAGGATCAGATTTTGTAATAGAAACTGACGGTAACCCAACTCGGGTATGCTCGGCGCAAGCAATGTTTCAGCCTGTTTACGGTTGCTAAGCTCAGCCAGTGGCAGTGCTTTCAATGCCGAGACAGTATTATCAAAACTATGCGTGTAACTGACCGGGGCAATATCCGCCACAATCAGTTTAGCCACTCGATGTGGATTGGTAAGCGCCAGCCACATGGCGATTTTGCCGCCCATACTGTGCCCTAACAGGTTGACTGACTCCAAACCGCGCTCATCCATAAACCGCAACAAATCGGCGCTCATGGACGGATAATCCATTAACGGATGATGCGGCGATGCGCCGTGATTACGCATGTCCGGCACATAAACGTGAAATCGGGCAGCCAGTCTTTGCGCTACTTGCCGCCAGTTCCGCGACGACGCGAAAAAACCATGCAGGATAATCAAAGGGCGGTTAGCCGGATCGCCGAACTCTTCAAAAGCCAGTTGTATCGTTTCCATCAGGCGAAAATAAATAATGCGCCCATCAAGCCGCCGAATATGCCGCCCCAAACGACCAGCCAGCCAAGGTGCTCGCGAATGATAGCTTGAACCATTTCCTTAACCAATTGCGGTGTCAATTCGCTCAGCCGCTTATCGATGACTGATTCGATTTTGCCGACAATATCGCCGCCGATTTTGTGCGCATCCAGCCCCTGTTTTAACGCGGATTTAAACCGTTCGGACTCGACCATTTCGGTCAGGGTGATTTTCATCTTTTCGGTAAACGGCTCTTTTAATGGCGCCAGCGCTTCCTCACCGCCCATCATCATTAACATGCCGCCAAAAGAAGAACCCATAATCGAAGATACCAAGCCCTCGTACACCTTGTCATAATCGACCGCATTTAATAAAGGCTCCAGGTTCAGCAGATTTTTGCCTTGTTGTTCCTCGGTTTCAATAAATTGCTCGATGTTTTTTGCGGTAAAAAACTGCTCCATCATTAGTTGTTTAATGGACAGTTTAAAGGCTTCAAACCGGGCCGGTATTACGCCGGAACCATATAGAAACGGCACTTTCTCGAATAGCATATAAATTGCCAGCCAGTTGGTAATAGCTCCCGAGAGGGCAAAAAAACCGATGGACTTGATTAGTTCCGGCTGTACCGGACTAACATAACCGATTGCAATGATCACAACCGAGAGGAAATTGGTAACAAAGCTTTTGTTTAATAATTGTTCTTTCATTGTTTCCTTAGTATATGAAGTCAGTATTTATTCCTTTGCCTATTTTGCCTAATAGCCCAGAGTTGCGCTCATAGTTGGAGTTGGAGTTGGAGTTGAAGTGCAAGCACTGTCAATACCAACGCCTTCTTGCAATAGCTCAATAGAAAATAGTGTCGTAAGAATTTTAGGCTCGCGGAAATCAACAGCCTGGCCAAATCTTTGTAGAGTCGGATAATCTGATCATGCAGTTCAACCCTAACGAGACGTCCTAATTTAGTTTCTTAATGCAGATAAATTTATTTTCAGGTGTTAATTCCATTTCAAAATGACCGTTGATGCATTGTTTAGTTAAAAAAGGTCGAACCTTGCCCGCCGGAAAAGCGATTCTTCTGCCATCATCGGCAAGAACAGAAACGTTTTTGGCAATGCCCTGATAGACTTTAAGGTATTGGTCGTATGACAGGCTTAAAGCAAAGCGGATGCATTGATATTGGGCCATTATAGAAGACAAAAGCCGGACATAGGCTGTCCGGCATAGTTTGAGTTAACGGCTGTTTTGCAGCGCGGCAATGCGCTCTTCCAATGGTGGGTGGCTCATAAACAACTTACTCATCCCTCCACCGTTGATGCCGAAAGCCGCTAATTGCCCTGGCAAGTCTTGCGCTTCATGTCCACGCTGCAAGGCACGCAAAGCGCCGATCATTTTTTCTCGTCCGGCCAAGTTTGCGCCACCGGCATCTGCCTTAAACTCCCGGTAACGGGAGAACCACATGACCAGCATGGAAGCCAGAATCCCCAAAACGATTTGAGCCGCCATTTGGGTAATGTAATAGGCCGGACCGTAGCCGCGCTCGGTTTTAAACACAACCCGGTCGACAACGTGACCGATGACGGTCGCAAAGAAGTAAACAAAGGTATTCACTACGCCCTGCATTAATGCCATCGTCACCATGTCTCCATTCGCGACATGGCTGATTTCATGACCGACAACCGCTTCAACTTCATCAGGGCTCATGTTTTGCAGCAAGCCGGTGCTGACCGCTACTAACGAACTGTTTTTGCTCATGCCGGTAGCGAAGGCATTGGCATCAGGCGTCTGGAATATGCCGACTTCAGGCATGTCGATGCCTGCTTGTCTGGCTTGTCTGGACACAATGTTAACTAACCATTGTTCGGTTTGATTTTGGGGTTGCTCAATGACATACACGCCCATTACCCTTTTGGCCGACCATTTAGACATTGCCAGTGAAATAACGGAACCGGTCATGCCGATTATTGCCGACATGATTAAAAGGGCATTCAGATTGAGGTCGACGCCTTGAGCGTCCAGGGCGCTGCTTAAACCTAAAACATTAAAAACAATACTCACTACAACCAATATCGCCGCATTGGTTGCAATAAAAAGAAAAATGCGCATCATATGTTTGAGCCTTTTGAAGTTGAGGTTTAATCAATATGGGGTTTGAATGACATATTCCAACCCTGCTAAGGGTGTTAATATAACTTAAAGTTAATTAATGGAGGTTATTCTCATGAATATTATAAAAGTAATATTGTTTGCCTTATTTTTAATTAATCCTTATTTCACTTTCGCACAGCCAAATAATCATCAGGACCTTTTAAAGCAGTTACATGTGCCGGTTGGCTTCACTCTATCCATTTTTGCTGACAACCTGCCCAGTGCTCGCAGCTTAGCTTTAGGGGATAACGGTGTAGTCTTTGTAGGTACTGGATCCGAAGAGAACACGGTTTACGCCGTACAAGATAGTAACAACGACGGCCTTGCAGACGCTCGTTATGTCATCGCCAGCCATTTATTCACACCCAACGGCGTTGCTTACAAGGATGATTCACTTTACGTCGCGGAAATTAATCGTATTATCCGCTTTGATCACATTACGCAGAGTTTAGCTAATCCGCCCAAACCCGTCGTCGTTTATGATCAACTTCCATCAGAAGAATGGCATGGCTCGAAATATCTGCGTATTGGCCCTGATAACAAGTTGTACACTGCTGTTGGGGCACCATGTAATGTTTGTGAGCCGGAAAAACCGATCTTTAGCTCATTAGTAAGATTAAATATCGATGGTAGCGGCTTTGAAATGCTTGCCAGAGGCATCAGAAGTTCGGTTGGACTTGATTGGCAGCCGGAAACCAATGCCTTGTTTTTTACTGATAATGGCCGCGATTATATGGGCGATGATTTACCCCCCGATGAGCTTAACCATTGGACTACTGTCGGGGAACATTTTGGATTCCCTTATTGTCATGGCGGCGATATAGCAGATCCCGAATTTACAGCACCCGACAAAACTTGTAGTCAACTTACTGCTCCGGAATGGAAATTCAGCGCTCATGTGGCATCATTGGGCATGCGTTTTTACCGGGGCAGTCAATTTCCGGTTGAATTCAAAAATCAGCTGTTTGTAGCCCAGCACGGTTCATGGAACCGGTCTATTCCGGTGGGCTACCGCGTTACTTTGGTAAAATTCGACCAGGGCAAGCCAGCTTCAGAACAGGTTTTTGTCGATGGCTGGTTGACTCAAGATTACAAAGTTCTCGGTCGCCCCGTCGATATTCTGGAAATGCCTGACGGCAGCCTGCTGGTTAGCGACGATAAACTCGGCCTTATTTATAGGATTGCGCGTACAGGTTAATAATGGATAAACAGTTTGAAATTCTAACAAAAGAGATCGTCTATCAAGGTTTTTTCCGCGTAGAAAAGTATCGCCTAAAGCATACTTTGTTTGGCGGGGGATGGGGTTCTGAAATAACTCGCGAATTATTCATGCGCGGTAGTTGTGTTGCTGTGCTGTTATATGACCCTCATGCCGATAAGGTAGTGATGATCGAACAATTCAGAACAGGCGCAATTTTAAACCCTGATAAAGCCTGGCTCATGGAAATTGTTGCGGGCGCTATTGAGGAGGGTGAGACAGCCGAAGAAGTTGCTTACCGGGAGTCTCTGGAAGAAGCCGGCTGTGAAATTCAGCAATTGATGATTATTAACGAGTTCTATACCACGCCGGGTGGCTCATCCGAATGGATCACCCTGTTTTGCGGCAAAGTGGACAGCACTTGTGTAGGCGGTATTCATGGTTTAGCTCATGAGGATGAAGATATATTGGTACGCGCCGTTGATTTTGACGAGGTATACCTTATGCTTGAAAATGGTGAGATAGAGTCTGCAATACCCATTATTGCAATTCAATGGCTGGCATTGAATAAACAGAAACTTAAACTGAAATGGAGGGTGTAAAAAGGAGGGAAAGGATTAACGTCTTACTCAAAAACTGAAACATTGAAGCCCTGCGCAAGCTTGCAGAGCTTCAATGAACCAAAATATCAATCAACTATCTTGCATTTTTCCCGCGACGCATCCACTCTGTCACGAAGTTCCTTACCGGGTTTAAAATGCGGTACGTGTTTTTTTGATAATGCTACAGATTCACCGGTTTTAGGGTTACGCCCCATGCGAGGAGGACGCAAATGTAGCGAAAAACTACCAAAACCCCTAATCTCGATTCTTTCACCGGAAGATAACGCCTGATTCATTTGTTCAATGATGCATTTTACCGCAATCTCTACATCTTTTTGTGCAAGATGCGGCTGATGTTTGGCAAGTGCTTCAATTAATTCTGATTTTGTCACATTCTATCCTGCGAAAACAAATAAAATTAAAGGGGCACGTAGTGATACATACCCCTCATGATTTTTATTTTTCCATCTGTTTAAAGATATCAGCGAAGGTAGGGGCACCGATTGTTTGCTGAGAATGATCTTTAATAGTATGAGACTCTTCATCACTGTCTTTAGCTTTAATAGATAAAGAAATTGATTTGCTTTTCTTATCTACGCCGATAAATTTAGCTTCAAGTTCATCGCCTTCTTTTAACAAGGTTCTGGCATCTTCAACGCGGTCGCGTTGGATTTCAGAAGCTCGTAAGTAGCCTTCAACATGATCAGCTAAAGTGACAACCGCACCTTTAGCATCAACTTCTTTAACCGTTCCTTTTACCAAGCTGCCTTTTTCATGAGTAGCCAGGAAGTTTTGGAATGGATCTTGTTCAAGTTGTTTGATACCTAAAGAGATACGTTCACGCTCAGAATCAACCGCTAAAATGACTGTTTCAAGTTCATCGCCTTTCTTGAAGTCGCGAACCGAAGCTTCACCTTCATCTGCCCATGAAATATCGGACATATGAACCAAACCGTCGATGCCACCATCCAGGCCGATGAAAATACCAAAATCAGTAATTGATTTGATCTTTCCTGAGATTTTGTCGCCTTTGTTATGTGTTGCTGCAAATTCATCCCAAGGATTGGTTTTGCATTGTTTCATGCCTAAAGAAATACGACGACGTTCTTCATCGATTTCCAGAACCATAACTTCGACTTCATCACCTAATTGAACCAGTTTAGAAGGGTTAACGTTTTTGTTGGTCCAGTCCATTTCAGAAACGTGAACCAAACCTTCAACGCCTTCTTCAATTTCAACAAAGCAGCCGTAATCAGTCAGGTTGTTAACTTTACCGAATACACGTGTGCCTGCTGGGTAACGACGTGCGATGTTTTGCCATGGATCTTCACCCATTTGTTTCATGCCTAATGAAACGCGGTTTTTATCTTTGTCGTATTTCAGGACTTTAACTTTAATTTCTTGACCGATTTCAACACATTCGGACGGATGACGCACGCGTCTCCATGCCATGTCAGTGATGTGTAACAAACCGTCAATGCCGCCAAGGTCGATAAACGCGCCGTAATCGGTCAGGTTTTTAACCACACCGGTAACCACTGCGCCTTCTTCCAGCGTTTTCAGCAATTCTTCTCTTTCTGCGCTGTATTCTTTTTCTACAACAGCACGACGAGACAGAACCACGTTGTTGCGTTTTTGATCGATTTTTATAACTTTGAATTCCAGATCACGATTTTCCAGGAAAGTCGTGTCTCTGATTGGGCGAACGTCAACCAATGAGCCAGGCAAGAACGCACGTAATGCGCCAACAGCCACAGTGAAACCGCCGCGAACTTTACCGGTAATGCGGCCGATAATGGTTGCTTCTTTTTCGAACGCATTTTCAAGTTCTGACCAAGCTTTGTTTTTCTTCGCTTTATCACGAGAAAGCAGTGTGGCACCCAAGCCGTCTTCAAATAAATCAAGGGCAACCTCGACTTCGTCGCCAATGGCAACTTCTAATTCGCCATCGTTATTTAGAAACTGCCATTTTGGAATGACACCTTCTGATTTAGAATGGGTGCTGACGATGATCATATCGTTTTCGATATCGACAACCGTACCCATTAACATGGCACCAGGACGCATTTCCGTCTTGATTAGACTTTCTTCAAATAATTCAGCAAAGCTTTCGCTCATTTTCTATTCCCAAGCCTGTCGAAACAACAACAAGCGTTTTCTTTATCAAAGTTAAAAAAAGATCACGCAACCAATTTGCTGTGACCATGCAGTAATAATCCTTAATGGATTAAATTCAGTACTTCTTCTATAACAGAATTCAATGTCATATCCGAAGAATCTATATAAAGCGCATCATTGGCCATCGCTAACGGCGCGGTCTTGCGCTCCATGTCCCGACGATCTCGCTCTTCTATCTCATTTGTTATCTGTGTTAGATTAGCATCATTCCCTTTTTCTATCAACTGTTTATATCGCCTCCTGGCTCTTTCGGCTGCGCTGGCAGTTAAAAATACCTTATATTCTGCGTCAGGGAAAACCACCGTCCCCATATCGCGACCATCTGCAACCAGTCCCGGCAGTTGTTTGAAATCCTTTTGTTTTTGCAATAAGACACGTCTGACTTCAGGTAGCGCCGCGACAATGGATGCGGCATTACCTGTGCTTTCGAGACCCAGTTGTGAGGTTATGTCCTCACCATCCAGCCTGACGGCCAACTCATCGTCGCAATCAAACTCCAGCATCATCGCTTGAGCTATATTAACAATGGCGGCTTCATCTGCCAAATCAACAGCTTGCTTTAACACCGCTATTGCTAGCGAACGATAGATAGAGCCGCTATCCAGATAATTCCAGCCCAGTTTTTTTGCTACCGCCCGGCTAACCGTGCCTTTTCCTGCACCGCTAGGGCCGTCAATCGTCAATACCGGAACAGTCACACTTCTTCCTTGCAAACGAGATCAAGGCCTAAACGCTTTGCCAAATCTCTAAACTCAGGGAATGAGGTATTCACGTTTTCGCAATCATGAATGGTAATCGGTGCATTTGCGCGCAAACCGGCAATTGAAAACGACATCGCAATCCTGTGGTCGCCATGCGATATGACTTCGCCACCGCCAATCGATCCGCCCTGAATAATCATGCCGTCCTCGGTCGATTGCGCGTCTACGCCCAAAATTTGCAGGCCGTCCGCCATCACCTGGATACGGTCAGATTCTTTTACCCTAAGCTCTTCCGCGCCGGTTAACCGGGTTTGGCCTTCTGCGCAGGCTGCGGCGACAAACAACACCGGAAACTCGTCAATAGCTAGCGGCACCAGATGTTCGGGAATATCTATGCCTTTAAGAGGACTGTAAACCACATGCAAGTCGGCTACCGGCTCGCCACCAACAGTTCGCTCATTAAGAACTTCGATATTGGCGCCCATCAATCTCAGGATGTCGATGACACCGGTGCGGGTAGGATTAATGCCCACATGTCTCAACGTCAGATCGGAACCCGGTGCAATGGACGCTCCGACCAGAAAAAATGCCGCCGATGAAATATCGCTCGGTACGTCAATATCGGCTGCCGTTAAACGGCCTTCTGCAGTAATGCTGACTTTATTGCCTTCCTGCTTGACCGGATAACTAAAGCCGGTCAGCATGCGTTCGGTATGATCGCGGGTAGGCGCAGGCTCAGTAACGCTGGTTACGCCTTGTGCGTACATGCCTGCCAATAACAGACAGGATTTAACCTGAGCGCTGGCGATCGGCATCGCATAATCAATACCGGTCAACTGCCCTGCTCTACCGGTAATATGCAGAGGCGCAGTTCCTTTTTCAGTAGCTTTAATGTCGGCACCCATAGTTGCCAGAGGCTCGGTGACCCGTTTCATTGGTCTGCCGGATAATGATTTATCGCCGGTTAATACCGAGTTGAATGCTTGACCTGCCAATAAGCCGCTCAATAAACGCATCGATGTACCTGAGTTACCCAGATACAAATCATTTTTCGGCGCTCTTAAACCGTGCTTGCCGACGCCGTGTATGGTCAATTCGCCATTGACAGGCCCTTCAATTTCAACCCCCATATCGCGAAAAGCCTGCAAGGTTGCCAGCGCATCTTCCGCTTCGAGAAAGCCTTTTACATGAGTCACGCCTTCGGCCAGCGATCCCAGCATGATTGAACGATGCGACATGGATTTATCGCCAGGCACGCGTGCCTCGCCTTGTAATTTACCGCCGGGTTGAACATAAAATGTGATTGATTTTGACATATTAATTATTATCGAACTGGTCAAGAAAGCGTTGCCGTGCGTTTCTGGCATACGTAAAGGTTTCAAAAAGCTGCTGGGTATCGTTACTTTCCAGCAAACGTTGTATTTTATCCAATTCTCCCTTTAACTGCTCAATTAAAGGGATGATTTCATCTTTATTGGCGGAGCAAATATCTTTCCACATGGTCGGATCGCTGGAGGCTATCCGGGTGAAATCCTTGAATCCACCGGCCGCGTATTGAAATATCTCGCTCTGTTCGTCTTTATGGCCGAGCATATCGACCAAAGCAAAAGCCAGAATATGCGGCAAGTGGCTAGTCGCAGCCAATACGCCGTCATGATGCGCGACATTCATCACCGATACTGATGATCCCAGCCGTTCCCAGAAACATTGGATTTTTTGCAGCGCTTCCGACTGAGTATTGTCAACCGGCGTGATAATCAGGCGTTTATTCAGAAACAAATCATCGACTGAGGCCGTTACACCACTATTCTCGGCTCCGGCGATAGGATGAGCGGGCACCAGATTATCAGGAACAACGCCAAAAACGCGCTCAGCTGCGGCAATGACGCTGCCTTTGGTGCTGCCGACATCGGTATAAATCGTATTATCCGACCATAACGGCTTAAGCTGGGTGAAAATACTCTCAATGCTGGCAACCGGCGTTGCTATCACCACACAGTCAGTGCCTTGAACGGCTTCTGATAACTCAAGGGTATAATCGTCAATAACTCCTAATCTCTTTGCCGTTTGCAGATTTTGCTCATCGAGTTTGCGCCCATAGCCGACTATGCTATTGCATAAACCCTGTTGCCGTGCCGCACGAGCAATGGATCCGCCAATCAAGCCGACGCCGATAATGCAAATCCGCTTAAACATTGCTTGATAAAACTTCAGTCAATGCCTGTAAGAACAGCTGATTTTCTGTCTGCGTGCCGATGGTAATGCGCAGATGATTAGGTAATTCATAGACGCCGACCGGTCTGACAATAACGCCTTTGCGCAGCAAGGCCTCATAGATCGGCATCGCAGGCTGTTTCAGGTCGACCAGAACGAAATTACCTGCCGAGGGAATCCATTCCAAACCCAGTTTCTTAAAACCTTCGGTTATAAACCGCATGCCTTGAGCATTAACCGCAATGGTGTTTTGCAAATGCTCGGCATCGGTCAACGCCGCTTCGGCAGCGGCCAAGGCCAGCATATTATTATTGAACGGCTGGCGCACCCGATTCAGTATATCGGCTAGCTGCGGACTGGATAAACCATATCCGACACGCAATCCAGCTAAGCCGTAAGCTTTGGAAAAGGTGCGAGTGATTAACAAGTTGGGGTATTTTTCCAACCAAGCGATTGAATTATCCGCACTTTGGTCGCCAACAAATTCACAGTAGGCTTCATCGAGTACGCATACGCAAGTGTCCGGCAGCGCCTGAATAAATGCTTCCAAACTGGCATGATCCAGCAAAGTACCGGTAGGATTATTCGGATTTGCTATAAACACCAGCCGCGTTTTATCGGTAATCCGTTCCAGCATGGCGTCCAGATCATGACCGTAATTTAACGCGGGCGCTACAACCGCTTTAGCGCCAACCGCCTGAGTCACTATCGGATAGACGGCAAAAGCATGCTGTGAAAAAACCACTTCAAATTCCGGCGTCAAAAACGCCCTCGCTACCAATTCCAGAATCTCATTGGAACCATTGCCCAACGTAATCTGGTTCATTTCGACAGCATATTTTTTCGCTAATGCCTGCTTTAGATTAAAACCGTTGCCATCCGGGTACAAAGCCAAATCCTTCAAAATTGCCTGTATCACAGCCAAGGCTTTTTTTCCAGGCCCTAAAGGATTTTCATTGGACGCCAGTTTTATGATCTGGGTCAGTCCCAACTCACGCTCAAGTTCTTCAATCGGTTTGCCGGGTGTATAAGGGATAAGCTTTTGCACACCAGGCACGGCAAGGTCATAGATTTTATCGGCGTTATTCATGGAGTCTGTTTGAGATGTGTAGTACTCATGCCAAAAGGATGAGGGAGAAAGATTAGAGTACGGCCTTAGGATAAGAACCCAGCAGCTTAAGCATGTTAACGTTGTCTTTCAATAGTGACAAAGCCTGGGCGACATTACTGTCTTCACAATGACCTTCAATATCGATAAAAAACACATAATCCCATAATCCCTGCCGTGACGGCCTGGATTCGATATGCACCATGCCAATATTCAATCTTGCGAAAGGCTCAAGTATTCTGTGCAGCGCACCAGGCTGATTGCCTGTGGAGACCACCAGTGAAGTTTTATCGTTACCGGTGGAAGACGATATTTGCTGCCCGATAATAATAAAGCGGGTGGTGTTATTAGGTTCGTCCTCGATATTTTTTGCAATGACATTCAACTGATAAATTTCAGCTGCAACAATGCCCGCTATAGCAACAGCTTTTTTATTGGTGGATGCTAATTTTGCGGCCTCGGTGTTGCTGTTGACCGCGGTTCGCTTCGCATTCGGCAAATGCTTATCCAGCCATTGCCGGCACTGTGCCAGAGACTGCTGATGAGAAAACACCTCGGTCACGTCATCCAGGCTATCCACCAATCCCAACAAGTTTTGATGAACCCTGATTTCAACTTCCCCGCATATTTTTAACGGCGAACTCAAAAACCTGTCCAGCGTATGACTGATAACGCCTTCGGTAGAGTTTTCAACAGGCACCACGCCAAACTGGCAGTTGCCGCTTTCGACTGCATTAAAAATATCGTTAATGGTTGCAGCGGGTACGGTTTTAACCGCAGAGCCGAAATGCTTGATTGCGGCTTGCTGGGTAAAGGTGCCCTCAGGGCCTAAATAAGCCACATCCAGCGGTTTTTCCAGCGCCAAACATGCCGACATCAATTCCCTGAAAAAATGAGCCGCCGTATCATCGGATAACGGTCCTTGGTTCAAGCCTTTGATGCGCCGCAATACCAGTGACTCACGGTCCGGGCGGTAAAATGATCCATTCTCGCCTTGCGCAATCTTGGTCTTGGCCACTTCCATTGCGCAAGCCGCGCGCTGATTCATCAATTGCAGAATCTGCTTATCGATTGCATCAATTTTGTCTCTTAATTCTGAAAGCGGTGTGATGGATGACATGGCGGCCTGATTCATTTATTACGTTTTCAATTAATGGGTGCGTTCAAATTCAGCCATGAAATCAATCAAGACCTGTACACCGGCCTCCGGCATCGCATTATAAATACTTGCCCGCATTCCGCCGACCGACCTGTGACCTTTTAATTCAAACAAGCCATTGGCTTCGGCTGTCGCCAAGAAAGGCTTATCCAGGCTTTCATCAGCCAGAATAAACGGCACATTCATGCGTGAACGAAACGCTGTTTCTACCGGATTGGAATACAAAGCCGATTGGTCGATAGCCTGGTACAGTTTCGCCGCTTTGGAAATATTGCGCTGTTCGATAGCCTCAACACCGCCCTGCTCTTTTAACCATTTAAGTACCAGTCCGACCAGATACCAGTTATAGGTTGCCGGCGTATTCAGCATGGATTGGTTTTTTGCCTGCTCGGCATAGTTAAAAACCGACGGCACCGTTTTAGGCGCATGGCCGATTAAATCGTCTCTGACTATCACTACAGTCACGCCAGCCGGTCCCATGTTTTTCTGCGTTCCGGCATAGATCAGGCCGTATTGGCTGACATCGATCTTGCGCGATAAAATATTCGACGACATATCCGACACCAACGGCAAGCCCTTGCTGTCCGGACAAGACTGAAACTCCACGCCGTGTATGGTCTCATTCGAGGTATAGTGCAGATAAGCCGCCTGACTATCGATGACCCAGCTTGCAGCATCGGGAATCGCAGTAAATTTAGTATTTTCTGAACTCGCACTGACTACCACATCGCAATAAGCCCCAGCATCCTTGATGGCTTTTTCCGACCAGGCGCCGGTATTGAGGTAACAGGTGGTGTTTTTGCCATTCAGGATATTCTGCGGTATTAATGAAAATTGCGCCGATGCGCCGCCTTGCAGAAATAAAACTTTATAGTTTTCAGGAACAGACAACAGTTCTCTTAAATCGCTTTCCAGTTCTTCGGCAATGATTGAGAAATGCTTGCCGCGATGGCTCATTTCCATGACCGACATGCCGCTGTCCCGCCATTCCAGCATTTCCTGCTGCGCTTGCTTTAATACCGGTTCAGGAAATGCAGACGGCCCCGCGCTAAAATTATAAACTCTAGACATTACGATTCCTCACCCGACTCACTATCGTCATTTGTTGTTTCTTCTGATACATTCAATTCTGATTCGGCGTCATCCAAAAGGTCATCGTCGGTATCGTCCACTCCTGCCAAGCCCTCGATACGGTCAACGCCGATCACTTTTTCATCCTTATCCGGCTTGATAATCGTCACGCCTTGAGTATTTCGGCCAACCACCGAAATACCGTCGACCCGGGTACGGACTAAGGTACCGCCGTCGGTAATCAGCATGATTTCGTCATGATCGTTGACCAGCACGGCACCAACCACAGCGCCGTTACGTGCGGAAGTCTGTATTGCGATCAGCCCCTGGCCGCCGCGTTTATGGCAGGTAAACTCTTCCAGCTTGGTGCGTTTGCCAAAGCCGTTCTCGGTGATATTCAGCACTGTGCCTTCGGTTGCAATAATCAGTGATATGACTTTTTGCCCTTCCTGCAAACGGATGCCGCGCACGCCGGACGCCGTTCTGCCCATCGAACGCACATCCTCTTCATTAAAGCAGACCGCTTTGCCGGTGCTGCTGAACAACAGCACGTTTTGATGGCCGTCGGTTACGGCAACGCCGACCAGCGTATCGTCCTCTCTTAAATCGATGGCGATTTTACCGTTAGTGCGTTGGCGCTCGAATTCTTTTAACGGGGTCTTTTTGACAGTGCCCGCCGATGTCGCCATAAAGATGAATTTATTGTCGCTAAATTCGCGTATCGGCAGCATCGCGCTGATTTTTTCGCCTTGCTCCAACGGCAGCAAATTGACGAATGGCTTGCCTCTGGCCGCCCGGCTGGCAACCGGCAATTGGTAGACTTTTAGCCAGTACACCTTGCCCCGCGAAGAGAAACACAAAATAGTGTCGTGGGTGTTGGCCACAATCAGCTTGTCGACAAAATCCTGTTCCTTGGTTTGCGTCGCTGATTTGCCGCGACCGCCGCGACGTTGCGCCTTATAATCACTGAGCGGTTGAGATTTGACATAGCCTTCGTGCGACATGGTCACTACCATATCTTCTTCGGTTATCAGGTCTTCATCCGACAAATCGGAGTGGTTTTGTAAGATTTCGGTGCGCCGCTCGTCGGAATACTGTTCCTTGATCGCCACCAGCTCTTCCCTGATGATTTCCATCAGCCGAACGTCGCTGCCTAGAATAAACAAATATTCGTCAATCTGTTCCAGCAATTGCTTGTATTCGTTAACTATCTTGTCCTGCTCCAGACCGGTCAAGCGATGCAGGCGCAACTCAAGAATGGCCTGAGCCTGGGTTTCAGACAGGCGGTAAATGCCGTCATGAATGCCGAACTCTATGCCCAAATCATCCGGCCTGGAACGATCCGCATCGGCACGGTCCAACAGCGCCGCAACCAGTCCTGCATCCCAGCTTTTTTCCAATAAACCGACTTTAGCGTCAGCAGGAGTGGCGGCCGCCTTGATCAGCGCAATCATCTCGTCGATATTGGCTAATGCAACCGCGAGCCCTTCCAGGATATGTGCCCTTTCCCTGGCTTTGCGCAGGTTATAAATCGTTCTGCGGGTGACGATTTCACGCCGGTGGTTAATAAAGGCGCTGATGATCTCCCGAAGATTCATGCAATGCGGACGACCATCCAACAGCGCGACCATGTTAATGCCGAACACGGTCTGGAATTGCGTCTGTTTGTACAGGTTATTCAGCACCACTTCAGGCACTTCGCCGCGACGCAGTTCAATGACCATGCGCATGCCGTCCTTGTCCGACTCGTCGCGCAGTCCGGAAATGCCTTCAAGCTTGCCTTCCTTAACCAGCTCGGCAATTTTTTCCAGCAATCTGGCCTTGTTGACCTGGTAGGGCAATTCGGTGGCAATAATCGCTTGGCGGCTGCTGTCGCCGATGTCCTCGAAATGGCAGCGCGCACGCAAGTAAATCTTGCCGCGTCCGGTGGTGTAAGCGTTATAGATACCGGAAGCGCCGTTGATAATGGCCGCCGTAGGAAAATCAGGGCCAGGAACGTGAGCCATCAAGTCATGCACAGTCAGATCAGGCTGGTCGATCATTGCCAGACAGGCGCTGATCACTTCGGATAAGTTATGTGGAGGAATATTGGTCGCCATGCCCACCGCGATACCGGATGAGCCGTTAACTAGCAAAGTCGGCACTCGTGTCGGCAAGACTTTCGGCTCGGATTCCGATTCGTCATAGTTGGGCGCAAAATCGACGGTTTCCTTGTCCAGGTCGGCCAGCAATTCATGAGCGATTTTAGACATACGGACTTCGGTATAACGCATCGCCGCAGGCGAATCGCCGTCAACCGATCCGAAATTGCCCTGCCCGTCGATCAGCATATAGCGCATTGAAAAATTCTGCGCCATCCGTACCATCGTATCGTAAACCGCAGTATCGCCGTGAGGGTGATATTTACCGATCACGTCACCGACCACACGTGCCGATTTTTTATAAGGTTTGTTCCAGTCATTGCCCAACTCGCTCATCGCATATAACACACGGCGATGCACCGGCTTAAGGCCGTCTCTGACATCCGGAAGGGCTCGACCGACGATAACGCTCATGGCGTAATCGAGATAGGACTGCTTCATCTCGTCTTCGAGATTAACAGGTATTATTTCTTTAGCGAAGTTTGACATTGATCCCTATATACACAGTGTGCCGTTAATATAGACCGGCATGGTTTCGTGACTATGTATGAACACACTTTCCTGATTTTTTTCGTTTAAGTGTAACCACATGGCATGAAATTAAGCTCTAGATTATAGCAAATTGTCTTAATAGTGTCGAAGCTGATAGTGTTTTAATCAGGTCAACTTGTTGGCAAGCGCAATCCACATTGCCAATATTAAAGCTTCTGAGCTTCTGACGCTTATTGTCAGGCGAATATTTCCGCCAAAAAGTTTTGCATCGCTATCCATGAGCGCCGGTCGGCAGAAGGCTGATAGACAGTGCCGAATGCCGGATCATTAGCAAGCGGATTGGTAAATGCATGCATGGTATGGCCGTATGTATGCAGCTGCCAATCTGCCCCTGCCTCGGTCATTTCCCGCTCAAAGGCAAGCACTTGTTCAGCCGGGTTCATCGGGTCATCCCGGCCATGCAAAACCAGAACTTTAGCCTTAATAGCGTTCCCCTGAGTGTTTCCAGGCGCATCCAGCAAGCCATGAAAACTGACCACACCCTTGATATCAATGCCAGTTCTGGCTAGGTCAAGCGAGCACAAACCGCCAAAACAAAAGCCGATTGAAGCGATTTTGCCGTCATCAACCCACGGCATCAATTTCACCGTAGCCAAAGCCGCTTTCATGCGCTGTTGCAGCATGGCCCTATCGGCCATAAAAGGCTGCATGAGCCTCATGTTTTCTTCCCGGTCCGAACCCAAAACCCCTTTGCCATACATATCAACCGCAAAGCCGACATAGCCAAGAGCGGCAAGTTTTTTGGCTTTTTCGGCCACAAAATCATCCCGGCCAACCCAGGTATGGTTGATTAAAACCGCCGGCCGGCGGCCTGACAGCGAGTCATCAAACGCAAAAAAAGCCTCCAGGACCACATCGCCATCCATGTAAGCTACGGTATTCGATACAATTGCCATGCTATTATCCTTTAGTTAATGCGGCCCGATTCCCGCAAGGCTTTTAAAAAGCCGGCGGACGCCTCTTCTACCATATCCAGCACCCTCTCAAATCCGTATGAACCGCCATAATAAGGATCGGGCACCTGCCGTTCGTTTAGATGCGGCGCGTAATCGAGAAAGTATTTGATTTTAAGCTTGTGCTGCTCAGGGCAGGCATTGATCAGTATCGAATAGTTTTCATCATCCATTGCCAATACATAATCGAAATCCTCAAAATCGCCATGAACGACCTGTCTGGCCCGCAAGTTGGATAAATCAATGCCTCGTTCACGGGCTGCCGACTGTGCGCGCAAATCCGGCTCATTGCCGACATGGTAGGCATGAGTGCCGGCTGAATCGATAGTAAAATGCGCATCCAACTCATTGTCTTTGACCAGTTTGGCAAAAACCCCTTCAGCCGTCGGTGAACGGCAAATGTTTCCCATGCAAACGAAAAGTACCTTTATTTTTTCCATATTGAATAAAACCTGTAAATTAACCGTGATGGCGCATATTGTAACGCCTGAATTTGAAAAAATGGACAGCGTTTCATGATGATGTGAGCAATATACCTGCCAGCCGTAGTCAATCTTTTTTGCCGTCACTCACCGTCATCAGCGCTATCACTAATAAAACAATGACCAGCACCGGCCAGAAATAAGGCGCCATGATAAAAACTCCCATCAATGCTATCAACATGGCGAACAGAAACACAAACACACCGACGCCTAAAAACAGCAGCGCCATCAGTACGCAGGTGATGATCATGATCAACAAAAACGTGGGCCCGGCGGCAAAACGAACCAGCGGTTCTGCGACCGGCTCACCGTTGATCATAACGCTGAACTGTCCGGCGCCGGGATGAAAAAAATAGCTCAGGACGGCAATAACCGCGCCGACTATCAGCACCTTTACGATCAGTTTTTTATTGTGTTTTTGCTGCACAAGCGAACCGCTTTAAAAAAGCTCAACCCGGTTTATGGTGCAGACTTATTTTAACCATCGACCAACCCAGAAAAACCATATTAATCCCTAAAAACAAACCTAACAGCCACTGCGCCGATTCAGACCAACTAATCCAGATGATAAGCGCAAAAAGCAAAGCTGTGACGCCACTGAACATAACCAGCCCCCAGTTAGGCAAAGGCCGCATTTTTAAGGCGATGGAAATTTTGGCAATACCCTCCAGAGCAAAGAACACCGTCAACAGCATTGTCAGCGTCACTGCCCCGGCTACCGGCCGGGTGATAAACAAATAGCCGATAATAATCTGCAAAACACCCATAAATAACCACCAGCCAAAGCCGGGCATACTGGAAAACATAAAGGTCCGAGCGACATGAACTATCCCGCCAAACAACAAAATCCAACCCAAAAATATAACTGTCGCCACCGTAAAAACCTGGGGAATCACAATGGCGCAAAGACCAAGGAAAATAAAGAAAATGCCCTCCCCCAGAAACAGCTGCCAATGCGTTTGCAGATAATTTTGCATTTGCTGCTGCATTTGTTGTATTTCAATATTGAAATCGTCTATTTTGGTCATGGTTTTTCTCCCGTCATATTTGAAAAATACCGCTCGCCTGGCCGGTAAACCTTCTTTAACGCTTAAATAATCCGGACGCTGATTGATCGATATCCAATGACCGTATCATGCACCAATACGGATTCCGGATAATAGCTATATTTTTAGCTAACTTTTACTCAATATCCCGGCGGCCCGATTGCCAGGTTGAGCATATATTCGCCAAATAGCAGCTCGCCCCAGGATCTCGCCATGATGCTTTTAGGTAAACTAACGCTCCGCAGGAGCCATTCGGCAATAGTGCCTCACTTACTTTTTTGTTGCTCCGCAGTTGCCCGTAGTTTTTGCCGGGTTGGTTCGAACAGTGCGCTTAAGCCTACACAGGGGTTTGGGTCATCTAGCGCTTTTAGCAAGGCGACTGCCAAACCGAAATCCGGATCATTGCTCATAGATTTATTGATGCCGCGCCTTGCAATGCCTGGCGCAATCGCCACATCCGAACAAGCCAGCTCGACCAGTTTCGGGTGCAGTACATCATTACGGTAATCGTCCAGTTGCATCAGATTACGATATTCGCATTCCAGGATTGTTGGACTATCGCTGTAACAACTTGTTTGGCTACCCGGTTTTCCTAATGGCAATCCCGTACTGGAAGAGTTCATCCGTGCCTGATAGGCAATGAATTTTTCATTATCCAGTATCGGCTTGAGGGTTGAATCCAGTTTACGTTGTTTGTTCTCGTTCCAATCCGGCATTGAGCTACTACTAAAAAATACCCCATCGAAATTGGCGTGCGACCAGTCAACTCCCAGCAGCTCCACTTCGCGTAATTCCGCCCCCTGTAGCTCCGACAAAGTCAAATCCGAGCCCTGCAGTTTCGCATAACCCAAGTTTGCGCCTTGAAAATTCGTCTCGCGCAGGTTCGCGCCCTGCAATTTTGCCCCGCGAAGGTCTGCGGCCTGAAGCTTCGCCGCGTTCAGATTCGCACCTTGCAAATCCGCCCCACGTAAATCAGCGCTCTGTAGTTTTGCCCACCCTAGGGCTGCGCCCTGCAGATTTGCCCCGCGCAAATCCGCATCCTGAAGGTCTGCCTCGATCAGGCCCGCACCCTGTAGCTGAGTCCCTCCCAAAATCGCACTCTGAAATTGTGTTTTATCCCAACCAACCACGCCTTGCAGCTTCGCTTTTAACAGGATCGCGCCCTGTAACTGAACGTAACGAAGATCGGCTTTGGGTAATACGGCCCCGTAAAAATTGGCAAAGCGCAGATCGCGATTTTGTAAATTAAGCCCGTCGAACTCCTTAAAGGCAGCGTCACGCACTTGTTTATCGGGGTCTATTGCCCGGGTCAATAGCGATAAAGACACTCCTTTGGGCACTAGCCTGGCTTCTCTGAGGTTCAGGTTGCGTGGAAATAAATCCAAATTGAACCATGAACAGGGGCCGAGCATTACCTGGAGTATGGATGCGTCCAATTTTTCCGCCATTGCCAGTGATGCGCAAGAAACCACATCATGTCTATGGGCGGCGACGCTCAGCCATGACTCAGGCACTCGGCGGATCAACCAGTCCTCGAAATAGCGGGGAGTATGTTCGGGCTTATCCTTCTCCGGGGCGTAATAAGTCTGCACGGTAATACTGCCGGGTATGACCGCGATAATACTGGCGAAAACAATCACCGGAACAGAGAGCAGCAGGAATATCATGCCCTTAGGTTCTATCCCAGGCTGCAACATGGGGCGAATGGCAATTTCATGCGCAGGCAGACTCAGCCGGCGCCGCCGAACTGATCGCTTCAGCCGATACCATCCGAGGCTACTCATATACCTGAGCCAAGCCGGCCAATAATCGACTAACCGAAAACCAAAGTTCCGCCACCATTCGCGCGCTCGGTCTTGAGGGGAAGCAATCAAAGGCCACAAGGTAATCAGCATGCCGGCATCAACCCAAACCGCGATTCGCTGCGACCAGGTAATGGCTTCGTCATGAAACGGCAGAAAGCGGATTTGTGCGGCAAGCAACATCAATAAAGGTAAAGCGATGACTGTAATGCCCACGACTAAGGATAGCAGCCAGCGGATCAGCAAGACCCTGGAACGCCCTGCGATGAGATGAGTGAACGGAAAAATGAACAAGCGGTCGCGAACTTGTTGCCCCGCCGGCGTATCAGGAAGATCGATATCCAGATTCCAAAGCTTGCTGGAAAGTAACTCCAATTGCATGAGCAGATTGAAATGGAGCAGGACGACCATCCACGGCACAAATGAATAAAAATTGGTAAGCGGCAGTTCCACATCCAGAATCGGCAATTTAACCGGGCTGATGCGCAGCAGGTCGTCATGCGTTGTGCCCCAAACGATGACACCGAGATAGGTGACAAACGCCAGAAATGCGACATGTAGCGCCGCTACCGTCTGAGACGCAGAGTTGGCCGCTTCCAGCAGTTTCTCAATATGCGCTGAGAGTTGGCTGGGGGTCTGTGATACCGGATCAGTCATAACAGTTGAACTGGCTATTGCAGATGCTAAATTTCATGAACTGTAAATTTGCTAATCCTTAATGAAGTTAAGCGGCTTGAGCTATGCGTCTACCAACATCTATCATTGGTTGGTGAAATCTCAGCAATGGAGGAGCAGGTCAAATATTTTGGGGATAGCGTGGCGGAGTGCTAACCGGGCGTGATTAAAAAGCCAAAAATGAAACCGCATAATGAAGCGAACTTGGCACTTTCGAGGTTTGTTCTCGAGCATCACTTCGCCGCAGCTCAAAAGCTCATCCAACATCTCTCGATTATTAGATAAATCTCAGTCACAGACTATAGAAAAACAGCATTTGTACCATTCGTAAAACCACCTACTTATAAAGTGAGTGAGTTACATTTGATTTACAGCTGATTTGCAATATTGATGAAGAATGAGCGGCTACACGGACAGTTCCTTTGCATTATAAATTTCTTTGATTGAGGGCACGCCAGCGGGTTTCATTCAATCAAAAAATAACTTCTCTTATGAAAAAAGTTGCCCGTTGAAGCTCGAGCAATAACCAAACCGCTTAATAATAAAACTATTAGAAGCTGTCAGCCTTTGCCCGCGCTTCTTTTGCTCCGGAAAAATCCTGTTGTATTTCTCTGGCGTGAGCTATCAATAGCCAGCAGTGCCTTTTCAGCGTGCTATTTGTAGAGGCCAATAATGCGGATTTTTTTGCCAAGTCTTCAGCTAAACGGGGCTTGGACTGTTGCAGCCTTAATACAGCCAATTTATAAAATAAGGTCGCGTTTCTTGGCTCGATTCTGATGGCTCGTTCGATAGACGCTGCCGCAGAATCAAGATCACCGGCTTTACTGTTTTGGTTAGCCGCTGAAACCAGAGCGCCTATTACCGGCGATAGCGGAACCGTAGACTCTATGGGGTGAAACGGCGTTAATTCCGAAGCGGCAGGAGGAGTGGGTAATGAGGGTTCCAAAGCTTCTAATGTCGCAGGCTCCGTTGGCGTCGGTTCTTCAGGCAATACATCCGCAGGAGGAGTCAACGGTTCTGACTTTATTGCCGAGAAGTCTTTAAGAGGTTGCGTTTTAACAACCCCTTTGGATGCAGCCCCAGGCGGCTTGGCTCTTTTTTGCGAACCGGATGAAGGTTTTTGGCTCTTGGGCTGGCCGCCATAAACTGGAGCAGGAGGCTGTGAGCCATAGAATTCAGCACAACCGACAAGAAAAGATGGCAGCGTGCAAATTATAACTAATCGTTTGAATGACATTATTTAAAAAAGTTCTACATTGTCGGACAGGTCTTCTTCTTGGTGCGCTTTTTTAATCGACAGCGCTTCACTGACAGACTTGCCTTCCACGATAGCGTCGAACATCAGCTTTTCAGACTCCATAGTGTATCGGGAACGGATTTCGCTCTGAAACAGCAACCATTCCTTTGGATTATAAAGACGGTCGGGATTTTCTACCAGTTCCGATAAGCCTTTCAGGTTTAACGTGACATGCTGCAAGCATTGCTGCATCCGATCATAAAACTGGAACGCGATAATAGATGCCTGAATCTTGCCGGTTGTTTCCGCGCAGCAAGCTATTGCTTCGTTCCTTATTGGACAAGACTCAAGAGCCAGCAGATGAGAATTAATAGCCTGCATATGCTCAACGATAGAAGTAAACGATTCTGTTAGCGTATTAACCGACATATCCGCTTCACCCAGCATATCTTCTACCTGGATGGCCGATAAGATAAGCATTTTTGACGTTTCCTTTACTTGGGTCCAATCAAGATCAGGATCGCACGCGTTCGAATTAGACATGTTTTAATACCAAGTAGAGATTGTATAAATAAAGGCTGAAAAAGATTGGCGCTTCTTAGATATCACTAACAAAAGCCCACCTTTAAACATTAAAACCTAGCGGGATTATAGCAAGTTTAATACCCTAAAGTGTTATTTAAATAACCGCAAACAAAGGGTGGCGGCAGGCGCATAAACACCGGTTGTGTTTGCCTGATTCATCATCGTATGCAGATAAGCCTGTTTGTCGGATTTGAAAATGCACCTAGGCTTTAACTTGGCAGCCATTTACAATAGCCATACTTTGTAGAAATTTTTCGTTGTTTTATGTCTAAAAGATCCCTGCTTTTATTAATGCTATTAATCCCTGCATTAGTCGCCGTTGCCCTTTATTTTTCACCGACGTTATCACAGAAAGCCGATATTACGCCACCTGAGACCGTTTCCAACCGATCGGAAGAAACAACCGTCGCGGTAGAAAAGCCCTGCTCCAATGAGCATCCGGAATGGCGGCAGGCGCAAGTTATCGACGGCGTAAAAATTAATGAAGCGCCTTCATGCGAGCCGGATAATCCTTACGACATTGCCGTTGCGGTTAAAGGCGCCAACAATGTGTCGATGCAGACTCTGATGCAGACCCATCTGGCTCAAGATGCCTTGACCATGACCGATGACCTGGATAATGACGGCGATCCCGACGTCATCCACATCAAGCTGGAGGTCGTGGAACTGAACGGCGCAAGCCCCGACGGCAATTTCCTGATCAATACTTACGACATTGCCCCCGGCATCCAGCCGGGACTTTGGGTTTTTGCCCCCAAATCCAGCGGCATGGCGCTTAAGAATTTCAACTCGCTGGTCGCCAACCCGCTGCTGCGTGCGCCATCGCCGGTGATTCGGGTTGAACAGGGCGACAAGGTTTATATCACGCTGGAAAACACCCATTATTTGCCCCATACCATCCATCTTCACGGCGTCGATCATGCCTGGGAAACCGCTGCCGGCGACGATAATGACGGCATGGAGGAACATCCGGTGTTCCCCGGCAAAAGCCACACCTATGAAATCCAGCCCCGGCATGCCGGAACCATGTTTTATCATTGCCATGTGCAAACCGCCCAGCATTACATGATGGGCTTGAACGGCATGTTTATCGTCGAAGAAAACCGGCCTGACAACTGGGTGCAAACCTTTAATATCGGCGCAGGACAAGTAAGACATCCCTCTGTCGAGGTGCAAAAATCCTACGATCAGGAATATGACTTATATTATCAATCCGTCGATAAAAAACTGGCGCAAATCATCCAGAACGCCAATGATCCGAGGCTGATCGCGCACCGCATGAGCCGAGAATACAACATGACCGAGTCGTTTGAAAACTACTTCATGCTGAACGGCCATTCCTTCCCTTACACGCTGAGGGATGCGGTAATCGCCGCCAATGAAAATGAAGATATAAAGCTGCATGTCGCCAACGCCCAGCGTTCTTTGGTGGCATTGCATATCCACGGACACAAGGCCACTATCACAGCTTATGACGGCGTTGAACAACCGGCAGGGACGCAGCTAACGCGTGACGTGTTCGACATCGCCCCGGCGCAACGGCTTGATCTGCGTCTGCGCACCCAAAACAATGGCTTGGACAGTTATGGTCCTGGCCTGTGGATGTTTCATGACCATGTACCGACCGGCACCACCACTGACGGCATGGAACCCGGCGGCAACATGGCAATCCTGGCCTACAAGCCGCTGCTTGACGAGCAAGGCATGCCGAAAATGCATCAGGCCCTGCTCGACCAGGTATTCAACAAAGACTACTACGCAAAAAAACAAGCGGTCTGGGGTGAAGGCGATTTTGCGCCGTTACTCGGAGAAGCCGGATTAATTGCCCCCGATTATGTTCAAATCATCATTTTCGGCTTGGCGGCCGGTTTATCCATAGGCCTGGTTATTCTTGTCGTGCTGGTTTACAAACGGAAACAAAAGCGATGAAATTATTAGCGACACTCCTGATAATGCTGGGCCTGCACGCCTCTCCGGCGCTGGCCGACGAACCCATGACCATGATGCATCACGGCAGTATGATGATGGATGAAAAAGGCATGATCATGAATGCCAACAGCGACAATCTGCCCAAGGATTGCCCGAAGATTTCCGGCGATGTGAATATCACCATTCGTGCCGGTCAGAAACACGCATTAAAATTTCCGGGCAAAATGTTCGCTTTCGACAATCAGGAATGGGATGTTAAGCCCTGCTCCCGGGTCAACATCACCTTCATCAATGACGACCAGATACGCCATCAACTCATGATTCACGGCCTACCGGGCTATATTTACCCTCAGGGCATGTTTCATTTAGAACTTTACGGGCAAGGCGAATTGAAGGCTTCATTGATCGTGCCCAGCCAGAAAAAAACCTACCTGGTGCACTGCGAATTGGCGCAACATATGGAAAAAGGCATGAAGGCGCAGTTAAAAGTCGATGGCGGCGATGTCGATTTACCCAGCATTCCGGGCATCAGCAAACCGGTTAAAGCCGATGTGTATCCGGTAGATTGGAATCAAACGGCTTGGGCTGTACTGGTTATTTGCGCATTGATAGGCTGCATTGTTCCGTTTTTTGTCATAAAGAATAAATTGTAGATTGATTAATGCGCCCGCACTCGTCGTTATACGCAAGCCTGATCAATATCGTCATTTTGGTATAGCCGCTGGAATGACTGCCTTGGATGTAGGCCGGAATAAGTCCGCCCGGCGCCAGCCAGGGCGGATGTTTCCGGCGAAACTGTGCGGCAAGCCGGAAACGCCACCTGGGCTACGCTTCGGCGGCCTCTTACGGCCTAGATAAAGACGAGCACAGCGCGTGGAAACGAGAGCACAACCGTAAATTTTAAAGCAAGCTTTGAACTCCGTCATTCAAATTTTATGGAGTCCAAAGCTTGCTTTGGCCGCTTCAAAAATGGGGTTACGATGTAAAAAATCCGAGTAATTCCCAAACGGATTTACAAACCCCGTCCGGCATAAGTAATACTTACCTGAGTCGCATGATTTTACTTTAGAGGGTTTTATGAAACAGCTACTGTCATTCATTGCAATCTCCTTAATGCTGGTTATCTGCCAAAACGCATCGGCACGTGAAAAACCCGCTAAACCGACTAAAAAAGACGCATTGCAGTGCGCCGCCTTTAGCCCTTACGTCGGTAAACTCAATCCCGATTACGGCGCCCATCCGTCCAAGGAATTAATTGACGAACTGCTGGATAAGTTAGTCAAACAAACCCCGTTCCGCTGCATCATGACCTATGGCGTCATGAATGGACTGGAACATACCTTTGCCGCCGCCGAGGCCCGGCATCTTAAGGTCATTGCGATCATCTGGCTGGATGACGACATTGCCGTCAATTCGAAGTCCATCACGGCGGGCATTGTAGCGGCAAAAGCCTATCCCAAAACCATCATCAAACTAAGCTGCGGCTCCGAAGTCAGGACTCGTCACAACTATGCCTTTGACGGCGAAATCAGCCGTTGCATCAGCGCCTTGCGCGAAGCGGGCGTATCCCAACCGATCACCACCATAGATACTTGGTGGGAATGGTGCAACCGGGTTACACCCTGCCACCAAACCAATTTCGGCGCCCAAGTCGATTGGATAGGGATCAATGTTTTTCCGTGGTGGGAAAACAAACATTCCGGCATTTTTCCCTGCACTAAGGCCAAAAAAGCGGCTGATTTTCATATTGCACGGATTGAAGACATACGCCGCACCTATCCCGGCAAAGAAGTGGTTCTGACTGAATTCGGCTGGCCGAACGGCCCCGAAGGCGGCATTGAAATCAATAAGCTTACCCAGCAGCAATGCGATGTTGCAGACAAGAAAAACCAGGCACTGGTTGTTAAATCAACTTTCAAGAAACTGGCTGAAAAAGGCTGGTCAGGTGTGGTCTTCGAGGCTTTCTCAGAAAACTGGAAACCTAGCGATGAAGGTGACGTCGGAAAGCACTGGGGAATGTGCCAAGGAGAACCGCCTTATACTTGTATAAATTTTTAGCGCTCGGATGCTCCAAATGCAGCGAAGCGCATTAATATCAAACATCTATCGCAAACGATGCGTCCCAAGCATTGGCGCATCCTTGCACTAGATCGCAAAAATCTAAAATCCGATTATTCATTACCATCAGCGCAGTTTATAATCTGCGCCTAAGACTCTTACTGTGCATAGGACGCGCTTTGTTTCCTGCCTCTCCTTGCATTAAATCTTCACCTTTAAATTACGTGGCACGACCGTCCTGCTCGGACACTCATGGTCAAACGAATGACGCCGGCGCTCGTGCTTTTTGATTATCTATCCTTTTTGAGAACAGTTGTACATGACTAAAGCTAAACTATTGCTACTTATTTTAAATGCCGTATGGCTGTTTGCAGTGTCCGGGGCCAGTTATGGCCGTCACACAGCCATTATTATTGATGCCGACACCGGCAACGTCCTGCATGAAGTAGAAGCAACCCAGTCATGGTATCCCGCCTCGTTGACCAAACTAATGACGCTGTATATGACATTCGATGCGCTGAAATCAGGTCAAATTCAGCTGCACGATACCTTAATCGCATCGACTCATGCCTCCCAGCAGCCCAACAGCAAACTGGGCTTACGACGCGGCGAACGTTTAACCGTCGAAGACGCTATTTTGGCGATTATCACCCGATCGGCGAATGACGCATCTGTGGTACTTGCCGAACACCTGGGCGGCACCGAAGAAAACTTTGCCGCCAATATGACAGCAAAAGCGCATTCATTGGGCATGTACAACTCTCATTTCATGAACGCGACCGGCCTTCCCAACAACTGGCAAGTCACCACGTCCCGCGACATGGCAGTGCTGGCTTGGAAGGCGCAGCGCAATTTCCCCGAGTATTATCATTATTTTGGAGCGCACAGCTTTAATTTTAAAGGCACAGAGCTGCGCGGCATCAATAAGTTCACAGCCAAGTACCCCGGTGCCGAAGGCATGAAAACCGGATTTACCTGCGGCTCCGGTTTCAACCTGATCGGCGCGGCCCATCAAAACGGCAAACACCTGATCGGCGTAGTCATGGGCGGCATGACCAGCCAGGAGCGCTACCAGCTAATGATGCAAAAAATGGATGCCGGTTTCGCTAACCTAGCCAGCGCCGATCCGACAAGAAACATCAACACCATGCCTACAGTCTCGGCAGGCAGTCCGCCCTATCAGCTTGATTGCGGCAACGGCGGCGCCCCTACACATTCAATACCCGCCTCTCATCAGGCTAGTTATGCGCCTAAACGCCGGCATATCAGCCGAGTCAAAACCAATCATTCCAGACGCATTGCCGCGGCTCGACCTAAAACTGCCGCTCAGGTTAAGGCCAGCATCAAATCCAATAACAAGAATAAGATTTTGGCAACAGCTGTCAAACAGGCCAAAGTCGGCGTAGCTCCTGTCAGCAAGCTCCCGGCTAAAAGCAAAAATTTTCATAAGATAAAAACCGAAATTAAAGTGGCCGGAAAAACAAAAACCACGCAAAAAGTTGCTGTCCATTAAGTTAACAGTGCGCGGTGAGTGTAACTGCTCACCGCATTTCACAAGTTAGCGATGCAACTCCATCTCTTTTCGGCAGACATATTCATAACTGCCTTATCCGGGCTGGGTTGTCGGAAGGCTAAACATCATCGATAACAATGCTAAATCAGCCACAATCTTGCCATAGCAAAATAGATTAATGCTGATCAGGTTAATTATTTAATACCAACATAAATAACTAGCCAAATATTCTGCTGATTCATCTCTTAATTTCCTTTCCAATCAAGTTCACCTTTTTTCTGGCATTGTCCTCTTTTTTCCATTTGCAAAGCCAAATAACAGCGATGCCGGCTGCTTTAAACTATAAATACCATTTAAAAATGTCCTGTGTACGTTAAACCACAGAAATTTTTTTCTATGGTAATAAAATAAAAAAATCGCTGATCAAAATTAATTTCAGGACGACCCTGACAATTTGATAAAAAAAAGGCTGCATCTATCCATCTTTCATTCTGGGGAACGATAGAAGCTTCTGATGCTAGGACGACGTGATCGAAATGACCTCAACCGAAAAGAATGATGATCTATCTATTGTCTGCTTTGGAGCTTCAGCAGGTGGTTTAGAAACTTATCTGAGAATTCTTTCGCTGCTGCCACCGGAAACCGGCCTAGTCTTTGTCATTATTCATCATCAACCTTCCGATTGGAAATCGCTTCTGCCAGAAATTATTCCGCGCTATACCTCTATGCCGGTTATGCTCGTGGAAGATGGAGAGATTGCAAGAGCGGACCACGTCTATATAGGACCTCCAGGAATGCAGGTTTATATGGCTGGCGACAGTTTCAGGCTTGCTCCTCTTTGGAAACAGTCAGGGTGGCCGGAAAATATTTCTGTTTTTTTGCATTCCTTGGCAAGTAATCAATCCAAGCATGCTATCGCAGTGATTCTGTCGGGGCTGGATTCGGACGGAGCCGCTGCCCTCAAGCCTATTAAGGACGCTGGAGGAATAGTCATTGCCCAGGATTTTCACACCGCAAAACAACCGGCAATGCCGATAAGCGCCGTGAACACCGGCTGTGTTGATTTTTTGTTATCGCCAACTGAAATAGCCGAAAAATTGAAAACCATTGCTGAAGAACGTAATCGCGCAAAGAGCCCGGAAGGCAACCTTAATTGAAACTAAATGCGTAAGTTTAGGCCCCTACCGATCACAGTTACCCGTCTACAGACCCAGAGCCGACACGAGATTAGGCAATTTTTAATTATTTTTAGCAGTCTGCGAAAGACAGATAGTCACAGCCCAAGGCGCTCTCTGTTTAAAACTCCAAATTATCCAGATAGGTCAACTTACTTCGGCCCTGTCCTGCTTTATCAAAAGCTTCCCGAGACGGCTTCTTAGTTTGATGTGACCCCATTCTTTAAAAAAGGCATGTAACCTAACGTAGTGCAAGGCCTATTTTGCTGCTTTGATTCATCAATTTTTATCGGCTGAGCTTTTTTCCAGCAAAATTCGAGCGATTCATTGTAAAACTCTAGCGTTTAAAAACCGGCCATCTATTTTATTTAAGCTATTGTATAAAAATGCTATTTTGTTATAATATGAATATATTCATATTGAATGTGACTTTTGTTCTTCCGCTAGTTCAAGGTGAATAAATAAATGGCGGGGACAATTTTATCCGGTCAGTTGATTTGTAATGCAGGCAAGTTACAAGGCAAAAACCGGCTTAAAAATATGAATATATTCATATGCTGTGTTTAAGTCCCTTTGGAGGCTTTATGTTCGTTCATATCGTTGATAAACAACGTCACGCGGTCAATGTAGTGAAAACCGCTCTTTTATCGGCCGGTATTACCGGGCGCGCTGTCTGCGTGCAAGTTTACAACCGGCGCGATCAATACCGAGAAGGTGAAAACTACTCGGTTTTTGTATCCGCACCTACCGGGGCCAACATTGAACCCTTTTTTGTGACGGGGAAAACTCTCGTGGAAGCGGTTAAGAATACGATTTGTTCGGTCAAAGCCGGAAAAAACAACGCTACAACGGACGTGTCCGAAATAGCACCGTTCTAAAGCATTTTAGTGTGAACCGGGGCAAGCTGCCCTACTCACATTTCCCGGATTTGCACATCAGGAATATTCAACTTATGTCATCTCAACAAACGAATCAAGCTAAGCCCCTTTTCTTGCCAAACCACCGGTGCTCCGGAGCATTTAACCCACTGTCGGGCTTGTAGCCGCTTGCCCTGCCTTTTATTTCATTTGTACATTAGGTATTTGTCATGTATTCGACAGAACAATTAGTTGGCCGGGAAACACCGGTTAAAGATCAAGACACACAACTGGCGGTTATTTCCGCCAATCCGCTGGACCTTCCGGCGACCACTTTTCAAGAAGGTTTAGATCGCCGCAAGCAAAATCGGGCTGCGTTAATGGCTTGGATTCGCGACGCATTGGTTGACGGTTCCGACTTTGGTAAAGTCCATACGGTCGGTCGCTCAAAATGCCAGGCCGGCAAGAATTGCCAAAACCCAAACCATTTCAGTAAAGCCAGCCTATTTAAACCGGGCGCTGAAAAAATATGCGGCATGTTAGGCGTTACAGTACGTTATCCGTCTCTGCCGGAATATGAAAAAGCCGCGCTTACCGGCACAAATCTAAATCAAATCATCATCCGCTGCGAAATCGTTGACGGCTCCGGCCGGGTAGTGGCCGACGGTGTTGGGGCTCGGATTGTTTCTCAAGACAATGGAGACATTAATAAAAGCCTGAAAATGGCGGAAAAATCCGCTCACATTGATGCAACGTTAAGAATGGCCGGTCTTTCTGAAGTATTTACCCAGGATATTGAGGACATGGTTCAACGCCGTGAAGCCGAAAGCATCCAGCGAGCCGAATCCGAACTCAATACCGGCTTTGACGGTATTAGTAAGACTCAGCATCAGCAGCTTGAAACCAAAATTAAAGAGCTCGGACTTGATCGAGCCCGGGTTAAAGAGTGGATGACTAAAGCGTCGCACAACCGCTTCACCAGCTTTTTAGAGCTCACCCAGGACTTTTATCAAATCCTTTACACCAAGCTTGACCAATTCGCGGAAAGTGACTCGATGAGCGTTAAAGAGGCCTTATCGGTTTTGGGTCTTACTGCCTTTGCAGACCAGGATGCAATCAAAACCGCGTACCGTAAAGCGTGCATGAGATACCGACCCAACAAGAATCCGGCGGGAACGGTAATGATGAAAGCTGTCAATGCGGCTCATCGCTTAGTGAAAGAAACCGCCTATAACGGTGCCGAGCATCCAATCCAGGAAGCGGTCAACAGCGATTTTGGCGATATGTTAAACAGCGCAATAAACGCGGTTATCAGCCTGGACGGCGTCAATATCAGGATTTACGGTGCTTCAGCTTGGCTATCCGGCAACACCAAGCAGCATAAAGAAGCGATAAAAACCGCAGGTTATCGGTGGGACAACAAGAAAGCCGCCTGGTGTTTTCGCCTAAGCGATCATGAAAACCCAAGTAAAGGTGATTGGGATATCGAAAAAGCGGGAGATACCTACGACGGCATAACCGCAAACAGAGAGCCACGCTATAAAGCTGCTGTGGAACTCTAAGTCCACATCAAGAGCGGCGGTTTCAATCGCCGCTCGACCCAATTGAGAAAATCATCATGAACAGATTATCCCTATACGAGTTGAGCACAAACTACCTGCAAGCATTGGACTTTCTGACCGACCCGGAAATGGATTTACCGATTGAAGCGGTTAACGACACCTTGGAAGCTTTAGGCGGAGAACTGGAAGACAAAGCAATCAACGTTGCCAAATTTTTCCGCAATATGGAAGCCACCGCCGCTGCAATCAAGAGTGCCGAAGCAGACATGGCTAAACGCCGGAAAGCTCTGGAAAACCGGGTACAATGGCTGAAAAACTACATAAAAGAAAATATGGAGTTCTGCGGCATCAGCGACATTGAATGTCCTCATTTTAAGCTTTCAGTCCAAAAAAACCCGGCCGTTGTTAACATCCTGGATGAAAACGCAATCCCGGCACAATTCAAGGAAGAAGTCATCAGCTGGAAAATTGATAAAAATGCGATCAAGGATGCTATCAAAGCCGGTAATATCGTGCCCGGCACGGAAATGGTCAGCGGCACACGCCTAGCCATAAAATAAGATATTGAGCAAAAAAAGAGCCGCTGCAGCGGCTCTTTTTTTGCTCAAATTATAAATTCATTCATATAATAGCCGCTAAATTTCACTCATGAACGAGTACCTAATGCAAATAGGCGACATTGTAAAATGTAGACGGCTTGATCTTAGCTTGATTCAAAAAGAGCTTGAATCCCGGTCTGGCGTGACCCAATCGATGATTAGCAAAATCGAAAACGGCAGCGCCGAAAATGTTTCCATTGACGTACTCAGGAAATTGGCTAGAGCTTTAAACTGCTCGCTAGTTGATTTACTGCCGGAGGCAGACAAAAATATCAGCAATACAGGCTCTTTTAACGCTAAAGAGTAATAAGCCCGGACAAATAGCTAATAAAGTGGAAAAACTGGACTTTTTTTACCCGATTGGCTACACAGGCAACGGTTGTCACAACCCTCAATCCGCTAGAAATTTGAGGCAACGGGAAATTCGTCCGGCTTTTGATTTATGCAACTAAACCATAGTGACTTGACTAACAGTCATTCAAGATCACCATCTTTTCTAGCTCTTGCGCGAACTTAAACGCGTCCTCAGAAAATTTTTGTTGCGCTAACCATGTACCGAATATTGGCGGAATCCAATATTTTGGTGTTAGATCGAGATCGAATAACAACCGAGTACCACCATTTACTGAAAACAGGCGCCAGCGGCCATTTCCCTGCCGGAAATCACCCTGGTTCGGTATTATGGTTATAGAAATTTCGCCGCCGGGTAGAAACTGGACATCCTGGATCCAGTCGAAGTCCTGGCAGATGGCCAGAACGCAAAATTCCGATCTGACTCCCATTCTAACCCCATCACCAATGTGTCCCACGAACTCAACCTGTTTGAAAATCGAGTTGAAGCGAGTAAAGTTTTTATAATTCATGAGAAGAGAGTGGACTTTCGCAACGGGAGCTTGAACAATGGTTTCCATGTGCATCATGTATCGCCCGTCCTGCCTTGTCACCGAACTGTTTAGCACATTAGCACTTTGAGCTGTCAATGGGAGAAACAAAAGTCCAACAATTGATATACATACCATGATCATTTTTCGTGTGATATACATAATCCTACTCCTTAAAAACGTAGTTCTTCATGTATCCAGCCCCCGCCTTGCGGCAGACGGCGGACATGGATGTGAAGATGATCATCTTCATGCTGCACGCTGGCGGGCGAATAACGGATATTGCCCCCCTATTTCAAAAATGAAGAATTAACGTCCCAGCACGTCGTTGCGTGTACTTTCGGCGATGGCGGCAACCTGATTGATAAGCTCTTCTTTTACACCCAATTCGCGGAGAGTCGCCGCAAGGTGTTCAATTACCGCATCGACATGCGTATCGTTCAAGCCTCGCTCGACCAAATGGGCATGCCCCGTGCGCATATCGAGACCGCTGTAATTATGCGGCCCGCCGAAAGCCATGGTCAGGAATGATTTTTGTTTTGCTGCCTGTTTCTCCATGTCCACAGCTTCAAAAAAAGAACTGATGCGGCTATCGCTCAACACCTTACGGTAAAAGACATCAACAGAGGCATTAACAGCAGCTTCTCCGCCCAATTTCTCATACAAGGATTTTTGTTGTGACATATTTTTCTCCAGCTAATTAAAAAGGCGTTTAAAATACATCTTAAAGGCGCCTCTTTCCTGAGGGGGAACGGTGAAGCGCGACAATAAGATGTATTTGATATGCATCTTATTGTCCGATTATAAAATAGTCAAGCCTTATCTCTTAGTTCTTTAGTGTCTAGCTTAAAGACGGGTTAATCTTAAGGAGTATTTAACATGCAGCTTACACAATTCACTGATTATTCACTGCGCGTGCTGATTTATCTTGCCCGATTACCGGAACCCGGTCTGGCGACAATTTCAGAGATTGCCGAGTATCATCAAATTTCCCGCAACCATCTGGTTAAGGTGGCAAATAGTCTGGCCAATCAAGGCTTCATCATAACGACCCGTGGCAAGGGTGGCGGTATTCAGCTGGGCAGACCCGCCTATACCATAGGCGTCGGGGAAGTGATACGACAGACTGAAGTCAACATGGATCTGGTAGAGTGCTTTAACGTGCCATCCAATCAGTGCCGCCTCATCCGCGACTGTTTCCTGAAGGCCATGTTTTATGAGGCTCAGCGCGCATTCCTGGCGGTGATGGATAAATACTCGCTGGCCGATGCAGCCCGCTTCGGCGTCAAGATCGACTTGCCAACGCAATCCGGCGTTAAAGCGTCGTCGCTTGCCCATGACGAGTCAGATAACCATTAAACAGTTTTCAGTTCATTCAAAGACCCGTGCTTTTTCCACATTTTCCCGCAGAAAAAGGCCCTTGCTATTTTAGGATCGACCGTTGTAGTCAGATTGCCTTTTCCACTCAATCATTGATGAAACTAAAACACTGGCTATCCGGCCGGTCGTCCAATTGCCCGTGAAACAAACCAAGCTTCGAAGGCGGGTGTTGACACTGATAAACTGGCTCATCAGCTATTTTTAGTTGCTTACGGATAGTGTGCTGGAATAACTTAAATTCTATCATCAAGTGAATGCCAGACTGAGCACCGATGAAAAAACGCATCGGAACGCTGTTTATTGCTGAACAGGAAAGAGCCAAAAGACGCTCAAAGGCGGCTTCGGCGAGTTGCCGATCAAGATTCCTCGCGATCGCCACGGCAGTTTTGAACCGCAAACCATTGCCAAATACCCTTCAGTCGTTATAAAAGCTCTTGTGGCTTTATCGTAAGTCACTGAAGTAATACTAATATGAAATATGCGCTTGCTTTGTCTCACTAATACCATGTATAAATAATATCGATTCAATACTTCTTTTTGATGGAGAATAATCATGAAATCTATTAGTAAAACATCATTGCTTGCATCAGCCATTGGCCTAACCTTAGCCGGTGGCGTGGCACTCGCTGAAACCGGCGGGTATTTGTCGCTTAAAGAGGTTGAAGTGGAATGGGAAGCCAAAGCCGACAAAAAATTACTGGAAGTGGAAATCAAAACCGACAAGGATATTCCAATGGACGGGAAATCCGGTGCCTTCGGTTATGCGGTATTAACGGACGGCGGCAACAACGTACTGGTCTTGACCACTCACCTGCCTATCGACGACAGCTCCCATGAAGCAACGCCTTCCGGGTTTCATACCCATGTCCTGGACTTGAAAAATCCGACCGAAGCCTGTCCGGGCGCCAATTTTGAAGTAGACCTGGAAAATTCCGGCAAGAACACCGCCTTTGACGCCGACTACAAATGGAAAATCGACAATAATAAAGCGTCCATTGAAAAAGTCCCCGTCTCCGACTTAGGCGATGCGGGTGTAGAATCGGTTGTATCATTCACGCTGAAACCCATACTGGATGCCAACAAGAAAGCAACCAATCTTTGTGTGTCAGTCGTAGACAAGATTTAAAGCATCTGTGCGGCACAGCACTGACAAAGTATTGTGTCGCACAGATAATGCCTTGGTTCCATCACATGCGCGATAATAAACATTAAAAAATCTAAAGCTCTTTCGAAACTTGCTTCCGATCCCTGACAACAGAAAAACTGCCCCAAAACCCCAACCAACTTAACAGAACTGAGAGACTACTATGAACAAAAAAATCATAATGATCGCAATGGCCTTGGCTCTTCCTTTAACAGTGGCGGCCATGCCCGGCACCGATAAAGAGAATGATGAAGGGTCTCACTATGGCAATAGAATGGAGCGTATGACCAAGGAGCTGAATTTAAATGAAGAGCAAAAAACTAAAATGAACGCGTTATTCAAGGAACAGCACGAGAAATACAAAACTATTCATGAAGAAACCCGTGCACGTCTGAAGGAAATCCTGACGCCTGAGCAAATGACAAAAATGGATGACATGAAAAAACGTCATCATGAGCAACGGCAACACAAAAAGAGTATCGAAAAACAGAATTAATGTTGCACTAACGGCGACGCTCGTCCTGGTCCATGGAAGGATCATTTATAAGGCAGCCCTCGTCTTATCCGTATTAGTTCGGACTTAATCTGATGTTGCTCTTGTATTAAGAACGCTACTGGTGAGATAGAAGCAACCAATAGAGTCAATCCCTAAGGTTATAACCATCAGATTCATAGACGGCCTGAGTGGTGGCTGGCCGACACTGAGCCCTTGGTTTCTAACTATGAGATCCGCTTGCAGATTGTGGCTTGAACCATCCCTAGAATACCTACGGTTTTTGGCCCATCGTCTTTTCCTCATGCGTCCATTTTTATCGGGCCATTACAGTTGTTGCATTGACCAGATCAAAATCGTTCCAAACTCCGTTGCCAAAATACCCATGCACTCCTTGGCAGAAGCAATGCTGTCCATAGCAACATACAAGAGACTATGCGAGCGTTCGCAGCAGGCCACCTCCAGAAGACCGGGTTATTCATAAAATTGCCGCCGCATGTAAGCCAACGCTGAATTTTTTGTAAGCCTCATAACTCGGATACGCTTTTATCCGTTGAATTCTATGCTGGGGTAAAAGCGGCCCATTCCTTAACCATACATACTTTCTGAAGACTCAGCTGCCTCTATCACGTTTTTTATTGAAAAACCCTGCCTAATCTCCTATGCTCCCTGCTGAGGTTATGGCTGAGGTTAAAGCCTTTGTCCACTATACTTTAAACTACTCGCATTGGAGACTGTATGAAGATTGGTATACCGAAAGAGATCCACCCAGGTGAAAAACGCGTGGCTACTACGCCCGAGGCCGCAGAACAAATTATAAAACTGGGTTTTTCCGTCCTGGTCGAAAGCGGCGCGGGGCTTAACGCAAATATTTCCGATGAAGCCTATAAAGAAGTGGGCGTCGAAATTATTGATAATGCCAAGACATTGTGGGATAAGGCAGACATTGTCATGAAAGTTCGCGCCCCCGAGCAGCATCCTGAACTGGCGCTGGACGAGATCGACCTGTTGCCCGAAGGCGGTCGTTTAATCAGTTTTATCTGGCCTGCGCAAAATGAACAATTAATGCAGAAACTAGCGGCCAAAAACGCGACGGTATTGGCGATGGACAGCGTACCGCGTATGTCCAGGGCGCAAAAACTGGACGCGCTCAGTTCCATGGCCAATATTGCCGGTTATCGGGCCGTTATTGAAGCGGCGCAGCATTTCGGCCGTTTTTTTACCGGGCAGATTACCGCCGCCGGAAAAATCCCTCCCGCTAAAGTGCTGGTCATCGGCGCCGGTGTTGCAGGTCTTGCCGCCATCGGTACGGCTAAGGGCATGGGCGCTATCGTCAGGGCTTTCGATACCCGGCCTGAGGTTAAAGAACAAATCGAGAGTATGGATGCCGAGTTTTTGATGCTGGATTTTGAAGAAGAAGGTTCCGGTACCGGCGGTTATGCCAAAACCATGTCCAAAGAATTTATTGAAGCGGAAATGGCCTTGTTTGCCAGACAAGCGATGGAAGTGGACATCATTATCACCACTGCGCTGATTCCCGGCAAACCGGCGCCCAAGCTGATCACTGAAGGCATGGTCAAATCCATGAAACCGGGCAGTATTATTGTCGATCTGGCAGCCGAACAAGGCGGCAACTGCGCGTTGACCGAGAAGGATAAGGTTGTCGTCAAACACGACGTGACGATTATCGGTTACAGCAATTTACCCAGCCGTCTGGCTAACCAATCGAGCCAGCTTTATGCGACCAACCTCCGGCATTTGTTAACGGAACTTTGCCCAGAGAAAAACGGCACGATTAACGTCAATATGGACGACGAGGTGATACGCGGCACTACGGTTATCAGGGAGGGCAAAATCACCTGGCCGCCGCCACCGCCAAAACTTTCCGCCGCCCCCGCCCCGCAAACCGAGGCACCGGCTTATGCATCGGTACAAGAACAACAAAAAAAATCAGTTATTCCGGATTCGATTAAGCAATTTATACCGTTAGTTCTCGGCGGGTTGGCGCTGTTCGGCATCGGCTCGGTCGCTCCTGAGTCGTTCATGACGCACTTTACCGTGTTTGTTTTGGCGTGTTTCATCGGTTATCAAGTGATCTGGAATGTGACCGCGTCGCTGCACACCCCGCTTATGAGTGTAACAAACGCTATCAGCGGCATTATTATAATCGGCGCTTTGGTGCAGGTTTCGACTCCGGATTCTGTCATCAGTATCCTTGCGGGATTGGCGATACTCATTGCATCTATCAATATTGCCGGTGGCTTTTTAGTCACTCGCCGTATGTTAGAAATGTTCAGAAAATAACAGGAGAATATGATGTCCCATAGTTTAGTCACGATGTCTTACATCGTCGCCACCATTCTGTTCATTTTTAGCCTGAGCGGTTTAAGCAATCAAGAGACAGCGCGACGTGGCAATTATTACGGCATGTTGGGCATGGCGATTGCGATTATCGCTACCGCCTTAAGCGCCTCGGTTACTTCCTACTCCATTTTGATCGTTGCCTTGCTAATCGGCGGCGCTATCGGCGCAAGAGCCGCATTAAAAGTGGAAATGACGCAGATGCCGGAGCTGGTCGCCATCATGCACAGCCTGGTAGGTATGGCTGCGGTGCTGGTTGGATACGCCAACTTTATGGATACGTCTTCAACACTGACTGGCGTTGAAAAAACCATCCATGAAGTTGAAATTTATGTCGGCATTCTTATCGGAGCGGTTACTTTCTCTGGATCGGTGATTGCTTTTTGTAAGCTCAGCGAACGCATCAGCGGCAAGCCGATGTTATTGCCTGGCCGTCACTGGTTAAATTTAGGTCTGCTGATTGCAGCCGTCACTCTGGGTTATGTATTTTTACAACAAACCGAAACCGGCGGCGGCTTATTGCCTCTCTGGATTATGACTGCGATTGCTCTGCTGTTCGGCATACACATGGTTATGGCAATCGGCGGCGCTGATATGCCGGTGGTGGTATCCATGCTCAACAGCTATTCAGGATGGGCGGCTGCGGCAACCGGTTTTATGTTGAGCAACGATTTGTTGATTGTGACCGGCGCATTGGTCGGCAGCAGTGGCGCGATCCTGAGTTACATCATGTGCCGTGCGATGAACCGCAATTTTATCAGCGTAATTGCCGGCGGTTTTGGCACCTCAGGCGGCGAAGCCGCCGTGGTTGAAGGCGAAGTAACGCCAATCAATGCTGAAGAGACCGCGCAATTATTACTGGACGCAAAAAGCATTATGATCATTCCGGGTTACGGCATGGCGGTTGCGCAGGCTCAGCATACCGTTAATGAAATCACCAAGCTGTTGCGAGATAAAGGCAAGAAAGTAGGTTTCGGCATCCATCCGGTTGCAGGAAGAATGCCCGGTCACATGAACGTGCTGCTGGCCGAAGCCAAAGTGCCTTACGATATCGTTTATGAAATGGACGAAATCAATGAAGATTGGGATCATGTTGACGTGTCCATCGTGATTGGCGCTAACGACATTGTCAATCCGTCAGCGCTGGATGACCCGAACAGCCCAATTGCCGGTATGCCGGTACTGGAATGCTGGAAAGGAGAATCCACTGTCGTACTTAAGCGCAGCATGGCGTCAGGCTATGCCGGTGTGGGTAATCCATTGTTCGTGCTGGAAAACACCCGTATGTTGTTCGGCGACGCCAATGCGACCATGCAGGCGGTATTGAAAGCGTTGAAGGGGTAAATAACCGCGAGTTGGAGAAGCTTGTGCTTCTCCAACATTTCATCCTTTAGTTAGACTTTTAAAACTTGTTTATCTGACACAATCCCGCCATTTTCGACGCGATTACGGCCATTATGCTTGGCTTTGTATAAGGCGGAATCCGCTGATTTAATAAGTTTTGCAACAATCCCGTCATCCATTGAAATGGATTTACCATCCGGCACAAAAGTTGACACGCCTATAGAAACAGTGACCGAGATGGAAATGTCATTAACTGCGATAACCAACATCTGTATGGCTTTGCGTATTCGTTCCGCTGTTTCCAGAGTTCTGGTTTCGTCGGTATTGGACAATAAAGCGACAAACTCTTCCCCGCCGTAACGGACAAATACGTCATGGTCCCTGAGCTGATGTCTCACGGTAGCAGCTACTAAAGACAGCACCAGGTCGCCGCCCTGATGCCCATGCTGGTCATTAACCGACTTAAAAAAATCTATATCAAAGAACTGGCAGGATAACGGCTCGGCATTGCGTTGACTGCGTTTTAATTCTTCACCGATGCGCTGTTCAAAAAAGCGCCTGTTATTGACTCCTGTTAAGACGTCAAGATAACTAACCCGTTTTATTTCTTCGACATGAAGATTGTTTTCCAAACAAACACTGACTACAGAACTGAGATGTTCAATGAAATCCGTACCCATATTATCGGCAAATCTATCAGTCTGATAACTGCCCAAATTTAACGTTCCCAGATATTTGTCCCGTCGAGTTAAGGGGATAATAGCAATGCTGGCTGGCTGTTTTTCAATATGCGCGAAAAAATCGGCACAGTGAGGGGGTTCAAGAGCGCCAATATAGGGCTGAGCGGCCGTTGATTTTAAAGATTCTTTACTGTCTAACAGCATTAAACCTTTTTTTGAGAGGTATGGGTAACCGTTATCCTTAAGAGTTCTTGCGATTTCACCGGTTTCGTCGATCAAGCATAAGCTGATCACGTCAAGATCAAAATAATTTTTAGCCTCTTCAAGCAGATGATCAATGATGTCCGATAAGGCGTTGAGCTTTAGCAACCTTATTTCAAACGCCTGGAACTTACGCAAAGTAGCGCTGTTCTGCTGAACGCGCTCAAGCATGGTTTCCAAATGGCTTTGCAGCACGACTAAATCGGTGGTTAGATCTTTTTCCAAGTGATTCTCTAAATAAATTAAAGCGGCCTTATAAGCCTAGCAGTTGAAAAAAAAGCCAATGTGTCCTACTGCACAGTTCTTTGAGAGCTTACCCGTTTATATCGTTGTCCGGATTCTATCCATTTTTTCTTGCCGCGAGTAGTCAAGCAAACTTTCGTTGACCGGTACGAGCAATTGTTTATCGTGTTATACAAGCTCAACAAACAGTATGCTCCTGACATATTTTCTCACTATCGGATTGGCTAAGCTGTTCTTTAGTTAAGTCGCAAAAAAAACCATCCGAAGTTCTGGTGAAATATTTACAGGTTTTACAAAGCCCAAAAGATTGCGATTTATTGGCTTTTTGCAGGGCAGTCAAGGCATTAACAAAAACATTTTCCTGGCTGTCATCTTTATTGAATATTGCCGATGCCTGGCTGTACAAATCAGTCGGACGGGCTTTGTTCAAGATAACGTCGCCTTCTGCCAGAAGACTAAGATGTACCATGCGCCGGTCATTTACATCGGCGGTTTTCTTTATATAGCCTTTTTTCTCCAGCAACTGTAAAGTTTGGGAGACGGTACCGCGGGTCATGCCCAGGTAATTAGTCAGCGCAGCCGGAGTGTCGCTATAGCGGTTGCAGCGAGACAAATAATCCATTACCTGCAAATGAACCGGTTGCAAGCCTAATTCTGTACACTTTTTACGTTCTTCAGACCGGATCAGCGCAGACATCCGCTCGATCAGATCAAATACATCAATTTTTTCCATAGAGCCTGTAAACATTTATTAATGTTGACAAAAAGAATAGTTTATCACAATTGCTTTAGATATCGAATCGATATTATTGTGCAGATATTTGTTCACTTACTTGCTCCGCATCTGGACTCATTCGTTGCCGCTAAATAGGCTATAGCGGCGGCAGGAGCGCAGTCCGCAGCAGTCATTTCCGATTGAAAAACAGTTACAGGAAATAAATCGGAAAAATCCAGGTAGGGACGACCCAAATTCAAGGCAATCTGTTTAACCAGAAACCGCCCCACCCCGGCACCGATTAATGGACTGTCTTGCGCAAGCTCATGTTGGGATAACCGGATTTCGCAGCCGTACTGTATTTGCTGCATTTGCCGGTCTCTGATGTTTTCGGCAAATAGTTGCCAACGAGGCAATTCATCAGCATAAAAATCACACCCTATCATCCGGGATAACCGTCTGGCACTGGCTAAAACGGTTTTTTCCGCGCCATCCGCTGTGTCGGTTTGATCATGCATGTCATTGAGTTCGCCGGTAACCCGATACACATCGGCCATAGTGGCGAAATACTCGGCCATCAGGCCAATTTTTTGACCTTGATCCAGCGCTGTTTGCGTAACGGCCATTACAGCGGTTCTGATGACACCGGTATAAATCAATTCTTGAGATATTAAACGCTGGTAATCGGTATAGCCGCCCGCCAGTACGTGCCCGTCATTGAGCAGGAGTATATCCGTGGTTGTGCTACCGCAATCGACAAAAAGCCCGTTGCCGACTTTTTGCGCGGCAAATGAGGCACTCGCCAACCAATTGGCCGAGGCGATGGATGGGTAATATTTAGCGTCAATCGCCGAGTGTTTCAGAAAACCTTCATCACCGGCAAAAACCAGCATTTCAGCGTCAGGCAACAGCTCGGTCATGGCCTGGATGATTTGCTTAACGCCATGATCACGGTTTTCAAACAAATCGACCAGTTCGCCGGTCATGGTCATGGCATGCAGCCCATTTGATCCTGACACTTCCAGCATAATGGCGTTCACGGCATTTTGCAGTTGATCCAGCCCTTTCCATAACGGACACGGTTGCTGATAAACGGCAATAATCTCACCGGCGCTGATGACCGCCGCTTTGACGTGAGCGCCGCCTATGTCCCAGCCTATAATATTAGCTTGCATGAGTTGCCTGTTTTGCTTGAACGGTAATGGGTCTACTGTAAGCCGGATTGATCATTGGTTCGCCATGCAGCAACTGCAAAACAGCCTCGGCAATATTAATGCCTAAGGCATCGTGTATACCCACAAATGAAGTGGTCAGGCGAGGATTTATTTCAAGCACCCATATCTCGGCAACTGCTCCCTGCACTGCTCTACCTCCTGCATCTATGCAGTCGTTATCGTTCTCTATTAAGTCTATGCCGACATAACCCCATAGCCCAGGCAAGGCTTGGGCTATCTTATCTATCAATGGCTGATACAGGCCAAGGTCTGGATGATGATTCACCACGATGTCTGTTAAATGATATTGCTGATTAATGAACTCAAACCGCTGTAAATTGGCACACATTAACCAACCGCTGCCTTGCTTGAACAAGCACGATAAACTGGTTTTTGCGCCTTGAAGATGCGGCTGAATGATGTATTGACCTTTTCGCATAGCCATCCGCTCAAAATCCAGTTGGCTTGCGAGGACATAACTGTCCTCGCAAGCCACGCCATCAATCGGCTTAACCATCCATTCGCCAGGTACATATGTGTTTTCAAACGTACAGGTAGGAACGGCGGCTATATGATTCCGGTTGAGCAACTCATAAGTCTTGAGTTTATTGCCGGCAATTGCCACGGCTGTTGCCGGCGATGTCAGCAATATCTTGCCTAATGATTCAACCGCTTGACACAGGGCTTGTAAAATACCGTCAAACTCTGGCGCAATCGGCCATACCAAATCGCATTGCTTAACTAGGCGCGCAAATTCTTCTGTAATATCGTGTTCCGGCCCGATAGTGACAACATGTATGCCGGTTATGCCGGCTAAGTTGTTAAGTCGCCAGTCCAACATAACTGTGACTTCGAAACGGTTTAACCGGGTTTGGTTTAATCTGTCCAGATTATCGAGCAAGGCATTACGCATCAAACTCCCTTCCTTTACCAGGGAATCCGGCAACTCCCGCTTATTCAAGCCGCCGCCAGTGATATACTCGAACACCAGAATTTTCACAATACTCAAAAAACAGCTATAAAATAGAACGTTACATTATATCACCAGCACATCCTGCTTTATGAAAATAATCCCGGTAATAGACTTAAAAAACGGCGTTGTCGTTCACGCCCGGCAAGGCAATCGCGAGCGCTACGAACCTATTAATACCGACTTGTGCAAGTCGTCTGATATTTTTCAGGTTATTGAGGCGTTTCTGGATGTTTATGCATTTGATACTTTTTATATTGCGGACCTGGATGCCATTACTCATCAAGGCAGTCATGACCTGTTAATAGCTGACGTGCTGAGTCATTATCCGCAAATAACGTTCTGGATAGACAAGGGGTATCAAAAATATGACGAGAATGCACAGTCTGCCAGCAACACTCTGCCTGTCTTGGGAAGTGAGTCTTATCGAAATGATACTATTGCAGAAATTAAAGCCTATAAGAAAAACTTTATTCTGTCGCTGGATTATTCAAAGGCTAATGCTTTGGGTGCGGACCATCTTTTTTCCGATCCCAGTTTCTGGCCGGGAAACATTATCATCATGACATTGGATCGTGTAGGCAGTAACCATGGCCCTGACCTGAACAAACTGACTAAGTTTTGCAGGCAATATCCGGACAAAAAATTTATCGCTGCGGGCGGCATAAGAAATAAGCGGGATTGCGTGCTTTTAAGCAAGGCCGGAATTCATCAAGCGCTTGTCGCCAGCGCATTGCACTCACGAGCCATTAAACCGGAAGATATTACTGGGTTTTAGGCAATGCTTGCACTCCTGTTTATCCTTTGCCTATAAATTCTAGGCAAAAAAATACCCCATCAAATGGGGTATTTTTATCATTCTTGATAACTAAATAAAACTTAGTTAGCAGCGAATGGATGTACAGCAGTACCTTTAGCAGCAACAACTTCAGAAGCAGTAGGAGTACCTGCAACAGCGCGTTTCAGAGCTTCTTTAGTAGCTTCGTAGTTGTATTGTTGGATTTTAGCATCGTCTTCTGCAGCCCAGTGAATGAATACACCGACTGATACGAATAAATCATCAGCTTCAGCAGCAGGGATTGTGCCGTCTTCTACACAATCAGCAACAGCCATAGCAACACCACGTTGTGCTGGGCCAAACATTTGAACAGCTTGTTTTGCGCCTTTGATTGTTACTTTGTTGAACATAACAGTTGAAGGTTTTACCATCAAGTTAGGAGCAACAACAGCCAACAAGCTAGAAAAGCCGTCTTTGTTGTTTGTCAAACAGTTTGCGAATGCAGTTTCAGCAGCTGAACCACGTGGTCCAACCATCAAATCGATGTGAGCAACTTCGTTGCCTTCACCAACTAAAGATTCGCCAACGCATAATTTATTAATTTTAGCCATGCTTATTATCCCCTGTGAAGAAAAAAATGAAAAAATTGAATCTACTATCGACATTATTAATGTCCCCTTATTTGTTTTTAACAAATTCCATTTGAAGCCCTATTAGTAACACTCTTGTTACTGATTAAGATCCTCTAAAAATGCCGTTAATACTGTGGCCACAATCATATCAGCTGTAGTACCCGGATTTATACCATAAAGCTTAAGCTCCTGATCCAGGCAAAAAAGCAACGGCTTTATTTGCTCAGGATTATCAGTTTTGGACATCTCCTCACTGAGCCGAGCCATTCTGCTAGCTACCATCTCAGAATACTGATTTCCGTACTTCCTTTCGATATGGCTATCGGGAAATTGACTCAGCATGTCAGCATACACCGCCACTGCAGCCCAATTCCGGTCACTCCATCGATTAAGTCCGGTATTATACCTTAAAAGTAGGAAATTAAAAATTTCCTGATAATCAGTTACGTATTGGAGCGCAATGCGGTCTTTCGCGCTGGCTATTTTCATCGCCTCAAGCAATGTAACCGACGCTTTTTCATGGACATCCTGTTCATCAGAACTGCCCAGTCCACCTGGGGACGCTAAGGTAATGGCCTTGAAAACCCAATCGGCGTCTTCTAGCGTTGTTTCTCTAAGAACCTTGCTTACCGCCTGTCTTAACGTTAATCCCTGATTTTTATGGCTGATTGCCTGAATCAATGGCGCACAAAGCAAAATAATGCCTAAATTGGTATTGCAACCTACCGCCTCGCGCGTTGCCTTGACGGCATAGTAAATTTTTTCGCCCAAGGAATACTCAGGATTACAAAGGGGTTCCGCGCTGACTTTGGCACTGGTTCTGAAGTCGGCCACCGTCATTTCATGACCATCCGCATAAACACTGACATTACCGGGCTTGAATGCTTGCACGTCAACCTCGCAGGCTTGCCGGTAAAGCTCGCCAAGGTGCTCTGGCGAAATCGTCATGCCGCGACAGTTTTTTTGTTCATCTTGCGGGCGATTAAATCGTCCGCCATCAGCCCGGCAATATTAACGTCACACACGCTTTCCAGCCCTTTCCAGGCCGGGATGCTGTTGACTTCAATGATCGTGCAGCGCCCGTCCCGGTCCCGGATAATATCGACTCCGGCATAGTCCATTGCCAATGCGGCCGTCGCTTTAACGGCCATATCGACCATTTCAGGTTCTAGATCAATCAGCTCGCAAGAGGCGCCACGAGCAACATTATTCAGCCAGAATGTTCCGCGTCTTCGCATTGCCGCAACCGCCCGGCCGTTAATCACAAAAACGCGGTGATCGGAAAAACCTTCGCCATGGCAATGAACAAAACGTTGCAAGTAATAAACGCCGTGACTGCCGGTCAGCCAGAATAAGTCGGTCGATTTTTCTATCCGGCGTATGCCTTCGCCTTGCGAGCCGAACAACGGCTTGCTAATCAGTAAATTACCCTGTTTTAGTTCAGTTTCGGCAATCCTTAACGCTTCTTTATGATCACGCAGCACCCAGGTCATCGGCGTCGGCAGCCCCGCATTGTGCAGTAAAAAACTGGTCATGGCCTTATCGACGCTGCGTTCTACCGCGTGCCCGTCATTGTAAACAGGAATTCCCATCGCCTTTAATGCGTGCAAAAAATCCAGATACAACACGACTTCCTCAAGCGAACCGCCGGGCACGCCGCGTACAAAAGCCGCGTCCGGAAGTTCATATTCGAAACCAGGAATAAAGATCGGTTGTTGGCCGGCTTCGATTGCAAACCGGCATTCCGTCAACGAAACATAGTCACAACTGTAGCCGCGACTGGCAAAGGCCAAGCTTAATTGCTTGCCATGCCAGCCGGGATCATCGGTAAAAATTGCTATTCGACCCACGCCTACGCTCTCGGCAACTGCTCCTGCGTTGCTCTATCTCCTGCATCCTTGCAGTCGTACGCTCCAAACGATTGATCCAGCAAGGCATTATCCAGCTTGCCCGCGCGGAAACTTTTACCGGACTCAACCGCAGTCACAATAACGCTGGCTGGACTGAACAGCATCGCATCGATCTTAAAGAAATCGTATTCATACTGTTTGAAGATATCCGCAAAAGGCTTGCCGTAATCCTTAGACGTTGAGCTGGGCAGTTCCTTAGCCAGTTTTTCAGCTTCTTCATCGCTGCCTTTCACGAAGATATGCACTTGGCCTGCGAACAGGATGGCGTCATTGGTGCGACCCATGGCTTTGACAAAATTCGGGTGCGGAGGGCAGATCGGTGCGCTGCCACTGCCGTCGATGATGTTCTCCAGTGGAAAATGCAAGGCATGAGCCTTGTGCATGGCCACCTCAAGCACGCGCGCAACCACTTGCACGCCACCGGCCAGACTGCTGGTCGGGGTAACGATAATGGTCAGTTTTGAAGGATCAATCTTACAGGTTGCGGCGACTTTTTCGACGATTTCAACCGGCGGCACTGCATCGTTTTCAATGACTAAGACAGTGGAATCATTACTGTCCTGATAGTCTAATTCCTTGTACAACTCTTCAACAGGCTCCTGCTTGCCGTCCTTTGTCTTGGTTGCCATAGCGCGAGCGGGGCCTGAACCAAGTGCATAATATTTCTCATGAGACAAACTCCAGCCCGCATATTGACTGCCCAGACAACCCAGAACCGGATTGCCGGTATGCACAGTCACAGACAGCGGCCAGTTGGTTGTATAAGGGCTGTGGCTGATGGTTACAGTACCCATGCCGCCAAGACAGATTTCAGCAATAATACGACCGGCCTCGATGCCGCCGGGCACTTTAATGCCCGCATCAATGATGGTGCAGCCATTGGCTAACTTTTCCACACCTAAACGTAATTTATCCGCATTATCGAGTAAATGCTGAACCAAGGGCTGGGTCAATTTGTTAACGCTGGCTGTATATTCCATGACGGTCAAAACCTTTTAGTTTACTAATGATAAGTTGTTGTTTAGCCCGCAGCTGTTCCGCTACCGACTGTGAGTTTTTTTGGTGCGCAATAATACTGCAAATCGGCTGTCCTGCGCGACACATATCGCCGGGTTTAGGCAAATCCATGCACCAAGGCGGCCATTCGAATGGGCTTGGAATGATTAAATCCTGCTCGGCATAAACGACTTGATAGCCGATTTGCGGGGGCGACTTCAGCCGCCTTAAAGCCAGAGATTGGGCGGCTGAAGTCGCCCCCACAGCCCCCTCACAAGCTTGAATATGCCGTACCAGCAAATCTTCATCATACAATTGCATACTGGCAGAAGGCCGAGGGTTAATTTCCAGAACATAACTACATCCATCCGCATGAATAAAATCCAGCGAATTTAAGCCTCTTAGTCCGAATGCCGGAACCGTCTGCTTTAGCCAGTCCGCTACCTGCGCTTTGTGTTCCTCCGGCAGATCAGTGCAATTGACCACGCCTGAAAAAACAAATTCCTGTGTCTCGCTTAAACGAATCGGCCATTGGCTGTTAAAACCGACGACTTGCGCCTGCTGCCCGTCAGCCAGAAACAGCACTGAATGTGGCACTCCGGCTTGAAACCTTTGCCAGTAAACCGGCACCTTTGCCTTATCATTGGCATGGTAATGTTTTATTCCGATACCGCCCTGCCCCTGCATAGGCTTAATCAGCCAATCATCTGTACAAGCTGGCGCGCTAAAAGCAACTTCCGGATACGGAATACTTAAATCATCCAGTGTTGAAAAAAACGCCGGTTTATCCAGCTGTCTTGCAAAGACCTCAGGATGGTTTCCCAACACAATCAATCGACTATATAGATAACGCAGACTTTCCGGAAAACATTCAAAACCACTGCCGTAAATGACATGCTTTACCGCATAACTTTGAATAAAATAATCTACAGCAGGTGCCAGGTCTTGTTCTGCTAACGATGCGATCTGTTGGAAATCTTCCGCATAACATTGGGTGTCCAGATCAGCAAACAGATCAATGACCAAGAGCTTTAAACCTGTGCTTTTCGCAGCCTGCGCCAGCATGCGCGCTGAACCTGCGACTATCAGTAGCGTTTCCACGTTACATCACATTAACCGACAAAAACTTCCCCGCCGCTGTTTCGCGCACTGGCGACAACAAAACTCAACTTATCGAAATGCGCAAACGCCTGCCTTGCCTGATCGGCGATTGTTTCAGCCAATTGAACCCCATCAATGGCGCAAAACCCGGTCGGCCCCCATGAAGTCTGGCCGATACCTACAGCGCCTTGCCGTTCCAGCCATTGCATGGCCGCCGCCACTTCGGGACTGGTAAAAACGCCGCCTTGGGCCGAAGAGAAATGTTCTCCAACCGAGCGTTGCAACTGAGTAATCACATCACCGAAGCTAACGATATCGTTTTCAGCCACTGCAGGCAGTCCCTGCATCAACAATAAATAGCATAGCCGCGCAGCTTCCTGCCGGGGAAAAGGCGGCAGCTCTTCAAAAGCCTGTATTTCCTGCTGACCGTGCAAGCCTTGGCCTCGTTCATCGAACACCAGAATAAACCGCCACTCGTCCGGCACATCCATATGAGCCAAGACCGGCGGGGTAATGGTTTTTTCGCCACGGCCGCCATCGACAACCAGGCCACCCTGCTCGAAAACACCGATACCGATGCCGGAACGCAAGCCCCGGTCAGCCACGGCGGCGATTTCCCGCACGCTAAGCCCCAACCCGTAAAATTCATTAAGCGCCGCACCGATCGCCAGCGACATTTGCGTGCCGGAACCCAAGCCTACATGTTCCGGAATTGCGGTTTCAATGGTGATGCTGAGCTTGTCGGATACATGCAGCGCTTCGCACAACTTGGACATGCATTTCTCGGCCCGTTGTGCGGCCGGGCCGGTAATGGCGAGCTGCTCCGCACGGGTGACTGACAGACGAGTGCTGATTTCATTAAGCGCAACGCCGATGCTGCCGAAATGTCGGCCTAATGATCCGCTTAAATCAATAAACCCCATGTGCAGTCTGGCGGGAGCAATGACTGAGACTTTAGAATGTTGAACTATCAAGGATGATGTCTGTGTTTGTGCTGCAAAAAATATTGGAAGTATACATGATCGGCCTATTGGCTGCGAACTAAGCGTGGATCATGCTTGTCAATTGCTCCAGATCGCTGACCATCAAATCGCACAGTTCAATTGCCAGCGGATCGATTTGCGCTGTCGACGGCACCAGCACCGTAACAGCCCCCGCTCGGGACGCCGCCACGATACCGGCAAGCGAATCTTCAATCACCAAGCACCGACTGATGTCTGATTGCATCAACTCGGCGGCCTTTAAAAAAATATCCGGTTCCGGCTTGCCGTGCCGAACCTGCTCACGGGTGACGACGATTGGAAAAAGCTCTTCGATTCCGGCCAGCTCAAGGCATTCCAGCGCATTTTCCGCCGGACTGTTAGTCGCCATGCAATAGGGTATTTTTTGCCGGATCAGCAGTTCCAGCAATCCAAAAAAGCCGTGCTTGATTTTTATGCCATGAACATCGACATATTCACGCCAAAAATCGCTACTTAACCGGTTAAAGGTTTGCAGATTAAATTCGGCCCCGCAATGTTCAGCCAGTTTCAGTTCCACATCCTTGTAATGACACCCTGACAGCGACAGACAAAAATCATCTGAAAAGTTATAACCCATTTCTTTTGCAGCCTGTTGCCAAGCGATAATGTAGGTGCGCTCGGTATCCAGCACCAAGCCGTCCATATCGAAAATAACCGCATCAAAATCAGCTAACTTAAGCAATGAACAACCTTAATATATTCCCCATGCGCTTCACGGCTGGAGCCGACCACGATGCGTTTAACACCTTTCTCCGATTGCTCCAGCACGCCTGATACCTCGACCATTTCCCCGGTAACAGCCTGCCCGGTATAAGTCGCCGTAAAGCAGACAATAGAGCTGATCCGGTGATGGTCTATTTTAAATTCAGCGGGATAATCGAACGCATGAGCATCGTCAATTACCCTGCACCGCAAGGTAATTGCCTCGCATTTTTGATACACCACGGGCTCAGGACTTGCGCCATGATCAATAAAATTCAGATCGAATTTTCGCTCGTTAATCACGGCTTTGTTGCATTTACGCCGCTCATGCCAGACATAATCATCAAAACTTAAATCGCATGACCGGCGCTGGTAAGACTGCTGCCAATCCTGATCATTCAAGGCTTGCAAATTTCCTTGGTTGATAAGCTTACGGGTAATTGCCCGGCACTGGTGAAAAACATCCCGGCTATAGCAAACCAGATCGATATCCGATCCCGGATTTTGCACGCCAACCAGCAGAGAACCGGTGACGCCGATCTGCGCCAAATCCAGGCCGTGCTGCTCAAGCAATTGACACAACCGGAACAAATCCTGCTCGACAACATCATGTTGCGCCGCTTGCATGAGCTGCTGCAACCTGTGTTTGGGCTGATGATGCTTGACGATCCGGTCTGTCGCGACCGCATGCAAATGCGCATCTAGAACCGGAGAATAATGCAGATACTCTGCATGCCGTTGTTGCAGCAGATTATTGGCCTGTTCAGTGCCAACTTTTTTCCATCCGGAAGATTCATGCACGTAGCGTAAAAAACACAGTACCTTGCCATCTTCAAGGCCCTGCTCAACCACCGCAAAAATAAGCCCTTCCGCAGTTTCAATAAAATCTTTGGCAAAAAACATAATTAAGAAACGAGTCGGGCTATTTTTGTAAATCGCATGAAATCCAGGCAGACTGGCAGGGCGCATAATGCCTAATAGGCAAATTCGCGCTCATCTGTTGCGGCCGGTGCCGTAAAGAACTTTTTAAAGTACGGCATAAAGCTGATCGTAATCGGTATCGAATAAAAGCAATACATCGCCGCTGCTTCGCCGGTCGACACGCCAAACATCCACTGCGGCATAAACAACGTCATGATCGCCATGACAAAATGATACGAAGCGATACGCCAGTTATCTTTCCAGACAAAGCCGCTGATCGCCAAACCGAATAACGAACCCCACGTAACCAGCAAGCCATAAGCACTGCCAATATGGTAGCCGATATGGTATTTGCCCATGAACAGACACGAGACCATATTGCCTATAAAATTCGGGGCAATTTCAAACAATTGTTTTTCTTTAGGCAGAAAACTGAAAACCAGAAATGAAGAGCTGAGCATTACGCCGATGATGGTCGCCTTTTTCAGCGCGGTTTTGTCGGATGAATAAGTCGCCAACGCGGGCATAATGGCTAATGCTTGCAAACTTATATGATACACCGATAGCTCGCTTAGAAGTTGATTCGTGCCATAACCGCACTGATCTGCGACCGGATAGGCGAAATACTGAATGAATTCCATCAAGGCAAAATGAAAAATAGCGTAAGACCTGGCAACCCGAACCCACAACGGCTCATTTTTATCCAGAAAAGTAACACCCGATGCAGCCAGTCCAGCCAGACCCAGCCCCAGAGACATATCAGCACTAAAACACATAAATTATTCCCTAACTCATTATTTGTTAAAAATCGCCGCAAAAATTACCTTTAGTTTTTTGCAGTAGTTTTTTATTTTACCGTCTTGAATGAGCCATGACCACCCGCAGTCTGACTCATCAGTAATTATTTACTGATGAAGCGTTGCATGCATTCATGTATGGCGATTCCGATGCGCAAGTGGTACATTTCATAAATGTCTCTGTATTGATGCAAAACGCCGACAAACTCGAAGCAAAACCTCTTGTTTATATCGCCCCAAAGGCGGTACCCGCTGTTATCCCTATGAAAAATTAATCATTCCAGAAAATAAATAAGGCAATCCCGAAAATACAATATTCGGGCAATCCCTCTTTAACATAGCGGTAAAAGTGTAAATCGATTATTGAGACAGCTGTTTGTCGCCCGACGGGCTTATCATGATATTAGCCATATAATTTTACCCGCAGATAAGGTGCGCTTTAAGGCTTTTGAATATCTTCGACAAAATTTAGGAGAATATATGACCGGTCTTCACCTGCTTCAAATAATCATTCTACTGTTAATCGCCGTACTCGCTTTGACGACGATCGCGCGCAAGCTTGCCATTCCTTATCCGATTCTGCTGGTGGTCGGCGGTTTGGTCTTGAGTTTTGTACCCGGCCTACCCACGGTTCGTCTTGACCCGGATCTCATCTTCCTGGTTTTTCTACCACCCCTTCTGTGGTTTGCCGCCTATTTCACGTCTTGGCGGGACTTTCGCGCAAACGCCTCTCCGATCACATTATTGGCGGTAGGATTGGTGCTGGCAACAACCGCAGCGGTTGCGAGTGTCGCCCACGCAGTGTTGCCCGGGCTTGGGTGGGCTGGAGCCATTGTTTTGGGAGCCATTGTCTCCCCTTCCGATGCTGTCTCGGCTACTGCGACCGTGAAGCAACTTCACTTTCCTCGCCGGGAAGTTACCATATTGGAGGGCGAAAGTCTGGTCAATGATGCAACCGCCCTGGTACTTTACCGCTCAGCGCTTGTCGCTGTGGTCAGAGGAACCTTTGACCCAAGTAACACTGTTATGGACTTTTTCCTTGCTGCAACCATGGGCATTGCTGTCGGAGTTATCGTCAGCGTCGTAAGCTGCTGGGTTTTACGGCTGACCGAAGACAGTTTTAGTGAAATCGCCATTACGCTATTGGTTCCCTACATTGCCTGGGTTCTGGCCGAGCAGGCTCATGCCTCTGCTGTACTGGCTTGCGTAGCTGGAGGTCTTTATATCCGCCAACATTTCAGTGCAATCGTTGCACCCACTACCCGAATCCAGGCCAAGGCGGTGTGGGACGTTCTCGTATTCATACTCAACGGCGTTATTTTCATTCTCATCGGCCTGCAACTTGACACCCTTCGTGAAGCGATACCGGCCGACCAGTTGGGCGCGCTCACTGTGAACGGCCTGCTGGTATGTGCGACAGCTATCGCTGTGCGCCTGGTATGGGTTCCTGTCTCGGCCTGGGTGCCTCGGCTCTTAAGCCGCTCGCTACGGGCACGCGACCCGATGCCGCCCTGGCCTAATCTGCTTATTCTCGGCTGGTGCGGCATGCGCGGCATTGTATCGCTCGCTGCCGCAATGGCTCTGCCGCTGACCACCGCCGCCGGGACTCCTTTTCCTTTTCGCGCGGAAATAATCCTGATGGCCTTCATGGTCATTTTGGTCACACTGGTATTGCAAGGCTTGTCATTTCCGGCTCTGATCCGTATCTTGAATTTAGCTGACGACAAGAGCATTGAATATGAAGAGAGACAGGCTCGGGAACGCGCAGCAACGGCAGCCCTGACGCTTCTTGATGCCATGACCGATGAAGACTGGACGGTTCCTGATCATGTCGAACAACTGCGTATTCACTACAGCCGTCGCTTGCAACGCAATGTCAATTCTGAAGCCCCCGACACGGAAGGCATGAAAGAAGTAACCGAAGCATTCAGGCGTTTGCGGCACGAGACACTAACGGCCGAGCGATTGGCCGTGATTAATCTTCGGAACGAAGACGTAATCAGCGACGAGGTCTTGCATCATCTTGAACATGAGCTCGATGTCGAGGCACTGCGGATCGGCATCGGAGAGCTGCGCGTCTCGTATGTGCAAAGCACTAAAAAAACCACCAGAAAAATCACTAAGAAGCCCTCCAAAAAGTCGTAGAAATTACCCGATCAAAGATAAACCCCTCTCTCAATGACAATTTCAAAATCCCCCGTTGGAATGAGCTACACGCTACGCATAACTGCCGGAATGGCTGATTCTTGCTGGCATTTAATCAGTGAATGTACTAATTTTGTTTAACTTAAGTGTTCATGTACCATCATCGACAGGATTAAAACGAAACGTCGGCAAGCTCGCGCTTAAGGGCAAACAACGCCCACACGCTAAACAAGTTAAAAGATGGGTAAATGCACTGTTTGATGCACGGAAGGTATTAATCTCCACTCCAATGAGTCCGGTGACCAGCCTGAAGCGATAACCCAACTTGCGTGCCGAAGGAGCAAATGGATTGACCTTTCGCGCCCGTCCTGCATTTTCTCCCTCTATACAGATTACCCCGGCGATATTCCCGGCTTTGCTGTTTCTTTATCCAGGAGAAAACCAATGTCATCAACATTTGTTTTACATGATAACTCTCAAACGCAAGCCGGATATCAAGCCTTAAAAGATAAAATCCTGTTCGCTATACCGGACGACATTCCGCCGGTTTTCCGTATCATTTATGTTTAATACGGCTACCATAAGAGAACTTGTTACTGCGGCTCTCCGGGCGGGCGTACTGGCGGGCTTGTTGTTAACGGCCGCTCAACAAATCCGGGTTATCCCGAATTTATTTCACACTGAAGTGTACGAAGGAAGCGCCCCCGCTACGATTATCGCCAACCTGGGAAACGGCCACGCAGTTCATGACTGGCACCCTGCATACTTGGAACGAATATTTTTTAATACAATAGCCAATATCAGTCTGGGCGTGGGCTTTGCCTTGCTGCTTGGCTCAATCATGTGTTTATGCGGCCGCCCCGGCTGTTGGCGCACTGGACTGTTATGGGGACTGGCAGGCTATATCACCTTTTTTGCCGCCCCTTCTTTGGGATTGCCGCTGGAAATTCCGGGCACTGAAGCGGCCAAGCTGGCAGATCGGCAAAGCTGGTGGCTGATAGCTGCGCTTGATACCGGTTTCGGACTGTCGCTGCTGGCTTTTGCCACAACCGGGGCCAACAAGTTTTTCGGTGCGGTGTTGCTGGCAACGCCCCATTTAATAAACACGCCGCAGCCGGAAGTTCATAGCAGTGTGGCACCTGCCGAATTAACGCAGTTTTTTATAGCCGCCACTATTTTTGCCAACGCTGTCTTTTGGCTGGCCCTTGGCGGTTTAATGGGGCATTTTTACAAAAAGAAATCATGAGAATCCACGACAAACATGTACTGATGTGCACAGACCTGCGCTGTTCCGAAAACGCCGCAGAAGCGTTTCAGCAACTGGGCCGGAAAATCGATGCCCGCCCTCAACTCAAAGTTAAGCGCACTCGCTCAAACTGTTTCGCTGTCTGTAAAAACGGCCCGATCCTGGTTGTCTACCCTGAAGGCGTCTGGTATTCCTGTACCGACGAGTCAGTGCTGGAGCGTATCGTCAGCGAGCATCTGGAAAATAACATCGAAGTCAGCGAACACGTTATCCACCGCCTGGGCATCGGCGATGTCTGACGGAGGCAGGGATACAGTAAGAACAACTCAGGAAGCAGTGACGCATTAAGCGATATAATTTATTGCCTACACCCCAATCCGTAAGGGGGCGCTATTACTAATTTAACCGAAATTATCTGGAAATGAACACCAACAAAGAACCCGTAGAGCAAGCAAATCCGCTTTTACCTAAATGCCCAGCTCTATTCATTACTGCGCCCGGCTCCAATCATGGCAAGACCACCATCACCGCAGCACTGGCCCGCTATCATGTCGAGCAAGGCCGCAAAGTCCGGGTCTTCAAAAGCGGCCCCGATTTCCTCGACCCGATGATACTCGAACGCGCTTGCGGTCAGCCTGTGCATCAGCTTGATCTTTGGATGACGGGCGAAAGCGAATGCAGGCGCTTGCTGCAACAAGCCGCACAAGAAGCCGACTTGATACTGATAGAAGGCGTCATGGGTTTGTTCGACGGCGATCCATGCAGCGCCGATATCGCCGAACTGTTCTCAGTTCCGGTTCTGGCCGTGATTGACGCATCAGGAGCGGCACAGACGGTAGGAGCCATTGCCTACGGTCTTGCCCACTACCGGCCTGGACTTTTGTTCGCCGGTGTTTTAGCCAATAACGTCGGCAGTCCGCATCATTCCGACTTGATCAAACAAGGCATGCCGCCCGGCCTATGCTACTTTGGCGGGATATCCCGCGACAGCCAGTTCAAGCTGCCGGAACGGCATTTGGGCCTGGTCCAGGCTGAAGAAGTGCTTGATCTCGACTCGCGCATGTCAGCCGCCGCAACGGCCATTGCCGCGACCGGATTGGCGAACTTGCCGGAAGCGGTCGAGTTTACCGCGCCCGGTCATCAAGCGCCGCCTCGACTGTTATCGGGTGTTCGCATCGGCGTTGCCCGCGACACGGCCTTTTCTTTTATCTATGCCGCTAATCTGGATCTATTGCGGAATATGGGCGCCACTTTGACTTTCTTTTCGCCGCTTGCCGATGCCGCGCTGCCTGATGTGGACAGTATTTACCTGCCGGGCGGCTATCCCGAACTGCATTTGCAAACGCTACAGGATAATCTGGCGATGAAGGTTTCATTGCAAACGCATTTTCAACAAGGCAAGCCGATTTACGCCGAATGCGGCGGCATGTTGTATTTGCTGGAATCGTTAACCGATAAAACCGGAAATCGGGGTGATATGGCCGGACTGTTACCCGGACACGCCATCATGCAAACTCGCCTGAAAGGCTTGGGATTTCAATCTGCGCCGATGCCCGGCGGCGTGCTGCGCAGCCACACTTTCCATTATTCCCAAGTCGAATCGCCGCTTACGCCTGCCGCATTCGGCCAGCGTGAACTTAACACTTCGGCAGGCGAAGCCATTTATCAGCTAAACAAATTAACGGCCAGCTATCTGCATTGTTATTTCCCTTCAAATCCCGCTGCCGCTGCGCATTTGTTTTTGCCTTAAACGGTACGAATTAAAGGTGTTGAGTTTTTATAACCAACACCTTTACGCAGCCTCGTAGTCATCATCCACTTCATCATGCTGGATATGATGTTTTTCATCGACAGCCCGGATGGCCAAATTGCAGAAAAAACCGACCACTAACAGGCCGGCCATGATCTGCATGGTCATGTTATAAGCATCGGCTTTAGGCACGCCCTGCGCGATCTGGCTTTCCCTGAGGTAATTAACCAGCACTGGCCCTGCCACTCCCGCCGTGGCCCAGGCAGTCAGCAATCGGCCGTGAATGGCACCGACATATTTAGTGCCGAAAATGTCAGCCAGATAAGCCGGAATGGTCGAGAAACCGCCGCCGTACATACTCATAATGACCGCATAGCAGCCCACAAACAGCCAGACATTATTCATCCGTCCGGTATAAGGCACTATCGAATAAAGGATGCAGCCCAGCATGAAGAAGGTGAAGTAGGTGCTTTTCCGGCCCAGGTAATCGGAAAGCGTGGACCAGAAAAAGCGCCCGCCCATATTGAAGAAGCTGAGCATGCCGACAAACGCGGCGGCTTTTTCGGGCGTGATTTGATCCTTGAACATCTCCTGGCTCATCGCCGAAGCCTGGCCCAGCACGCCGATTCCGGCCGTCACATTCAAACATAACACCAGCCACAGCAGATAAAACTGCGGCGTTTTAAGCACCTGCTCGACGTGCACATGCTTGTCGGTTATCAGCTTGCTTTTGCGCGTGTCCGGCTGGAAATTTTCCGGCAACCAGCCCTCTTCCGGCAAACGGATAGTGAAAGCGCCGATCATCATAAAACCCAGGTAAATACAGCCCATGGTCATGAACGTTTCGATAACGCCGATCGATGCAGGCGTCGCAAAATGCTTCATTAAAAACACGCTTAACGGCGCACCAATCATTGCGCCGCCGCCAAAACCCATGATTGCCAAGCCGGTCGCCATGCCGCGCCGATCCGGAAACCATTTGATCAGCGTCGAAACCGGCGACACATAACCCAGCCCCAAGCCGATACCGCCCAATACGCCGTAGCCCAAATACAGCAGCCAGATTGCATGCAATTCCACGCCGAGCGCCGCAATAAAAAAACCGCCGCTAAAGCACAGCGCCGAACAGAACATCGTCACGCGCGGCCCGACAACCTCCAGCCATTTTCCGGCAAATGCCGCCGACAAGCCTAAGAACATGATTGCCAAACTGAATATCCAGCCCAATTCGGTCAACTTCCAGTCTTCCGGCAATGACTCGGTCACACCAATAACCTTGGTTAACGGCAGATTAAAAACACTGAACGCATAAACCTGGCCGATGCACAAATGCACAGCCAGCGCGGCGGGAGCCACCAGCCATCGGTTAAAACCCGGTTTTGCAATAATTCTGTCTTTAGATAAAAAGGATGAGGCCAACCACGTGGACATAAAAACTTTGTTCCTGTTGTTTATTATTTTTGAAATGAGCTAAGCGGCTATTATCGCCGATTAACCCTCTGAATTGAATTCAGAGGTCAAACCTCAAAACGATTAATACCCCGGAATACATAGGCCGGGTTTATGCCAAAGGTTTCGCGAAAGCTGTGGCTGAAATGCGTCGCGTCCGAAAACCCGGCATCCAGCGCGGCAACGGTCAGATTATCGGTGGCGCTTAAACTATCCAAAGCTAGAAACAGACGCTTCCATGTCCTGAAGCGCCGGTAAGGGACATCGGTCTGCTGCTTGAACAAATGCAAAAAACGGGACGGCGATAGATCGGCCCTATCGGCCAGATATTGTTGCGAGAAATTGCAATCCGGCTCATCGCAAATCAAGTCGATTGCAGCCTGTACGCGTGGATCAACTACCAAATTCAGCTCGCCGTCGCAGCGCAGCAAGTCGTCCAGGCAGCTTTCGATAACGGCTTTGTCGGGATCCAGTTCGTAAATCCAACGCAATTGCTCGATCACTTCCTCATCCTGAAATAATGCCGGCAATTGCCCCGTGCATGAAAACCGGCGCTTGAAATACAGGAAATCGGAACTGTCGCGTTCGATAAACAACTTGCCGTGGATGCCGCCCTCAAAATCAAGCTCATGCCGGGTACCGGCGGGAACTATCGCACAACGGCAGCTTTGCCATATGCCGTTCCCGAGCTTTATCCTGAAAGGCCGATAGATGCCCACATGCAAGGTCACCGTGGCATAAGCATGCGCATCCAGATGCACCGACGGGCCGAAATAAAGCGACCGTCCTCGCCAGATGAACAAGCGCATATAAGCGGGATAAAGTTTTAACATAGCAAGTTCATACAAGATTTAATTGCAATAGCCTGATTATAATCCGTCCAGCTGGTTTTTATGAACGTTACCAACAAGGACATACTATGAATATTATTGAGTTTAAATCAGGCTTTAACAATTTACTGGGCAGTGTTGCAAAAGGCGTTATTTACGAGCATCACTTCTTTGAAATTCCGTCCGAACAAAAACCCTGGATAGATACCGGCCTTGACGTTATATCCGGCGATAATTTCACTTCATTCGCCGCCGGGCAAACCCGGTTTAAAGACCTGCCCATCACCTTGGAACCCAATTTCCAGCTGTGGTTTCGTATCGGCCGGGATGGCGAGATATTCCGCGGTACTCGCGATAGCCATAGCTTTACCGCAGAGCAATCGGGACGGCTTTATCTGGCCAGTTATTTTCCGGGAGAATGGCGCAGTAAAACCGGCGATCTGGTAACCCCGGATGAAGTGTACGATAGGGTCACAGGCAATTTGGCCGTGCTGCTGATTCGCTGGCAGGTCGATACGCTGGATGGCTTGAAAAGCCTTACCGAATACGATGACGTGAATAACCTGATCGCAATCGAAATCGACCGGCTGGTTTCTCCCGTTATTAAGCCGGAAGGCTGGGATTACTTGTGGTTCGTAGGCCCCGCTGAAATTTACCAACCCTGTGCAGCGCCGGCAAAAAAATCGGCAATCTGCTGTCATACCCACAATGACGTCGGCTTGTTGCAAAAACCGGTTGCCCTGCCCTTTAAACCGGATACCCGCCTGCGCTGGTCGTGGAAAATGGATGCCCTACCCTCCGCCGTGCGGGAAGATACTCTGCCCACCCACGATTATCTAAGCATCGCGGTCGAATTCGATAACGGCCAGGACATTACCTATTATTGGAGCGCCGAACTGCCGCCGGAAACGTCCTATCGCTGCCCGATACCGACCTGGGCCGACCGCGAGACGCATGTCGTGATCCGCTCAGGCTCACAGGGCTTGGGCGAATGGTTTAATGAAGATCGCGACGTTTATCAGGACTATATTAATGCGATAGGCGGAGCGATACCGGGCAACATCGTTAAAGTCTGGCTGATTGCGGTCAGCCTGTTTCAGCGTGAGGAAGGCGTATGCCAGTATGCGGACATCAGCTTCCTGAGCGATAACCGTGTAGTGCCTGTGCAATAACTTTAACCGGAGCGAATAACATGAAACTTATTGGCTTAATATTTTGGTTTTACCTGGTTTTTAGTCATCCTGTTAATGCCGCTCCCCGCATTGCCGTATTAAACTTTGAGCTACTTGACGTCACTTTGTTACCGAATGCGCCGGAGGAATTAACCCGCACAGCATCAATGAAACCCTTGCTTGAGCAGGCTATCAGTCGACTTGGCAATTATGAAATTGTTCAAATCAGCATCAATGACCAGAATACCGCAACGGCTGGCGTGGGCTATTTGTTCAACTTCAATGATATTGCCGCCAAACTGGGCAAGCAGTCCGGCGCAGACTGGGTGGTGGTTGGACAGCACAGCAAACACAGTTTTTTGTATTCCTATGTGATGGCGCATTTGATCAATGTAAAAAACCAAAACCTCACCGGAGACTTTCCCACTGAACTCAAAGGCACTCACCCAAAGGTCACTGAAAGAGGCATCAACGCGCTTGCAAAAAAGTTGACGGCCCGTATTATGCAGCTTGCCGATTCATCGCTTAAACATGCCCCCTAGACAGTTTGTGAGCTTGGGAGGGTCATCCTAACCATCTTTGATTGATACCATGAAACATCCTGAATTCCCGTTGACCGACGAATTAATTTATCTTAACCATGCCGCTGTCGGCCCCTGGCCTAAAAGAACCGGCGAGGCGGTGATCAGGTTTGCAGAGCAAAACACCCGCTACGGCTCGCACTTCTACCTGGACTGGCTGAACAAGGAAGCCGAACTGCGTAGCCAATTGCAGGCTTTGCTAAACGCCCCTTCCGCTGACGATATTGCGCTGGTTAAAAACACCTCGGAAGCCTTGTCCTTTGTCGCCTACGGTTTAGCGTGGCAGCCCGGCGACAATATCGTGTCCAGCAATGAGGAATTCCCATCCAACCGACTGCCGTGGGAATCCCTGGCCGATCAGGGCGTGGAGTTTCGCCAGGCCGACCTGCACAGCGCGGATACGCCCGAGGATGCTTTATTTGCCTTGGTCGATAACAGCACGCGCTTGTTGACTATCAGCTCCATACAGTTTGCCTCGGGCCTGCGTATGGACCTGGAAAGAATCGGCGATTTTTGCAAGCGGCGCGGCATCCTGTTTTGCGTTGACGCAATCCAGAGCTTGGGCGCGGTGCAATTTGACGTGCAGGCTTGCCAGGCGGATTTTGTGATGGCGGATGGCCATAAGTGGATGTTCGGCCCCGAAGGCCTGGGCGTTTTTTACACCACGCCCGAAGCCAGGGACAAGCTGAAGCTGACCCAGTACGGCTGGCATATGATGAAAGACACCCATAATTATGAAAACCAGCCGTGGGAAGTTCACCCCACCGCCCGCCGATTCGAATGCGGCAGCCCCAACATGCTGGGCATCCATGCTCTTTCCGCCAGTTTGTCTTTGTTGCTTGAAACCGGCATGGCCGCAGTCGAAACGCAGGTTTTAGAAAAATCCGATTATGTAATAGATGCGATTGCTAAAAACGCGCAATTGATTTTATTGACGTCCAAGCAAAGCCGGCTGAAATCCGGCATTGTTACCTTCAAGCACCGGACGATTGAAAACGAGGTGTTATACAAACATTTGCAGAAAAGCGGCGTAGTTTGCGCCTTGCGAGGCGGAGGCATAAGGTTTTCGCCTCATTTTTATAATACCTTTGAGGAAATCGACCGGGCGTTTAAGTTAATTGGTTCGCTATAGCAAACAATACTGGTATTTCTTGATGCTTAACAGTTCATTCATCCAGCCAGTGACTTGTCAATACGCAATCGATCCAACTTGCGTTTTATGAAAACTGTCGACATGATGATAAATGAAAGTCGTAAGACAATAGACAAACCTAAGGAAGCGCTGAATAAATCGATTTTGCTCATGGCTTGGCAAAGCTAACAACAAAAAAATCAAATGCTTACCGTTCATCCCGAGCCTGTCAAATGATTTAATCAGCACCTCCCTAAGTAATCCAGTCACTTTAACCCACATGCGTGTTATGCGAAACCGGACTCAGCAATACCTGATTATTAATTTATTTTTTGCGCTATTACTTGGTTTAATACCTATCAACAAAGTAGCGGCCGATGATTTGCAACCCCCGCAGCAAATCATACAAAGTGTTTCGGAGCAATTACAGACGAAGCTACAGGACAAAATATTCACCCAGAACTTTGCTCAAGTTACGCAATACGTTAGGAGCGTTGTTACCGTACATACGGATTTCGACAAGATCGCACCGTTAGTTTTGGGGAAGTATTGGAAAACAGCGACGTCTGAAGAACAGGAGCGGTTTAAACGCGAGTTTCAGACGCTAATCATAAGAACCTATTCCAGAGCATTTGTAGAATATAACGATTGGACAATACGCTTTTTGCCGCTTGATATGTCCAATGAGAGTACAAAAGTCGTGGTAAAAACAGAGGTTCTTCAGCCCAGCCTTCAACCGGTCAACGTAAATTACCGAATGTTCCTGAGTAAAGGCGAATGGAAAGTCTACGATATTATGATTGACGGCGTCAGCCTGGTAACCAATTATCGCTCGACCTTTAATGAAGAAATTAAATCCAAAGGCTCATTAGGCGCAGTTATTGATAATCTTGCCAAACGTAATGCCGAGGCGCTTGCAGCAAAAGGCTCCTAATGACCGCTTTTAGTCACAAACTAAAAAACCTCATCCACACCTTGGTGCTTTTTCTTTGCATGGGCGCCATCTTGTCATTATTAGGTTTTATTATAGCCGGGATCGAGGGCATTTTATGGGCGGCGGGTTTAGGTGTTCTGATACTGGCCATTAGTCCCAACATCTCGCCGTCTTTTATTTTTTCTCTGTATCAAGGCAAATTACTGTCGGCACATGATGCGCCCGGCCTTTATCAGATAACACAGGAATTGTCTAACCGCGCCGAACTACCCGCCCCACCCGAGCTTTACTACTTGCCCACTCAGCTTATGAACGCTTTCTCTGTGGGTACATCGAAAAACTCAGGTATCGGCCTGAGTGATTCGCTGCTGGCTACACTGACCATGCGGGAGATTACCGCGGTATTGGCGCATGAAATCAGCCATATCCGGCATAACGACGTGCGCGTAATGACTTACGCCGATATTCTCAACCGCATCACCAACACTTTGTCTTTAACCGGTTTCTTGTTAGTTTTTTTAAACTTGCCGCTGTATTTTCTGGGCTGGGTTACGATTTCCTGGTTTGCGTTAGGGGTGCTGATTGTGGCGCCGACAATAATGAGTTTCCTGCAACTGTCATTATCCAGGATGAAGGAATTTGATGCCGATCATCATGCCATTTTACTAACGAACGACCCCGAAGGCCTGGCAATGGCTCTAAGTAAGCTGGAAGTCTACGAGTCGTCGCTTCTCGACATTCTGTTTGGGCGTGGTCATAGAGGATCAATTCCATCCGTGCTCCGAACGCACCCGGACACCGAGGAAAGAATAAAGCGGTTGCTAAGTTTGAAAGCCACTTCAAAACAGGCTTTGAAATATTCCAACCATGACAGATTTTCCGTACCCGTCCACTATCAGAAATCTATCAGGAAACCTCGTCGGCATATCGGTGGATTCTGGTATTAAACCGTTCAGAATATCGCCCGGATATTCTACTTTTCGGGCTTAGTATTCTCTTTTTTAATTTTGCTAAATTGCAACAGTTGGGCTTCAACCTGGCCGTTAAACGATTCCGGCTGATAAGCCCCTTGCTCATTCACAATGCCTGCTTCCATTCCTGTCAGTAACTCAATTGCTTCATCTACGGTTGTTACCGCGTAAATATTGAATTGCCCGGTTTGAGCGGCATGCACCACATCCCAGCGCAGCATCAAATGTTTAATATTGGCGGAAGGAATGATCACCCCTTGAGTACCGGTTAAACCTTTTTTGACACAAATATCAAAAAAGCCTTCAATTTTCTCATTAACCCCGCCTATCGGCTGAACACTGCCCAGCTGATTGACTGAACCGGTCATTGCCAAATCCTGCCGTAACGGAATCTGGGCAATCGACGATAAAATAGCGCAAAGTTCAGCCAGAGAGGCGCTGTCGCCTTCAACGTAGCCATAGGACTGTTCAAATACCAGGCTGATAGCTATCGAAAACTCTATTTTTCGGGAATATCGGGCGCCAATAAAACTCGACAATATTAATACGCCTTTTGAATGAATGGCCCCGCCCAGTTTGGTTTCACGTTCAATATCAACCACTTTTCCGCTACCTAAGCGAGTGGTTGCGGTAATCCGGGAAGGCTGCCCGAAACTAAAATCACCCAACGCCAATACCGAAAGGCCATTGACTTGACCAATGACCTTGCCTTCCAGGTCAATTAACAGAGTGCCCCGATGGATATTTTCATACAATTTTTCCCTGAGTTTATCCAGCCGGTGCGTTTTATGATCAATGGCCTGTTGCACATCGCTGCTGTCAATATGTTCATGACCATTACTCTGCGCCCAATAATCCGATTCTGATAACAAGTCTTTGATACTACGCAGATGGGTGAGCAACTTTTCCGTATCGCCGACCATTCTGGAACTGTGCTCGATAACTCGGGCAACCGCGTTCTGGTTTAGTGGGCGCAACTTTTCGCGGCGGGCAATAGTCGCCAGTAAACGGGCATACTCCTGGTCGTTGCCTTCCCTGGACACCGATTCATCAAAATCGGCTGCGATTTTAAACAGGTCATGAAATTCCGGGTCATAGGCGCAGAGCAGATAATAAATCAGAGGTTCACCCAACAAGATCAGCTTCAAATTTAACGGTATGGGTTCCGGCTCCAGCGATGTAGCACTGATCAGGCTGAGCGTCCGTTCCAGAGACTCAATACGGATTTCGCCGGATTTCAGTGTTCTTTTAAGCGTATCCCAGGCATAAGGTTGAAACAGCAGTTTTCGGGCATCGATAAGAAGGTAACCGCCATTGGCATTATGCAGTGCGCCGGGCTTGATCATAGTGAAATCGGTAACGAGCGATCCCATGTAGGCTTGATGGTCGATACGGCCGATGAGGTTACTGTAGATCGGATGGTCTTCGTAAATAACAGGAGCCGATTTCTTGCCGCTAAAATCCACCATCAGATTCACGCTATAACGTTTAAGCGGATTAGCTTCCTGCGTTAACTCCATAAATGGAAGCATTTTTTCGCTACGCGGAAGAAAATCCAACACATGCTCAATAATATCTTTTTGAATATCATTCAGATAACTAAGAACAGTCTCCTGGTGGGCGTATTTTTCGATCAGGTCATCAATGGAATGATTGACGGCCTGCTCCGCAACTTCACGGTTAAGCGCTTGCAGTTTACGTTTGGTTTCCTTGCGCCAGATGGGGAAGTTTTTCAGCAGCTTGGTCAAGCGCTCCTGCAACTCGAAAATGGTGTGTTGTATTTCATGCTGTTTGTCCTTATCAAGCTTGTTAAACTGCTCGGGACTGATAACTTCGTTGTTTTCATTTGCCGGGGAGAAGGCATAACCGGTCGCAGTTTCGGTGAGCAGAATATGGGCATTTGCCGCATCTTCGCGCACTCGGCTGAGCTCGCTAATTTCCCGTTGGCGCGATTCGCTTTCGAGCTCGCCAGCTCTGGACCGGTATTCGTCACCGTCAAATGCCGCAGGTATCGCGATACTCAGCTCGTCAATCAACTGAGCCATATCATGCTTAAACGACTTGCCTTGTCCCGGCATTAATCTAATGGCCTTAGGCTGGGAAGGCTGACTGAAATTGTTTACATAGCACCAATCCGAAGGGATGCCTTGCCGACTGGCTTCATGTTCGACCAATTGACGTATGGTAGTCAATTTACCGGTACCGGCAGGAGCCATTGCAAAAATGTTATAACCGTCCTTATGCATGTGGATGCCCAATTTGACGGCTTCCACAGCGCGTTGTTGCCCCACAGCAATATCAATATCTTCAAGCTCCTCGGTGGAGCTGAACTTTAGCTGTTCAACATTGCATGGCTTATAGAGTTGTGAAGGATCCAACGGCGTATTTTTCATGGGCTATAACTCTACGTGGAAAATTCAGTTTATGAGTTGGGTGGCGCTAAATATACGCTACCTGCGCTTTATGCAAGAACATACCCTATATTAAGGATTATGATCCATCTTGAATTAACGATTCTTTAAATATTGATAATTAACAATGCAGAAAAACTTATATTTTAATAATAATCGCTAATCAATCCTATTTCCAGAATATTGTTACATCAAGTATTAGCACTATTGCTCATTCTGTCTTCTTACATCGGCAAGAGCGTTCTCTCTGGTTCGAAATAACCAACTAAAAACGTATGTAAAGGGAAAAAATCCTCTGTTTCAATGTCTTTAGATTGTCTCTACGTCCTAAGTATTCGCACTAATATTTTTGTTGATAATTTTTTGTTTCAATGTCCCCAGTTAAATTTTTTACGACTACAAAGTTTTATATGAATAGAGTGGAAATGCATACGCCTCCTCAGGACACTATTTTAAGCCCAACAGCACCTTCAACGCCTATAAATCTCCCGGACTGTTATACAAAAATTGCTGAGGTTGCCTTCTATAAAGCAGAAAAAAGAGGGTTTGAACCAGGCCACGAAATTGATGACTGGATCGAGGCAGAGCAGGAACTTCAAGAGATGGTCACTAAAAACAAATCTCACTAGATAATTTATTTTAATATCAAAATTTATATATTACTGGAGATGTTATGGCGAATTAACTAAATAAAATACAAACATATATTTTGTTAACTATCACACTGATAGCTGGCATTCATCGAAAATCAGAATTGAGTAACACATCAATTACTTAATTATATTAATCTATTCTCTAGGATGTTAATTATGTCAACACAAACAAATACTGGTACAGTTAAATGGTTTAATGCTAGCAAAGGCTTTGGTTTCATTGAGCAAGAAAAAGGCCCTGATGTTTTTGTACATTACAGTAATATCAGTACCACAGGATTTAAATCATTATCTGATGGGCAAAGAGTGAAATTTAACGTAACCCAAGGAAAAAAAGGCCCGCAAGCTGAAGATTTAATCATTCTCTGATGCAACAACGGATGAGCTTTTCTCGTATTTAGCCTCGACAAAGGTGACTAATATGCAAATCCCATTACAAATTACTTTTCGTGGGATACCTCATTCAGATGCTGTAGAGGCTAAAATCCGTGAAAAAGCTAGCAAGCTGGATAGGTTTCATACACATATCATAGGCTGCCGAGTTGCGGTGGAAGCCGAGCACCAACGCCACCATCAAGGCAATCCGTATCATATACGCATTGATATCACTACTCCTCGCAAAGAATTGGTTATTAGTCGAGAGCATCATGACAACAAAGCTTATGAAGACATTTATGTAGCCATACGTGATGCCTTCAATGCCGCGACGCGACAGCTTGAAGACTATGCACGAATTCAGCAGGGCAAGGTTAAAACTCATGACTTGCAAAACACTGGAACCGTAACCCGTCTGCTGCCGGAAAAAAATCACGGTTTTATTGAAGCTACAGATGGGCATGAAATCTATTTTCACCGGAACAGTGTGACAGGAAGCGGGTTTGATGCGTTACAGGTTGGCGATGAAGTCCGCTATATTGAAGAAAACGACGATCTTGGCCCCCAAGCCAGCATTGTTTATCCTTAAATACAGTGGTTTAAATTGACTATATGCTGCTCTAATTTATTTTAATGCTGAGTGACAGCTCCGGCATGGCTTGGTTTTACCCTGATTTTCTGGAATCATGCCGGACTGTTCCAACTGCAAATCAATATGTCTTGGTATAGCCATAATCTCCGAAGTTATGATAATGGCTATGTTTGCTTCGACTGATTTAGCGCATATACCTGAATATTTATCATATGATAAAATAATGCCTTAACAAACATAATCACTATCCAAGTAATCTATATCTACCAAGAAAATATAGCCCGCCTTTTTATCCTATCGATACTGCAAATGTTTTAGTCACTATGAGTTAATAACAAGGTACATTAACACACATCTATATAAAAAATATTCAACATATGTTTTAGTTTTTACTCAACCATATACTCAAACGAATCTTTATTATTATTTACACAGAATAACAACGTCGACTGACACTCACCCAGAATATTTATTTATTTTTTATTTCGCCATTCTTTGAGCGGCTTAAAAATAACTCATTTTATTAAGTATAGAATCCGGCCAATTTCCACACAATAGAAGCAGATGACATTAAAATAAAAATCAGTATTTACCGCTGATATTAAAATATAGTATTTAAAAAATCACTTAATAAATTATTAATAGATAAAAAATTTGTGCAACATAATTTCAGAAAAGTAAATACGAATAACTACCCATAAATTTACAACTGCACTTACTGGATTCTGGAAAACCGGTTTAGATCCCAGCAAAAAAATATAGCCCTAAGAATAGGAAAAGGAATAACTCGTCTGGAATAGTGATCGGAATATCAATGGCTGAGCTTCCGCCCTCCCCCTTGCGCGTATCCTACAGACAATTCAGGCGCAATGACCGGGACACCAAGAAACTGTAAATTACGCGTTCTGTGTGGCGTTAAGTTTTAGTGTCAATTTATTAGCTAATGTTATGTAGGGATGTCTTTGTCCTCGTTTGCCTCATCGCTGAGCACCGCAGCTTTCGGCGGGAACAGGCCGTTAGGGGCGTTGCATGGATGCAGTCGTGCACACGCCCCTTACCACGTCCATGAATAGGCAACGCAAAAGAAAGTAACTCACCCTCGGGTGCGATAACCTCGATATATCAGTTATTAAAAACAGCCACCTTATACGATAATTTCCCGCAGCACCGCCGTGGCATAGCTCCCCGCCGGCAAGGTAAAACAAAGCTCCAGCGTCGCATCATCAAGAAACTGCCAGTGCAAATCCTGCACGTTAATCCTTAATGCGCGTCTGTCCCGATCAACGGCATTCGCTATCAAACCTTCGGCCAGAAGCTGATGCTGCTCGATAACCGTTTGCTCGATAACTAGCGCCTCGGCTGACACATCGGCATTCCCCTTGCCCCATAATGCGCCGGTAGGATGAATTTCTTTTGCCGCCAGCCGTCGGGTGATCTCCGCGTCCGGTTGTTCCGATTGAAAACAGCTGTGCGACAAGTCGAATTGATAGGTATCGCCTGCAATCGGCTGGTTCCAGTTATGTTGCGTTACCCGCTCAGCCAAAATCAGGTTGAACAAATAAGACCTGGCTGCCGACAGGTAAATGCTGCGCTGCTCACGCCCCACTTTTGCGCCCTCGAACATTGCTAAAGCCTTGCTGACATTTTGCCCCTCGTTGCCAAAACGCTGCGAGCCGAAATAATTGGCGATGCCATTGGCTTTAATCAGTTCCAATTGCTGAATGGTTTTTTCCTGGTCGCTCTGCCAATCGCGAACAACCAGCTCAAAGCTGTTGCCTGACAATACGCCGCGCTTGAGCTTTCTGGCATGGCGAACGGCTTGCAACACTTTCACGTTGTCCGATTCGAACTGAGTCCAATCGGGATCGGCCTTACCGGGCAACCAGACGCTGAACCATTGCGTCGTGACCGCGTAGCGGTCTTTTAAGCCTGCATAGCTGACGTCACGCTGCCGGACATTGGCAAACCTGGACAGTTGCCTGGCGACATATTCGGTATTTTCGCCTTTCTTTTCTATTTGCAAAAAAGCGTGCTCGCCCGCGCCTGACGGCTCAAAGGACAGGTTTTCCGTAACGATAAAATCTTCAGGCAAGCTGCGGATTTTGCCGGAGCCGGAAGGTTGGCCGTAAGCGTAAGGCCAGATGGGGATTTCAATAGTTTGCATTAGAAGGCTGATTTGGCTGTTTTTTTTCAATCGATGGAATCCTGGATTCCGCCTCGATCATTGTTAAAACCCAATCTGATGGGTAGAAGTAAATCATGCGACGCAATACGCTACGCTATTGCGCCCTACGGATTGTGTTTTTACCGCAAACTTAAAACAACAAATCTCACAGAGAGAATGTAACGACTATTTTTCGATCAAGACTATCGCCTGTACCGCAATGCCTTCTTTGCGTCCTTCAAAGCCCAGTTTTTCGGTAGTAGTCGCCTTGACGTTAATGCAATCAACATCCACATGCAAATCATCGGCGATATTACGGCACATCGCGGCAGTGTGCGGCGACATTTTTGGAGCTTGGGCAATAATGGTTATGTCGGCATTGATCAACTGATAACCTTTTTCCTGCACAATCTTAAAAACATGGCGCAATAACACACGGCTGTCGGCGCCTTTAAACTCAGGATCGGTATCGGGAAAATGCTTGCCGATGTCGCCCATAGCCGCCGCGCCCAAGATGGCATCGCATAAAGCATGTAGAACCACGTCCCCATCGGAATGCGCTTCCAGGCCTTGTTCGTAATCTATTTTTACGCCGCCTAAAATAACGTCGCCGCCGACTTTAAAGCGGTGTACATCATAGCCTTGCCCTACTCTAATCATTGTTGCTCCATATAAAATTGCGCTAGCGCCAGGTCTTCCGGGCGAGTGATTTTGATATTGTCGGGTCGGCCTTCGACGATTTTCGGCTGTAACCCTTGTAATTCCAAGGCGCTGGCATCGTCAGTAATGGCAGGATTGCCTTGCGTCTGTTCCAGTGCGGTTTTTAACATGCCGTAACGGAACATTTGCGGCGTTAGTGCCCGCCATATATGGCTTCTATCCAGCGTGCCGGTAATGGCGTTGCCTTGCACCTGTTTTAAGGTATCCGGCGAAGCCAAGGCCAAAATCCCGCCCACGTCATCGTTTACCAGTGAATTGATCAGATGGTGAATATCGGTCGCGGTAATGCAGGGCCTTGCCGCGTCGTGCACCAACACCCAATCACCGTCTGATGCTTGCTCCCTGATAGTTTTTAAACCGGACAGCACGGAATCCGCCCGTTCTTTGCCGCCTGGAGCGGTGATGATGTTTTTATGCTGTGATATAGCCAGATCGGGCCAGTAGGGATCTTCTTCGGAAACCGCAACCGCGATGGCGGCAAAAACATCAGACTGCAACAAGCGCGACAGGGTATGTTCTATGACCGTTTTCCCGGCAAGTTCCAGATATTGCTTAGGCCGATCGGCCTGCATGCGTTTGCCGACACCGGCAGCGGGCACGATAGCCCAGAATTTTACTGAATGGGTCATGGATAAAAAAGGCGAAGGGCTAAAGGCGAAAGACGAAAGGCCGGTGCTTTTTTCGCCCTTAGCCTTTCGTCTTTCGCCTTATTCAAGCACATGAAAAAATGTCTCATCTTCCTTAATCATCCCTAATTCATCCCGAGCCCGTTCTTCAATGGCTTCCTGTCCTTTCCTTAAATCCAGCACTTCGGCATACAGCGCTTCATTGCGCTGTCTTTTTTCCTCTGCCTGTTTTTTCAGATCGTCAAGACGCTGTTGATAGGCATCAATCTGCGCAAAACTGCCGTCGCCAACCCATATCCGATATTGGAAATGGATAATTAACAGGATGATAATTGCAATGATGACTTTCATAGATGAGACAAAAGGCTAAGGGCAAAAGACGCAAAACTCATGATTTCCACCCTTCGTCTTTCGCCTTTCGCCCTTCGTCTGCTTTTTTACAGCATTTTAAACGCGCTACGGCCTGCGTAAACCGCTAAGTCACCTAATTCTTCTTCAATCTTCATCAGGCGGTTATATTTAGCGACACGGTCAGAACGGCTCAAAGAACCGGTTTTGATTTGTCCGGTGCCAGTCGCAACGGCTAAATCAGCAATGGTGGTGTCTTCGGTTTCGCCTGAACGATGTGACACAACAGCAGTGTAACCCGCCGCATGCGCAGTATTAATTGCTTCCAAAGTTTCGGTCAAGGTACCGATTTGGTTTACTTTAATCAGGATTGAGTTAGCGATGCCTTTTTCAATGCCTTCTTTTAAAGTAACGGGGTTAGTCACGAACAAGTCATCGCCAACTAATTGGATTTTGTTGCCCAATTTTTCGGTTTGATCTTTCCAGCCAGTCCAGTCGTTTTGATCCAAGCCGTCTTCAATAGAAATGATCGGGTATTTGTTAACCCATTCAACGAAGAAATCGTTCATTTCAGTAGAGTTAAAGCTTCTGCCTTCGGCCGACAACTCATAGCTGCCGTCTTTGTAGTATTCGGAGCTGGCTGCATCCATACCTAAGAAAATATCGACGCCCGCTTTGTAACCGGCTTTTTCGATCGCTTCCAGAATGACTTCAATCGCTTCTTCATTAGAAGACAAGTTAGGTGCGAAACCGCCTTCGTCACCCACTGTAGTTGCCAAGCCTCTGCCTTTTAAAACTTTCGCCAAGTTGTGGAAAACTTCCGCGCCGTAACGAATCGCTTCACGGAAAGTCGGTGCGCCGACAGGCAGGATCATGAATTCTTGCAGGTCAACGCTGTTATCAGCGTGTGAACCGCCGTTGATAATGTTCATCATCGGTACCGGCATAACGAATTTACCGCTGGTGTTCAAGTGACGGTATAAAGGTACGCCCGCTTCTTTAGCCGCCGCGTGAGCCGCTGCCATCGATACCGCTAAAATAGCGTTAGCGCCTAAACGGCCTTTGTTTTCAGTACCGTCCAGTGCGATCATTTTTTTGTCGATACCGGTTTGGTCGCTTACTTCCATACCGACAATGGCATCACGAATTTCGGTATTAACATTCTTAACTGCGGTTAATACGCCTTTACCCAAATAACGACCTTTGTCATTGTCACGCAATTCTATCGCTTCGCGCTCGCCGGTCGATGCGCCGGATGGGACCATCGCGCTACCGATCACGCCGGACGCCAAAATCACGTCCGCTTCCAGAGTCGGGTTGCCGCGTGAATCTAAAATTTCTCTTGCACGAATATCTACTATTGCAGTCATTATTTTTCCTTATTTAGAGAGTTGTTTCGATCAGGCTGGTAGATTTAACAGCCTTGTCGATAGTTAATAAAACTTCCAGTAATTCTTTCATTCTGTGTAAAGGCCAGGAGTTAGGGCCGTCACTTTTTGCTTCCGCTGGATTCGGATGGGTTTCCATAAACAGTCCGGCAATGCCGACTGCAACGGCGGCTCTGGCTAATACCGGCACGAATTCGCGCTGTCCGCCTGATACCGTGCCTTGTCCGCCGGGCAGTTGCACCGAATGAGTCGCGTCAAAAACAACGGGACAACCGGTATCGCGCATGGCCGCCAATGAGCGCATGTCGGAAACCAAATTGTTGTAACCGAACGATACGCCGCGCTCGCAAACCATAATCTGTTGGTTGCCGGTGGCCTTAGCTTTGTTGGCGACATGCACCATGTCCCAAGGCGCCAGGAACTGGCCTTTTTTGATATTCACAGGAATGCCATGAGAGGCAACCTGCTGAATAAAGTTGGTTTGCCGACACAAAAACGCAGGCGTTTGCATGACATCAACCACGGCTGCGACTTCGGCTAAAGGCGTGTCTTCATGCACATCGGTCAATACCGGCACGCCGATTTGTTGTTTGACTTTTTCCAGTATCTTCAGCCCCTCTTCCACGCCGGGACCACGATAACTTTCGTGCGATGAGCGGTTGGCTTTATCGAACGATGACTTGTAGATAAAGGGAATGTTTAACGCTGCTGTTAATTCTTTTAACGCACCCGCAGTATCCAGTGCTAACTGTTCACTTTCAATAACGCAAGGACCGGCTATCAAAAAAAACGGCTGATCCAGGCCTGCTTCAAATCCACATAACTTCATTTTACTGCGCCTTTTTTATGTTCAACAGCTGCAACTACAAACCCTGAAAACAGCGGATGGCCTTTTCTGGGTGTTGAGGTAAATTCCGGGTGAAACTGGCAAGCCAGGAACCACGGATGATCGGAGATTTCGACCACTTCAACCAGACGGCCGTCAATAGACTTGCCGGAAAAGCGCATACCCCCCTGTTCCAGCTTTTCCAGATACTGGTTGTTAAATTCGTAACGATGACGATGCCTTTCGGTAATCACATCTTTTTGATAAAGCTGGAAAGCCAGCGAATCGGATTGCAGTCGGCATTGCTGTCCGCCCAAGCGCATGGAACCGCCTAAGTCGGAATTTTCGTCGCGCACTTCCAATTGACCGCTTTCCGCCATCCATTCGGTAATCAAACCGATCACCGGATGCGGCGATTTTGGTAAAAACTCGGTGCTGTGGGCGCCTTCCAGGCCAGCCACATCACGGGCAAATTCAATAACGGCAACCTGCATGCCTAGGCAAATGCCCAGATAAGGGATTCTATTTTCCCGAGCATACTTGACTGTGGCGATTTTGCCTTCGACACCGCGCTCGCCGAAGCCGCCCGGCACCAGAATAGCGTCAACGCCTTTCAGCTTAGCAACACCTTCATCCTCTATCGTTTCAGAATCGATATAGATGATGTTGACCTTGGTGCGGGTACGAATACCGGCATGAATCAAAGCCTCGTTCAGCGATTTATAAGCATCGGAATGATCGACATACTTGCCAACGATAGCGATAGTCGTTTCATTGACAGGATGCTTCAGCGCTTCAACAACGGCTTTCCATTCGGACAAATCAGCCGGGGGTACATCCAGCCGTAATTTATTAACGACAATATCGTCCAGACCTTGATCGCGCAGTAACAACGGAATTTGGTAAATCGAAGCGGCATCGACCGCGGAAATAACCGCTTTTTCTTCTACGTTGGTAAACAAGGCAATTTTACGACGCTCACTGACAGGTATTGCTTGTTCGGAGCGGCAAATCAAAATATCCGGCTGTATGCCGATGCTGCGCAATTCCTTGACCGAATGCTGGGTCGGTTTGGTTTTTATTTCACCGGCTGAACGGATATAAGGCACCAGCGTCAAATGAATAAACAACGACCGGTCTGAGCCCAATTCAAAACGCATCTGCCGGATAGCTTCCAGAAATGGCAAGGATTCAATATCGCCCACTGTGCCGCCGACTTCAATCAAGGCGACATCCACATCTTCGGCGCTCTCATAAACGCGACGTTTAATTTCATCGGTAATATGCGGAATGACCTGCACCGTCGCTCCCAGATATTCGCCTCTACGCTCCTTGCGCAGAACGCTTTCGTAGACCTGTCCTGTTGAGAAACTGTTGCGTTTAGTCATCGTGGTTTTAATAAACCGCTCGTAATGACCTAAGTCGAGATCGGTTTCGGTACCGTCTTCAGTAACAAATACCTCACCATGCTGAAAAGGACTCATGGTGCCCGGATCGACATTGATATAGGGATCAAGCTTGGTCATGGTGACCTTAAGACCGCGAGATTCAAGAATAGCGGCAAGTGAAGATGCAGCAATGCCTTTGCCAAGAGACGAAACAACGCCACCGGTAATGAAAATGTATTTTGTCATGTAGGATTTTTAGACTTCAGTGAAAACTGATGAAGTTAGGTAAAACTGGTGCATTTTAATCGACAATGCGCTTTTCGTCATTGTCTTTTGGGTTTAATTCTTAACTTTGCAGACAAAAACTGATGCAGTCCTGTGCTTTTTCGCTATAAAACGCCGCACTGATCCAAAGATCGCCTACGGCGGCGAGCTGACCATTCAGGTAAATCAACGGCATAACATCTCTTTCCCAAGGAGGAATACCGGCTTCCTGAAACAAGTTTTTCAGCGAATGATGACCTTCACGCCCCGGCAGGCAGATTTTTTCACCGCCCTGACGAAACCTCACCTCAACATTGGCAGCCTGCCACTGCTCATAAGGTATTCCCTTTGAAGACAATTTATAAGCCAATGTCTGCTTGTTGATGATATTTATCGACGCTTGCCCAACCGGCCAAACTCGATTTTGGGGTACTTGCAAGGCTTGGTTTATTCCAGGCGGACTTATCACATCAGGCTTCCCTGCCTGATGCCCTTCGGGTAAATGCAAATCTGCTCCAGGCAGATTTGTCACATCAGGCTTCCCTGCCTGATGCCCTTCGGGCGAATGCAAATCTGCTCCAGGCAGATTTGTCACATCAGGCCTCCCTGCCTGATGCCCTTCGGGTAAATGCAAATCTGCTCCAAGCAGATTTGTCACATCAGGCTTTCCTGCCTGATGCCCTTCGGGCGAATGCAAATCTGCTCCAAGCAGATTTGTCACATCAGGCTTTCCTGCCTGATGCCCTTCGGGCGAATGCAAATCTGCTCCAAGCAGATTTGTCACATCAGGCTTTCCTGCCTGATGCCCTTCGGGTAAATACAAGTCTGTTCCAAACAGGTTGATCAGGCAGTACAGCTTATTTCGATAACGGCGAATGCTGTATCCCTGGCCTGACAATACCGGATCACGATGCTCGGCTGCCGCAACCACCTCGCTCAGTATCCGCCTGACAAAACTCTGACTGGGCATTTTTAGCCCTCTATGCCGGAACCAATGCCTGATGATAAGTTGTTGCTGATGACGGTGATGTTCCAATAACCGGCTAATACACAATGTCCTATCTGCCGGATTAAAAACCGCGTCGAATAACTCATCGGCGACCTCGTCAACCAACACCTGGGCATCCGCACAATGTTTTGCAGAGCGCGATACAGTCTTATCGAGTGCAGGCCAACGTTGTTTTAGCAACGGCACAATCGCATTGCGCAAAAAATTACGGTCATAATCATTGCTTTCGTTACTGGGATCTTCAACCCAGCTTAATCGATGCGCCCGGGCATAATCGCTAATCGCCTGCTTGGATGTGCTCAACAAAGGCCTGAGCATAATCCCAGCCCCAAAAGCCTGACGCTCCGGCATTCCGGAAAGACCGCGCAAGCCGCTGCCGCGGAACAGTTGCAGCAGCACCGTTTCCAGTTGATCTTCTCTATGCTGCGCTAGCAGCAACACATCATCAACATTAAGTAACGATTTTAGAGCCGCATACCGGGCGTTTCTGGCGGCTTCTTCAGGACTTTCGCCGGGCGCCGCCCTGGCATTAACCCGTAGCGTTAAAAACTCAACACACAGGTCTTTAGCGGTCTTTTCGCAATGTCCGACCCAAGACTCAGCCTCTGCCTGCAAGCCGTGATGCACGTAAACAGCAGTAAGTCTACCTGTAAGCTGAGCTATTGATGCGCAACAATGCAGCAAAACATGGGAATCCACACCGCCGCTGTAACCGATGTAAAACCTTTGCCGCTCGTTTCCAATGTCAAGTTGCTTAAAAATACAGCCGCAGAAATCCTTGTAGAAACTCGATCCTTCAACCTTTCGCCTTTCGCCTTGCACCTATGCCCTACTTCCCGCTTTCCTCAAAAACACCAAAATCCATAATCCGCTGATAGCGTCTTTCCAGCGTAGTTTCCATAGGTTGCTGCATCAATTCGTTCATATGCCTAAGCAGTGTTTCTTTTAAATTCGAGGCAATGACTTTAAAGTTTCTATGACCGCCACCTAAAGGTTCCCTGACAACCTCATCCAGAAAACCCTGCTCACGGATACGATCCGAAGTAATACCCATCGCCTCGGCAGCCAATTGCGATTTATCCTGGCTTTTCCATAGAATAGATGCACAACCTTCCGGAGAAATAACGGAATAAGTGCTGTATTCCAGCATGATTAAGCGATCGCCGACACCGATAGCCAACGCTCCGCCGGAACCGCCTTCACCGATGATGGTGCAGATGATCGGCGTTTTCAGTCTGGCCATTTCAAACAGGTTTCTGGCGATGGCTTCACTCTGACCGCGTTCCTCCGCGCCGATACCCGGATAAGCTCCCGGTGTGTCAATCAGGCAGATAATCGGCATTTTGAAGCGCTCCGCCATTTTCATCATCCGCAATGCCTTGCGGTAACCTTCCGGACGCGGCATGCCGAAGTTGCGATAAATTTTTTCCTTGGTATCGCGTCCTTTTTGATGGCCAATCACCATAACCGGCTGACCATCAAGGCGAGCCAAGCCGCAAATAACCGCAGGATCGTCCGCATAAGCCCGGTCGCCGTGCAGTTCATGGAAATCGGTAAAAATATGCTCGACATAATCCAGCGTATAAGGTCGTCCCGGATGACGGGATAACTGGGAAATCTGCCAATCGGAAAGATTGGTAAAAATCGATTCGGTCAGCGCCTGGCTTCGATCTTCCAATTGCTTAAGCGCATCGGAGATATTAATGTCGTTGTCGAACTGCACATTGCGGAGTTCTTCAATTTTCGCTTCTAATTCAGCGATGGGTTGTTCGAAATCGAGAAATTTTAGGTCCATGTAGACTTGATCTGAAGGGTTGTTACAGTAACGGGGGATTTTATCGAAATTCAGAAATTTATTCTAAATAAATTACCGGTTCCAATTGACCTAAAAACCGCAGCTTACCCGAAAAAAACACGAAAGACATAAAAGACACTAAACGAATCAGCATGTTGCATGAACCGACTGTTTCTCCGACTCCATTTTCATGCCTGTTGCGTTCACTGCTATTAAGCACGATTAAGATGAACTGAGTACAATTGTATCCTGTTGCCCCACTAACAAAACAGGATAAAAAATGACCGAAAACCTACCATCTACAAACAAAGCTACCTATTGGCAACCGTCGGCAGGCGAAACAATTACAGGCGTAATTCAAGGCAGCGGCACTTTTAAAGATTCACTCTATGACGAACAGAAAATCATGTTTTTACAAAATGATGACGACTCGGTTGTGAGTATTGCCCTAAACCGTTATTTGATACACAGCTTGAAACAAAATAACGCAGCACTGGGGGATTTAGTGACAGTGACCTTTCACGGCAAAGAGCAGAAAAATAATGGACGTTTTTTCAATCGCTACACTCTGCTAGTTAATAAGATTACTGGCTCAGTATAAAAGCACAAAGGGGACAAAAGCGGTTTCACTTCGCGCTCAAACGGATCAAGAAGCAAGCGGCAATCGTCGCCGAAAGTCAACATCTGGTGTTTACCGGAAAAGCTTCCGCTCCTGCTCACGCCCCTTACCTACATCCATGTAGGCAACACCAGTTCTCGTTGTCACTCAAACCGGCTTATTCCAGCCTACCGGACTGTAGTCGCTGTAGTTGTCGGCCATGTTTAATTTTTATATTGTTAGAGCGTACAAAGCGCAGAATTTTAAGAGTGTATACGGCAACTCCGGCAAGCAAGCCATCGAGTTTTTTTCACAAGTGCCTGATCCATTATGTCAACTGCAATAAGGTGAGCGTGTATAGGATGCTGGCGAGGAAAGAGGCGCATCTTACGCGAACTGTGCGCCTCCTTCCTCGGCAACGCCCTGAACTTCTCAACCCGTACAACTCGCCAATCCATATCTATGACAAATTAAAGCCTCTAACCACTTTGTCTTAAAGCGCATTTTTGTCCATAGCTTTCAAATGCTTTAATTTTTCCTTAATCTTAATTTCCAGCCCCCGGTCTACCGGCTGGTAATATTGCCTGCCCGCCAACTCATCAGGAAAATAATTCTCCCCAGCCGCATAAGCTTCCGGCTCATTATGGGCATAACGGTATTCTTTACCGTAATCCAGCGATTTCATCAGCTTGGTTGGCGCATTCCTTAAATGCACCGGCACGCCCAGACTGCCGCTCTGTCTGGCATCGGCCATTGCCGCGTTGTAGGCCATATAAACGGCGTTGCTTTTCGGCGCACAAGCCAGATAAACGACGGCTTGCGCCAAGGCCAGTTCGCCTTCGGGATTGCCTAAGCGCTCTTGGGCTTCCCAGGCGTTGATGCAAATTTGTAAGGCTCTCGGGTCGGCATTGCCTATATCTTCAGAGGCTATTCTGACAATGCGCCGGGCCAAATAGGATAGATCACAGCCGCCGTCCATCATCCGGCACAACCAGTACAGCGAGGCATCGGGGGAGCTGCCGCGCACGGATTTATGCAGCGCCGAAATTTGGTTATAAAATTCTTCGCCCTGGTTATCAAAGCGCCGCACGCCGCCAGCCAGCACTTCTTTGGCGATGGCTTCAGTAATTATTTGCCCGCCTTTTGCGGCAGCAAGCTCTACGGCAATCTCCAGCAAGTTAAGCAATCTTCGTGCATCGCCGTCAGCCGCCTGGGCGAACAGCAGCCTGATGTCATCGGCCATTTCTATAGCCAATCCGCCTAAACCGCGCACCTTGTCGGTCAGGGCGTTATCGATCACCACCAATAAATCATCAGCCGTTAAAGCGTTAAGCACATAGACCCGCGCCCGCGACAATAGCGCATTGTTCAGCGCAAAAGACGGGTTTTCTGTGGTGGCGCCGACAAAATAAACCGTACCGTCTTCGACATGAGGCAGGAAAGCATCTTGTTGCGATTTATTGAAACGATGCACCTCATCGACGAATAAAATCGTGCGCCGGTGTTTTTCCAGCTGGATTTTTTTGGCTTCGGCGACTGCCGCCCTTATTTCCTTAACACCGGATAACACTGCTGAAATCGGCATAAATTCGGCATCGGAATGTTGGGCAATGAGTCGTGCCAATGTGGTTTTACCGGTGCCGGGCGGCCCCCAGAAAATCATCGAATGCAAGCGCCCTGAATTAATAACTTCATATAGCGGCTTGCCGGGTTTCAGGATATGCTGTTGACCGACATAGTCGGCTAGTTCTGCCGGCCGCATCCGGTCGGCCAAGGGCTTGGTTAAATCATCGAAAAGCATAAGAGCGGGCTAAAGGCAAAAGACGAAAGGCTAACGGTACATACAGCTTGCGCCTTTTGCCCTTTGCCTAAATTCAATCAGAAAAAACATCAACACCTTTTGGCGCTTTAAATTCAAACAAAGTCTGTTTTAACGGCGGATTCAAGATAACATTGGAAAAGTAAATACGTGTAAGCTGGCCGAAATTATCGCTCAACTCCATGCCACCCAAAGAGCCGTTATTCAAGCCGATCAGCACATATTTAAAACTGCTTTCCTGGTTCTTGGGCAGCAATTTTATCCATACCAAATCACCATCCACGCCCTGCTGCTCCATCGTAAAATTATCATCCAGCGATATCTCTCCGCTTAACAGCAATGCCGGTGTTGAACCCACGGACTCATCAAGCTTTTTGACGGTAACCTGTTCCAGATCGGTATCGTAAAACCAGACTTTTCCTGACGTAGAGATAATCTGCTGTTGGAAGGGCTTTAAATAATCCCAACGAAATTTTCCCGGACGTTGCAGATAAAAAACGCCATAACTGGTTTGGGTGGGATTGCCCGCCTCATTAATCAAGACCTGTTTAAAGTCAGCGGTCAGCGATGCTGTATTCTTTAAAAACGCTTTTAACTGCTTGACAGGCTTATCTTCCGCATAGCCCGAAGCATTAAAAAGCAGCATTGCGATTAATCCTGCGAAAATTGTAATTTTTTTCATAAATAGCCTTTTAATTATTCGGTAACAATTCTTTAACCAGCGTTTCTAGCTGATTGACGGGTGAATCGACACAGGGTGAAAATTCTTCGGGCGCAGAACCGGCAATAAAGGGGTATCGCCTCGCTCCCACGCAGTATTCGTTCGCCAACAGGCCGTTGACCGGGTCAACCCAGGCCATTTTGATATTGTCGGGCGGAATCAATGTTACTGGCTGGGTTGAAATCTGTCTCATTAACGAGGTCCAGACCTGCAAGGCGCCGCTAGCACCGGTCAATCCGGCCGGTTTGTTATCGTCCCGGCCAATCCAGACCACGGATAAATAGTCTCCTGTGTATCCGGCAAACCAGCTGTCTTTTGAGTCATTGGTGGTGCCGGTTTTGCCGACTAATCCATAATCTGCCGGGAAAGCCGCATAGGCCGAACGTCCGGTACCCTCATGCATCACTTCCTGCAAAATGGTATTGACGATATAGGTAACTGACGGATCAAGCACCTGCCTTACTGTAAACGGATAACTTTGTAAGCGTTTGCCGTCGGCGGCAACCACTGCCCTGATGCCCTTTAACGGTGTTGAAAAACCGTCGCCGGCCAGCGTTTGGTATATCTGGGTTACTTCCATCGGCGTTAATTGCGCAGCGCCCAGAAGAAACGACGGAAACAGGTCAACCGGCCGGTTGATACCCATGCTTCTTAATGTTTTGGCGACCCGGGCCACCCCGACATCCATCCCTATCCGAACGGTAGCCAAATTGTAAGAATGCGCTAGCGCGGTGTGAAAACCCACCGTGCCATGCTCCTGGTGATCATAGTTTTTAGGACTCCAGTCGTTACCGCCCGCGCCTTTAACCAAAATGGCCGTATCGTCAACCGGCGTGGCAATAGTGTACTTGTCCGGGTATTCCAGCGCTGTCAAATACACGACCGGCTTTATTAATGAGCCGATCGGCCGGACTGCGTCCAGGGCGCGGTTAAATCCCGCATCGGCTTGATCACGGCCACTCATCAATGCGGCTATTTCACCGCTATCCCTGCGCGTTACTACAGCGGCGGCTTCAAGATCATTAGCCTTAGGCAGTTTTTCCAGCTGTCCCAGCTTCTTGGACATCGAGTCTTCCAACGCATTCTGAACCCGCGTATCCAGCGTGGTGAAAATCTTCAAGCCTTCGGACGTTAAATCTTCTTCTTTATATTCCTGTCTTAATTGCCGCTTGACCAGATCGAGAAAACCGGGATAACGATTAGTCGAACGATGAGCGTTGGCGACCACATTGATAGGCTTGGCTGCCGCCAAAGCTGCCTGTTGCTTTGTGATATAGCCTTCCGCCTCCATTTGTTCCAATACCAGATTGCGACGTTGCAGCGAACGGTCAGCATTACGTCTTGGATCATATTCGGATGGCCCGCGAACCAGCGCAATTAAGGATGCTAGATGCTCCAATGGCAGATCCTTTAAAGAACTGCCAAAATAGAATTCACTGGCCAGGCCAAAGCCATGCACAGCGCTGGCGCCGTCCTGCCCCAGATAGATTTCATTTAAATAGGCTTCCAGAATCTCGTCTTTGCTGTAGCGATATTCCAGAATCAGCGCCATCAAAGCCTCTTTTACCTTACGTCTCAAGCTGCGTTCGGAGGTCAAATAAAAGTTTTTAACCAACTGCTGGGTAATCGTACTACCGCCTTGCACCATATGGCCCGCAAGCACATTCATCCATACCGCTCTGGCGATGCCTTTAAATGAAACGCCGATATGCTGATAAAAATCGCGGTCTTCCGAAGCCAGCAACCCTTTAATCAGCGCATCCGGCGCTTCTTCCAGTTTAATTAAAATCCGGTCCTCTTTTATGGTGGGATATAAACTGCCGATTTGCACCGGGTCCAGGCGCACAATGGCAAGATCTTTGTTTTGCGACGCATCGACGATGTTGGCAATACCGGACTGATTAAAATTCACCCGGATAACGCTGCTGGGTTGCGCCTGATCCCAGAAAGTAAATTCCCGGGTTTTTACGCTGACTTGTGAGCCGGCTTTGAAATAGGTACCTTCCGAAGACAGATGGGTATCCAATCTATAATGAAGCGCCTGCAACAACTCTTCAAACTTCGGGGCAGTCAGGTTGTAACCCGCATAAAGCTCAACCGGACTGGCATATACCCGCGCCGGAATGGCCCAGCGTTTACCCTCGAATTGAGTGCGTACGTTGTAATCCAGATAACCGAGATAACTCACTAACGCAAACGCAAACCCGAACATAGAAATCAGTAGTAAATTTCTAAACCAATGAGAGCTTGATTTAGTTGCCTTTTTTTTATTGCCGTATCTACCCGATCCGCGTTTTTTTGTTTTTTCTGCCATAACCTCTTACAACATTATCTTAAAATTAACTTTTGCCATTATACATAAATACAGGGCTGTCTGAATTAGCAACCATCTGTTATCAACGCAAATAAGCGCTATGCGGCCAGCACAATTTTTCCAGTGCTGTGCCCTGTTTCTATCAGTTCATGAGCCTTCGCGGCTTCTGCCAGCGGCAACTGTTTACTGATATGGGTTTTCAATAGCCCTTGTTCAAGCCATTGCGCACACTGCTTTAAAATTTCAACGTGCTTGTCCCTTTCTTCATGTAAATCCCTAAGCATCGGCGTTAACATCAGTTCAAAACCTATCAATAAATTACGCATTCGAGCCTCAGCCAGATTCAATTCGCCCGGATCGAGCAAGGTTACCAGTCGACCGAAGTGTGCTGTTGCTGAAATACTTTCTTTAAACACCTCGGCGCCCACGGTATCGAAAACCAGGTTAGCTCCTTTGCCGCCGGTTAGTGTATTAACCGCATCGACAAAACTGCCTTGCGTATAAAGGATTGCTTCATCAGCGCCCATTGCCTTGGCAAATTCGGCTTTTTGCTCGGAACTCACGGTGGTAATCACTCGGGCGCCTTTTAATTTCGCCAACTGTATCGCGACATGGCCTACGCCTCCCGCTCCGGCATGAATCAACACGGTTTGCCCTGATTGCAATCCGCCGCGATCGAACAGAGCCCCCCACGCGGTAATCAGCACCAGCGGCATTGCGGCGGCCTCGATAAATGAGCTGGTTTGCGGCATCAAACTGACCCAGCGCTGATCTATCACTGTATATTCGGCGTAATTGCCCTGCTCGCGGCCCAATCCGCCATGACAAAACCAGACTTTATCGCCCGGCTTGAATTGGCTGACCGCACTGCCGGTTGCAACAACCTCCCCGGCCCCGTCGCACCCCAATACCGTAGGCAAAGGGTTACCGAAAAGCAGACCGTTACGCCTGATTTTGGTATCAACAGGATTGACGCCTGCGGCTTTAAGCCTGACTTTGATCTGGGTTGCCGTGGAAATTTCCGGCTCGTCAATATCGTGCAACTCCAGAACATCAGGGTTGCCGATGGCTGTCATCATTATTGCTTTCATATTCTTTTAGCCCTTTTGAAAATAAAAATGTACAGGTTGATGCCTTAATGAGTGATGAACCACTCAAGTCACTCGCCTACCCTGAACCTTAATCAGCCAGCCATTGCAAGCGGAAACTTTGATAATCGTAATGCTTCATTTTTTTCACTCGTAGCGGATTGCTCAGGTATATATCCGGCAGATTGTAACCATTAAACCGGTTCGCCTTGATCAATGTGTAAGCGCCAACATGCTTAAAAACCACTTTATCCCCTACTTGCAAAGGTTCCGTAAAACGATATTTACCGAATACATCGCCGGCCAAACAGGTACAGCCTGCCAAAATAGCGGTGTATTGCCCTTCAGGATCATGTTCGTGCAATTCAGGCTGGCGCTGATATTCAAACACTTCGGGATTATGGTTAACCGAGGTGTCCATTATGGCAACGGTTTCACCGTCACTGACAAAAATATCAAGCACCGTCGCCACTAAATACCCGGCTCGGCCTACGACTGCCTTGCCCGGTTCAATATAAACCTCAAGACCATAATCATGTTTCAGCTTCTTGACCAGGTCTACAAACGGGCGATGATCTTCAATTTGACCAAACAAATAGCCACCACCCAGATTCAACCATTCAAGCTCAGCCAACCCCACTCCCAACAACTGTTGGAATTTATCGACGGTTTTAATTAGCGGGGTAAAGTCGGTTGCCGAAAAAACATTATGGACATGCAACCCTTCGATTTGATCAAGACAAATAGACTTGCTTAATTCCTCAATATCGATACCCAACTTTGAATGCTGCCGACAGGGGTTAAATCGATCGTCTGGCAGAAAGGATAGCTTGGGGTTAACTCTTAAACCGATTGAGGCCTGTGCTTGGGCCGCTTCGGAATGCTGGCGATACTGAGTCAAGGAATTGAAACTGATATGCGAACACAGCGAGCTTAGTTCATTCAGTTCATCTGGCCTTATGCCAGGCGTGGTCAAATGAATGCAGCCCTGTCCTGCCAGAACTTCATTGGCCAGCCGCGCTTCAAACAAGGAGCTAACCGAAAATCCATCAACAAAAGGATTCGCCATCTGCATGACTGCGGAAAAAGGTAATGACTTAATCGAATACAGAACCTTGCAGCCGCATTGAGATCTCAGCTCGGCAAGAATTTCCAGCTGCCTGGTGATTTCCGTCTCATCCAAAACAAAAGCAGGCGACGAATAAACACTGTCTTTTAATACCAGAAAATCCATCAGCTAGAAAACCTCCGTCCTTTACCAGTGTAAATATTTTTTTCTGTTATAACGTAATCCATGGCTACATCATGAGCATCCATAACAACTTGCTCAACCAGCTGGGACTCAAAACAAACACCTATTAATGTGGCGTCGGCCCGGACATTTTTAAACAAGCGGTCATAATAACCCGCACCATTACCCAAGCGCCCGCCGTTTCGATCAAAAGCCACGCCCGGCACCATAATGCAATCGAGTTGCTCAGGAGCGATTTCTTTTCCGGGCTTGCCCCAGCGCTGTTTGGGCGGCTCCAAAATCCCCCACATTCCCGGCACCAGCTCGGAAAAATCTTCCAACCGCCACAACCCCAGTTTGTTATGTCCCCGCTCATCCTTAGTGCAGTAAGGGATGGCGATACGCTTGCCGGTTGCCAGCTCGTTTAGCAGGGCCGCTTGAGTTCTTACTTCCGAGCGGCAGTGGATATACCACATTACGGTTTGGGCTTGCCGGTAAATCGGCTGAGCTATAAATTGATCGCAAATGATCCGGCTCAATACATCCTTATCGGCTTGCCGATTACGTGCATCGAGGGCTTTGCGACGTTGCAGGTTTTTCAGATCATTCACGCTTAACTCTCAATAAAATTATTAATATGCATTGCTCAATGCCGAAATATAAAATTGCCTTGATAATACACAGATTGGTCTTTGCTTTAAAAGCAAATAGGCAAGGACATTTTTATTCTGCGGTATTTTCTTTTATACTTGCTGGATAAATACATAAAGGAGATACCATGGAAAAGCCATTTATTTTACACATGCTAACCACTGCTAAAAACCTTAGCCCGTTTGATGTCAATATGGCATTGGATGCGGGCTGGGTTTCTGCAGTGCCTTATATCAATGTTGAACCCAGCGAAGTTCAAGGCTTGGTGCAGGATGCCATTTTTTCTCGTAGCTCTAAGAACCTGAAAAGGACCGGGATATTCATCGGCGGACGCGACACGAAACAGGCAATGGACATGTTGAATACCGCCAAACGCTCAATGTTTTCTCCTTTTCAAGTTTCCGTTTTCGCTGACCCAAGCGGTGCATTTACCACAGCGGCGGGTATGGTAGCTGCCGCTGAGCGTGAATTAATAACCAAGTTTGATACTACGCTGGAAGGAAAAAATATTCTGGTACTGGGAGGAACCGGCCCCGTGGGCCAAGTGGCCGCTGTGATTGCCGCTCAAGGCGGTGCAAACGTGAAGCTTATCGGTCGTCAATTGGACAAAGCTCAAGCCATTGCCGACATGTGCAACAATGAATTCGGCGACGGCAAGATTAATATTCTAGCCGGCGCGGATGCAGATAAAGCAGAATATATCAAAACAGCTGATGTTGTCTTTGCAACCGGCGCCGCAGGCATTGAACTATTAAGCGCAGAACTTGTCGCATCGGCTCCTCAACTTAAAGTGGCTGCCGATGTAAATGCCGTACCGCCATCAGGTATCGCGGGTGTTGATGCATTCCATAACGGAACGCCCATTGCAGGCTCAAACAGCGGCGCAGTCGGTTTGGGCGCCATGGCAATTGGCAACATTAAATACCAGACTCAAATCATGTTATTAAAAAAGATGCTCAGTTCCGAAAAACCTGTTTATCTGCATTTTGAGCATGCCTTTGAAACCGCAAGAGAATATATTAAGTCAAACTCTTGAGTCTAAATTTTTGGATTAACCTGCACAACAACAAGGAGCTCTAATGGCGAAACGTAGCATTCTTCATATGCTTGACCCCATGCCGAACAATAGTCCATTCGATATTAACATGGCATTGGATGCGGGGTTTGACGTGCTTATTCCGTATAACAACGTCAAGCTGGATAGCGTTTATGGACTGACTCAGGATGCTACTTTCTCCCGCAGTCCGTCGGGCGTCAAGCGCACCGGAATTTTTATTGGCGGCCGCGACTTAGGCTTAGCCATGGATATGCTGAACACCAGCAAGCAAGCCATGGTGTCGCCTTTTGAAGTCTCGGTTTTTGCCGACCCCAGCGGAGCTTTTACCACGGCTGCGGCACTAGTGACTTGCGCGGAGAAAGAGCTAAAAGCAAAGCACAACAAAGAACTGAAAGATTGTTCAGTTATGATTTTTGGCGGCACTGGCCCTGTTGGTATAGCCACGGGCATTATTGCCTCATTAGCCGGTGCTGACGTGACATTGACCGATCACTTGTCAATTGATACAGCTTTGGATGTTGCTAAAGCTTATAACCGTCGCTTTAATTGCACTCTCAAAGGAGCTTTAGCTAATTCTGAAGCAGATAAGAGCCGACTGGTCGCCAATACCGACATTATTTTTTGCACCGCAAAAGCGGGCATTCAGGTTTTAAGTGCCGGGGTACTAAAAGAGGCAACTCAACTTAAAGTGGCTGCTGATGTTAATGCCGTGCCACCTGTCGGTATAGAGGGCATCAAAAACGACGATTGCGGCACCCCGCTCGTCCACGCAGTCAATGCTCAAGGCGCAGTAGGTATTGGAGCTTTAGCTATTGGAAATGTTAAGTTTCAGCTGCAACATGAACTACTGGAATCAATGTTAGGCACTGAGCAGCCGCTGTTCATTGACTTTAGATATGCATTTAACAAAGCAAGAGAAATGCAGTTCGATCCTGCATAAATCAAAATAACAAACAGAGAACTCAAATCCTGTTCACGCCTCAGGTTTCCGCAATTGATTGTGGAAACCTGAACAGCTCGTTTCGGGCTAAATCAAGGCATTATCGATATAACCGAATTTTATTGCCAGGCGGATCAATTCAACGTCATTTTTAATATGCAGTTTGTTGTAAAGACGGTAGCGATAAGTATTTACTGTCTTATCGCTCAAGACCAACATATCTGACATTTCCTTGATGGTTTTTCCCTGAAGAATTAAAGTAACAACCTCCGCTTCTCTTTGAGAAAGCAATGCAAACGGCGACTCATTGCTTCCTGGCAAGCCTTGGAAAGCCAGATTATTAGCAACTTCGGAACACAAATAACGCTTACCTTCCATGACCTTCCGAATGGCATGAACCATCTCATCCACCGGCGACCCCTTGGAAATAAAGCCCAACACGCCCAGCTTGAGCAATTGATGGGGGATAGGGCCGTCATTGTGGACAGATACAGCAATAATCTTTACTTCAGCATCCTGTTGCAGAATCCTACGACAGGCTTCTACACCACCAATCCCAGGCATGTTAATGTCCATCAACACAACATCCGGCGACAGCGAGACAACCACATCAACAGCCTCTTCACCCGACTTAGCGACACCGACAACCTTAATATCATCAGCATCATTCAATAATGATTCAATCCCGGTTCGAACAAGCTCATGATCATCAACAAGCAGAACACTAATCATAACTTTTTATCCCTTTATCAGTTAATTATAAAACGTCAACTGCAAAAAACTTTCACATTTCTATTTTCAATAGACTACTAATATACATTATATCCGTGTTTATACATAAGTAGATTTACCTTTATTGATGTAATATGATTTTGTTGCACAATAAGCCGTTACAGCCAGCATAATCAACATATTCAATATTATTACAAAATGAAATTCAGCAAATCATTAATAAGAAAATTCCCTAGAAAAATTAATTACTCAACAGCCTTAGGTATTTTACTAAGCATCATACTATTCATTTTCATTATTATATTTGCTGCAAATGATCCATCGTCTTTTATCAATTTGACAGGACTTGTGATTGTTATTGGCGGCACGGCGGCCGCTATTTTTTTGAGCTATCCCTTAAGAGACATTAAACATAGCCTGAAATCGCTTAAGCTCATTTTCTTTTATGAAAGCTTAAATCCTCAAAAGGAAGCCGACGAAATTATTGCAGTTTCTAGGATGTGGTTTAACAAGGACAAGCACGCCATTGAAAATATTATCGAGACCATCAACAACCCGTATTTAAAAACCGGCTTTCAGCTTGTCGTAGACCATACGCCGATTGAAGATATTTTATCGCTACTTAAATGGCGCATTGCCCGCTTGAGAGCCAAAGAAAAAGCCGAAGCCAATATTTTTTATAGCCTAGCCGCTTACTCCCCTGCATTCGGCATGCTTGGCACCCTGATTGCCATGATGAACATGTTACAAATCATTGAGCTTAAAGATATTGCAGGCATTAGTTACAGCATGGGAACCGCCTTGATCACAACATTTTACGGCCTCATCATGGCCAACCTTATCTTTAATCCTATTGCTATAAAATTAGAGAGACGCACCGAACAACGCATTATGATAATGAGCATGGTCATGGAGGGCATTACGCTAATAGCAGATCGCCGTAGTCCGTCATTTGTAAGAGAAACACTCAAATCATTCATTATGCACTATGACAATGAATTAAAAGACTAAAGAACTCACGCACTTATCAATCCGCCTGATGCGTCTTCAATAATCTGATTACATATTGCAAATGAATAAACATCCATTTTTAAAGTTACAGTCGTCTCAGTCTTTAGAGGATTTACTGGCCCAACCAAGCACTCGCAACTCACAAAACTGGCTACTAACTTATCTGGATGTATTTGTGCTTATCGTCATGCTGGTGATTACATTGATTACAATAAGCAATATAAATACGGAGCATCAAGCAGACGCTGATAAACCACAAGCTGTTAAAGCAAAGAAAGCTCCTGCCGTAACATGCTTGCCTGTAGCCACATCTGCCGTTGCAACTGCCCCTTCTCCGGTTGTTAAAGATGAACATGTACAAGAAATTGTACCTACCGAAAATAAAGCTAAGATCAACCCCGACATATCTAACGCCAAAACCGGTTCTATTGAAAACAACAGCATTCTTCCTGCACTTGCCACGGCGCCGGAAAATAAAGTTACGCCTAAAACCACAACAGACTCCATCGCCAAATCAATTGACAGCAAACAAACTGCCGTCAATTCAATAGAAGAAAACGAACTGCAACAACAACTAACGAAAACAGTTGCTGAATTTGGTCTTGATAAAACCGTCAATATAAAAGTTGCCCAAGGCTACGCGCAGCTTGAAATTCAGGATAACGTATTGTTTAAATCCTCAGAAGCAGACCTGACTGCTTCCGGCGGAGCCTTGATAAAGCGCCTTATACCTTTATTAAAACAATCGGTAGGCTTAATTCTGATTGAAGGGCATACAGACAACATCCCCATCAAGACCGCCCAGTTCCCTTCTAACTGGGAGTTGGGCGCGTTAAGAGCCACCAGCGTTCTACATTTCCTGGTCCTGCAACAACTGGACAGTAACCGCTTGCGTGCCATCACTTACGCCGACACCATGCCCATTGCCGATAATTCAACGCCGGAAGGAAGAGAAAAAAATCGGCGCGTTAATATTTTAATAAAATTCTCAGAATAATAATTTTAATTATTATCTTGAAGTCATCTCTCCGATTATTTAACAAGCATGTGCCGGTGCTGTATTATAAAGCCTGAGCAAACCTTAACAACTGCCTACTTTTGCTTTTATAGTCATAAAGAGGCGACATCTTTGAATAATAAATGATCGGGGAAATTAATGACTGTTGCTGTTGATGAATTTAAAAAAGCTATGCAACTATGGGCCAGCGGTGTCACCGTTGTTACGACACATTCTGATAAATTCGGTCTTCAGGGGATGACAGTGACCGCATTCTCAAGCGTTTCGATTAATCCACCACAAGTATTGGTTTGTATTAATGAGTCTGCTGACACCGGCATGGGAATTCAAGAGAGCCAGCGCTTCGCTGTTAATGTTTTAAGTGCAACTCAACAAGATGTTTCTAACCAATTTGCCGGCGGCAGCAGTCAACAACAACGGTTTGAAAATACACCATGGACAATGGGCATTACAGATATCCCTATACTAGACAACAGCATCATGTCCCTGGAATGTAAAGTCATAGATAAAGTTTTTGCCGGTACCCATTGGATTATAATAGGTGAAGTACAAGAGAGCGTCTGTCGAGCAGGTGTTCCTCTTTTATATTTTCAAGGCGCTTACCAGCAACTTCTGATTCAGCCATAATTCCAGACTAAAGTTAACTTGACGCCTTTCACATTGCATACTGAATCAATAAATCGGCATAAGTTTTGAAATAGTTCTCCCTCGTTTAAGGCTTTTTTGATATTAGCATCTTAACCACTACAGAATTATCTTTGAACCTAGTTAAAATATTTTGCTCTGCTCACATCTTAATGCTATTATCTGACGTAATTAAAGTTTGAGCCGGCTTTATTTTGAAGCTGGGATTTGTAACGCCAACAAAAATTGGCGAATTTTTTAAGTAAGAGTGTGATATGTCAGAGCAAGTTGTAGGTACCGTTAAATGGTTCAATGATGAAAAAGGTTTTGGATTTATTGAACAAGAAGGTGGCAAAGATGTTTTTGTTCACCATAGTGCAATTAACGGCACCGGTCGCAAGACCTTAAGGGAAGGCCAAAAAGTTACCATGGAAGTAACACAAGGCCAAAAAGGTCCACAAGCCGAGAATGTAACCCCAGCGTAACAAACTCATAAAAACTTGACCCGGAAGTTGATTGGCTTTTGGGTCAAGTTCGTATTTAGTCTCGACGTCATGGATTAAAATAGTAATCCCATGAAATACGCGACTACCTTATAAGAAGCCCTTTCAAATGAAAAATTTATTGCATTTGAGCCGCTAGCCTCATCTCCCAGCATAATACCTCTGCTGCATACTTCCTGCATTTCTTTATCTGAAGCCGTTAAGCACACTAACGTTTTGATAAAACGCCTCTCTCCTTGTTTTTTAGATATCTCTATTTCCATTTCTCAGAGCTATCAATAAATACACCATGAAAGTAATTTATATTCGGTCTTGTATATGAATTTTATAAATTCGACCAATCAGATTAAATTCTTTTCAAATATCCAGCGCTTCATTATCGCTAAGATATCCCCTTAGATTTATAAACAATAGAACTTAGTAACCATCACAAGGCCGCTCTATATACTTACGTTCGACAACTCATCATTAACTGTCTCTAGTACTTTTGCTAACAAATCCTTTTGTCCAGTTTGAAAGCTTGCTGCATCAACTTCCCTGCGCAACCAGGTAAACTGGCGTTTGGCCAGTTGCCGGGTGGCAACAATGGCTTTTTCGATCATTGTTTCAAGATCATATTCACCTTGCAGATAAGACCAAGCTTGTCGGTAACCTACAGCTCTGACCGAGGGCATTTTTTCAGTCAGATCACCACGCCGATACAGCGCCACCACTTCGTCAATAAAGCCCTGTTCCAGCATTTGCTTGAAGCGCCGAGCGATGATGTCATGCAAAATGGCGCGATCTTGCGGAGCGATAATCAGCTTTATTCGTTGGTAAGGAATATCTTGCGCCTGAGCTTCGATGAAAAAAGAAGTTAACGGCTTACCGCTGATTTCGTAGACTTCCAGCGCGCGCTGTATACGTTGCGGATCATTGGGGTGAATTCTCGCCGCCGATTCGGGATCTACCTTAGCAAGCCTTTGATGCAAAGCTTCTTTGCCCAACTTCTCCAAGTCTTGATCGAGTTTGGCTCTGATGTCGGCGTCGGCTTCCGGCAATTTAGCAAGACCACTATTCAAGGCATTAAAATACAGCATGGTACCGCCGACTAGTATCGGAATTTTCCCCCGACTGGTTATGTCGCCCATTATATTTAGTGCCTGCCTCCTGAACTGACCGGTAGAAAATGATTCGGCAGGATCGAGTATATCTATTAAATGATGCGAAATACCGCCTCTTTCTTCCTGCGTGGGTTTGGCAGTGCCTATGTCCATGCCTTTAAACACAAGCGCTGAATCAACGCTGATGATTTCGCCGTTGAGCGCTTGGGCGAGCTGCACGGAAAGAGCGGTTTTTCCTGAGGCGGTAGGCCCCATCAGAAAAATGGCGTGAGGCTTGGGCTTATCTTGCATAGTTTTGAATGTCTTAATGTAAAGGCGAATATCCAGAAGGTCGCATCTAAGAATGTAAATTTATTGACCGCGCAAAAAGAATTTATCGAGATCATTAGTCGACAATTCTACCCAAGTGGGTCTGCCATGATTGCACTGCCCTATTCTTTCGGTCTGTTCCATATCCCGCAACAACGCGTTCATTTCGTCAATAGTCAAACGGCGATGCGCACGGACGGCACTATGACAGGCTACCGTGGCTAATATTTCATTGGATTTTTCCTGTATCCGCTGACTCATGCCGTGCTCGGTAATGTCGGCCAGCACATCGCGAATCAGGGTTTCCATATCGAGATTATTCAATAAGATGGGTATAGAGCGGAGGACAATAGTTTCCGGGCCGGAACGGTTGATTTCAAAACCCAAAGTATTGAAAAACTCATGCTCCTGTTCGGCTAAATCCGCTTCCGCCGCACTGACTTTTATTTTAATCGGCAGCAATAAGGGCTGACTGGGCACTGCGCCGTTTTGATATTGCTGTTTTAATCGCTCATAGGTAATCCGTTCGTGCGCCGCATGAGCATCGACCAGAATGATCCCGGTAGGCGTTTCGGACAGGATGTAGATATTGTGCAGATGCGCAATGGCGTGACCCAAGGGCTTTGCTTCCGATTGCATCGGTTGCACTACAGGCTCAGGCTTTGGATACAGCGAAGCATAAGCTTGCATGGATTCTTCTACCTGCAAAGGCAATGAGGCTTGCTGCGGCGGCCTTGGACTGTAGACTATCTTTTCACCAAAGCCGGGCATTAATGATTGTTGGCTTACACTATCGATTAGCCAGCCTGCATTGTTTAGCTTGGCATCCAAATCAGATTGTGTTTGCAGCGATGGTTCAGACACCGCTTGCTGGATTGCGTTGCGTCCCGGCCTTAAATCAGCAAGCGACCGGTGCAAGGCAGAAAACAGGAAATCATGCACCAGACGGCCTTCCCTGAACCTGACTTCAAGCTTTGCCGGATGTGCATTGACATCAACCAGTGTGGGATCGAGCGTCAGGTATAAAACAAAAACCGGATGCCGCCCATGAAACAACACATCCTGATAAGCCTGTTTAACGGCATGAGAAACCAGCTTATCCTTGACCAACCTGCCATTGACATAGAAGAACTGCATATCCTGCTGGCTGCGGGAAAAGGTCGGCAACCCAACCCAACCACTTAAATGCAGGTCCGACGCTGCAAAATCGATTTTTACTGAATTTTCGATAAAAGAAGAGCCGCAAATACCGGCAATTCTTCGCTCTTGCTCGCTGTCCGTTGCAGCAGGCTTCAGATTGAGCATTTCCTTTTGGTTGTGCGAAAGAGTAAAACCGATATCAAAACGGCTCAGCGCCATACGCTGAATCAAGGTTTCTATATGGGCAAATTCGGTTTTTTCAGTTTTTAAAAACTTGCGTCTAGCGGGGGTGTTGTAAAACAGGTCGCGCACATCAACCGTGGTGCCTTGAGGATGCGGGTCAGGCTGCGGATCAAAATCCTGCTCTGAACCGTCAGCGTTAACGCGCCAAGCGCAATCGGCGTTGCTAATCCGTGAAATCAGCGTAAGCCTTGAAACGGAACTGATACTGGGCAAGGCTTCACCTCGAAAACCCATGCTGACCACCTGCTCAAGATCTTTCAAGCTGGCAATCTTGCTGGTCGCATGCCGGGATAAGGCCAGCGGCAAATCTTCTTTGACGATACCGCAGCCGTTATCCCGGATTTTAATCATCCTTGCGCCGCCTTGCTCTATCTCGATATTGACTTGACTGGCTCCCGCATCAAAGCAGTTTTCAACCAGTTCTTTAACCACGGACGAAGGCCTTTCGACCACTTCGCCTGCGGCAATCTGGTTAACAAGTTGAATGGGGAGTGAATGAATACGCATCAGCCGACCTAAAGCAAAAAACGTATTTTATATGACTGGGCTAATTATTCACACTTTACTTATAGCTTGCGACAACAGCACCTTAACCTTGACCCCAGCGCTTACATTTCTAAAGCCGCGACATTGCTTTCTGCAACAATGTCTTTACTGAAATAACTGCGCACGCCATTAAAGATAGCGTCGGCTATTTTCAATTGGTGTGCGGTGTTGACTAACTTAAGCTCTTCCGATGGATTAGAGATAAATGCCGTTTCTACCAAAATAGACGGCACATCCGGCGACTTCAATACCAGAAACCCGGCTTTCTGCACTGAGGCATAGTGCAACTCACCGATATCTTCGAAATTTTTCAATACCTTCCTGGCAACTTTCACACTGGCATCTTGTGTAGCAGTCTGTGACAAATCCAGCAATACTGAAGCTAGCACATCTTCTTTGTCATTAAGACTGACGCCGCCAACCAGGTCTGATGCGTTCTCACTGTTCGCCAGCCATCGCGCGGCCTCACTGGTTGCACCTTTGTTGGACAAGGTAAACACCGAAGCGCCTTTGACTGTTGAATTCTGAAAGGCATCAGCATGAATTGAGATAAACAAATCGGCCTTGGCCGCCCTGGCGATTTGCATTCTTTTTCTAAGATCCACGAAATAGTCGCCTTTGCGGACCAATACAGCCTTCATGCCGGGTTGTTTATTGATTAAATCTGCAAGTTTTTTGGCGATCGCAAGCGTAACCTTTTTTTCTTCGGTACCATTTTGCCCATGCGCACCAGGATCATCGCCACCGTGCCCCGCATCAACCGCAACAACGATGTCTTTATTTCGTTTGGCAACTTTGGTCGGTTCAACCGGATTGGTTACGCTGTTTTTTGTTACTGTCTTTTGGAATCCTTTAACAGTTTTTTCCGCAATAGCTTTGCTAGCCGTTTTGACAAGAGTCGTTTTATCTTCAGTGGTTTTAATTTCCGGCTTTTTTGCAACTTTCACAGATGTGCCCGGCGCTTTGTCTAACAATTCGATAACCAAGCGATGGCCATTCATGCTATTGGTTCTTAAAGACGTGTTTCTGGGATTAATATCCTTTTTTAAGTCAACGACAATCCTTATCTCGTTTTTATTTTTTGCCGCAACGCGTACTTGGGAGAACAGCGGGTGAGAGGGTGCCGGCTGGCTTAATGCCTGCTTTATATTGGTATTGCGCATATCAATCACTAACCGCGACGGGTTCTTCATCAAGAAAACCCGGTGTTCAGGCGCGGATGTTACATCAAACAGCATTTGAGTTTGATCAGGCGTATTCCAATAACGCAATGCACTGATATTGATCTGCTCCGCATAAACGGGCACAGCCAATAACTGCAACCCAATAACAAACAAGACCTTCCAGTATCTTCCCATCGACCTAACTCACAAAGTGACAATCTAGATGAGATTATAGCAGTATGTATTTGTTTTTCTACGGCAGTTAGAACTATTTTTTAACTATAGGTAATCATACGTACTCTATTGACCTGCCAGATCCATCCACAACCAAAGAGATGACCTTATCCGGCTCAGGCAAAAAGCCCTTGCCCATATCCGGCCACTCGATAAAACAGATGCAATCCTGGTCAAAATAATCTCTTATTCCTATCCATTCAAGCTCTTCGGGATCTGCAACCCGGTACAAATCAAAATGAAATATCTTGCGATCGCCTACCGTATATTCTTCCACCAGCGTATAGGTCGGGCTTTTAACAGAGCCTGTATAACCTGCCGCCCGAAGAACCCCCCTAACTAGCGTGGTTTTTCCTGCACCTAAATCGCCATGCAAGAATATCAGGCATTTTGGTGGCAATTCCGCCCAGAGTTTTGCACCGAATTGTTCTGTTGCTTCTGTGTCTTGCAGATATGTCTTCATTAATTTACCAATTGTCTGAGATAAGGCATTAAATCGCTGGCCAGTAAACCTCTTTCCCCGTCTTTTTCTGCGGCCAAGTCGGCCGCCAGCCCGTGAAGATAAACCCCTTGTTGCGCCGCATCCCGCAAAGATAAACCTTGGGCCAACAAACCGGCAATCACGCCGGACAAGACATCCCCCATGCCGCCGGATGCCATGCCGGGATTACCGGTACTGGAAACAGCGAGCTGATGTTCGGAGGCAATTAACGTTCCGGGTCCTTTAAGAACGGCAACACCGCCGTAATTCGCCTGAAGAGACAACGCCGCTGCAAATCGGTCGTGTTGTATGGCGGCTGTGGCACAGCTCAATAGTCGGGCCGCTTCGCCTGGGTGCGGTGTTAAAATCCAGTGCGGCTTTGCTGTCGGTGCAGCGGCTAAAAGATTCAAACCGTCTGCATCGACCACCGTCGGTTTTCCAGCGCTTATCGCGGCATGAAATAACGCTTTCGCCCAGTCAGTCTGCCTTAACCCCGGCCCGACAACAACAGCATCGACTTTGTCCAGCAACGCTGATAACTGCTCTGGAGTTTCTACGCCATGGCACATCAATTCAGGTCTTTTCAGGTTCAAAAGCCCTGCATGCCCAGCCCGCGTTGCAATGCTAACCAACCCTGAACCCACGCGTAAAGCCGCCTCTCCCGCCATTATGGCAGCACCGGAGTAGCCAAGCTCACCGCCTACGATCAGCACATGTCCGCAGTTACCTTTATGGGCATAGCGGTGTCGACGCGGCAACGGCACCTTGACAACCCGTGTCGCCGTGGCTTCAAGGCCGGCAAACACATCATCAGGCACGCCCAATTGCGCATAATATATCTCTCCGCAATACTCAGCCGCCTGCCCGGTGAACAGGCCTTGTTTTAACCCGATGAAAGTAACCGTGCAAATGGCGTTTACCGCGCAGCCCATCGCATTGCCGGTATCGGCGTTTAAACCGGATGGAATATCCACTGCAACGACAGGGGCAGGATGAGCATTGATGACTTGTATTGCTTCGGCGTAAAGCTCGGTTACCGGCCTATCCAAACCGGTACCCAGCAATGCGTCAACCAGCACGTCGGCATTAATGGTCTGCTCATTCTGAAACGGTACAACCGTTCCATAAGCTTCACTGTATTTACGATAAGCGAGCAACGCGTCGCCGTTGAGTTTTTCGGGTTCTGAAACCGCATAAACGCAAACTTTCAGCCCCGTATCCAATGCCAATCTGGCAATAATATAGCCATCGCCCGCGTTATTGCCGGAGCCGCAAAAAACGGCTACAGACCGGGCATGCGGCCATTGTTTTTTAAGGCGCTGGAAAACTTCATGCCCGGCCCGGCTCATTAATTCAAATCCCGGGATGCCACGTTCTTGTATGGCGATTCGATCCAATTCCCTGACCTGTGCCGCACGATAGAGTTTTATTGGTAAATTTTGCATGGTATTGTGATGATGTTATTTTCTAAGCACTCAGCAGTAAAAATAGAACACAGATGACACGGATTTAACGGATCAACACTGATAAAATAGACGAAAGGCAAAGGGTAAAAGGTGTTTGTTGCCCTTTGCCTTTCGTCCTTCGTCTTTTTTATCCTTCGTGCAGAGCCATCTTTTATAAGCGCATTATATCCTCGTCATCAGTTATGGACATAAACAGTCAAACAATGGCCGCCCTCGCCTCGCAAATTAAACAATGGGGGCAAGAGCTGGGCTTTCAACAGATCGGCATCACCGATGCCGATTTGCCGGAAGCGGAAGCGCATCTGCACCGCTGGCTGAACAATAACTTCCACGGTGAAATGGACTACATGCAGCGCCACGGCCTAAAACGCAGCAGACCCGAGCTATTGCACCCGGGCACCGTACGCATTATTTCCGTGCGCATGGATTACCAGACGGAAGCCACTGCTACGATGCAGCAACAACTGGATGATCCGGCTTCCGCCTATATTTCCCGCTATGCGCTGGGCCGCGATTATCACAAACTGATGCGCAACCGCCTGCAAAAACTGGCCGATAAAATTCAAGCGGAAATCGGCTCCCAGCATCCCGAGTCCATGCGGGCTTTTGTCGATAGCGCCCCGGTTCTGGAAAAAGCCCTGGCCGAAAAAGCCGGATTGGGCTGGATAGGCAAGCATTCGAATGTCATCAACCGTAAAGCCGGATCATGGTTCTTTTTGGGCGAACTATTCACCAACCTGCCGCTACCGGTCGACAGTCCGGCCACAGCGCATTGCGGCCAGTGCCGCGCCTGCCTGGATATTTGCCCAACCCAGGCAATTGTTGCGCCGTATCAGGTTGATGCCAGGCGCTGCGTCTCTTACCTGACCATCGAGCTGCACGGCTCAATACCTGAAGATTTACGGCCGCTGATCGGCAACCGCATTTATGGCTGCGACGACTGCCAGATCATCTGCCCGTGGAACCGCTTTGCCAAAATGACCGGAGAACAGGACTTCCATCCCAGACATCGACTTAACACCCGACAATTGCTTGAGGTATTTGCCTGGACTGAAACGGAATTTCTGGCAAAAACCGAAGGCTCGGCGATACGCAGAATCGGACATCAGCGCTGGCTGAGGAATATTGCCGTGGCTTTGGGTAATGCACCTCCATCAGCGATTATTATCGAAGCCCTAAAACCGATGCTTGATCATGACTCCGACATGGTCAGGGAGCATGTGCGTTGGGCCTTAGCTCAACACAGTAGTGCTGCTTGAAATAACCGAAAAGCGCACACAGTACACACAAGGTAAGTAAGTTCCCCAATCTTGCTAAATAATCGGGATTATTTGTATCATTCTTTTAACGTACACTGATTAGGTATTCAATCATGAAAAAAATATTTTTTATTCTATTGACCCTATTCACTGCATCTGCCCAAGCTGCTGAGGTTTTTAAATGCCATTTGAAATCGGGCAAAACGGTTTATCAATCCACGCCATGCAAATCTTCCGTAAAACAAAAAACCATTGAGATTCAAAAGATTGATCCGCGCAAAGTGGCCGAAGAAGAAGCCAAGCTAAAAGCCTGGAAAGAGGATTTTGCCCAGCGCGAAGCGGAAAGACTCAAGGCCGAAAAGGAGCATCAAGCCGAACTGGACAGAAAAGCGTCTGTCGAGGCTTTGAAAAAAAGCGCTGAATATCAGCAACAGCAAGCCATTGAAGCAAAGCGGCAGGCCGATGCACTGGAGCGTCAAAACATACCGCCATACCTGCAATATCAATTTCCACCTTATTATCCGGCTTATCCATTGCCCCCTGTTCCTCAATCATACCCTGCTTATCCGCCCATAGCGCCTCAACGGCACCATACTATTATTAAAGAAAGAACCATTAAAGCTCCCCCGCAAACCGAAATAAAGCCGGGAGAAGCCAGATATGCCAATCCTCCCCCTAAAAAATTTATCCATCCATTAAAAGAAGCGCCGTAAAACATCACTTGCTGCCAAAAGCCATAGAACGTCACTTCAATAACCCTTTATCAATATCGAATATATGAAAGCGCAACCCGGCCAAAAAGCCCCACTATTATCCGTTTCCGATTGGGTTCAGGGAACGGAGGTAAATTTTGATCAATTATTAGGCCAAGTTGTACTGGTCGAAGTATTTCAGGTAAATTGCCCGGGCTGTTTTTTATATGCATTGCCTCAGGCGGTAGACTTGCACCGAAAATACTCGGAGCACGGTTTAGCGGTATTGGGTGTCGCTACCGCATTTGAGGATTTTGATAAAAATAATCTTGAAAACCTAACCCGACTGGCTGCGCATGGCGAGGTCGTCGGCGAAACATTACGGGTACTCAGCCAGCAAGGCAAGTTAAACGCAGGCCGCCTGCCCTATCAAATTCCTTTCCCGCTAGCGATGGATCGTCTGGTCAGGCATCGCGGCGAGGTGACCGATAACGAGATTGCAGACTTCATACAAAACCGTATTCCCGATTTTGATCGGCAGCCCAAAGCGCATCAACAACAGATCAGGCAGCAAGTACTGAATTATCTTCAGTCTCTGGATTATCACGCAGAAACTTTTGAGCTTTTCGACTTAAAAGGCACTCCTTCGCATATTCTGGTCGATAAACAAGGCGTGCTCAGGGATTGTGCAATTGGCCCTTATCCCAAATTAGAAGCACAGATACAGAGTTTATTACAGGAATAAAAAACGGTTTAAACAGGTTCGGCGAGGCAAACTAACCTACGCTGGAATTAATTAATAGACAGCCATAAAGGATTTATAAAATGCCTATCCATGTCAACATACCTCATCTCTCCAGCCGCAAAACAAAGATCATTGCCACGCTGGGCCCTGCTTCGAATAGCCATGAGGTTATCTCTGATCTTATTAAAGCCGGGGTGGATGTTTTCAGGCTGAACATGTCTCATGGCGAACACGAGAGCCATCAAAAGCTGTACCGGATAATCAGGCAGTCGGCTGAAGCATCGAGTCAGCACATCACCATTTTTGCCGATCTTTGCGGCCCAAAAATCAGAGCCGGGAAATTTGTAAACGGCAGCATTATCATCAACAAGGGCGACCAGGTTGTGGTAACAACCCGCGATATTCTTGGCGATGACAACCTTATTCCGTGCCAGTATCAAGCCCTGGTTGACGACGTCACCGCGGGGGATCGGATTCTGTTCGACGATGGCAAACTCGAAATCAAAGTGCTTAAAAAAGAAGCTCACGACATTACTTGCGAGGTCATTCACGGCGGCGAGCTAAAAAATAACAAAGGCATCAACCTGCCCGGCGTTAATGTATCCTGCCCCTCATTAACCGATAAAGACCGGGCGGATGCCTTATTTGCATTGGATTTGGGCGTTGATTATCTGGCACTGTCCTTCGTAAGAAAGGCCGAAGACATTACCGATCTGCGCCAGCTGATTAACTCAAGCGGTTACGATACCCATATCATTGCCAAAATTGAAAAACCGGAAGCCTTGCTCAACAGCCAGGAAATTATTAGCGCCTCCGATGCGATCATGGTTGCCAGAGGCGATCTGGGCGTAGAGCTGAACCCCGAAGATGTACCGATTGCCCAACACCAGCTTATCAAAAGCGCAAGAGCACTGAATAAGCCGGTTATCGTCGCTACCCAAATGCTCGAATCCATGATAGAAAACTCCAGGCCTACGCGCGCCGAAGTGACCGATGTTTCCAACGCAGTTTATTCTTCTACCGATGCAGTGATGTTGTCGGGCGAAACCGCGTCCGGAAATTTTCCGGTTGAAGCGGTTGATATGATGTCCCGGGTCATCAATCAAACCGAAGCGTTCATGAGGGAACAGGATGTTTTCGGTAAAATGGTGCGCCGGTACAACGACCAAAACCCCCTGCCGTTTGGCGTTGCGGTAGCCGACGCAACTGCGCAGCTCTGCTTTGACCTGAATGCAAAAGCCATCGTCAGCATTACCAGCGGCGGCATGTCCGTGGTTACATTGAGTTCCGCACGGCCTGCTGCACCCCTGATAGCTATCAGTGCCAACAAATGGGTTTGCCAACGAATGAATCTATATTGGGGGGTTATACCGGTCTATGCCGAGGATACAGGCCATGCCCATCCCAATAAACTGGCTCGTCATCATGCAATTGAAGCCGGACTTGCAAACGAGGGCGATAATGTCATTGTTGTTCGGGGCTTTCATCAAGACGACCAGCTGAGCTCGCCGACAATCACCATGATGACGCTTTAATGGCCTATGCTTCACCGGTTCGCCTATAGCCTGTGCCCTTGCCATCCATAATAAGCAATGTAGGCATAGCAAAGAACCGGGATAAAAAAGGCTTGTTGAATGCCGGCCCAGTCAGCAAAGGCTCCTTGGACAACGGGAAGAATAGCGCCGCCGACAATGGCGGAGCATAAAATCCCCGATCCCTGACCGGTATGCTTGCCCAGGCCGCTAACCGCGAGCGAAAAAATGGTTGGAAACATGATCGAGTTAAACAAGCCGACCGCAAGAATCGCCCACATCGCAATATGACCGCTGCCGAGCATGGCCATTAAAACCAACGCCGCCGCCATTACCGCGTTAAAGGCCAGCATCTTTCCGGGCTGGATTTTCTGCATGACCGCCGAACCGATAAATCGCCCGACCATAGCCCCGCCCCAATAAAGCGACACATATTTTCCAGCCTCTTGTTTCGCCAATCCGGCAATGGCAGGCTCACCCAGAAAATTGATCAAAAAACTGCCGATGGACACTTCGCCGCCAACATAAACAAAAATGCCGATTGCGCCGAGTACCAGATGCTTGTAATCCCAGGCGCTATCAAGAGCATCATCATCTTCACCACCCAAATCACGGGCTTTGGAAGCTTCAACTTTTGGCAATTTGATCAACGCAAAAACGACCGCAATAAAAAACAAAATCGCGGCAAGCAGCAAATAAGGCGTCTGCACGGCAGCCGCTTGAGCCGCTTGGTAAGCCGATAATTCGTCGGCATTCAGCAGCTTGACTTCATCAGCCGCTTTAACGGCAGTGCCAAGGATAAATAGCGCACCGAAATAAGGGGCGATAGTCGTACCCAGCGAGTTAAATGCCTGGGTCATGGTTAATCGGCTGGAAGCGGTTTCCGGATTACCTAGGATGGTGACATACGGATTTGCAGCGACCTGCAACACGGTGATTCCTGAGGCCAGCACAAAAAAAGCCGCCAGAAATAACGGATAAGAATGCGCGCTTGCGGCCGGATAAAATAGCAGACAGCCAAAACCCGCAATGCTTAACCCGGCGATGATGCCGCTCTTGTAACCGATTTTTTCAACCCAATAGCCGCTGGGAATGGAAACGACAAAATAGGCGGCAAAAAAGCAAAACTGAATCAACATGGCCTCGGTGTAATTCAGCGTAAACACCGATTTCAAATGCGGGATCAAAATATCATTCAAACAAGTTATGAAACCCCAGATAAAAAACAGCGAGGTTAATATTGTTAACGAGCCTAAATAGGATTTAGAACCGCTTGTCGAATCGGCTGTATTGATCATAAATTTATCGATATGTCAGATTAAAAACATAAAAGAACTTTCAATCTCCTGGCTTAAACGTCATTTCCTCAACGTAAAGCTAACTGTTTCATTGCCCACCATCACCTTAAAATCCCCCGGTTCCACAATGCGCTTCAGATCAACGCCAATAAACGACAGATCATGCGGCGTTAAGGTAAAACTTAAACTCTCGGCTTGCCCCGGATTCAGCTCGACTTTCTTAAAGGCTTTGAGTTGCTTGTTGGGCCGTGTCACCGACGCCGCCACGTCATTGATATAAAGCAGTACAGCTTCCTTGCCTTTTATCGTACCGGTGTTTTTGACATTAACGGTGATCTTGATATTTTTACCCATGCTGATTTTGTCTTTTTCGATTTTCAAGCCGCTGGTTTCGAAAGTGGTATAGCTCAAGCCATGCCCAAACGGATACAGCGGGTTATAAGTGTTCTGTTCAAACGATTCGATCGGTTTGTAATCGTACGGGGTAATCCCGTTGGTATTTCTCGGATAGGTAATCGGCAGTTTGCCGTTGGGGTTGTAGTCGCCGTACAAAATGTCGGCGATGGCCTCGCCGCCCTCCATGCCCGGCAAGAAGCCCAAAATAACGCACGAAGCCCGTTCTGCAATTGACGTGATAATGCGCGGACGGCCTCCCAAGGTCAGCAAGACCACCGGCTTCCCAGTCGCAAGCGCGGCATTGGCAAGATCGACCTGAGCTTGATCAAGATTCAGCGTCTCAATATTACCCGGGGTTTCGGTATAGGTATGCTCGCCCAGACTGAGCAGGATAACGTCGTGATTTTTGGCTTCATCGACAACCTTTTGAATATCGATAGGTGCATCAAAAGAACCGCCACCCACATAAGTCACTTGGCCGGTCGACTTCTCCTGTATGGCTTCCAGGACGGTCAATTTTTGCTGAGGATATAGTTCCTCAGCAAAACCTTGCCATGTAATAGTCCAGCCGCCGTTCATCACGCTCAACAAGTTGGCGGTAGGCCCGGTTACCAGGATATTGGCGTCCTTTTTTAACGGCAATGTGTTATGGTCGTTTTTGGCAAGAACAATCGATTCCCGTGCAGCTTGCCGATTGGTTTCTATCGCGTCCGCCGTGGCAAAATTGCCTTCAACCTCCAACAGCGGTTTGGGATCGAATAACCCGGCCTGATACTTGACTTTCAGTATCCGGGACACCGCTTCATCGATTCGGGACATCGGCACTTCGCGGGATTTGACCAACTCGATCAGCAAATCATAAAAAGAAAAATCAAATGGCACCATGCTCATATCGATGCCGGCCATCACCGCAATTTTTACCGCTTCTTTTGGGCTAGAGGCCATCTTGTCACGAGTATAAAGACGTTCAATGTCCGCCCAGTCGGACACGGCAATGCCCTTAAAGCCCAGTTCTTTGCGTAAAATCGTGGTCAGATAGTGATGATTGGCGTGCCCCGGAATACCGTCAACTTCGGACGAATTAACCATCACCGTCGGCGATCCGGCTTTTATGCCCGCTTCAAACGTCGGCAGGAAATATTCGCGGAGTGTTCTTTCGCCAAGCCAGGCCGGTGTCCGGTCTTTGCCGTTAAGCGGGTAGCTGTAACCGACATAGTGTTTCAGGCAGGTGGGCGCTTTATCGGCAGCTGAGAAATCATCGCCCTGATGACCTTTGATATAGGACGTGCCCATTACCGTCGCCAAATGCACATCTTCGCCGAAAGTTTCCCACAAGCGCGGCCAGAGCGGTTGTCTGCCGATGTCCATGACCGTTGAAAAGTTCCATTGCTGGCCGGAAGCCCGGACTTCCCTTGCGGTGATTTCGCCTTCCTTGAAAGCCAATTCCGGATTGAACGTCGCCGCCATGCTAATGGCCTGCGGAAACAACACCGAGTTTTGCGTGTAAGTTGCGCCGTGAATGGCGTCAATCCCGTAAATCACCGGAATTTTCAGGCGCGTCCTTGCCGCCGCATCTTGCACGGCGCGCATCATTTTTCGCCATATTTCAATCGACTGCGACTTATTATCGGGCGTAAAAGGCGTATTAAGAATGGAGCCGACATGATGGTTTACTACCGCATCTTCCAACTTGGCCGGATCGATCTGATCCTCTGCGTTTTGCTCCTTTGGAACGCCGATCACCGTGAAGTCAACCTGAGTCATCTGCCCTACTTTTTCCTCAAGCGTCATTTGGGACAGCAGATGCTTTACTTTATTCTCTATTGTCTTGTTGGCTTCTTGTGCACTCACAGAGCGCCCTGCCATCACCGATAGCATGATAATTAAAATAATAGGTAAGGTTTGCAAATTAATACTCTTCATGTGTTGGTTGTTTACGATTCAGCTTAGGGCATATGTTTACGCATCAAGTCAGACCCCGCCCGTATTTTAAGCTGCACCGTAATTTTTCTACAAAAACATTGTTGATCTGATTGCGAGGATGCGCTGTTTAACGCTCTCCAGATTAGAAATACAGGAGAGGCAAGGTAGACTTTACTCTGAAAGAATTAATCATTTGACATGTATTCTGTTGCAGCGTAGTTTTTTGATTAGAAAGTGGCACTGAACATTTCACTCATTAACCAACCCCTTGAGGAGGAGCCGTGAAACCCAAGAATTCTATCTTATTAACCGTAGCTTATAGCGCTTTTTTACTGGTTCCCGCGGTGGCCGTTGCAGATACCGATCCGGCAACGTTTAATGCCGATAAAGAGCGCCAAATAGCAATTGTTCTGGAAAAGGTGCAAACCGCCCAAAGAAATTTAAGCTGTGTGCAAGAAGCTCAAGATCATGCTGCGTTAAAAATCTGTGAAGAGGACTTTAATCAAAAATTTGCTGTTCCAGAAACGGAAGCAAAACAACCATGCCCCGATAAAAAAGTGCAAAAAAGCGTTAAAAGCAAGAAAAAGCAATAGCGCCCGTATTCCGTTTGTGACCGTTGCATCTTAAATCCTTGAAACACCAGCCGTACGCGGCCGGTGTTTTCAGGCCGTATACATTGGCTTGCCGTCATTAAGGCGCAGCCAGCCCTTGACTATGCGGTAAATGATCCAGATGCCGTTAGCAATAAGCACAAACCACCCGATAATGAACATCATCGTGATTGCTCCCAGCGCACCCCAAAGCATCCCAAACCAGAAAGTCCTGATTTGCCACCGAAAATGGCTCTCCAAAAATGTTCCGACCACGTCATCCCTTTTGACATAATTCATCACGATTGCCACGATAGCTGTGACGCCTACAAAATAAGACGCAGCATACAAGGCATAAATGACTGTGGTAAGCGTTTTTGCTGATTCTTCGCTTGCTGTGGTTGTTATGTTATTCATCAATTTTTCTCTTTTGGTATTATTTTTATTGTTCGTTCTTCGGAGTGGGAACGATCTTACACTGATTTGTGCTGGTTCCCAATCTGGAGAGGCTGTGAAAGTATTATCCAAATCAAGCAGAAAAGATAATTCACCACAGAGAACACGAAGGACACAGAGAAAATAACCGTGTTGATTCAGTGTATTAAAAACTCCGTGTTCTCGGCAATTGCTCCTGCATTGCTAAGCCACAGGGATGTGGTGAATGCAGAAAACGCAGGAGCGGTTTTCTGCCTACCTCCTGCATCCATGCAGTCGTCTGTGTCCTCCGTGGTGACTCTCTTAAACTGAATACTTTCACAGTCTCTGGAGATTGGGAACCAGCGTGTAGTGGTCTAATAAAAACGGACAGCCGGTAGGTTGATAAAATAACTCAACCAAAGCAAGGGGAATCCAGCAATAAATCAAAATCGTCGAACGTTTGATGGCAACTTCAAGTTGCGAGTGGTACACATGATTAAAGACCAAGGCCTGAGTATTAGCCAGTATTGCCTGGACATGAGTCTGGGTGAAACCGATGTGCGTCGTTGGTTAAAAACAGGTCAGGGCCGAACAAACAGGACAACCTGCCATTGGTAAGGCGCTTACTGCCGACCAGCGGCGCATTCACCAACTGGAAGCTGAAGTTCGTCAATTACGGCGGGATAACAATAGTTTAAAAAGGCTTCCGTCTTCTTTGCCCGAGAACTGAAATGTACTCAGTGGCAACCAATATGCCAGCCAGGACTATCGGGATTAACTGAATCGCTATACGTTCCAAAGCAGCATGAGCCGTAAAGGCACCTTCCTGAATCTGAAAATGGGGCTCGCTTGGCGGCGAGACTATACAATCCCCAAGAAGAGCAGCTTGCGATATGGCTATGAACGGAAAATGGCAGATGAACAACCCATTTTGCTGTCCGAAAAAACTTGACCACAACATATTACACAGCTATTCATCCATAGGGTGACAGGTATTTTCGTACTTTTCGCACTGCATAGAAAAGACTACCGTGATTTCTTGAATCAAAACAACCCAGCCTCCACGAAGCTGTGAAGGCTGGGCCATCCATTCATAGAGTTACATTTTATCCGGCATAACTTTGACAACCAGACTGTTTTGAACCGATTTAACATCCAACTGGGTCTTAGCCACTTCTATGGCCCGGGCAATGTCCGGCTCTTCATTGACGGTGCCGCGCAGCGTCACGACGCCGTTGACCGTGGTCACCTCAATATTCGAGCCCTTAAGCAGGGGGTCTGTCAGCATCGCCGCCT